>Ga0207678_10003051_pt1 | contig 15154 bp, 10 predicted proteins | sample KBSC63metaG_FD_184319 | JGI IMG/M metagenome (GOLD analysis project Ga0207678, IMG submission 184319) | Corn rhizosphere microbial communities from Kellogg Biological Station, Michigan, USA - KBS C6-3 metaG (SPAdes) (version 2) | ecosystem: Host-associated > Plants > Roots > Rhizosphere > Soil ...
CGCCCGCCGCACAGCGGCAACTGGATCGCTTCCTGGTGGCGGCGATCATCGAGGCCCGCAGCTGCGAGCGACTCGCGCTCCTCGCCGGTGCACTCCCCGACGCCGATCTCCGGCGGTTCTACGCAGAGCTCGCGCGGAGCGAGGATGGTCACCAGAAGCTCTTCCTCCGGCTCGCGGCGCGAGTGCATAGGACGGAGACCTGGCCGCGCCTCGAGCGCCTCCTGGACGCCGAGGCCGAGCTGATCCGCCGGCTTCCGGTCCGCGCAGCGATCCACTGACTCGCGGGCGGTTACACGCCCGGCGGGACGAGGTGCACGCCGCTCGGCGCCCGGTGCGGACCGGTGGGCTCACGAACCGGATAGGGACCGCTGCCCGATCCGCTGCCGCGGGGTCGGACCTCGGCCCAGATGCGGATGCGCGAGGTCTCCGGGAGGAACCATGCCCCGATTCCCGCCGTGAGCAACGCCACGACGCAGGGGAAGGCCAGCCCGATGAACTTGTTGTTCGCGCTCACCGCCATGGAGGAGGCCAGGTATGCGGTGAGCCCACCGAAGATGCCGTTCCCGAGATGGTACGGGATAGAGAGCGAGGTGTAGCGCGAACGCGCCGGGAAGTACTCGACGAGGAAGGCAGCAATCGGTCCGTAGGTCACGGTGACCAGCAGGACCTGGACGAAGACCAGCGCGGTCATCGCCGCCTCGTTGAGCGGATTGGAGACGATCTGCATCGCTCGGTAGATCGGGAAGAAGCTGATCGCTGCGAGCAGGTTCCCGACGACCATCAGCCGCTTCCGTCCGATTTGGTCCGAGAGCGCACCGAAGACCACGAAGAACGGCATCGCACAGAGCAAGGCGGTCGCGAGGATGAAGCGCGCTTTGCTGAGCGGAACCCCGACCAGCTTGGTCATGAACTGCAGCGAGAAGAACTGCGCGGTGTACCAGATGACGCCCTGACCGGCGGTCGCACCGAACAGCGCGAGGGCGAGCTTCTTCCAGTTCCGGCCGGCCTCGACCAGCGGCTCAGGCGAGAGCCGATTCTCCAGCCGCAGCCGCTCCCAGAGCGGAGATTCGACGAGCTGTGCGCGCACCCATCCCGCGATTCCGAGGAGGAAGAGGGAGAAGAGGAATGGCAGCCGCCAGCCCCACGCGCCGTAGTCCGCGGGGCTCAGGTAGTGCTGGACGGCCTCGACGACGAGCACGGAGACGAAGAGCCCGAGCGTGGCGGTGATCTGGACGTAGCTCGTGTAGTAGCCGCGCTCGCCATCGGGAACGTTCTCCGCGACGAAGATGGCAGCGCCGCCGTACTCGCCTCCGAGCGCGAACCCCTGGAGGAGACGCATCAGGACCAGGAGCGCCGGCGCAAGCAGGCCCACCCGCTCGTAACTGGGAAGGATGCCGATGGCCGTGGTGGCTCCGCCCATGAGCAGGAGCGTCGCGAGGAACGCGCTCTTCCGTCCGCGGAGATCACCCATCCGGCCGAAGTAGGCGGCCCCGACCGGACGGATGACGAACCCGGTCGCGTAGAGCGCCAGACCAGTGAGCCAGGCCGAGACCGGATTGCTGGTCGGGAAGAAGTGCGGCTGCATCGCCAGGAACAACCACCCGTAGAGGTAAAAGTCGTACCACTCGATGGTGGTGCCGGTGATGATCGAGCCGATGATCGCCCGGCGCTTCGCGCGGTTACGGGTGTACGTGGGCATCTCGGAACCGGTGGGCTGCGCGGCGGCGGGCTCGAACATTCGGCGGGGCAGCCTAGCAGTCCGGTCCCCGGACCCAGCTGACACGCACCGGAGCGCACATCAGGTCGAACCGGGTGGTTTTGACCTCCAGCCGCCTGGCCCAGGGCCTTCCGACCAGCCCATCACGCGCGGTGCATGACGAGGTGTCTGGCACTTCGCTCCCCATTACGAGGTCTCTGACACCTCGCTCTCTGCCGATTCGAGCAGCGTTCATCGCTGCGCTGGCCGATGAACGAGCTGCTCGACTACGAGGTGTCCATTACGAGGTCTCTGACACCTCGCTCTCGGGTCCACTACGAGGTCTCCATTACGAGATCTCTGACACCTCGCTCTCTGACACCTCGCTCTCCGCGCCGGCCGATGAACGAGCTGGTCCCAGTACGAGGTGTCCATTACGAGGTGTGTGAAACCTCGCTCGGACCCAGCGCGGTGGACCCGAGCCGTTCCGCCGCAGCCACCGCCAGGCGTGCAAGCTCAGCGCGCGATGCGTCGCCAAGCACCCACGCGACGGAATCCACCACACGGTGTCCTCGAGGCGTGTTCCCGGGACGGCGTCGACGACGGATGCTTCCGTGCGAAGTCCGGGGGGCGCGGAGGTGTTTGACACCGTCCCGGGAGCCACCGCGCGCGATCACACACCCGGGGCGGCGCCGGCGTCCGATGCGCTGCGCTTTCGCGGCGCGTCACCACGCGCAGCCCTTGCTAATCCACCGGATGAGCGCACAAGGTGTTCACCCCGGGGAGTCGGGCCAGACACGCCCCAAGTTTGGCTCGGCAAGGGCTCGGAGGCTGTATTAGGAGAACCGCCCCTCAAAGATTCGTTCGGGAGATGAACTGATGGCGAGCCAGATTGACGGGAGCGCGACCACGCTCACACGGAACAAGGCCTTGCTCGACTGGGTGCGGGACTGCGCCGCTCTCTGCCAGCCGGACCGGGTCGTGTGGTGCGACGGGTCCGAGGGCGAGAAGGAGCGCCTCACCAAGTACGCGGTCGACACCGGCGTGCTCATCCCCCTCAATCCCCAGAAGCGACCGGGCTGCTACCTCCACCGGTCCAACCCGAACGACGTCGCGCGCGTCGAGCACCTCACCTTCATCTGCACCAAGACGAAGGACGCCGCCGGGCCGACCAACAACTGGATGGCCCCCGAGGAGGCCTACCGGAAGCTGACCAAGCTCTTCGACGGCTCGATGAAGGGCCGGACCCTGTACGTCATCCCGTACGTCATGGGGCCGATCGGCTCGCCACTCGCGAAGGTCGGCATCGAGATCACCGATAGCGTCTACGTCGTCCTCAACATGCGGATCATGACCCGCATGGGGAAAGCCGCGCTGGACATGCTCGGCGACTCCGGCGACTTCAACCGCGGTCTGCACTGCACCGGCGACATCAACCCCGAGCGCCGCTTCATCTGTCACTTCCCCGAGGACAACACCATCTGGAGCTTCGGCTCCGGCTACGGTGGCAACGCCCTGCTCGGCAAGAAGTGCCTCGCCCTCCGCATCGGCAGCTTCCTCGGCAAGGACGAGGGCTGGTTCGCCGAGCACATGCTCATCCTCGGCGTCGAGAGCCCCGACGGTCAGATGACCTACGTGACCGGCGCATTCCCCTCCGCCTGCGGCAAGACCAACTTCGCGATGATGATCCCCCCGAAGCGCTTCGCGGGGTGGAAGGTCTGGACCGTCGGCGACGACATCGCCTGGATGCGCGTCGGGAAGGACGGCCGGCTCTGGGCGGTGAACCCCGAGAACGGCTACTTCGGCGTCGCTCCGGGCACGAACTTCGCGTCCAACCCGAACGCGATGCGCACCATCGCCAAGGACACCATCTTCACCAACGTCGGCCTGACCAAGGACGGCGACGTGTGGTGGGAGGGGATGGACGGCGAGGTCCCCGACGAGCTCACCGACTGGCAGGGCCGGCCGTGGAAGAAGGGCTCGACCGAGAAGGCCGCCCATCCCAACGCGCGCTTCACCGCGCCGATGACCAACAACCCAGTCCTGAGCAAGCACGCCAACGATCCCGATGGCGTGCCGATCAGCGCAATCATCTTCGGCGGCCGCCGCGCGACCACCGTCCCGCTGGTGCTCCAGAGCTTCAACTGGGCACACGGGGTGTTCCTCGGTTCGACGCTCGGCTCGGAGACCACCGCCGCCGCCACCGGGAAGGTGGGCGTGGTGCGGCGTGACCCGATGGCCATGCTGCCCTTCGCCGGCTACAACATGGGCCAGTACCTGCAGCACTGGCTGGACATGCAGGAGAAGATTCCGTACCCGCCCAAGCTCTTCCAGGTGAACTGGTTCCGGAAGGGCAAGGACGGCAAGTTCCTCTGGCCCGGCTTCGGCGAGAACATGCGGGTGCTGAAGTGGATCGTCGATCGCGCGCACGTCCGCGTCGGCGGCCAGGAGACCCCGTTCGGCTGGGTGCCGAAGGCCGGCGACCTCGACCTGTCCGGGCTGGACATCCCGGCGGAGAAGGTGGACGAGGCCACCCACATCGACCCGGCCGAGTGGAAGCAGGAGCTCACCGAGGAGGGCGAGTTCTTCGAGATGCTCGGGAAGGCCTCTCCGGAGACGCTCCAGCTCCAGCGCAAGCTGCTGCTGTCGCGCCTGAGCTGAGCCCGCGGGCGGCTGGCCGATGACCAGCGCCCCCTGGTGGGAGCAGTTCTTCGACGAGGACTACCTCCGCCTCTGGGCCACCGTGTCGGCGGGTGGCGACGAGGAGGCCGCGGCCCTGTGGCGCATCCTGGGTCTGTCGGCCGGCGCGCGGGTGCTCGACGCGGGCTGCGGCTTCGGACGGGTGAGCCTCTCCCTGGCGCGTCTCGGCGCGCGCGTGCTCGGCGTCGATCAGTCCGCTCCGCTGCTCGCCGAGGCCGAACGCAGGCGAGGCACCGTGTCCGCCGAGCAGCTTCGGTACGTCCGGCACGATCTGCGCGAGCCGCTCGCCGAGTCCGGCTTCGACGTCGCCCTCAGCCTCTTCAGCTCGCTCGGTTACGGGGACGAGTCCGGCGACGCGGCCATCCTGACCACGCTCGCCCGCGCGCTGAAACCCGGGGGCAAGGTGGCCGTCGACACCATGCACCGCGACGTCCTCGCGGCACGGCTCGCACGAGACGCCGTCCCCGCGCACCGGCTTCCCGACGGGACGCTGCTGGTCGAGGAGGCCCGCTTCGACCCCGTGGCCGGTCGGGTCGAGACGACCTGGTTCTGGGCGGGACCGCGCGGCTCCGGGCAGAAGTCGATGTCGGTCCGGGTGTACACCATCACCGAGCTCGTCCGGCTCCTGGAGCGCGTGGGGCTGCGCTTCGAGGCGGCGCTCCACCCCGGAACCGGCGCGGCGTTCAGCCCTGCGGGCCCGGCGCTCGGCGGCCGGGTGCTCCTGGTCGCGGTCTCCTGAGCCCGGGCGGGAATCGCCCGCGCACGGACGCGTTTGTGTTGCCGACACGGGCCGGAGCGGGCATCACCCGCTCGAGGAGCGGCGCCAGGAGCCGGCAAGACGCTCCCGGGCGCGGGGAGAGGGGCGAGCAGTGTCGAGGCGTCGAGCCTGGTCCATGGCAGCGCTGCTGTGCGTCCCCGCGCTCGCGCTCGCCCAGGACGCGCCCCCCGAGGTGCAGACCCCCGCGGAGCCGAAGCTCACCCGACCACCCGCGGTCGAGCGCTTCGTCGAGGCCGCCTACCCGCCCGAGGCCGAGGCCCAGACCCTCGAGGGCCGGGTCCTCCTCAGCATCGACATCTCGGCCACCGGCGAGGTGACGCGCGCCGAGGTCGTCGAGCCGGCGGGTCACGGCTTCGACGAGGCCGCGCTCGCCGCGATCCGGCAGTTCCGCTTCACCCCGGCGGAGATCGACGGCAAGCCGAGCCCGGTCCGCATCACCTACGCCTACGACTTCGTGCTCCGGCCGGCGTCCACCGCGGCTCAGGTGCAGCAGGAAGGTCCGGTGAACTTCTCGGGCGAGGTGCTCGAGCGCGGCAACCGGACACCGCTCGCCGGGGCCGAGGTGGCGCTCCCGGCCCAGGGGATGAGCACCGTCACCGACGAGCGAGGACGCTTCTCCTTTCGCGACATCCCTCCGGGCAACGTGCAGGTCGTCGTCACCGCGAGCGAGTTCCAGCGCTTCGAGACCAGCGAGTGCATCGACACCGGCAAGCTGACCCAGGCCAGGTACCACGTGCTCCGCACCTTCTACTCGCCCTACGAGACCGTGGTCCACGGGGCCCGGGAGAAGAAGGAGGTCAGCCAGATGACCATCTCGCTTCAGGAGATCCAGCGCATCCCTGGCACGACCGGCGACGCGCTGAAGGTCATCCAGAACCTCCCCGGCGTCGCGCGCCCTCCGCTGAACGGCGGCCTCATCGTCATCCGCGGAACCAGCCCTCGCGACTCGGGCATCTTCCTGGACGGCGAGCGCATCCCCTTGCTCTTTCACTTCGGGGGACTCACCGCGGTCTACAACAGCGAGCTGCTCGAGTCGGTGGACTACCTGCCCGGCAACTTCTCTTCCTATTACGGCGGAGTGGTGGGCGGCGTCGTGGACGTCAAGAGCCGGAATCCGAGGACGGACGGATTCCACGGAGTCCTCGAGGTCAACGCCTACAACGCGAACGTCGTCCTCGAGACGCCCATCACCGACACGCTCAGCATCGCCGCCGCATACCGCCGCTCGTACATCGACCTCATCCTTCCCCTGTTCCTCAAGGCCGACTCGCCGAGCTTCACCGTCGCCCCGCGCTACGACGACGCGCAGCTGAAGCTGACCTGGAAGCCCGACCGAAAGAACACCTTCCAGATCCTCGGCCTGCACAGCCAGGACGCGCTCCAGCTCATCACCAAGACGTCCCTGGCTGGCGACCCGACCCTGGGCCGGGACTTCAGGAACGAGACCGGGTTCAACCAGGCCCGCCTACGCCACACCTTCGTGGACGACGCGTGGCGGGTCGACACCATCGCCGGCTTCGACCGGACCGAGGTCGACCTGAACATCGGCGGAGAGCGTGGCCTCACGCTCGGCGCGAGCACCTGGGCACTGCGGAGCACCGCCGAGCTCCGGCTCGCGGACTGGGTCACCCCGGTGGTCGGCGTGGACTGGACCTACACCCAGGGAACCTTCGCCGCAGCGCTGGGCAAGGCGCCGCGGGAAGGAGAGCCGCCCTACTTCGGACCCACGCGGCAGATCCTCTACGCGGACTCTCCCTTCTGGCAGAACCAGCTGGGGCTGTGGACCGAGCTACGGCTGCGGCCCGTCCCGGCGCTCCTGATCATCCCCGGCGTGCGAATGGATCTCGTTTCCATCCGGCTCCAGCGCACGCCGCTTCTCACCGCGGATCCCCGACTTGCGGTGCGATGGTCGGTGCTGCCGGAGGTCCTCACCCTCAAGATGGGCGTCGGGCTCTACCACGCGCCGCCCTCGCTGCAGGCCGGCGAGGTGGACGCGACCTTCGGGAATCCGGACCTCGGCAGCCGGTACGCGGTGCAGACCAGCCTGGGCGCGGAGTGGAACATCCGCCCGGATCTGCTCCTCAGCGTCGAGGGGTTCTACAACCGGCTCTGGGACATTCCGGTGAGCACGAGCGCGCTCATCGAGCGCAATGGCCAGCTCGTACCCGAGAACCTCGTCAACGACGGGCGAGGACGGATCTACGGCTTCGAGCTGCTCTTCCGCCAGGCGCTGACCCGGCGGCTCTTCGGATGGATCGCCTACACCTTCTCGCGGAGCGAGCGGATCGATCGTCCCGGCGCGAGCTGGCGCCTCTTCGACTTCGACCAGACGCACGTCCTGACCGCGATCGCCAGCTACAAGCTCGGCGCCGGCTGGGAGATCGGAGGACGCTTCCGGTTCTCCACCGGCAATCCGCGTACCCCGGTCCTCGGCGCAGTGAAGGACGACCTCACCGACACCTACGTGCCCGTGTACGGCCCGGTGAACTCCTACCGGCTGCCGGACTTCGCGCAGCTCGACGTCCGGATCGACAAGGTGTGGGTCTTCGACAACTGGTCGCTCGACCTGTACCTGGACATCCAGAACGTGACGAGCACCCGGAGCACCGAGGGGACGGCCTACAACTACAACTACTCGCAGAGCGCCAGGTTCGAGGGCCTGCCGATCGTGCCCATCCTGGGCATCAAGGGGACGTGGTGATGCGGCGCGAGTGGATCTCGCTGGGAGCGGGCGGGCTGGCGCTGTTGCTGGCCGTCGCCTGTCAGCCCGAGCTTGAAAAGCAAAGCCAGCTCCTCGATCGGGTGCGGCTCCTTGCGCTCCGGGCCGATCCACCGGAGGCGGACGTGCGGGATGGAGGAATCCCGGCACCGATCGCCTTCACGCCCCTCGCCTATCCGGACGCAGGCCTCGTCTTCCAGCTCGCACTCTGCGGACCGGGAAATCCCTTCGCCGGGGACTTCGACTGCCCCGGGAGCAACGGGATCGATCTGCCCGATGGGGTGCTCGACGCCTCGCGACCCGACATCGAGGCGTTCCTCGCGGCCGCGTACGGGAGCCCGAGCGCCATCGACGGCGGCATCAACGTCGACGAGCCCGGCGTCGCGCAGATCCCGATCGGATACGAGGTCGACCGTCCGGACGCCGGTCCCGATCCCTCGAACCGCGAGCGCGGGATCTACCGGCTCGCCGTCCGCTTCTCGGGCGCTCCCAACCACAACCCCGAGCTGCTCGACGTCACGCTACCGGACGGGGGACCCCTCCAGGGGGCCGTGCTCCCGCTGAACCAGGAGATCCGGCTGTATCCGCACATCCCCGACGGCGGGCCGGGCGGAATCGAGACCTACGTCGGCCTCGACGGCGGTATCCAGCACGAGCGCTTCAGCTACAGCTGGGAGTCGACCGCCGGCGAGGTGGTGGACTTCCGGTCGGCCGAGCCGATCCCCGAGGACCCGAACGCGACGAGTGACATTCGCTTCCGCACCCACGACGTCGCGACCCCGGTCCACATCTACGTGGTGCTCCGCGACCTGCGCGGCGGCGCCTCTTGGAAGGTGTTCGACGTGACCCTCGGTCCCTGAGACCTCGACAGGCTCGCTCAGAGCCCGGCGACGAACGCGAGCAGCGCTTCCTGGTCCGCCGCGCCCAGCGCCTCGAAGCGCTGGATCGTTGCGGCCGCCTCCGACCCGGGTGAGCCGTGGGCGAGGATCGCCGCCCGGAGAGTCCCGGCGCGACCGTCGTGGAGGTATGCCGGCAGGTACGAGAGCCCGATGAGCGGCGCCGTCCGGAAATCGCGCGGGCCCGCCGCCGCCTCCTCCTGGCCGTCGGCGAGCCCCTCTCCCATGTCGTGGAGCAGGAGGTCCGTGAACACCGGCGCATCGATGCCCGCGAGCTGGGGCGTCGGCCAGACCGCGCGCGTTCGCAGCGTCCGCACGTGGCACACCGCGCACCCCACCGAGTCGAACAGAGCGGCGCCCTGCGTGTCGGGTGGATGTCGGGGCGGGATGTCCAGCAGCCGCGTGTACCCGACCAGTGCAGCCAGGTTCTCGTCCGGCACGTCCACGCCCGGCGACAGATCGTCGGTGAGCCCGTCCGGGTTCGGCAGCTCGACCGGCCGCAGCGCACTGGTCAGCCCCATGTCTCCCTGGAGCGCGTCCGCGACGACGTCGTCGAGCGCCGCCATGCGGGCCTTCACCCCGAACCGGCCGATCAGCCCGCTCTCGCCCGCGCGGTGCACCGGGAAGCTCGGGTCCACCGACCCCGTCGAACCGAACGAGACCCGGTTCACCCGGCCGTGGATGCCGTCGCTGCGCAGTGACTGTTCGGCGGCGACACGCTCGATCTCCGAGTCGAGGATGGCCTCGAGGTAGGCCCGACCGAAGAGCGGCGCTGGAAGCCGCGCCGTGACGTCGAGCACGGCGCCGGGCGGCAGGCCACCGTCGGGAGGCAGCACCGGGGTCACCGCCCCTGCGGTCACCAGCGGACGGACCAGGGGTCCGAACGGCAGTGATTCCACCGGAGTCCCGCTCGCGCTCGAGACGATCGCCATCCGCTGCGTCTGGCCCGGCCCGCGACCTCCGCGGAGGTGGCAGGCGGTGCACGACGGCCGCACATACACCGGGCCGAGCCCGTCGGCCTGGTCGAAGAGATGCTCGAAGAGCGAGTCACCGGACCGGAACGCGCGCTGCTGCTCGACCGACGCGCCGGCCAGCGGCAGATCCGGCGTCCCCGGGGTGGGCTCGAGCGCCACGCCCGTGCCTCCTCCGTCCGGACCACCCGGACCGGGAACGCCGCTCCCACAGGCGGCCAGCAGCAGAAGGGTGAGGACCCGGGAATGCGGCACGGCTGCCCCATCCAAGCAAATCGGGGCGGATGCTGGCGACTCTGGCGGCCCGGGCTGCACGCGGTGGCCCGGCGCGCTCAGGTCCCGAGCAGGGCGACCATCGACGTGACCAGGACCACGGCCATGACCAGCGCGAAGTACGCGATGCCGAGCAGCACGGTCTTGAGGACCGTCTCGACCCAGCCGCTCCGGTAGAACCGATGGACCGCGGGCAGGAACCAGACCGCCGGGGCGACGACCCCGATCGTCTCCAGCGGCCACCACCGGACGAGCCCGATCCCCAGCCCGAGGAAGAGCACCGTGTGCGCGTGGAGCGCGAAGACCAGCTGGTCCACGTACGGCCGTTTCCGCCAGAGGACGCGCAGGAGCAGCGCAAAGACGGGCAGGAGGAGGAACAGCGCCTTCGGCAGCCGGGTGAGGAACTCGCCCTTCACCCGCTCGGCGGCGACGGTGCGCCCGTCGACCCCGGGCTCGCCCGGTCTGGCCGGACCTTCCCGGGAAGATGAATCCCTGAACGGCTCGAGCTTCTCCTGGAGCCGCTTCTCCAGCGCCGGGGCGAACCGGAGATGGATCTGCCCCGGGGAGCTCACCTTGAACGTCGCCACGTGCGCGGGTCTGAGCGCCAGCACCGAGAAGAACAGCACGCTCACCCAGAAGTAGAGGCGGAGGGGTCGGATGTAGCGGCTGCGCTGGCCCTCGGTGTACGCCTCGCTCAGCGCTCCGGGGCGCCCGAGCAGCGTGCCGAGCGTGCGCCACAGCTTCGACTCCAGCAGCACCGCCGGACCGACCGCGTCCTTGACCAGCTGCCAGAGGCTCCGGTGCTCGGGTTCGTTCTTCTGCCCGCAGCTGCTGCAGTACGGCCCGACCATCGCCGCGCCGCAGTCCAGACAGTGATCCGGCAGGAGCTCCCCGCGGCGCGAGTAGCGCCAGGGCTCGGGCTCGGCGTCCTTCTGGACCGCGGCGTTCTCCAACGCGACCCCGACCCTACCGCGTCGGGGCCCGTCACCGTCAGCCCCAGCGCCCGGCCACTGCCCGGGTGGCTGCGTTGAGCCGGTTCCAGACGTTGATCGTGGCGATCTGCAACAGCAGGGCCGCGAGGACCCGCGGCTCGAAATGGTCCGCCGCTTCCTTCCAGACTGGGTCCGGCACCGGGTCGGGAGTGTCCGCCAGCCGGGTGAGCGCCTCGGTCAGGGCCAGCGCGGCCCGCTCGGCGTCGCTGAACCACGGGGTGTCCCGCCACGCGGCCACGGCGAAGACGCGCTGCTCGCTCTCCCCCGCCTTCCTCAGCTCTCGCGCGTGCATGTCCACGCACACGCTGCACCCGTTGATCTGGCTGGCCCGCAGCTGAACGAGCTTCGCCGTCACGTACGGCAGTCCCTCCGCCGACGCATCGAGCGCGTGCAGCGCCTTCAATGACTCGGGCAGGAGCTCCACCGGGTGCTTCATTCTCGCCTGCATCGTCGTGTCTCCGATTGGACGGAACAGGACCCCCGGGTTCATCCCGGTCACATCGGTCGGGTCTGGCCCGTCACCGGAGTGACGAGCCGCGTGCGAGAAAGGTGACCGATGGACGAGCAGATCTGGATGGCCGAACGTTTCGAGACCCACCGCCACCGGCTGGAGCAGGTGGCGCAGCGGATCCTCGGCTCGGGAGGCGAGGCGGCGGACGCGGTGCAGGAGGCCTGGCTCCGCTTCAGTCGGTCGGACTCCCAGGCGGTGGAGAACCTCGGTGGCTGGCTCACGACCGTGGTGGCCAGGATCTGCCTGGACATGCTCCGCGCGCGAACGTCCCGCCGCGAGGAGCCGGACGGCGACGCGCTGTCCACGGCCGAGCGCCACGCCCCCGCCGCGGACCCGGAGCAGGACGCACGCACCGCCGACGCCGTGGGGGTCGCGCTCATGGTCGTCCTGGACCGGCTCGCGCCCGCCGAGCGCGTGGCCTTCGTCCTCCACGACCTCTTCGACGTCTCCTTCGACGAGATCGCGCGCATCGTCGACCGCTCCCCGGTCGCGGCCCGGCAGCTCGCCAGCCGCGCCCGACGCCGGGTCCAGGGCGCCGGCCGGAGCGCCGAGGAGAAGACGAGCGCCGATCGACGCCTGGTGGACGCGTTCCTCGCGGCGTCCCGGCAGGGCGACCTGGCGGGGCTGCTCGCCATCCTCGATCCGGAGGTGGTGTTCCGCGCGGACGACACGGCGGCGAAGCTCGGTTCGATCCGCGAGGTGCGCGGGGCAGAGGTCGTCGCGGGGTTCTTCAAGGGGCGGGCCCAGGTGGCGACAACGGTGCTCATCGACGGAGCCGTCGGCGCCCGCGTCGCCCCGGGCGGCCAGCTCCTGCTGGTTCTCCGCCCCACGATCGTCAATGGGCGGATCGTCGCCATCGATGCCGTGGCCGACCCCGACAGGCTCGCCGGCCTCGTCATCGACGAGCTTCCGGCATGAGCGCCGGTCGCGCCGAGGCCGCGCCAGCTCAGATCTGGAGCGGCTTCTTCGCGACGCGGAACAGCACCGCCGCCATCAGCGTGAAGCACCCCACGCCGAGGAGGTCGTAGCCGCCCTTCCCCAGCGCGTTCGTCATCGGACCGCTGAGATCCAGCGAGTTCAGGAAGGCACTGACCCGGTCCGAGAGCTGGAGCAGCGCCACCGCCACCCCGAGCAGCGTGCCCCCCGCCACCAGGCCGGTCGCGAAGAGGCTGCCCGATCCGAGCTCCTCGTCGTGCGAGGCGCTGGCCCGCCTTCGACTCGTGCGATCCACCAGCAGCTTCACCATCCCGCCGCAGAAGATGGGCAGGGTCGTGGACAGCGGCAGGTAGGCCCCGACGGCGAAGGAGAGCGGCGACACGCCGCAGAGCTCGATGGTCACCGCCAGGAATGCCCCGACGAGCACGAACTGCCAGTCGAGGTTGAAGGAGAGGAGCCCCTTGATCAGCGTGGCCATCAGGGTTCCCTGCGGAGCGGGGAACGTCGTTCCGATCTGATGGATGACCAGTCCGGTGGCCGGATCCACCGTGGGCTTGTCGAGCGCGGTGACGGTGATGCCGATGATCAGCGATGCCGCGATCACGCCGATGATCAGACCCAGCTGCTGGTACCTCGGCGTCGCTCCCACCAGGTAGCCCGTCTTGAGGTCCTGCGACGTCGCGCCGGCGTTGGCCGCCGCGACGCAGACGATGCCGCCCACGCAGAGTGCCATCGGCTGGTACGGATCCGAGGTCCACCCGAACCCGATGAAGAGCAGGCACGTCGCCATGAGCGTGGCGATCGTCATCCCCGAGACCGGGCTACTGCTCGTCCCGATGATGCCCACGATGCGAGAGGCCACCGTCACGAAGAAGAAGCCGAAGACGATGATCAGGATCCCGAGCACCAGCCGCCCGAAGAAGGTCCCCGGGATGAACGGCAGGAAGGCCATGATCAGCACCAGGATCGCGCTCCCGCCGACGGTGACCGTCAACGGAAGGTCGTCCTCGGTGCGCCGGGCGGACACGCCCTCCCGTCCCGCCTTCAGCGCAGCGATGCTCCCCTTGAAGCTGCTGATGATGGTGGGAAGCGTCTTGAGCAGCGTCATGAAGCCACCGGCGGCGACCGCGCCCGCCCCGATCTGCCGGACGTACGCGTAGTAGATGGCCCGGTTCAGCTCTCCGAAGCTGTGCGTGTTGGGGTTCCACCCGTAGGCGCCGGGACGCAGGAGATCCGGCAGGTATCCGAGCTTGTTCAGCTGAATCGCCACGATCTGCGGCGGCACGAGCGAGGCCAGGAGCGGGATGAGCCCAAGCCAAGCCAGGACGCCGCCCGCGACCAGGACTCCCGCGATCCGCGGGCCGATGATGTAGCCCACGCCGAGGTACTCGGGAGTGATGGTCCCGTTCACCGTGGCCGCCGGGAAGATGCGGCTGGTGGCGCGGCTCACGTACCCCGGCGTGTCCGAGATGATCTTCAGGACCTGGTGGAGCAGGGCGTAGACGCCGGCGAAGGCCACGCCCCGGTAGGCGGTGGCGGCCATCTCCCCGCCCTTCTCGCCGGCGATCAGCACCTGCGCGCAGGCCGTGCCTTCGGGATAGGGAAGGTTCTTGTGCTCGTTGACGATGAGCGCCCGCCGCAGCGGGATCATCATCAGGACGCCGAGGATCCCGCCGAGCACCGCCAGAGTGAAGATGACGTGGTAGCTGAAGTAGGGAGCCCCGATGCTCTGGCGGGTCTGTCCCTCGGCCGCGAGGAAGAGGAACCCCGGCAGGGTGAAGACCACGCCCGAAGCGATGCTCTCGCCGGCCGAGCCGATGGTCTGGACGATGTTGTTCTCGAGGATGGTCGAGCCGCCGAGCTTCTTGAGCACCGAGATCGACAGCACCGCCACCGGGATGGAGGCGGAGACGGTGAGGCCGGCCTTCAGCGCGAGGTAGACGGTCGAGGCGCCGAAGAGGAGCCCGAAGAACACACCGACGCCGATCGCCTTCGGCGTGAACTCCTTCATCTGCACGTCGTCGGTGACGTACGGGCGGAACTCCTCCTCGACGGCGGCGGCGGGCTGTGGCGCAGCGGTGTCGACTGCCATCTGGGTGGGCCTCCCTCCCTCGGAGAAGGGTCGGCATTGAGGCAGGGCGCTCCCCCCCGCTGTCAAGGCCTTCCGCCCTCCCGGGCGAATCCGGGGTGAAGCGGGGCCTGGCCTGCGGTAGAGACCCGCCCCCAGGAAGATGCCCAAGCCGATCCTCATCTGGCCCGACAAGGTCCTGTCCACGCGGACCCGCCCCGTGACCGAGTTCGGTCCGGCGCTGGATCCCCTGCTCGAGGAGATGATGGAGTCCCTGCGCGCCGCGGAGGGAATCGGGATCGCCGCGAACCAGATCGGCGTCTCCCTCGCCGTCGCCTGGGTGGGCCGCGAGGACGGCACCTTCTTCGAGATCGCCAACCCGGTGGTGATGGAGAAGAGCGAGCCGGTGAGCCTCGAGGAAGGCTGCCTGTCCGTCCCGCACGAGTGGGAGCAGACGCCTCGGTTCTCGAAGGTCTTGGTGCGCTACCAGGACCGGACCGGGGCCCAGCACGAGCTCGCTGCCGAGGGACGGCTGGCGCACGTCCTCCAGCACGAGATCGACCATCTGGAGGGAACCACCTTCGTCGACCATCTCTCGCAGCTCAAGCGCGGGC
>Ga0207678_10003052_pt1 | contig 15144 bp, 15 predicted proteins | sample KBSC63metaG_FD_184319 | JGI IMG/M metagenome (GOLD analysis project Ga0207678, IMG submission 184319) | Corn rhizosphere microbial communities from Kellogg Biological Station, Michigan, USA - KBS C6-3 metaG (SPAdes) (version 2) | ecosystem: Host-associated > Plants > Roots > Rhizosphere > Soil ...
AGCCGTCGATCTGACCCGCCACGTCGCCCCGGCATTGCCGATCCATCCGGCGCTATCGCCTTTGCTACCCGACGGTATCCGCCGAGGCAGCACGGTCAGCGTCAGCGGTTCCGTGTCGCTGCTGCTCGCGCTGATCTCCACCGCTTCCGCCGAAGGAGCATGGTGTGCCCTCGTCGGCCTGCCGACCATTAGCGCGGAGGCCGCAGCGGAGTACGGCCTCGACCTCCAACGGCTGGCCATCGTGCCTCAACCGGGAGCGAGCTGGACCACGGCAGTCGGCGCCCTGCTCGATGCGGTCGACATCGTGGCGCTGCGTCCGCCCGCGCGGGCGGTGCCGGGTGATGTGCGGCGGCTGGCCGCTCGAGCGCGCAATCGAGACGCCGTGCTGATGCCGTACCAGCCAGGTACTGCAGTGAACGGCGAGACCTGGCCAGCCGCCGACGTCCGGCTGTCTGCCCAGGGCGGCCGGTGGACGGGTATCGGTGCGGGGCATGGGCGGTTGCGGCAGCGTCGGCTCACCGTCACCGCCGCAGGTCGCGGGTCGGCGGCTCGCTCCCGGTCGAGCACACTCTGGCTGCCGGCCGCCGGAGGAGGGGTCGGCACGTACGAGCCAGTGGCCCCCGTACTCGACCTGACCGCTCGGGCCGGGTGACCGGCTGTGCCCTCCCCCGGTCCCCCGGCCGTCATCCCGCCTCCTCGGACAGTGGCCGTCTGGTGCCCGGACTGGCCGGTCACTGCCGCCCGGCTGTCCGCCGACCTGTCCGTCGACGCTGAGCTACCTACCGCGGTGATCACCGCCAACCGGGTGATCGCCTGCTCACATGCGGCGCGCGTCGCCGGGGTACGCCGCGGACTACGACGTCGCGAGGCGCAGGCCCGCTGCCCCAACCTGGCTGTGTTTCCCCGCGACGAGCTGGCCGAGGCGCGCACCTTCGAGCCGGTCGTACTCGCCCTGGAGTCCGTTGCTCCGGCCGTCGAGGTCACCCGCCCTGGCCTGGCCGCGATCGGGGTTCGAGGCCCGACCCGATACTTCGGCAGTGAGACCGGGGTGCTACATGCCCTGTCCCGGGCGGTAGCCGACCTCGCCACGAGCACCACCGACGTGCTGATCGGCATCGCGGATGGCGCCTTTGCCGCGGAGCTAGCCGCCCGCCGAGGTCTGGTCATACCGCACGGCGGATCACCACAGTTCCTGGCCGACCTGCCGGTGAGCACGCTGGATCCGTCCGGCAACTCGCCGCTGATCGGCCTGTTGCGTCGGCTCGGACTGCGCACTCTGGGAGCGTTCGCGGAGTTGCCGGCGCGCGATGTGCTCGCCCGGTTCGGACCAGAGGGTGCCTGGGCGCATCGGCAGGCCGGCGGCCGGGACGATCGCCCGGTGGCGGCACGGCGCCCCCCGGTGGAGTTCACCGCCACGCTCGACCTCGAGCCACCGGTCGACCGGGTGGACACGGTGGCGTTCAGCGCCCGAAGCCTCGCCGAACGCTTCATCGGCGACCTGGCTGGGCACGGCCTGGCCTGTACCTGCCTGGAGCTGCAGGCGCAGAGCGAGAACGGCGAGGAGACAGTGCGGCGCTGGCGGCATGCCGGCGTGTTAGGCCCGGTCGACGTGCTCGACCGGATTCGGTGGCAGCTCGAAGGATGGCTCGGTGGCACCGCGCGACCCACTGGTGGCGTGGCCAGGCTGCGGCTGGTCCCGATCGAGACCGTGCCGACCGGGGCCCACCAGCAGGCACTGTGGGGTGGTTCGGGCGCGGAGGACGAGCGAGCACACCGAGCTCTGGCCCGGGTCCAGACCCTGCTCGGGCATGGCTCTGTGCTGGTTCCCGTGGTGCAGGGTGGGCGCGGGCCGGGACAGCGCACCCGGCTTACTCCCTGGGGCGATGACCCCGAACCGATCCGGCCACCGGGCCAGCCGTGGCCAGGCCGGATACCGGCGCCCGTTCCCACCGTCCTGATCGATCCGCCGCGGCCGATTCAGGTGCTCGACGACGACGGTCGGCCGGTGCGGGTGACCGACCGCGGCGCGGTGCCGATGCCTCCGGCACAGTTCGGGTTCGAGGACGGCAGCACCACCATCGCGATCACGTCCTGGGCCGGCCCCTGGCCGGTGGACGAACGCTGGTGGGATCCGGCATCAGCCCGGCACGTGGCTCGCTTCCAACTCGTCGACGTGCAGGGCCGCGCATATCTGGTGAGCTGCGAGATGGGTGCCGGCAACGGCCCGCGCTGGCAGCTGGAAGCCTGCTACGACTAAGGGCGTTCCTGGCGCCGGCTTAGGTCGGCATGAGCGTCGCCGCCGTCGTGGCGCCCAGATCCCAGCAGGCTTCGAGGTCCGCGCGGCTCGGCGTACCCAGCACCGTCACCGGCTCGTGCACCGCGACCCAGCCCAGCCCCTGCACGATCGACCGGATGGCGCGTAACGCGCCCTCGGTGTCCGAGTTGCCGTGGATGTAGACGCCGTAGCCGGCACCCACCTTCGCGGTCAGACATGGGTAGTAGATCTGGTCGAAGAAGTGCTTCAGAGCCCCGGACATGTAGCCGATGTTCGCCGACGTGCCAAGTAGGAACGCGTCGGCGGACAGGACATCAACGGCCGTTGCGGCCAACGCTGGACGCACTCGCACGTCCACGTCTTCGATCTCTTCGGTCTGGGCGCCGTCGAGCACGGCCTCGAGCATCGCCTGAAGCGACGGCGAAGTCGTGTGATGTACGACCAGCAGGGCACGCCTGCCCGGGGAACTCAGGACGCCACCGCCCTTGTCGTCATAGGAAATCACCCCATGCGATCGGCGCCAGCACACTACGCTCCGGCCATGTCCCTGGAGGTGCCCACACTGTATGACTGGGCGGGCGGCGACGACGCGTTCACCCGGCTGATCAATGCGTTCTACGACCGGGTTGAACAAGACGACCTGCTCAGCCCGTTTTTTCCCGGCGGAGTGAGCCAGCTACACCGTGAACACGTCACGATCTGGTGGCGCGAGGTTTTCGGCGGCCCGGCCGAATACACCCGAACCCTCGGCGGATACGAGGGCATGCTGGCTCATCATCGGGGCCTCGACATCACGCCTGAACAACGGCTGCGGTTCGCGACCTTGATGAGCCAGGCGGCCGATGACGCAGAACTTCCCGATGACCCGGAGTTTCGGGCAGCGCTTGTCGGCTATCTCGAGTGGGGCACCCGGCTGGCGATGCACAATTCACAGCCCGGTGCGGCCGTCGTCGAGCACGCGCCCGTGCCGCGGTGGGGTTGGGGTGTCGCGCCGCCCTACCAGGCCTGAACCGTTGGGTCAGCTAGCGCGCCTGGGCAGGCTTAGGGAGTCGCCGATGCCTCCGACCGATGGGACCGCACAGCGACGACCCAGTCCGCCGTCACCGAGCCTTTGCTGACTGCGCCGAGGATCACGACGTCCTCGCCGGGTTGGAATCGGCTCGACGCCGCCGCAGCGCCGTCCAGGCCAAATCGCGTCCGCGGCGTGATGGTGATCATGGTTTGCGTACCCGCCCGAGTACGGACAGTCCACGTCGGACCCGGCTGGCTCACGATGACCGCTCGGACGATGGTGCGAGCCCCGGCCGACGTACCTCCGCCGGTGGGTGTCGGCACCGGAGCGGGCGAGGTTGCCACCGTGACCGCGGGCGCGGCGCTCACCGCTGTCCACGTCGAGTCACCGGACGCGGCGGCCGTGACACCGAACCAGACGGCTGCCGTCGCGACCACGACGGCGCCCGCTGTCGCTGCGATGGAGGTGGCGTGTCGCCGAAGCCAGGGCTTGCGTGACGTCGGTCGATTGGGTGGCGGCGGTACGAACGGGATAGGTTCGGTCGGCTGGGTCACCGGCCCACCTTCGGGCAGGCGCATGCACGTTGTGCCATCGAAATGTCAAGGTTTGGTATGGAGCCGCTGTGGTGAGCATCGCTAGGCAGACTGACGTCGTGGATCGGGCGCAGCTGCGCAGCTGGATCGAGGACGCGCTTGCGCGTCACGACCGTGATGTTCGCGAGCGCGATGAGGTTGTTGCGAATGTGACGGCGGCGGAGATCGTTGACGCGGTTTGGGGTCGACTGCCGCTGGCCGTGCGGAGGAAGGCGACCCGGGCGGAGGTTCAGGCCAGCGTGACCATGCTGACTCTGCGACGAGGGATTGCCATGATGCGCAACGACGTCGAGGCACCCGCAGCCATCGAATAGGCCGGGCGGCCTCGCGGACGAGGCTAGCGATCGCTGATGTCGCCGAGCACGGGTTTGACATCGAGGATCGGCGTGCCGTCGATCGCCTCGAGGTTCGCCACCTGGACCCGGTTGCCGTCGACCGCCAGAACCCGCACGCGGTGTAGTCCGATCGGATTGGGCCGGTCCGGCGAGCGCGTGTTGAAAACGCCCTCCAGGGGCCGCGACATGTCACTACGCGGATGCGTCTGCAACACGTCTCGTTGGGCCTGGTGCAGCCAGGTCAAGACGAGGAAATCCTCTTCTGGCCCGACGCCGGCAAGTGCGGGGATGACGGCCTCTTCGAAGACGAGAAAGCAGTCCGGCGCGCCCTCGTCGCCTTGCCGTGGAGCCGCTTGCCGGTCGACCAGCGCACTGGACACCCATCCGATGGGAACGAGGGTGAAGGACGCATCCGTCACGACTGTCCCTCCGTGTGTCTAGAGCTCGTGGCCAGTGGTGCTGTCGACATGGTCCGGGATGTCCCCCTCGTGCCGGTCTCCGGTGCTCGACGTACCACTCGGCTCGAACATCAGGATCGAGCTCCCCGGCGAGGACGGCCTGTGCTCGACACCTTTCGGCACAACGTACGTGTCGCCCGGTTGGAGCTCGACGACGGTCTCCCGGCCGTCGGCATCCCTGGTCGCCACATCAAACCGTCCATCAAGCACCAGGAAAAACTCATCGGTGTCCTCATGCACGTGCCAGACATGGTCGCCCCGGGCATGGGCGACGCGGACGTCATAGTCGTTCATCCGCGCCACAATGCGAGGGCTGTAGACCTCGTCGAACGACGCGAGTGCGGCGGTCAGGTTCACCGGTTTGCCTGTCATAAGGGCGATCATCCACCAACCTGCGCGGTCATTTTCCGTGCGCCGTAACCGGCCGAAGCCAGACCGATCTCGGTGGCCCGGGGCCATGGGATTATCCGAACGTGGTTCGAATGCTGGAGCGTGACGACCAGCTCGCGCGCCTCCAGCACTTGTTCGAGCAGGCGAGCCTCGGTTTCGGCCATATGGTCTTTATCGGCGGCGAGGCGGGCGCAGGCAAGTCGTTGCTGGTCCAGACGTTCACCGATTCGATTGCGGCGAGGTCCCAAGTCCTCATCGGATGGTGCGATCCGGTGTCGCCGCCGCGGCCGGCTGGACCGCTCGTCGATATGGCCCGCGGATTCGGCGACTCGGTTTCCTCGGTCCTGCGTCGCGAGAACCGTCCTGGCCTGTTCGACGCGGTATATGCCGATCTGGCCGCTGCGCAGCGCCCGACCGTGCTGATCTTCGAGGACGTTCACTGGGCCGACGAAACCACGCTTGACCTGATGCGATTCCTCGGTCGGAGGCTGGGAACCGTACCTGCTCTGGTTCTGGCAACATACCGAGACGATGAGACCGGACGTGATCATCCGCTGCGATCGCGACTCGGTGACCTAGCCACCCAATCTGCCGTCTCGCGCATGGCCCTAGCGCCGCTCTCGCTGGATGCCGTGACCACGCTCGCCGGCCGATCAAGCGTCGACGCCTCGCGCATCTGGGCCAGGACCGGAGGCAACGCTTTCTTCGTGACTGAGGTGTTGCAAGCTGCGTCCGAGGACGTGCCCGCGACCGTGGCGGATGCGGTGCTCGCCCGCGTCGGACGGCTGTCGTCGACGGGTCAACACGCCCTTACCGCGGCTGCTGTTTTGGGCCCACGGGCCGAGCGTGTCGTGCTGCTTGACGTTGTCGGCGGCGATACCGCGGCCATCGACGAATGTGTCGACGCCGGTCTGCTTCAGCTCTCATCGCCCGTTTTCACCTTTCGTCACGACCTCGTTCGACAGGCCGTGTTGTCCGGCATCGGCGACGCGCACCGACGCCGGTTGAATGCGCAGGTCCTCGATGCGTTGCGCGCACATCGCATCGACCAGGACATGCTGGCCAGACTGGCCGAGCTCGCCGAGAACGCCGACGATCGGGCCGCCGTCCTCGAGTTCGCGCCAGCGGCCGGACTACGAGCAGCGCACCTGGGATCGCACCGCGAAGCGGCGACTCAATACGACCGCGCGCTCCGATTCACTACCAGCGAGGTCGAGCGCGCCGAACTACTGCAGCGGCTCGCGGAAGAGCGTTACCTGACCGGTGACCTGATCAGCGCTGTCGAGTCGGGAGAAAAGGCACTCCATTTGCGGCGAGAGCTCGGGCAACAAGAGCAGGCCGGAGAGGCGCTGCGCTGGTTGTCCCGCTTCTACTGGTACTCGGGGAATCGGGCGGCTGGAGAACTATGTGCGGCCGAATCGCTCGATGTCCTGACCCCGCTCGGGCCGTCAGCCGAGCTGGCCATGGCCATGAGCTCGCAGTCCCAGCTACTCATGCTCGGCGGCGAGCACGAGGCCGCGATCAGATGGGGTATCCGAGCGATCGCTCTTGCCACGGAACTCGACTTGCCTGATGTCGTCGCGCATGCGATGAACAACGTGGGCACGTCGGAGTCCTCCCTGGGGATTCCTGAGGGACTGGATAGGCTGCGAAAGAGCCTCCAACTGTCATTGGAACTCGGTGCCGAGGATCACGCATCTCGCGCATATGCCAACTTGTCCCACCATCTGGTCGCCCTGCGACTCCTTGACGACGCCGCAGGCGTCCTAGACGAGGGATTGGCCTACTGCGCCGCCCACGACCTGGACGTGCAGATCCCCTACCTGCGCGCAGCTCGAGCGCTGATGAACGTGCGGCGCGGCAATTGGACCGAAGCCATGAGCGAAGCCAACGACGTTCTCGCGTTGCCTGGGACCACACCCGTGCACCGATTTGCCGCCTTGCTGCCAGTGGTGATGGTGAACATCCGTACCGGGGCGCCGGATACCGCGATGATGCGCGAGCTCGGTCAGCTGGCCCATGATCTTGGAGAGGTTCAGCGCCTCGCCGCTTACGCGAACGTGCGGGCGGAAGCCCTGTGGTTGGCCGGACAGCACGTCGCGGCCGATGCCGAGCTGTCGGCGATATACGCGCGGACGACGTCATCCGGCGAACGCGCTGCGGCAACCGAGCTCGCCTGGTGGCTCAGCCGGGTCGGCCTGACGGTCGAGCCACCGAGCATTCGCCACGGCGCCTTTCGAGACGCGCTCACGGATCCTCGTTCGGCGGCCGCCCACCTCGAGCTCCTCGGCAGCCGGTACGACGCCGCAGTCTGCCTGATGGAGGGCGGCCAGGAGGATCTCCGCCAGGCACTGGAAATCTTCAACCGATTGGGCGCCAAACCCGCCGCTGCGGCCGCCCAAGCGATGCTACGGAGGCTCGGTGCGAGCAAGATCGCGCGTGGCCCACGCCCGACGACCCGACGTGATCCTCATGGGCTGACCGCGCGCCAGCTCGAGGTCCTTGATCTGATGGCCGAGCACCTGACGAATGCCGAGATCGCGCAGCGGCTGTTCTTGTCAGAGCGCACCGTCGATCATCACGTGTCAGCCATCCTCTCGAAGCTTCACGTCCAAACGCGGGACGACGCGATTCGCCACGCATAGGGGGCACGATCCGGCCAATGTGGGCACCGCGTTCGGCCGAGATAGGCACCAGTCACCGATGGCGCTGACAATGACGCCTCCTACCGTCGCAAGGGTCGGTCCGGGAAACGAGCCCGACGTAGTCAAGTGAAAAGGGTGCGGCGGGTTCGACGAGTCGGATGCTCCTCGAACGCCATTCCCCGTAGGCGAGCGCGGAGTCCCCACCGAGCGATCGACATTCGCCGCACCCTTTGGACCAGTGGAGCAACCATGACCTCGTACCTCGTGGTGCGCGCGGCCGATGCGCATCGCCAAGAACTCCTCGCCGCCGCGGATCGTCATCGGCTGGCTCGCGACGCGTCCGAGGCGCGATCACGATTCGGTCTACGCCGCGCGGGTATCCGCAGCTGGGTCAAGTCAGCAACCCGGGTAGCCGTGCCGGAACCCTCACGCCGACCGGCAGCACCGATGCCGTCCGCCTGACCGATGAACTGCTAGCGGAGTCTTCCCAAGCTGACCAACCAGTCCGCCAACTCGAAAAGGAGCACCATGACCGTCATCCGCCGCATCACCGCCACCGTCCTCGCGATGGTCGGCACCGTCCTCGGGCTGCTGGCCGCAGCCAGCGTCGCCGCCGCCTCGCCGGTGTCACCGAACGACGGCGATGGGTTCCCCGCCTCGGTGCCGCAGCCGCCAACCGGGACGACCAACACGGTCGTGAACAGCGGCTCGCCCTGGTGGACCTTCGTCCTCGTCGCCGCGGCCGCGGTCGCAGTCACCCTGCTCGTGGCCCTGGTGGTCAGCCGGATCCGCCAGCACAGCACGGCGACGCAACTCGCGCACTAGCGATGCGCGTAAGGGCCTGCGCCATAGCGACGCAGGCCCTTCATCCACGCAGCCACTGCGTTCTGCGGCTCTTGGAGCGAGAATGCCCTTGTGCAGCAGGAGAATCGGGCTGTCGAACAACTGGTTCTATCACTGGTTGTCGATGCCGACCTTCTTCTCACCAGCTCGCGGTCATTCCTGACTTAGGCCAAGCCTCAGCTCGGGGCCTCGGCTGCTGTTTGTCAGCTGGCCCGATGGGCCGGTTGTTTTCGGTGTTGGGCGAGGACGCTGATGGCGTAGTGCCGGTCGATGCGGTCGCCAAGCCGCGTCCGAGTCGCTCAGCGCGTGCCAGGACGCCCACCGCTCGGACGTAAAGCCGGGTCTGTGAATCCCGCGTGGCAGGTTCCTGACACTAGGGCTATCGGCGTGACAAGCGGAGATACGATCCATCGATCTCGGGAGGTCCTCATGTCCGTCCCCGCATCCCGCACGCGCAAGCGCCTACTTTGCCGGTTCAACCTGCACCACAAATGGGTGCGACGTAAGAACCCGGAAGGCGAGGACTACCTGCAGTGCAAGGCCTGCGCCAAGGATCGCTATGACGTCGAGCGGGCCGACCCCACCGTCACGAACTTCGGAGGCGGCACCGGCGGCGGCATGTGACGGGCTGAGCAGCCCACTCGGGCGACCACGTCCGTCCGTTGACCCACCAGCTCACACCGTCGCCCACTGGGCATACCTGAAGTGGACACGCCAATGACCCGACTCCTCTGCTACATCGGCTTCCACCGATACGCCAGAAGGTATAACGACCAAGGCGAGCATTACCTCGAATGCACCCGATGCAAGAAGTACAAGGATGAGACGGGTCCTGGCGCGGGCGCGGGCGGCATCGGTTCGCCACTCGGGTAGGCGGTCCGACCGTCGGTTTCATCCGAGATGGGCGTCGCCGCGCTTGCTGAAACGTCAGCGTCCTCGGCGATCAGCGCCCGGTACAGCCGACCGCTGACCAGCCGGTGGGAACGGCCGAGGTCCAGCACCATGCCGTCCCGGTCAGACACGGAGGTACGGGTCCGCCCGGCGCAGGTCAACCGCTGCACCACCGCATCCGGCAACCCCGGCGCGCCGGCCACGTGCACATATGGACGAGGCGGACCGGCAGTCGTGCGTTCAGCTGAACGCGCCTCGCCGGGCACCCGCGGCAGCGCGCCATCACCGCCGGTATCGGCAGAGGGCAGGCGGAGGGCGTGGGGTGGATCGTCACCGCGGCCCGTTCGTCCCCCGCAGCCCGCATACCGGCTTGTCGGCGTCGGCAACCGTGCTCCGACAAGTTTCGGCCACAGTCGATCAGGTCGAGCAGACGACATTGAAACCGATCAACTGCTCGAAAGACTGATCAACTCCGCAGCCCGGTCGGGGACGGGACTGTGCGCCCAGCGGCTGTTTCCCGTCCCCAATCTGGAGAAATGGATCCGGACTTACTCTTCCAGGACCACCACGGGAACCTGCTGGATCGTGTTGTTGGCGAATCCGCCCCGGTTCCAGAGCTGCTCGGTCGGTTGCCGGCGGCCCGACGCGTCGCTGGCCCGTACACACAGCGTGTGCTGGCCGGGCCGGGCCTCCCAGACCCAGGTCCAGGCGCACCAATCCCATCGCGGCGCGTTGCTATCAACGGTGGCCAGGTGCCAGGTGCGACCGCCGTCGCTGCTGACCTCGATCGTGGTGATCGGCGCATAGCCGGACCAGGCGCGCCCGCGCAGGCTGACCGGCCCGGGATGCAGGAAGCGCGCGCGGGTCATGAAGTCCGGCCAGCCGGGGGGAATGAGTAGCGCGCGAGGTTCCATCCGCGTCACCGGAACACCGGGCTCGTGCGGATCCACGCGCAGCTGGTAGGCCACCTCCTGCTGGAATCCGGTGAAGGCTGAGTCGATGACAGTGATGTCCGTCAGCCACTTGACATGCGCCATGCCGTACCAACCCGGCACGAGTAATCGCAGCGGGAAGCCATGCTGGGGAGGGAGCGGCGCGCCGTTCATCTCATACACCAGCAGCACGTCATCGCCGTACGCCTCGGCAAGCGACAGGCTCCGCTGATAGGTCTGCTCGACGCCTCGCTCAACCCCGTGGTCGCTGCCGGTAAAGACGACCTCGCGGGCCGCGCTGGTCGGCGCCGCTCGACGGAGTAGCGGCGCGAGCGGAGTGCCGGTCCACTCGGCGTTCCCCACGGCCTCGACGAGCCAAGGTTGGCTCACCGGGCGCGGCAGCAGCCGGGCCCTTCCGTTGCCGGCGCACTCGATCGTTACCCGGCGTGTGGTGCGCGGCATCGCCCGAATGGTGTCCAGGTCCACTGTGAACGGCGACTCGACAACGCCGCCGACATGCAATCGCCACGCCGTCGGATCGACATCAGGGATGTCGTAGTGAATCAACAAGTAGTGCAGCCCGATGGGTGTGACGTCGTAGCGCATCGCCTCCAAGGGCATTCCATGATTGCGACCGGCGAGCTGCAGCTCGTCCTGCGAAATACCCTCGCCGATCTCCGCGATCCGGGCCGGGCCTACGACCTGCTCCGCCGCTGACACGGTGACCACCCCCATCTGTCGCCCTGCAGTTCGCAGAGCTTGCTCGAGCGTAACCGCCGGCGCAGGCAGCCATTCGCGCTATAAGTGGCGGCCGGATGCCTCGTCGAGGTGGATGCCGACGACGTCGGCTACCCGTTCGAGATCAACGTCGAAGCAAAGCAGACTGGCGCTTCGGCGCCAGGCAACGGCAGCGATCAGGCAATCGACCATTCCCGAGCAGTCGGCAGAGTGATCGCCCGTCACACCCGAATTGCTTGCAGGCGCCGTCGTCTGCTGCGGTCGGCCGTCTACGGAGCGAGCTGCGAATGGCGACCGCCTATCGTTGCCTGGTGTCCAGCGAGTTGTCTTCCGTCGTGTTGTCGCAGCTATCCGTCGCTGTATCGGTGAGCGGCGACCCCGGCGGCTGGCCGGTGCTGCTGCTTCATGGCTTTCCCTACGACATCCACTCCTACGACCGGGTTGCCGCCCATCTCGTCGAACACGGCGCCCTCGTGGTGGCTCCCTACCTGCGCGGGTTTGGCCCGACGCGCTTCCGCAGTGATGACATTCCACGCAGTGGTCAGCAGGCAGCCATTGGTACTGACGCCGTCGAGCTGATCGCCGCGCTCGACATGAAAATGCCCATCCTGGTCGGCTTCGACTGGGGTTGCCGTGCGGCGTGCGTAGCCGCAGCCCTGTTTCCACAGCACGTGGGTGGTCTGGTGGCCATCGGTGGCAACGAGATCCAAAACATCGCCGGGTTCGCCGAGCCGGAGTCGCCGCTCATGGAGAGGCGTAGTTGGTATCAGTACTACTTTCACAGTGAACGTGGCCGAAAGGGTCTCGCCCGTTACCGGCGGGAGCTCACCGCGCAACTATGGCGTGAATGGGAGCCGGGACGCCCCTTCCACCAAACCGGCTTCACCCAAGCGGCCGCAGCCTTCGACAATCCCGACTTCGTCGATGTGGTCGTCCACTCCTATCGGCACCGTTTCGGCCTCGCCGCCGGCGACCCCCGCTATGACGACACGGAACATCGACTAGCAGATCGACCCACCATCGACGTGCCGACGATCGTGCTGGATCCGACCGAGGACCCAATGGTCGCCGCGCGGCCACCGGAAGAGCACGGCCTTTCGTTCACCCGCCTCGTTGACCATCGGCTTGTGAAGACCGGACACGACACGCCACGCGACGATCCGGACTCAGTCGCGCAGGCCGTGATTGATCTACGTTCTTCCCTCCATACGCAGTGATGATTTGGGCGGCGTCTCGCACGCCGCTTCCGCTGACAAGTCTCGACGGTAGGTCGCGAGTCGCGAAGACTGGCGACACGCTGGAGCAGTAGGCGCACGTCGTCCCCGTGCGACAGAAAGTCCCGCTTGACTAGTCGAACGTTTGTTCGAATACTGAACGGATGGGCTGGCAGAACCCTCCGATGCCGTGGCAGGAGCTGGAGCGCCGCCTGTCCGGCCGAGCCGGTCCTGACGACCGCGACGAGCTGGTGGGCGACGGCGGCGATTCGCCGGCCTGGTCGCGCAAACGTACCGCGTACATCCCCGCCGCGGACGCCCGTCCGATCGACGGCGGAGCGCCCCCGGTGCGGTACGCGGAGCTGCATGCGCACTCGTCGTTCAGCTTCCTCGACGGGGCCAGCTCCCCGGAAGAGATGGTCGAGGAGGCCGTCCGGCTCGGCCTCTCAGCACTCACCCTGACCGACCACGACGGCTTCTACGGGATCGTGCGGTTCTCGGAGGCAGCCGAGACTCTCGGCTTGCCGACGGTGATCGGGGCTGAGCTCTCGTTGGACGTCCCGATGCCGACCACCCAGTCCGAGCGAATGGTCGCGGCCCGGGTTGGTAAACCCGACCCGACCGGGCACCACCTGCTCGTGCTGGCCCGCGACCCGACCGGCTATGCCAGCCTGGCTCGAGCGATCAGCACCGCCCAGCAACGTGGTGGCGTCAAGGGCCGCCCGGTGTACGACGGTGATGAGCTGGCGGAGCTGGCCAACGGTCATTGGCTGGTACTCACCGGATGCCGCAAGGGCCCGGTACGCGCAGCGTTGGCGAGCGGGCTCGACCCGGCGCGACGCGCGCTGGCCGACCTGATCGACCGGTTCGGGCGGGACAACGTCGTTGTCGAACTGACCTACGCCTTGGACCCACTCGCCGATGAACGCCACGACGCGCTGACCCTGCTCGCCGAGGAAGCGGGCCTGCCGGTCGTCGCCACCACGGCCGCGCACTACCACGGTCCACCGCGGCGGCCACTGGCCACTGCCGTAGCCGCGGTACGGGCCCGCAGCAACCTCGACGAGATGGACGGGTGGCTACCCGCATTCGCCGACCAGCACTTGCGGTCCGGTGCGGAAATGGCGGCCCGATTCGCCCGCTGGCCGGGAGTGGTCGAGCGAGCGGCAGCGTTGGGCGACGAGCTGGCCTTCCCGCTACGGCTCATCGCCCCGCAGCTGCCACCCTTTCCTGTCCCGCCTGGGCACACCGAGATGACCTACCTCGCCGAGCTAGCCCGCTCCGGTGCCGTCGAGCGGTACAGCGACCGCAAGCCAGAAGAACGCGAACGCGCCGCAGCACAGATCGAACACGAACTCGCCATCATCGACGAGCTCGGGTTCCCGGGCTACTTCCTCGTCGTCTGGGACATCGTGCGGTTCTGTCACTCGCGGGGAATCCTCTGCCAAGGCAGGGGATCTGCCGCAAACTCAGCGGTCTGCTACGCACTGCAGATCACTGCCGTCGACGCGGTGCGCTACGAATTGCTTTTCGAACGGTTCCTCTCCCCTGACCGGGATGGGCCACCTGACATCGACGTCGATATCGAGTCCGACCGGCGTGAAGAGGCTATTCAGTACGTTTATCACCACTACAACCGCGACCATGCGGCCCAGGTCGCCGACGTCATCACCTACCGGCCCAAGTCGGCCATTCGTGACATCGCCAAGGCGCTCGGTTACTCCCCCGGTCAGCAGGACGCCTGGAGCAAAGAGATCGAGCAAAGTTATTACTGGGCGCCGGACCTCTTCACCCGCGAGGACGATGCGCCGACGTCAATGCAGTCCGAAGTACCGCAGCGCGTCGTGGATCTCGCCGCCGAACTGCAGAATGCCCCCCGACACATGGGGATCCATACCGGCGGCATGGTGATCTGTGATCGTCCGGTAGTCGAAGTCTGCCCGGTGGAATGGGGCCGGATGCCGGAACGCACGGTACTGCAGTGGGACAAGGACGACTGCGCCGCCATCGGGCTGGTCAAGTTCGACCTGCTCGGGCTAGGCATGCTCTCGGCGTTGCACTACTGCTTCGAGTTCGTCGAGCAATGGTTCGGGGTGCATTACGGGCTGCACGAGGTGCCGCCGGAAGATCCGCTTGTCTACGAAATGCTGCAGCGGGCCGACACCATCGGAGTTTTCCAGATCGAGTCCAGAGCACAGATGGCCACCCTGCCTCGACTGCGCCCGGAAAAGTTCTACGACTTGGTCATCGAGATTGCGTTGATTCGGCCCGGCCCGATCCAAGGCGAATCCGTGCATCCCTATATTCGCCGCAAGCACAAATTGGAAGAGGTCACTTATCCCCACCCCAAGCTGAAAACGCATCTGGAGAAAACGCTCGGCGTGCCACTGTTCCAGGAACAGTTGATGCAACTCGCCATCGACGCTGCCGGTTGTTCGCCCTCGGAAGCCGATCAGGTGCGGCGGGCCATGGGGTCCAAGCGTTCACACGAGCGAATGGAAGATCTGCGGCAACGGCTCTACGACGGGATGGCGCGCAACGGCATCGTCGGAGCGGCTGCCGACGACATCTACCTCAAGATCAAGTCGTTCGCCTCGTTCGGATTCGCCGAGAGCCATTCGATCAGCTTCGCCTTCTTGGTCTATGCCTCCAGCTGGCTGAAGCTCTATCACCCGGCAGCATTCTGCGCATCGCTGCTCAACGCGCAGCCGATGGGTTTTTACTCGCCGCAGACGCTTGTTCACGACGCCAAGCGACACGGCGTCGTCGTGCTCGGCCCGCACGTGAACCTCTCACACGCGGCCGCCGGGCTCGCGGC
>Ga0207678_10003056_pt1 | contig 15126 bp, 16 predicted proteins | sample KBSC63metaG_FD_184319 | JGI IMG/M metagenome (GOLD analysis project Ga0207678, IMG submission 184319) | Corn rhizosphere microbial communities from Kellogg Biological Station, Michigan, USA - KBS C6-3 metaG (SPAdes) (version 2) | ecosystem: Host-associated > Plants > Roots > Rhizosphere > Soil ...
GCGGCGCGGCATTCCTCCCGGAAGGCGACCAGCCGCGGACACAAGGGACAGTCGCGCGGTGCCTCGGCCTCCGGGATCGGCGACAAGTCGGCAGGGCTGGCGAAGCGCATTGCTCTGACCTAGGCGAGCAGCCGTGCAGCGCGCAACGCACCTCTACGCAATCGCTATTGGATCGAACCGACCGCACGGGCGCCACGGCCGCCCGACGGGTGTGGTCGAAGCGGCCATTTCCGAGCTCGACGCAAAGTTCGGCCTGTTCGATGCCTCACCGATCATCATCAACCCGGCACACGGACCTGCCGGCCGCGACTTCGCCAATGCGGTCGCGCTGGTCGAAAGCGACCTCGACCCGCCCCAGATGTTGGCGCAGCTCAAACACATAGAACGGGAATTCGGCCGGCGGGCGAGCCGCCGCTGGGGACCGCGCGTCCTCGACCTCGACATCGCGCTGTGGAGCGGCGGCAGTTTCCGGACGCGCCGCCTGACCGTTCCGCACCCGCAGCTTCATCGTCGCAGCTTCGTCCTCGAGCCGCTTGCCGCAGTCGCGCCGCGCTGGCGCATCGGCACAAGCAGCGTGCGCCATCTCGCTCACCGCCTTGCCCAGCGGGCACCACGGCGCTAACCGCGCCGCAAGGTGGGCCCATAGCTCAGTCGGTAGAGCAACTGACTTTTAATCAGTAGGTCGCTGGTTCGAATCCAGCTGGGCTCACCAGCCTTGTTCGGAGCGTGCCTTTGCCGCAGTGAGCATGAGATCATCAGGTGGCGGGAGCTCTCGATTGGCGGCGTACAAACGAGCAGTCGAATTGATGGAAGCGGAATTGGGCGATGAGCTCGTGGCCCTCGACGTGCAGCGTGGCGAGTGTTTCGGCTTCAATAGCGTCGCAACCTCGGTCTGGCACGAACTTCGGGAGCCGAAGAGTTTCGAGCAGCTCCGTGACCGGCTTCTCGAAACGTATGAAGTCGATGCCGACGAATGTTCTCAAGGACTTGAGGATTTGCTGAACGATCTCACCGCGCGGGGTTTCATCGTTCTGGTACCTTAGCGGCAAACAGCCAGTTGCTAGCGAGGGCGGATTCGGCATAGATAACGCCGGCTTTGTCGTCACTGCGCTGGCAAAGCGCTCGGAGGAGCTCGGAAATGGCCAAAAAAGAATGGCGTAGGCCTGAAGTGAAGTCGATCCCGGCTGGCGCAGCCGAAAAAGGCGGAACTGTCGGCGACGGCCAGGGGTCCGCCAAGTCCTAATTGACGAGAGTGGCCGCCCCACCTTCGGTGCGGCCGGATGAGCGCACTCAGTGGGGCAATCGGCGCAGATGGGGGCAGTTCGGCGGACGAGATCTGTCGAGCCATTCTCTTGCGGCAGTCGCCATATTTCTCCGCAAGCCCGCAGTTCCTCTCCCACGACGGTGGACATTTCGGCGGCGCCGGAGGACGGCCGAATGATGGGTCGAAGCTGCTTGCTCGCCATTTCCACCTTCTGGTCGCGCTGGACGGCAGGATCGACAATCGATCCGAGTTGATCCGCTCGACCCAGCTCGAGCCAGCAAACCACGCCGATGTTACGGATGCGCAATTGGTCGCCGCAGCCTGGCTTGAGCGAGGCGAAGAAAGTCTGACCGGGATCATCGGCGATTTCGCGCTGGCAGTATTCGACTCGAGCCAACGCCAATTATTCCTTGCCCGAGACCCGTCGGGCCAACGGCCACTCTTCTACGCACACAACGCAAAAGTGACGGCGTTTGCCTCGATGCCGAGCGGCATCCTGGCTCACGCATCGTTCAGACGCGGATTGAATGTTGAAAGGATCGCCGCGGCGCTGCTCGATGTTCCTCAGGATACAATGAGCTATTTCGAGGGGATCCATCGCGTCCGTCCGGGTGAATGCGTGGCCATTGGCGAAGACGTCAGAAGATGGGTTTGGTGGCGACCCGCTCTGGATGCGGTGAAGGCGCCAGATTTGCCGACCTTAACGGCCGGCTACCGTTCCGTGCTCGACGAAGCTGTTCGGCGGCGCATGCCGTCCAGTGGGCGCCTCGCCTGTCATTTGAGCGCAGGATTGGACAGCAACGGCGTCGCGTCCACGGCCGCAAGACTGTCCACCAGCCAGCTGCTGGCGTTCACGGCAGCGCCTGCAAGGGGCTTCAGCGGCGACGTGCCGAAGGGCCGAATGGCTGACGAAAGTCACCTCGCATCATTGACGGCACGTCGGCACAACATGGATCACCGCATCGTTCACGGCGGCAAGCTGGACGTCGACTTCCTGCGCCGGCAGGCGCGAGTGTACCAGGATCCCGCCCGCAACCTGCTCAACGGCGTCTGGTGGTCCCAGATTCTCCATTCGGCCCGCGATGCCGGCGCCGGCACCCTGCTGGTCGGTTCCCTGGGCAACGTCACGCTGAATTTCGGCGGACTGGCAGCGCTGTCGCAATGGGTGAAGCAAGGCAGGGTGCGTGATTGGGCCCGAGAAGCGCGTGGCGCGCTCAACCGTCCCGACGTGAACTGCCGCGGAGTTCTGTTCAATTCATTCGGGCCGTGGCTTGGCTATTCCGCCTGGTCCTGGCTTCGGCGGCACTATTTGGCAGCCGATCGTTCGCGCGGTGCGCGTCTCCTTCGATCCGAGGTCCGCGAAAAGGCGCGCCAACGAGTCGACGATCAGCCATCGACGAATTTGAGTCGAGATCGCCTGGATCTCATCGCTCAGCTGGATCCCGGCATGCTCAACAAGGGCTCATTCGCGGATGCAGGCATCGTTGAATGCGACCCCCTCGCCGACCGCAACCTGATCGAATTCAGCCTGACGCTGCCGCCCGAGGCGTTCCTCCACAATGGCGTTCTCCGCCCTCTGGCGCATGAGGCCCTATCCGACCGCGTGCCCAGCGAAGTGCTTCATGCCCCGCTTCGCGGGCTCCAGTCCGCAGATTGGCGACTCCGCTTCACGGCCGAGACTGCGATGAACACGGTTGAGGAAATTGAAGGCGGGCCAGCAACCGAGCTTCTCGATTTCGACCAAATCCGAAAGGCCATTCGCGCATGGCCGGAATCTCGGACTTACGATCTGGCTCTTGCCGACATGTACTCGCGCAAGTTGCCCATGATCCTCGCGGCCGGCATTTTCATGAATGAGTTTGCGAGCGCTTGTTGAGAAACCATCGGTCAAGGTAGGTCTCGAGCGCAATTACCTGCACAAGTTGTCGGGCGACCGCCTCGCCATCATCGCCATCGGTGCGTGCCAAGTCGCTTTCCAGCCGAGCGCGATAATCCGCGCGGCTCTTCTGGCTAAGATCAGCGGGAGCGATGACTTTGATCCGAGCCAACAGCTCCTTGGCAGTCCGGATCTTCGTGCGCGCTTCAGCCAAGTCCAGCTCTCCAGCCTCGTAGCGGCGAAGCAGGGCACATTCGAACGATCGGCACTTGGCAAATCGCTCCTGGTAAATCGAGCAGCGACCCGACTCGTGATGCTGGCATGGCAGGAGGAAGTAACGCGATCCTTCGACGCTGGTCAGTTGATGACCGAGTTTCTCAAGCCGGGCCTCCTCTTCGACCTCCGCACGAACGCGACTATACAGGGTTCCGTCGCAGCAAAGGCCGCATCCAACGCACAGAGCGGTGTCTTCATCGGACGAAGATCCAGATGAAGCGGTCACAATGGCGGTACGCCTGAGTGCAAACAGAGACCTGCTGCGTGCTCGGCGATTCGCAGGCAATCCTCGGTCAGTCGATCGAGCGACCAGGGGCGGCATAAGCGGAAAACAGGAGTTCGCATCACGAGGTGCGTGCATGACTGCCAGTGATTCTGTTGGCCGCCAATAGCGCCAAGATAGGCGCCTCGGTACGTGTGCGCGAACACGGCTTCCATGGCATCCACGCCCTTGAGAGGCTCGATGCTGAAATCCTCCGCGCGATCCAGCACATATAGTCCAGCCAATTCGCGGCCGGCAGAGGCCTGTCCGGGCGGATCGGTCGGGACATCGAACTTATCGTACGCGGCATCGACATATGAGCGCTGGTATTCTTGTGGCGCACGGCCGGCGGCTGACATTGCGTCCACCCACAGGCGTAGCCGGGGCAGACCGGGATAGACCATGGGGCGTCTACCGCTGTCGAAGCCTATTGCGCACACGTCATCTGCGAGGACGCCGTAGCCGTGGTCATGGAACCAACTGGCGAGCGTCGATTTGCCCGCGCCCTGTTCTCCCATGAACGCGACAGCCCGGCCGTCGAGCTCGATCGCATTGGCATGCAACGGAAGAAGCCCGCGCTGGTGCAGCAAGGCGCCAAATGCCGACCCGAGAAGGAACAGCCGGACGTTTCGCTCCGGAACATCGGGCTCGGCATCGATGATGATCCTTGTGCCACGCTCTATCCGGTAGCGGCCCACGTTTTCGATTGAGAGCGTGAGGGCGTCACCGGCCGCGGTCAGCCCAGTCTCGACGGTTTCCGGAATATCGCCATAATCGATGACGACGTCGGGCTTGTCGTCACCTTCGGCTTCGACAAGCTCGGGCAGTTCGGTGCTGCTTCGGATGCGCAGCCCGAACGCCCAGTAATCGTGAGCCGCAGTTCTACTGCCTCGGTTCACGGGAAAGTCGCGATTTCGCTGAAAGCTTCGGCTTCTTCGCCACCGATCACCGCTTCACCGTCAACCGTTACCCACACATGCGCCTGTAGATGGCCGGATCGGGCTTCATGGTGAGCGCCATAGTGGAGCAGCGCATCAACGCCGGCTTTGCGCAAGAGTCGCTGCACCGCGATTCCGCGCTCAATGCAGAGTGCACGCAACGGCAGGCGTCGGGCCACGGTTTCGACAGCCCAGACGAGGTCCGGAACGCTGGCAGAGCTTTCAGGATTTCCAAGCTTGGCGCTGCCGTAAGCAAGGGCGCGGCGGAACGGCAGCAGCGCCACGGCGGCTGATGATAATGAAAGGGTTACGCCCGCCCGCATCAACAGGCGAACACGAACAGGCCCGAGCCGATGCAGCCGCCTGTTGAGACCCGTTCTCAGAATTGCACTCCCCTTGTGCAGTGCAATGGTGTGCGGACGTTGCATCTGCAGCCCGGTCTATAAAAGAAAGAATGGATAGAAGAGCCTGAAATCGTCACTGACACTTACGCGTCAGGCCATATTCGCTTTGACCTTTGCATCGGGCAAATGAAGGCTCCGAAATTGGGGATGCGAGTGGCGGGTTCGGCGGAATTCAGGCTTTTGATCGAGTGCTGCCGGGCCGGCCACTCGGGTCGCTCCGGCGCGGACATCCCGGCTACAATCGATTGGCAACATTTTCTCCGGCTGGCGCGCTTTCACCGCGTCGAGGGATTCGCCTGGAATCACCTGTCAAATCAGAGAGGTGCGCCGCCGTCAGTCGAACAGGCACTTGCCGACTCTGCGGCGCGGATTGCCGCGACCAGTCTTCAGGCCGCCGCCGAGAGCCGCCTGCTGCTCGACCGATTCGCGGCAGCCAAGGTGCCGCTGCTGTTCCTCAAGGGCCTAACGCTCGGCGCACTGGCCTATGGCAACCCCGCACTGAAGGCGGCGATCGACATCGACCTGCTCGTCGATCCGGGCGACCTGCGCAAAGCTTCCGAGCTGCTGCGCAATGCCGGGTACCGGCTGACTACGCCGCGCGAATCGAGCGCCGACAGGATTCTGCAATCCTGGCACCGCAGCTGGAAGGAATCGGTGTGGATCAAGAGCCCACCGCGCCTGCAGATCGACCTGCACACGCGGGTCGCGGACAATCGCCGGCTGCTCCCCAGCATTGACGTCCACTCGCCTCGGCAGATCGTCGACATCGGAAGCGGCATCCAGCTGCCGACACTCGCGGACGAGCAGCTGTTTGCCTATCTCGCCGTGCACGGCGCGTCGAGCGCCTGGTTCCGGCTCAAGTGGATTTCGGATTTTGCGGGGTTGCTGGAGGGAGAGACTCCCGAACGCATCGATCATTTATATCGCCGATCGCAGGAGCTCGGCGCCGGGCGCGCTGCGGGGCAGGCGCTGCTGCTCGCGGACGAGCTGTTCGGAACGCTCAACCAAAATAGCCCACTGCGAAATGAGCTTGAGCGGGATTTTGCAACGCGGCAGCTTTACTCGGCGGCGTTGAAACTCCTCACCGGCGAACCGAACGAACCGACGGAGCAGTATCTCGGTACGCTGACCATCCACTGGACGCAGTTCCTGTTGTTGCCGGGTGCGCGATACAAGATGTCTGAGCTGCTACGGCAGGCCAACCGGCCGCTGGTCCGCGCGCGAAGCTAGCGCCGCCGCTTGCGCGGCCCCTGGCGGAACAGGTCGGGACGCCAGCGGGCAGCAAACAGCAGGATCGTCGGCACCGCCATCGTCAGCAGCAAGTCCTTGGCGCCTTCTCCATATTGCTGGCCAGGATCGGGCCATTGTTCGATCCACAGATCGACCGTCTCGTTCCACAGGATGATTGCGAACAGCCACAGCCACGGCCGCCACGACGTCAGTGGACGGCGGAGCAGGAGGCCGAACGCGAGCCATAGCAGGACGCCGACAAGCATGTGCAGCGAATCATGGTTGATGGTCAGCGAATGCTCGATGAAGAGCTTGCCCTGGTGCCACGAGGTCATCGCCGCAACGAGCGTCTTCCAGAGGCTGTGGAGCATGAAGTCCTATCGGATTACGAGGTGGCGCGTGGGACGCAAGTCTTGCGTTTCCTGGCGCGGCGGCTGGGTCCGGCGGTCCGCGAGCAGCGCCAGGCACATCGCGAAGCATGCGCTGATTGCGGCCGTGCGCAGCGGAAAATCGACGATGCTGTGGAGCAGGATGGCTGCGGAGGCGATTGAGGCCGCTTTCGCGAAGGCTCCGCGCTCGCCGCGGCGCCAGACCGACCAGACTTCGCGGAACCACCAGACGAGGAAGACGAGCATCAGAACGATTCCCGGAATGCCGAGCTCGAGGGCGATTTCGGCATAATCGTTGTGCGCATGGACGACATATTCGGCGGTGACTGCATCCGGGTTCTCGTACAACCGATAGATGTTCACGAATGAACCGAGGCCGGAGCCAAACGGCATATAGTCGGCGATTGCCCTGCCGGTGGTTTTCAGGATCTGCGTTCGGGATTGCACCGACACCGGTGCGTCCTGCCCGATCCGGGTCCCGCCGATGGAGCTGCTCGACAGCGCGCCGATCGCTGCGATCACGAGCAGGACGACAGAAATCGCCAGCCACCCGCGCAAGCGGCTCCCGCGCGGCACAAGGACCAAGGCGCTCGCCACAAGCACCGGGAGCAGGAGCAAATAGCCGGCGAGCGAGCGATTGAGCACGATGCCGACGACGACAAGCAGCGCGGCCGCAGCAACGAGGGAGAGGAGCGCCGAGTCCCGCTGCTTGCTGCGGCTTCTGCCGCTTGCGCCAATCGCGGCAAGGAACGGCAACGTGACGATCAGCAAGGTCGCCATGTGGTTGGCGTTCGCGAAAAAGCCGACGCCGGCGCCAATGTTCGTCTCCGGATAGAGGTACCAAAGCGATCCGCCTCCGCTGCTGGCGACCTGCAGCGCGCCGAGCATGATGCCGAGGACCGTGCCGGCCGCCAGCGCCGCCGCGAGCCATGTCGCGCGATAGGCCCGCAACCGCACCATCGCGCAAAACAGCGCCAGCGGAGGGATGATGCACAACAAGGTGCTCATCGAGGCAGCAGGCGTGAGCGATAGCGGCAACGAGGGGATTGGTTGCCCGAGCAAGCGGTAACCCTCGGCAATGCTCATTCGATTGCCCTGAGCCCACAGGGAGGCCGGAAGCGGCACCAGCTGGAGCGCAACCACCGCGATTGCGGCTACCGCCAGCAGAAGCAGCGCCTTGGCCCGCCGCGGCATCGGCTCCGGGGCATCGCTTGCCGCCGCCCAGGCGATGATTGCAATCCCGGCGAGCTGCAGGACGGCATTCTGCCAGATCCCCTGGGCGCTGCCGCCGAGCAGCAGACAGGCGAACAGATACAGCGGCGCGACCGCGCTTCGGGCAGAGTTAGGCACCGACTTTCTCCAGTCGGAGGCCGCCAAGCGTCACATCCGCCTGCTGCGGGATGTCGGCAGATGCGCCTGACAACTTTAGCCATTGTGCCTTGCAGCCCTGAGGCACTGTAAATCGCCAGCCGCGGGTCGCGGCTTCCAGCGTGACCGAACCGATTGGCGCGGACGACTGGTCGCACCACAAGGACCAGGTCAGCGACTTGGGATTTGCGGAAGGCCCGACGAGCTGCATCGACAGCCGATAGGAGCCGGGTGGAAGCAGCAGGAGCTGGCTCGCAAGGATGCCGTCCTGCTGTCCGTAGAACACGACGTGGAGGCGCCCGCCCGCCTCGCGTTCAGCCAGGCCCACCGCCGAAGACGTCAGCGTCCAGTTGAACGGCGGCGGTGCGACCTTGTCGCTGAACGATGCGTCGTGGATCAGGGAATTGGACTTCACGCCGGATGCTCGTGCCCAGATCGCACGCGCTCTCGCAAAGTCGCCCGCGTCCGTCAGGGTCTTCAGCAACGGCGCCAGCCATTGCGCTTGCGCTGCGCCTTCCCGGGGATCGGCCAGAGCGAGAACCGCAGGGACGGTGTCGATGTTCACGGCAAGGTCGACCAGCGCCGGCTCGGCGATGCGGGGGTTGTTGCGGAACAGCCGGCGAAGCGCCGGCCAGTTCGCCGGATTGTGCGCATAAGCGGCAAGATAGGGCCCCACCCCGGTCGGCCCGTTCGGGGCCAGCCGCGCAAGCGCCGCGACCTCCGCGAGACCCCGGTCAAGATTGCCGAGCAGAAGGTAACGATCGGCGAGGAAATAAGCCGCGGGAAGGGATCGGGGATCGCGCCATTGCGCGGCCTCGAACGCGCGCTGGGCTTCGGCATTGTCGCCGGCGATCTGCGCCTGCACTCCGCGCACCAGGAACGGCTCCGCCGCGAGCGGCGCCTTCGCAGCGGCGTCGTCCATCAACAAAAAGGCAGATGGCGGAACCGACCGGCGATCATGCGCCGCTTGTGCAATCTGGACCATGGCCAGCGAGATTTCGGTTGCCGGATGATCGGCCCAATATCTGGCTGCGGTCGCCGGCTGGTTCATCGCGAAGCGAGTGACGGCCGCATCGCGCACGACCTGCACGGCAAGAAGGAGCGCGGCCACCCCGACGATGATGCGTCTGACGATCATGCCCCCCGCTCGGCCGTCGTGGGCGTCAGGCCTGCGACTCCGCACTGCTATAGTCGCGGCCGCTATCGTCGCCATGCGGAATCATCAGGATTTCGGTCTTGTTGATCCGTCCCTTGGTCCCGTAGCCGTAGCCATATCCGTAGCCGTAGCGGCCATAGCCGTTGGCACTTTCCTCGGCCTTGGTCAGGGTCGCGCCGAGGATCGCGGTGCCGGTCGCCTCAAGCCGATTCAGTGCCTCGACCGCGGCACGCGTCCGTGTCTTCCCGCTTTCGATGACGAACAAGGCGCCGCCGGCCGCTGCTGCGAGCAATGGAGCGTCGGCGAGCCCGAGGGTCGGCGGTCCGTCGATAACGACAAGATCGAACTTCTCGCGCGCTTCGCCAATGATCTTGCGGATACGGCCGGTCGATAGAAGATCGGCAGGGTTGGGTGGCAGAGGGCCGCTCGGCAGCAGCCACAGGTTCTCGTGCTGCGTCTCGACCACATGTTCGGTCAGCGGATCGTCGGTCGTGAGCAATTTGCTAAGGCCGACCCGGTCGTTCGCCGCCTTGAAGGCGGGCTTCCTGAGGTCGCTGTCGATCAGCAACACCCGCCGCTCGCGCCGTGCGGCGTTCTGGGCGATGGCGAGCGCGGACGATGACTTGCCTTCGCCGGAGCGAGTGCTGGTCACCAGCAAAACCCTCGGCATTCCCTCGTCGGTGCTGAAGCGCAGCGCCGCGACGATCGCCGAATAGGCTTCCGAAATGATCGAGGTCGGGTTCTTGAGGTCCTCGACGAACGAATCGCGGGCGGGCGTCCTCGGCACCGCCCCGAGGCAGGCGAGCGACAACTTGCGGCGCACGTCCTCGCGGGTCTTGATCGTATCATTGACGAATTCGAGACCGACTGCGCCGGCGATTCCGCCGATCAGGCCCACGCCGAGACCCAGGAGCACGTTGATCAACAAGTTCGGCTTGAACGGCAGCGTTGGCGGCTGGGCGCGGTCGACGATGGAAACCGGCGCCATGCCGACGCCGCCGGCAACGCCGATCTGTTTGTAGCGCTGCAGCAGCGCGTCGTAGAGGCTGCGGTTGGTGTCCACCTCGCGCTGCAGGATCGTGTACTGAATGCTGCGGCCGCGAAGGTTGAGCACGTCGCCCTTGAGCCCGGCGACCTTGCTCCGGAGCGATTGCTCCGCCGACAGAGCGCCCCTGTAGTCGGCGAGCAGCCCATTGATACGACCGGACGAAGCCTGCGCGACCTGGGCGCCGATCTGCTTCTGGAGCTCGTTGATCTGCGACTGCAGGCTGACCATTTCCGGGTGCTCGGGCTTCATGAACGCCCGCTTCTGCTGATATTCGCCCTGCAGCTTCGCCAGTTCCTGGCGGAGCGGCAGCACGCTGTTGTTGACGTCGCTCGTCGGCCCGGTCGCGAGCGCCTCGCGGTAGGCGCCTTCGGCGGCGACACGGCGCGCGGTTGCGGCCGCGAGCGCGCTGTTGAGCTGGACCAGCGACTCGCCCTGAAGCGAGTTGGTGTCGTTGTTGGTCGACTTGCCGTCAGGGCCCGTGCTGCTTCCGGTGTTGATGATGCCCTGCTGCTGCGCATAAGCGACGACGGCGCGCTCCGAGTGTTCAAGGTCGCTGCGCGTTTTGTTGATCTGCCGCTCAAGGAAGTTGCGGGCATAGGCCGAGGCCTCATAGCGGCGTTGCAGCGAGGTATTGATGAAGCTGTCCGCAATGCCGTTGGCGATCAGCGCGGCCAGTTGCGGCGAGGTCGAATCGTAGCTGAACTTGATCAGCTGCCCGTCTTCGGGTGCGATAACATGGAGGCCGCGCTCGATCGTCGCGGCCGCTTCCCGCAGCCGATCGGACGTCGCGCCTTGCTGCGGCACCATGTCGGGATTGTTGGCCAGGTTCAATTCCTGGGCAGTACGTTCCGCTACCGACCGGCTGCCCAATAGCCCGACCTGCGTGGCGACAAAGTCGAAATTATTGCTCGCCTGGATGTCCTGCTGGCGCGACTGCTCATCGCTGACCGCGACCGACGGCGGATTGGCCTCGAGCGTGACCCAGGCGCGATAAACCGGCGTCGTCAGCAACGACCACAGGATCGCGCCGGCAAGGCCGACGCCGACCGCCGCAAGGATCAGCCAGCGCCAATGATGAATGATCCGCAGCAACGTCGGAAGGTCGAGGATCGCCGCTGCTGAATAGCTCCGCTGCCCCGGGCCGAGGGTCGATGAATCTGCCGGATAAGGGGCAATTGGCCACTGGCCGTCGTTTCTGACCGCGATGTTGGTGTTCACGCGCGCCCGCTCCGTTCGCTTGCCCCGCCCGTCACCTAGAATGGCCTGAAGATCGACAGCAGCGGGAAGCTCTGCAGGATCTGCTTCTGCGCGGCCTTGATCGACGATCCGTCGACGACGACGATGTCCCCGGGATAGATTTGCGGATCGGGCGACTGGCCGCGGCGGATCGAGGTCAGATCGAACGCCGCCGCTTGGCGCTGTCCGGAAATCGTCCGGAAGACCGCGACCCGGCGCGCATTGGCGTCCTCGGTCGTGCCCTTGGCCATCGCGACTGCCTGGATCAACGAGATGGGCCCGCCGACCGGGAAGGAGCCACCCTCCCGAACGGCGCCGTCAACCGTCACGACGTGCGCGGTCGAGGACTTGATTGCGACGCTGACATCCGGGTGCTCGAGATATTTCGCGCCGAGTTTTTGCGTGAGCTGGTCATCGAGTTGCGCGGTGGTCAGGTTAGCGGCCTCGATCTGCCCAATCAGCGGGAGTGAAATATTGCCCGCAAGGTCGACGTCGTAATCGCCCGAAAGGTCATCCATTTTGAAGACCTTGATCGCAAGCTTGTCCATCGGAGCGATCTTGTAATTCGTTTCGAGCGTCTGGAACTTGACCTCATCCGGCGCAGCGAACGGCCGATCGTAAGGGATCGTGCCGCCGCGCGTGTCGGCGCATCCCGTCAAAAGAACCGACCCGGCGATCGAGATCAAGAAAAGACAGCGACGGGGCACATGATCCGAAAACACGATCGCTCCTCGCATCCGAGACGAGCCGGCCAAGCCGAACTCGATCAATTTTGAACCATAACGCCTATTCTCCCCCGCCGCTCAAATCAATTGCACGCAGCTAGCTCATCAAGGCCGCGGAGCGGGTATCGAGAAGCCAGCGGTCGCCGCCTTCGATGGCGAGTGCGGAAAGTATGCCGGTGCGATACGCGCCCGTATCGATTCCGATGCGATTGGGTCTCTCCTCGACCTCATCGCGAATGGTATGGCCATGAACCACGACGAAGCCATGGTCGGTATCGTCGAGAAGGAAGGGTTCACGGATCCAGCGCATATCTGCCTGGCTTTGCTGGTCGAACGGAACCCCCGGCCGGATTCCGGCATGGACAAATAAATAGTCGCCGAAGCGGCAGCTATCGACGAAGCTCTCGAGGAATTCGACGTGATCCCTGGGAATCGCCGAACGGACCACGGCGAGCGCTTCGGTTTCGCTGACGTGGGCAAGCTGCTGCGGGTCAACACCGTAGCTCTGGAGGCATTCGGCGCCGCCGAACCAGCGCCACTTGGTGATCAGCTCCGCATCCCCGCGCAGGATTCGCAGCAGAACCTCTTCGTGGTTGCCGAGCAGGAAAACGGGCTGGATTCCCGTTCGGCTATAGGTCCTGAGACGCTCGATCACCTGGGCGGAGCTCGGCCCACGGTCGATCAGGTCACCGACAAAGATCAGCAAGGTCCTGGCCGAGGGATAGTGCTGCAGCTCGGCGTGAATCTTGGCGAGCAAGTCCTCGAGCAGGTCGAGGCGGCCGTGGATGTCGCCGATCGCATAAGCGCGGTATCCGGCGGCTCCCACTGGTCCTCTGCTCCGAGACAAAGTGATCATCGCGTCCCCGGCTGAGCGGCTTGGGCAGAGCCAAGCGCGTCAAGATATGCACGCACTACGAGGGTGTCGCTAAACCGCTCCTGAATCCGTCGCCGCGCTGCCTCGCCCATTGCCGCGCGCTCCTTCGCCGGCAACTCAGCCAGCCGCCGCATGGCCGATGCCAGCGACACGGGGTCGCGAGGAGCGCAGAGATAGCCGGTTTGCCCGTCAACAACCACGTCGCGGCAACCCGGAACGTCGGTGGCAACCAACGGGCGGCCCATCGCTGCGCCTTCGAGCAGGGCACGCGGCATGCCTTCTCGGTAGGAGGGAAGGACCACTGCACTTGCAGCGGTGATCGCCGGCCGGACGTCGTCCCTCGCGCCGAGATATTCGACGACCCCCTCCTTTAGCCAACCATCCAACTCTGTCTCGGCAATTGCAGTTCGATTGCCGTGGTCGACCGGACCGAGAAGCTGAAACCGTGACTTTGGCATGCTTGAACGGACGAGACGGGCAGCTTCGATATATTCAATCACACCTTTGTCGCGGAGGAGCCTGGCAATCAGCAGGAAAGTCGGCGGGCCGTCGGGCAGCGGGGTTTTGGAAAAATAAGCGAGATCGACGCCGAGTCCCGGCACAACACGGCCCTGCTCGGGACGGACCAGGCCGTGGCGCACGAACAACGAACAATCCTCATTGTTTTGAAAAAACACCGCCGCGGCGTTGCGGAAGCCAAAGCGATAAAGCCGCGTGACAATCGACTGCAGCGCCCCGCGCCGCATGAATGCCGTGCCGAGGCCGCTCACCGTTGCAATCGATGGAATCCCGAGACGCCGCGCGGCGATCGAGCCGTAGATATTCGGCTTTATCGTGAAGCCGAAATACGCGGCTGGCCGCAGCTTGGTCAGGAGGTCGCGATATTCGCGCAAAAGGCGAAGATCGGCGACGGGATTCGCGCCTGAGCGGTCGATATGCACGTGATAATGTTCGAGATCGAGCTGACCGAGCGCAGCCGTTGCAGCGCTGTCCTGGGGCGCGATGGCGACCGGACGATAGCCGGCTGTACGAAGTCCTCGCACCAGACCGCCGCAGAAGTTCGTGATGAACCAAGCAGTGTTGGCGGAAAGAACGACAACCGGACGCGAGCCATTGTGCACGCCCGCTTCGAAGCTCACGCGCTAAGCAGCTGGAAACGCGGAATTTCCACATCGAAGGCGCTGCCATCCTCATCGACCATGCGATAGCTTCCGCTCATCGCCCCCGCGGGCGTGTCGAGTGGGCAACCCGAAACATAATCGAAACTCGCGCCGGGGGCGATCAGCGGCATTTCACCGACGACCCCCTCTCCGACGACTTCGTGGACGGTGCCTCGTCCATCGACGATCGTCCAGCTGCGCGACAGGAGCTGCACTCCGATGTCCGACCCGTTTTCGATCCGCACATGGTAAGACCAGAACCAGCGGTTGGTCGAAGGGTCCGACTGCTCGGCAAGGAAGCTGACCGCGACGCGAACGGCGATTCCGCGCGTCACGGCGACATTCGGAAAGAGCATGGCAAGCGCGTCGATCGTCACGCGGCGAGCCTAGGCGAGACCACCGGCACGGCGCAACCGGTCGACGAGCCGTCCGCGCGCGTCGCCGATTGGCCGCGAGCGGTCCGTCAGCACGTCGCGCATCAGGAAATGGCCGGTCAGGTCGAGCCCTTCTGCAATTTCCTTCCAGGCCGCAGGTCCTCCTTGCCGAACGAAAGTCGGCAGCGGCAACAGCTTGCCGGCATAGGGCTCTGCCTCGGCAGCGCTGACGGCTCGGCCCGATTTCGGGCTGACCGCCACGAGATCGACATTGCCGCCAGTAACCGCGCAATGTTCAAGATCGAGGCCGAAGCCGAGCTCGGCGAGCAGCAGCAGTTCGTAGCGCACCAGTCCCGCGCCCCACCCATTGGCCGACGGCGCAGCTTCGATCGCGTCGAGCAGGCCTTCCAGTGCCTCATAAAGCCGGGGATAGGGCTGACGCTCCGGCAGCGCCGTTGCCGTCAGCACGGTCGCCCACTCGATGGCAGCGGCCGGCAAAGGTTCGGAAAGCAACGGTCCGCGGCTGTGGATCAGCTCGACAGTCGC
>Ga0207678_10003057_pt1 | contig 15125 bp, 17 predicted proteins | sample KBSC63metaG_FD_184319 | JGI IMG/M metagenome (GOLD analysis project Ga0207678, IMG submission 184319) | Corn rhizosphere microbial communities from Kellogg Biological Station, Michigan, USA - KBS C6-3 metaG (SPAdes) (version 2) | ecosystem: Host-associated > Plants > Roots > Rhizosphere > Soil ...
TGGAGTGCGGCGAGTTGCAGAGGGTGGGTGACAACGAGAGTGTGCGGGTGGATGTGCGCGTGATCGCAGCTACGCATCAGCCGCTGGAGAAGCTGGCTTCGAGTGTGGGTGCGGAGAGGACGTTTCGGCTGGATCTTTATCATCGGTTGGCGGTGTTTCCGGTGGAGGTGCCGGCGCTGCGCGAGCGGATGGAGGATATGGGACTGCTGACCGAATATTTTCTGGAGCAGATGGGTAAGGAGCTGCCTCGGAAACGATTGACGATCGAGGCGGAGGCGAAGCTGCATGAACATTATTGGCCGGGGAACGTGCGGGAGTTGATGCATGTGCTGGAGCGGGGAGCGATCATGGCGGAGGACCGGAGGGAGATTGACGCGGAGGAGATACGGTATCGCAGAGTGAGTCGGGGATGATGGGCTGAGTTTCAGGTTGAGCTTGATAAGAGCGCTCTCATTCGAGGGCGCTTTTGTTTGGGCGTTGGGGTGCATGAGTCTCTGCGTGGAGGTGCCGCGATGGAAGTAACGACCGCTTTGAGCGATGCGTTGGGCCAGTACCTGGACCTGACGAGCGAGCAGATGAAGTTGACGGCCAGCAATATGGCGAACGTCGATACGCCTGGGTATAAGACGAAGGGGTTCAACTTCGAGCAGGAGTTCTTGCGGGAGCTCGGCGCGAGCGCGGGGACGGATGGGTTGACGGGAGCGGAGGCTCCAGTGGAAGCGGTCGACGGACTGGTGGCACGGCCGGATGGGAACAATGTTTCGATGGACCGCGAGGGGATGCAACTGGCGAAGTCTCAGTTGCAGTTCCGGCTGGGCGTGGAGTTGTTGAAACGGGAGTATTCGAACGTGATGAGCGCAATCCACGCGGAGGCGAAGTAGAGATGAATCTTTTTGGAGTGATGGATGTGAGCGCCTCTGCGCTGAAGGCGGAGCGGGTTCGGGCTGAGGTGGTGGCTTCGAATATGGCGAACGCGGAGACGACACGGACGCCGGAGGGCGGGCCTTACCAGCGGCATCATGTGGTGTTCGAGGCTGAGGGGGGCGGGAGCTTTCAGGAGTCGCTGGCGGGCCAGATCGGCGGCGTTAACGGCGGACTCGGCAGCCAGCTTTTGCCGCGGCTGGGAGGCGGGCTGATTGGGGGCCTAGGCAGTGGCGTGACGGCTGCGAATGCGGTTCCGGGCGGGGTTGCGGTGACGAGCGTGATTAGCGATCGGAGCGCTCCTCTGGAGCGGTACGATCCGCAGCATCCCGATGCGGGGCCGGATGGATATGTGGCGTATCCGGACATCAATCCGCTCACCGAGATGGTGGATTTGATGGGAGCTACGCGGTCGTATGGGATGAATGCTTCGGCGGTGCAGGCGGAGAAGAACATGGTCTCTTCTTCGCTGGATATTTTGAAGACATTGACAGCGTCACTGGTAGCGCCTGGCTAAACGGAAGTTGAATCGACAGAGATTTGAGGAGGGATTGTGAACGGTTTTTTGAGTGGTTCCAATGTGGCGGGCGGCTTTGGCCTGGGAGCGGTTGACGATGGGTTCGCCAAGACGATGGGCGCCGGAGCTGCGGGCGCGACTGCGGGCGTACCGTTTGCGGGTGTGTTGCAGACGATGGTGCAGCAGACGAATGCGCTCGACCAGAAGGCCACGACGGCGGTGACGGGGTTGTTGAACGGCCAGGGCGTGGAGATCCATGACGCAATGATTGCGACACAGAAGGCGGACATGGCGTTTCAGTTGGCGCTGGAGGTGCGCAACAAGGCGGTGGGCGCGTATCAGCAGATGTTGAATATGCAGTTTTAGATTTGGCTTTATCGGCGGCGCACATGAAAGAAGACATGCACATAAGTTGCGGAAAGGTCCGGCTACATGACGAAAGGAGTACCTCAGCGGCTAAAGCCGCGCGGCAAGTGGAGGACTTGTGGCACGGCTGAAGCCGTGCCCTTAAGCAAAACGGAATCTTTCAGGACTTTCTTAAGCCCGCTCTTGTTGAGATCCAAGACGCTAAGGAGACAGCAGCGCGGTACAACTGCGAACGAACCGGAGGTCCTTCGACTACGCTGCGCTCCGCTCAGGATGACAAGTTTATGGCGGGCATTTCAGATTCAAGACACTGGAAACAAGACGAAGTGAGACGAGACGCTGAGGCGAGATGGCAGAGATAGAACAGGCAGGCGGGGCAGGGCTTCAGAGAACGGTACAGGGTGCGGCGAGCGCGCCGGAAGGCCCGTTGGAGAAGGCGCTGGCGATGGTCGAGGCGATGCGGCAGCGGTTGATGGCGATGCCATCTGCGAAGCGCAGCTGGCTGATTGCTTCGGTGGTATTTCTGGCAGCGGCGTGCGCGGGGATGGTTTGGTTTGCGGGTCGTCCCGACTGGCGGGTGTTGTTTAGTGGGCTGGATGGGAAGGATACACAGCAGGTTTCACAGGAGTTGGCGGCAGCGGGGATTCCATATGAGTTGACTGCGGATGGGGCTGGGATTCAGGTGCCGGCGGATATGGTGGACAAGGCTCGGATGGAGGTTGCGGCGAAGGGGATGCCGCAGACGGGGCGGCTGGGGTTCGAGTTGTTCGACAAGCCGAACTGGGTGGGGAGCGAGTTCGACGAGCGGGTGAACTATCAGCGGGCGTTGGAAGGCGAGTTGGAGCACACGATTGGAACGATCAGCGCTGTGCAGTCGGCACGGGTGCATTTGGTGTTGCCGCAGCCGTCGCTGTTTACTTCCGAGGAGAAGGCGGCGAAGGCTTCGGTGGTGTTGAAGCTGAGGCGGGCAGGGCTCGCTCCCGATCAGGCGGATGCGATTCGCAGTTTGGTAGCGGGGTCGGTGGAGAATTTGAGCGCAGACCAGGTGACGCTGGTGGACGCGGATGGACGGGCGAATCTGAAGCCTCGTTCAAAGAACGCAGCCGAGGAGGATGAAGAGGCTGCGATGGAGGCAAAGCTGGTGGCGATGCTGGAGCCGCTGGCGGGACGGGATAATGTGCGGGCGACGGTGCGGGTGACCTACGACGAGGACACGCAGGAACGGACGGATGAAATATATGACCCGAGCCAGGTGGCGACGCTGAGTATGCAGAAGAGTGAACAGGTTGCGACGGCTCCGGTGCGAGCTACGGGGATTCCGGGGACGGCGAGCAACTCTCCGGGTGCGGCTGCGGTGGGTGGTGCGGCGGGATCGGCGGCGGCAGCGGCTCCGGGGACTCCGCCCCTGTTGCAGAAGGAGGCGCTGCCGGTCTATCCGCAGCAGGGAGCCGGGCAGGATCAGAGCTTGCGAGAAGAGAACGGGACCTATGGTGTGACGAAGCATCTGGTGCATACGGAAGAAGGGCCGGGGCGGGTGCGGCGTGTGTCGGCTGCCGTGGTGGTGAACGACAGGAGTGTGATTGAGGGTGTGGGCAAGCAGGCTCATGCGGTGTGGAAGCCGCGGAGCGCGGATGAGATGCGCCGGCTGGAGCAACTGGCGCAGGCGGCGGTGGGCTACGACCCGAGGCGAGGCGATCAGGTGGTGATGGAGAATGTGAGCTTCAGCACGAACGCTCCTGCACTGACGCCTCCGCTGATGGAACGGCTGACGGATGGGACGAGTTCGCTGTTGCGAACGCAGCCTGGGTTGATGCGGACGGCTCTGCTGGGCGTGTGCGGGATTCTGCTGGTGTTGTTTGTGCTGCGGCCGGTGGCACGGCAGGTGATGGCGACACTGCGCGAACCGCTGATGCTTCCGGCGAGTACGGGCACGATGCAGGTTGTCGCGCCGGGCGATTGGGAGCAGGACGATGCGGTGAATCATGAGCTGGCTGCCCCGTTGCCGAGAGCTATTTCCAAGTTGCAGCAACAGCATCAGGGAATTTTTGAGCATGTTTCTGAACATATACGCCGGGAGCCCGCGCAGAGTACGCGGCTGCTGGAGGCGTGGATCGGTTCGTCAGAGGAGAGCAAGTGATGGGAGCTGGAGTGCAGATGAGAGAGCCTGAGATGGCGCGGCCCAATTCGTTGATGTTGCCGGCTGAGGCGGGGTTTGAGCCGTTGGCGATGTCGGGGCTACGGAAGGCGGCGATCCTGATGGTGGCGCTGGGAGACGAACTGGCGAAGACGCTGTTTCAGAGCTTGTCGGAGATGGACGTGCGACGGGTAACGGATGAGATTACGAACCTGGGCGATGTGCCGGCGATCCAGTTGACGCAGGTGCTGACGGAGTTCTATGGACTGCTGGAGACGCAACAGTATATGGTGCGCGGTGGCGCGGACTATGCGTTGCGGCTGCTGACGGAGGCGTTTGGCCCCGATCGGGCAGCGGAGATGCTGACCCAGGTGAAGAAGGTTCGCGCGCGGTCCAGCGGAGACATGGCGATCTTGCAGAACATGGACGTGCTCCACCTGAGCAAGTTTCTGGAGAGTGAACACGCGCAGACGGTGGCGCTGGTGCTGGCTCATCTGGATCCGAAGAGAGGGTCTGCGATCCTGATGAACCTGAAGGGACCGATGCGGGTGGATGTGGTGCGGAGACTGGCGGAGATGCGGCAGTTCTCGCCGGAGATGGCGAAGACGGTTGCGCTGACGCTACATAAGCGGATGGAGAAGATGGGGTCGAAGGGGGCGATGTCCTACTCGGGCTTCAAAGCCGTGGCGGAGTTGCTGAACCGGGTGGACCAGGTGGAGAGCAAAGGGATTCTGGAAGAGATTGAAGTGACCCAGCCGCAGACGGCGATCGGAATCAGGAACCTGATGTTTACGTTTGAAGACTTGCTGACGGTGCCTCCGGAGAGTATTCGCGAATTTGTGGGCGCTTCCGACAAGAAGGTGCTGGCGCTGGCTCTGAAGGGGAGCCGCGACAATATCAAGGCGCACCTGTTCAAGGCGATGAGCTCGCGCGCGGTGGAGATGCTGAAGGAAGACATGGAGGTGATGGGGCCGGTCCGTATGCGGGATGTGGGACATGCACAGCAGGAGTTGCTGGCGCTGGCGCGGCAGTTGGAGAGCGAGGGACGAATGATTCTGAAGATGGAGGTGGATGATGAACTCGCCGTCTGAGGATCGAGCAGATCATGGCCGCGTGATGGGATTCCCTTTGGGGCTGCCGGGTGTGGAGTCGAGTAAGAAAGTTGTTTCGCGGCTGGAGTTTCATTCGGTGGGACAGGACGCGGAGTCGGAGCCGTCACAGTTGGCTGCGGAGGCGGTTGTGCAGGAGGAGCCAGCGGCGCTGGAGGCGCGGATGCAGTTGCAGGCGGACGAAGCGCTGGCTCGGATGGAAGCTGCACGAGCAGAGGCGCGAGTGGAAGCTCGGACGGAGTGGGAGACGGAACTGTCCGAACGGGTGGCGGAAGAGCGAGCGATGGTTGCGCGGGCGTGCGAAGAGTTTGCGCGGGAGAGGGTGAAATATTTTGCGGGCGTGGAGGCTGAGGTGGTGAAGCTGTCCCTGGCGATTGCGGCGCGCGTGCTGCACAGGGAGGCGCAGGTGGATCCTTTGTTGCTGACGGCGGCTGTTCGAGTAGCGCTCGAGAAGGTGGCGGAGGATAGCGCGGTGGTGTTGCGCGTGCCTGTGGAGGATGTCGAGAGGTGGCGTGAAGTTGTTGCAGGGGAGACAGAGTCTGCTGTGCGGTTGATTGGAGATGAGAGGCTGGGAGCGGGAGAGTGTGTGCTCGATACTAGCGTTGGAAGGGTGGAGTTGGGCGTGGGCGCTCAGTTGGCTGAGATCGAGCGAGGATTTTTTGATCTGTTGCAGCAGAGGCCGGCTTGATGGTTAGGGAGCTGGGGTTGGACGCGCCCGAGTGCCTGGGACCTTATTTTGCGCAGCTTCGAGCGCGGCCAGCGTGGCGATGGAGCGGACGCGTGGTCGAGGCAAATGGGCAGACGGTGGAGTCGGAGGGGCCGCTTTGCTCCGTGGGCGAGTGCTGCGAGATTGTGGATGGCGATGGGCTGAGGCATCGCGCGGAGGTGATTGGATTTCGCGGGCGGCATGTGCTGGCGATGCCCTTGGAGGCGACGCAGGGGATTCGCTATAGAGACGCAGTGCTTGCCATGGGTGTGACACCGGCGATTGCGGTGGGGACGGAGATGGAAGGAAGAATCGTGAATGCGCTGGGCGCTCCGCTGGATGGACGAGAGACGCCGCGAGTGGCCGAGATGTGGCCTTTGGATGGAGCGGTGCCGGACGCGATGGAGCGGGAGCCGATCCGGGAGCCGCTGCAGACGGGGCTGCGCGTGCTGGATGGAATGTTGACGGTGGGACGCGGGCAGAGAGTGGGGATCTTCGGCGGGTCGGGCGTGGGGAAGAGCACCTTGATCGGGATGATGACGCGCAATACGGCAGCTGATCTGACTGTGGTTGGCCTGGTGGGTGAGCGCGGGCGTGAGGTGCGGGAGTTCGTCGAGGATTCGCTGGGCGAGGAAGGGCGGAAGCGGTCGGTGGTGATGGTATCGACGTCCGATCAGAGTCCTTTGCTGCGGATGCGGGCAGCGATGGCGGCTACGGCGGTGGCGGAGTTCTACGCAGCGAGGGGCAAGCATGTTTTGCTGGTGCTGGATTCGCTGACACGGTATGCGATGGCGGCGAGAGAGATTGGACTGGCAGCGGGAGAGCCGCCGGCTAGCAAGGGTTATACGCCATCGGTGTTTGCGCGGTTGGCAAAGCTCGTGGAGCGGGCGGGAAATTTCAGGAACGGGAGTATTACGGCTTTCTATACGGTGCTGATGGAAGGGGACGATCAGCAGGATCCGGTGGTGGATGCGGTGCGATCGCTGCTGGATGGGCACGTGGTATTGTCGCGGTCGATGGCGACGGCGGGCTGGTATCCGCCGGTGGATGTGCTGGATTCATTGAGCAGGCTGATGCCAACCGTGACGACGCCGGAGCACAGGGCGCGTGCAGCACTGGCGCGGCGGTTGCTGGCTGCGTATGCGCGGTCGGAGGACTTGATTCGAATTGGAGCATACAAGGCTGGCACCGATGCGGAGCTGGATCGGGCGATGCGGGCGATGCCTTTGCTGCGGGCGTTTCTGGAGCAAGGAAGCGGTGAGCGCGTGACAAGCGACGAGGCCGTGGCACAGCTTCAGGCGATGGAGTTGTAGCGATGCGAACTCGTTTGCACGGGCTGAAACGGCTGGCGGCTCTCTATGGGGCGGTTGAGGAGATGCACTCGGTGGATTTGCAACGGAAGATGTTGGCGGTACGTGAGGCGCAGCAGGCGATCGGCATGCAGCACAAGGCGGCGCAGGCAGCCGGATTGCATGGCCGAGAGGCTTTGACCACCGGGGATCGCATGGGTTGGACGATGGCCGAGACGCTGCGACAGATGGCTGGCTCGAAGAGGCGGAGGTTGGAAGAGATTCGGCGGGAGCGAGAGAGTTTGAGTGATCAGGCGAAAGAAGAGTATGTCGCGAGTCGGTTGAAGAGTGAACAGATCAAGTGCGTGGTCGAGCGTGTGCGGGAACGGGCGGAGAACGAAGAACAACGTCGGATGCAGACCGCTTCGGATGACCGGTTTCTGGCGCGGCAGCGGTGGACAGATCAGCAGAGTGAGCAACACGCGGATGAGCAGATGAAGGCTTCCTAATGCCGGAGGAGATTTCTTTGGCCGTTGGAGTGCAGCGTTGATGTACGAGGAAAAAGGAATGGACATGTTGACCACTGCGGTTGTGATGTCGGCCGGCAGGGAACAGGCGGGCGTCCTTGCTGTGTCCTCGGATAGAGCACAAGCCAAGGGGACGTCGTTTGCGAAGAGCTTCGATGAAGAAGTTGCTCTGGCTGTGGATGCGGATACGAAGACTAGTTCAGAGGAAGGTGTTGCAGAGGTGCAGGATCGCACGCCTTTGCAGGTCCCGGGCGAACTGGTTGCTACGCTGGTTGCGATAAAGGCGGGCACCGGTTCGGCTCAGGCGGGGGCAGTGTCAGAGGGCGACAAGAATGTGGCCGGGACGAAGAGTGTGAATGGACCCTTGGTCTCTACCGTGCCAGCTGCAAAGACGAGCAATCAAACGAGCGTTGGTATTGTGACGACGGTGGGTGGCGCGAATCCTGTTTCGGGTGGCTTGCTGGTTCAGACGCCTGAGAGAGATGTTGGGGCGGTACAAAAATCACTGGCAGGAACGATTGACGAAGCTGCGGGGACGCAACCGGCGGTTCAGAAAGATGCACCGACTGAGGATGCGGTAAATGCGATTTCTACTGAGGCCGTGAGGGATAAGGGGCAGGAGCGGTCTGTTGGACTGCGTGCCGCCGAAGGGGCTTCGGGGAACAAGAAGACAGGTGCGGCAGAGGGTGCTGTGCCAGTTGCTTCGGCAAAGCAGACGTCGAAAAGCCAAGAACAAAAGGGTGAGCATACGACGGCGCTGGAGACTGCTGGCGCGACTGGGAATGTAGCTGTGACAGTTGCAAATACAACTATGGATAGCGGTGCGCTCGTTGGCACTTCTGTACCGGTTGCGGTAGTTGTGCCTGTATCCGCGCAGTCGAATGGGGCGGCAAAGACGCCGAAGGCCAGCAGCTCCGACCATGAGACGGGAAAGATGATTGGTAAGGCTATTTCTACGACGAGCTCTGAAAGGAGCGCGGCTGCGGCAGTTGTGGGCAAGAGCGGAGGAGTGACTCCGGGCGAGGGAAAGGCGGCGCCCGGCGCTGCGCCCGTTGTGTCGTCGGCGGATGAGGCTGGCTCGGCAAAGGCTGGAAGTGAGTCTGCAAAGAGTGTCGCGCTTGCGTTGGCGACTGGAGATGGTGATGCCGGAAAGGGGCGGAAGGCTAATACCGCCGTGGGACCATCGCATGACGCGGCAGGGGGGTTGTCGCTTGCTGGATTGATCTCTGGAGTTGTGCCTTTGCATAGGGTTGGAGGTGCTGTCAGCACGAATGTGCAAGCACAGGATGGGAGCGCGCAGACGGCCACCGGGCTTCATGCAGGACATGGAGAGTTGGATGGGAGCGGCGGGGTGACACCTCCGGTGATGGATGGAGCGCATCGAACGCTGGCGGCGACACCAACGACCCTTGAGGTGGGGATCGCCAATGGAACGCAGGGGTGGCTGAAGATTCGGGCCGAACTGGCGACGGGAGGCGGAGTGAATGCGTCACTTTCCACTGCTTCGCCAGCAGGGCAGGAGATGCTGCACCGGGAGTTGCCTTCGCTGGCGGCTTATTTGCAGCAGGCGCAGGTGGCCGTAAATTCGCTTGTCGTTCATCCGGCGATGGCTGGGACTGATTCGCACAGCCTTGCCGGAGGGATGGGAGGCGATGGGAGTGGACAGACGCAGCAGAGAAACGATCAGGGGGGAGAGGCGCGCCAGAGATTGAGCAATCCGGTTCCAAGCTACGTGGAGGAGGCTGTCTATGAGGGCGCGAACGGAGTTGGTGCGGATGGGTTGCTATCGCCGGCGACGTATGCGGGCGGCGGGAGTTGGTTGAACGTAAGAGCTTGAACAGAAGCGGCAGGAAAATTCTGAACGAAACAGAGGAGAGTGAGTGATGGATGGATTGCAGATGAATTCGGTTGGGGGAGTGGGCTCGGGGTCATCGTCTACCGTAGCTTCGGCGCTGGCTCCGCGAAGCCGGGCTTCGCAGGCCGCGCCGAAAGATACACCGGCGACAGGCGCTGCGAACAACGGGAATTCCGCGGCGAATGCGGCAGCAGGGGCATCGGATATTACGTCGAACGACTTTCTTACTTTACTGGTGAGTGAGTTGAAGAATCAGGATCCCACGCAGCCTACGGATCCGAATGCTTATATCCAGCAGTTGGTGGGCGTGAACAGTTTGCAGCAGTTGATCCAGATCAACCAAGGGTTGACGGCGATTGAAGCGCCTGTGACGGGTAGCTCAACCGGAGCGACGACGGGAAGCTAGAGCGGAATTTGGAAAACGATGCATCAGACTGGCGAGCTAATCGTCGCTGGCGGATGGCGATAACGGGAAGTTCAACGATTCATCGATAAGGAGAACGAGATGGGAAATTTTTCGATTGCACTGTCTGGATTGAAAGCTGATTCAGTCGCGCTGAACACGATTGGTAATAATCTGGCGAACCTCAATACGACTGCGTTCAAGGGACAGACGGCGTCTTTTGAGGACCTGTTTTATCAACAGATTGGCGAGTCCGGATCCGGTGATGCGATCCAGACCGGAGCTGGAGTGAAGGTCTCCGGGACGAATACGAACTTTTTACAGGGAAGCCTGCTTCCGACGTCTAATTCAACCGATATGGCGCTGGCTGGGAATGGATTTTTTGTCGTGCAGCAGAACGGTGTGCAGTCGCTGACGCGAGCAGGGAACTTCCAACTGAGTTCGGGCGGCAGTTTGATTACGGTCGATGGCCAGCAGGTGATGGGCTATGGCGCGGTGAATGGGGTCGTGAATCAGAACGCGGGGTTGCAGCCGATCACGATTCCTGTGGGGGCGAATGAGGCGGCGCAGGCGACGGGGAACTTCTCCGTGACGGCGAACCTGAATGCGAGCGCGACGGTTGGTACAACATTTACGACGCCGATTCCAATGTTCGACTCGCTCGGTTCCAGCCACCAGGCGACGGTGACCTACACCAAGACGGGTACAAACACATGGGACTATACGGTGGCGCTGCCTGCCGGTGATGCAGCGGGCGTGCCGTCGAACAATACCGGGACGCTGACGTTCGACCCGACGGGAAAGCTGATTGCGCCGACGGGAAGCGTGGCGAACATTACGTTTCCTGGTCTGACGGACGGGGCGAGCGATATGAGCTTCAACTGGAACCTTAACGATAGCAGCGGGAATCCTACGGTCACGCAACTGGCGACGGCATCAAGCAACAATGGGACGATACAGGACGGATTCACGAGCGGGGTATATCAGAGCTTTACGGTGGATCCTAGTGGCGTGATTACGGCGCAGTTCAGCAATGGACGTACGTCGACGATCGGACAGGTGGCGGTGGCGACTGTAGCGAATACCGCTGGTCTGACGGTGACAGGCAACAACAACTTCACGACGACGGCGGCATCCGGACTGGCGAGCATTGGCGTGGCCGGCACGGGGGGGCGTGGTACGGTGGACGATGATGCACTGGAACAGTCGAATGTGGATATCTCAACCGAGTTCTCGAACCTGATTGTGGCGCAACGGGCGTTCGAGGCCAACTCGAAGACGGTGACGACGTTCGATACGGTGACGCAGGATACGCTGGCGATGATTCGGTAGAAGTTGAGAAGCATTTGAGGCAGCGAGCGGGGTCTGAACCAGAGGGTTGGTTCGGTGCCGGCTAGCTGCCTCTTCTGCTGCCGAAGGTAGAGATCGTGAGCGGGTTCACTCTCGTGAAGATTCGCTAATGTTTGGTCGAGGGTCGTGGCCTCCTGGTTGCACTGTTCCCTGACATTATGGCTGCTTCTCCTACTGTTCTGGCTGGTACTCCTCCCCCTGTCGCTCCTGCTCCGGCTCCGGCAAAGTTCCCGGTGGTTCCGCTGTTGATTGCCGTGGTGCTGGGAGTGGTGATTGCAACGCTGGCAATCGGTGGGCTTGTGTACTACATGGCCCGCTCGGGCCGATTGCCTCTCCGACATGCGGATGCAGCAAAGGCTGGGCCCGTTGCTCCGCTTCCGACTCACGTGATGACGCTGGAGCCGATGCTGGTGAACCTGGTGGATGCCGGTGGCACAGCGTATCTACGGATCTCCATGACGCTGCGTGTGATCGATGGAACGAAAGGCGCCAAGACCAAGGACGATGAGAGCGCTGCGGGCGGCAAGGACGGAGATGCGGCTGTTGCTGCGGTGCGGGATACGGCGCTGACGGTCCTGGGGAGGCAGAGTGCCGAAGGACTGCTGGCTGCCGATGGCAAGGAGCGCCTGAAGTCGGAGTTGAAGGCGGCGTTTGCGGCGAACAACACGGACCCAAAGGTTGCCGATGTGTTCTTTACTGATTTTTTGGTGCAGCGATAGGGCGAAAGATGCTGGAGGGGTGGAGCAGAGATGGAAAAGGCTATCGCAATAACAGGAATGAGTCCGGACGCTCCTGTGTCGGCAATGTCAACGGGGTTGGATCTGGTTCGGATGCCTCCGGCAGCGCCGTGGATGTCACGGATCGAGGAGCATCCGGCGTGGGAGATTCTGTCGGCGATGCGGATGCGGATACGGGCGGAGGTTCCGCTCAGCCGCTTCACGGTGCGCGACCTGCTGGCGCTGGCCGAGGGGCAGGTCTTTGAGACGATGGCACCGGATACGGAAGACGTGCCGGTGAAGGTTGGCCAGGTGCAGATAGGATGGAGCGAGTTCGAAGTGGTGGACCAGCGGATGGCCTTGCGGCTGACGCGGTTGGAGTAGAGCGTCGAGCAAGATTGCGCGGATAAGAACGGAGCAGGACATTGAGTTCGGATTTTGTGGATGGAACGGTGGGTCTATGGGACGGAGCAACGGGATGCAGTTAGTGCAGAGGGCGAGAGCGACGGAGCAACAGAAAATTTCTGTGGGTCCGCAGGGCTTGGCTGGATGGCTGATTGAGTCGTTCCGAAGATGGCGCGGTTTACGCGAGGTACAGGGGAAGCAGATGCGGCTGGTGGAGACGCTTTCGCTTGGAGGCAAGAGAGAGCTGATGTTGGTGAGTTGCGCGGGGGAGAGGTTTCTCGTGGGTCTTGGGCCGGAGGGAGTGGAGACGATTGTGCGGTTGAAGGCCGAGGCCGTGTCGGATGCGGTGGCAGGGTTGGACGAGACATGTCAGTAGGCCGAAGGCTCTTGCGAGCAGGATTGATTTTGGTGGCGTTCGCACTGCCCTCGCCGGTGCTGCGTGCGCAGGCTGGTGTTTTGCATGCGGTCCCATCCCCTGCGTCCATGCGAGCTCATCGCGGGAATAGAGATCGTGCGGCGCAGAGCCTAGATGCGGCCTTTGGGGCGGATGCTGCGAGAACGAAGAAGAAGGACTCGATTGCGGAGGCGCTGGAGGGAAGCAGGAGCGTGCCGTGGTCGATCGTAGTTGGGTTGACCCTGTTGACGCTCCTGCCGGCGCTTCTGCTGGCGATGACTCCCATGGTGCGGCTGCTGGTGGTGTTCCACTTTTTGCGGCAGGCACTGGGGACGCAGACGGCTCCTTCCAATCAGATTTTGATGGGTCTGGCGCTGATGATGACGTGGTTTCTGATGCAGCCGGTGCTGCTCCAAGTGGAGCAGACGGCGGTCGCGCCTTACAGCGCGGGAACGATTACTGGCGCGGAGGCGCTGGATCGCGGCATGGTTCCGGTGAAGCAGTACATGTTGCGCTATGCGCGGGAGAAGGACCTGGCTGTCTTTGCTTCGGCTGGAATGGCGACGCGGCCGAACAGCAAAGAGGACTTGCCGATTCAGGTGGTGGTGCCGGCTTACATTCTGAGCGAGTTGAAGGCTGGGTTTCAGATTGGGGCGGTGCTGTTTCTTCCGTTCCTGCTGGTGGATCTGGTGGTGGCGAGTGTGACGACTTCGATCGGCATGATGCAGTTGCCGCCGGTGGTGATCTCGACGCCGTTGAAGATTTTGCTGTTTGTGATGGTGGATGGCTGGCATCTGCTGGCGGACCAGTTGATTAAGAGTTTCTAATGTTGCGCTTTGCGGAGGCTGGCAGTGGGACCGGATCAGACGGTGGAGATTATGCGGCGAGTGTTGATGGAGGCGATGGTGTTGAGCGCGCCCCTTCTCATTGCCACGTGCCTGGTGAGTCTGGCGGTGAGCTTGCTGCAGACGCTGACCAGCGTGCAGGAGCAGACCTTGACGACAGTGCCGCGATTGGTGGCGGTGTTTGTGGTCGCGATGGTGACGCTGCCGTGGACGGTGCATCGACTGGTCGGCTATACGGTGCGACTGTTGACCGATTTTCACAGGTATTTGGGATAGAGGCAGGATGAGTCCGGACGCTGGCGCATTGATCGAGGATTGGCCGCAGTATCTGACGGCGGGGGTGCTGGTGCTGGTGCGTCTGAGCGGACTGATGGTGTTTGCGCCGATGTTTTCTTCGGCGGCGATTGCGCCACGGATCAAGGCCGGCTTTGTGATTGCGATGACCGTGCTGCTGGCTCCTGCGGTGGCCGCGGTTCCGGGTGCGCGGGCGGTGCTCGATATGCGGGCGGTGCTGGGTGAGCTTGGCGTGGGGCTGGTGTTTGGGCTATCGCTGTCTCTGTTGAATGAGGCGCTGACGTTTGCGGGGACACTGCTGGGGTTGCAGTTCAGCTTCTCGCTGGTGAATTTGATGGACCCGAACTCGATGATCGAGACTCCGGTGCTGGGACAGATGTTGAGCTGGATGGGCGTGCTGGTCATCATTGGTGCAGGGCTGGATCGGACTTTGCTGGCTGCGGTGGTGCGGAGTTTCTGCACCGTGCCTTTGGGGCAGGCGGTGATTCAGGCGAGGACGGGCGCGGCTCTGGCGATGATGGCGGGGGGAATTTTTCTGGCTGGGCTGCAACTGGCTGCTCCGGTGCTGGCGGCGACACTGACGGTGGAGGTGGTGGTGGCTCTGGTGTCAAGGCTGGCTCCGCAACTGCCGGCGATGGTGGTGAGCATTCCTCTGAAGACGATGGTGGCGTATGTGGTTTTGATTGGGAGCCTGGCGGTATGGCCGGGGTGGATTGAGCGGCACTTTACGGCATTGCTCGATGCGGCTGGAAGGTTGATGGCGACCGTATGAGCGAGAAGGGGACAGAGCAGGCTACTCCACAAAAAAGGAAGAAGGCGAAAGAGAAGGGCGACGTTGTGCATAGCCGGGAGCTGCTCTCGGCGATGGCGATGCTTGGCGGCGTGCTGATGATGGGCGCGGTGGCGCATGGGTTTGTTGCGAGCTGGGGGAGAGTGTACGTCGATAGTCTGCACGCGGCGGCGGTGGGGGAGAACAGCCTGGATGGACGTGGTGGGGAGCAGCGCTGGAGCGAGGCCGTTCGGCGGATGATGGGACCGGTGTTGTTGCCGGTTGGGCTGGTGCTGGGAGCGAGCTTTGCGGGGGCGTTGGTGTCGGGCGTTGCGCAGAGCGGCGGAGTGCAGATCTATGCGAATGCGCTGGAGCCGAAGTTCTCGAAGCTGAATCCGGTGGAGAACCTGGGGAACTTATTCAGCTTGCGGTCGACTACGCGAGTGGTGAAGTCGATGGCGCCGGCGGCGGTGATGGTGGTGTTGGGATGGGGCGCGTTGAAGGCCTTGATGATTCCGATGCCGG
>Ga0207678_10003065_pt1 | contig 15105 bp, 18 predicted proteins | sample KBSC63metaG_FD_184319 | JGI IMG/M metagenome (GOLD analysis project Ga0207678, IMG submission 184319) | Corn rhizosphere microbial communities from Kellogg Biological Station, Michigan, USA - KBS C6-3 metaG (SPAdes) (version 2) | ecosystem: Host-associated > Plants > Roots > Rhizosphere > Soil ...
CGCGGCGTTCCCGACAGCAGGTCGGGCCGGCGTTCCTTGACGAAAATCGGACTTGCAACAGTCGCCATGGCGATTCCCCTTTCGCGCGTCGACTTGCCGACAGTGCTAAACCTCTCGCCACGAACGCGAAAGTGAATTTTAGAGCCTCCTCACTCGCGGCACCCCGCTTCGCGTCGTGCTCAATGCGGTCATCGCCCACACCATCGCGTCGGCTCGGTCGGGCGACTGTCCTGGTCCTTCATAGCCGCCGCCCGCCTGCAAGCCGGCAAGCTCGGCCTCCAGCGCCGGAAACTCGCCCGCGAAAAACGCCTGCCCCGCCTCGAATTTCAGTGCGATCGGCTCGGCCCGAGCACTCTTGCCTTGCGAGGCATGCACAAGGCGCACCTTCAGCGGCGCCCGCGCCGCGTCGAGCACGCTCCTCACCATGGCCCCACCATTATTGGCTTCCGCGACGATCGTCGTCGCACTCCATCGCAAGGCCGCCGCCGCGACCCGATTGGCCCAGCCTTCGGGGCTCAACCCCTGCACGCTCGCATCCTCGAGCACGTACAAATTCTCGCCGCACGAACCGCAAACCACGATCCCGCAAGCGTCCGACTTCGCCCCAACTCCCGCCGGCGGATCCACCCCGACGACGATCCTGTCGAAGCCCCTCTCCCCCTCGCGGGAGAGGGGTTGGGGTGAGGGGGCGACCCGCGCCTTCTCGATCGTCTCCCACGTCCACAGCGCCCCCTCGACGTCGCGGATCAGCTCGCCGTCCAGCTCCTGCCGGCCGATCCGGGTCCCGCCATAGGTCGCCGTAAGCACTTCGATGGTCTTCTCGTCCAGGTTGATATTGTCGCTCGTCCGCCCGCGCGTGATCACGGTCCAGCGATCCTTTTCGAGGCTCGTCAGCAGGCGCATTGGCCGCGGGGTGGTCGTGACCAGCGCCCGCGGCCTCGGGCCTCGCCGCAGCCCGAACTGCAAATTCACCCAGGCCTCCTCGGCCTCGCGCCACTTGGCGAGCTCGTCCGCCCAGGCGAAATCATGCTCGGGCCCGCGCAGTCCGTCGGCGCTGTCGCCCGAGAACAGCTTCGCTTCGCTTCCGTTGGGCCACGTCAGCCGTCCTATGCTGGGCTCCCAGCGCAGCCGCTTGCGATAGCGCCGTCCGATGCTGAGCAGCCCGCTGACGCCTTCGACCATGATGCTGCGCGCATCGGCGATCGTGGCGCCGACCAGCGCGATGCTGGCGGGTTTGACGTTCGCCAGGCGATAGATCCACTCGGCGCCGGCGCGCGTCTTTCCGAACCCGCGCCCGGCCATCATCAGCCACACGCGCCAGTGTTCGCCGCCGGGCGGAAGCTGGTTCTTGTGAGCCCACTCTTCGAAGTCCGCGTCCCATGCCAGCAGTTGCTCGGCCGTCGCGGACTTGAGTGCCAGCCGCTGTTGCCCCTCAGTCGCTTCCCTCAATATCCGCTTCTCGTGGGCCAGTACCCCGTAGCCCTTCTCCCTCCGCTTCCTGCTTTTCATCCCGCCTCTTCATTCGTTGCAGCTTGTTGACGATCCGCTCGCGCAGTTCATCGATATCGACGGCCGGCATCTCGCTATCGGCTTCCATCGCCGTCTCGCGATGCATCTTCAGCAGCTGCAGGCCGAGCTGGTTGGGATATTCATGCATCCGCTCTTCCGAGCCGTCGCGCCTGGTCGTCACACGCGTCGTTCCGTTGAATGCGCGTTCGAGAAGCACGGCTTCCAGCCGCTGGTATCCGATCGCGATCATCTCGCGCCACTCCGCCCGGAAGCCCGCGTCCATCTTTCGCCTCCGGTAGGCGACCGTCATTGGAACGCCGCTGCGCCGGCACGCCTCGCTGACGTTGCAGCTGTCCCCGAGCACCGCGAGGAACCGGTCCGCTTTCGCTTTCGACCAATCCCGCCTCGCCCGCTTCTTGAGCTGCGGTTTCTTCGCTGCGACCAAGGTGAGTTCCTTCTTCCGTGCCATCCCGATTCCCCGCTCATCCTGAGTCGCCGTTGAGCTCATCGAAACGGCGTATCGAAGGACCAAACAAAAACGGGCCGGCTCCGGTTGGAGCGGCCCGTTCCGAGCCAGGCCATCAGCCCGACTCGCAATTCTTCACTGTTCCTGTCGTGTACCGAATGAGCGTGACGATGTCAAGCACTTTTTACCGATATGGTTCTTCTGCAAATTTCTTGGCATGAACCGATTGTGCTAGGGAGCGCACATACCGGGCGAAGGAGAATTCCATGATCCATGTCCCCTCGGTTGCCGCCGCTCTCGCGATGATCGCGATCGCCATGCCGGCCCACGCTCAGCCCGCTGTTCAGACGATCGATGTCTGGAGCTTCGGCTTCGGCCCCAAGCCGCTGCGCCTGAGAGCCGGCCAGCCGGTGACCCTCAACTTCGTCAACCGCTCCGGCAGCAGCCATGATTTCACCGCGCACAGCTTCTTCGCCAATGCGCGCATCGTCTCCGGCGCCGCCCCGGATGGCGAGATCGACCTCCCCGGCCACGCCACGCGCAGCATCACCCTCATTCCCCGAGCCGGCAGCTACAACGCCCACTGCAGCCACTTCCTGCACAAGCAAATGGGCATGCAGGAGGAGATATTAGTGGACTGAATGATCCTCCCCCAGCTTGCCTGGGAGGGGGACCGCACGAAGTGCGGTGGAGGGGCACTTAGGTCCTCAGACCACATGCTCCTCGTGCCCGTAGACGAGCACGGTCATGTAGCCGACTTTCGCCTCCGCGCCGGTGCGGGCCGCGCTCGCCTCGAAATGCTCGGTGCGCGCATCCGCGCAGCTGTAAGCCGGGGTCACGTCGCCCGAGGTCGCGACCACGCGGCAGCCACTGACCTTGCCCGCGGAGTCGATCGCGAGGCTCATGACCTGGCGGCCGAGCAAGGTGTCGCCGGTTTCCAGCGCCGCGTCCTGCGGCATCGCGCCCGGGTTGAAGCGCCGCTCGAACGTCAGCCGGGTGACCTGGGCCTTGGCCGTGGCCGCTCCGGCGCCCGCGCCCAGCGCCTTGGCGTCGCCGACCACGTCGCAGTCCTTGGACGCGTCGGGGACCAGGCTGGTCTCATATTTGCAGCTGTTGGATTTGCCGTCGCCGGCGATCGTCACCGTGACCTTTTCCCACCACGGGGCGGTCGAGCTCAGAGCCGTGTCGGCCTTTGCGGTCGGGGTTGCGATTGTCGGGGTCGAGGCAGTCAGAAGCGCCAATGCGGCGAGGCTGCGGATCAATTTAACTCACTCCATCGCGCCCGCCGCTTCGGCGACCGGATTGTCGCCGCCAACCTGCGCGCCCCAACGCGCGACTTTCCATTTCGTGTCCGCGGCTTTCGCGATCGCGCCGAACCGACGACTTCGCGCGCCGGTCAGGCGGCGCGGTCGAGGTGCTCGAGCAACGGGTAGAGATCGCGGTTTTCGCGCAGGATGCGGTTGGTCAGGGCGTCGATGATCACGCGGCTGTCGGCGCAATAGCCGGGCCAGTCGGCCTCGATCGCCGCGGCGCTCCAGCCCCCCAGCGCCGATTGCACATAGAGAAATGGGGGCCGGCATTGCTGCCAGCCCCCACTGCGCCGAGCGAAGGATCTGCCGGTGTTCGCAACCTGGTCAAAAACCCGAAGGCCCCGACCCGCTCTCGATCCTGGCTCACCAGCTCAGGCGTCGCTTCCGATCGAACAACTCCCTCTTGCGAGGAGCCCGACCGGTCTACCAGACTGCGCGGCCCGAGGGTTCGCTGGTCCTTCGACCCGTCCGGCCTGCCTTGAGCCGAAGCTCGCGGCGAAAACCGTCCGATGTTCCGCGGCCCTTCTTGGGTCGACCACTCTTGCGTCCCGCTTTGCTCACCAAGTCCCGAAGAACCTGGGAACCGCGTCGCGCTTGAGGAAGATCGACTCTTCCGGCGCCTCTTCCCGGCTGGCCCCGCTTCCGCTCCGAGGAGCTTCAACATTGCCTGCCGGCGGAGATCGGACCTTTGGTCACCTGCCGCTCCATCTTGCCGTTGCCAGCTTTCCGAAGAGGCCGGGACCGCCGTCCCGATCACCCCTGAACCATGCACTTCGCTCCCGAGTCGGGGAAGCGAAAAATGTGGTGAGAGGCCTGTGGATAACGTGGATATCGGGAACAACCGCGGGAACCTTTTCGAAACCGCCGTTCGGTTGCCGATCCGCTCCTCCTGCCCTACCTCGCGCAAGTGCCTGAATCCCCAGCGTTGAATCCCGAGCCCGCCTATTTGCAGGGCCTCAACCCGCCGCAGCGCGAGGCCGTGCTCGCGACCGAGGGTCCGGTGCTCGTCCTCGCCGGTGCGGGAACCGGAAAGACTGCCGCGCTGACCGCACGCCTCGCGCACCTCATCGCCACTCGCCAGGCGTGGCCCAGCGAAATCCTCGCTGTCACCTTCACCAACAAGGCCGCCCGCGAAATGCGCGAGCGCGTCGCCAGATTATCCGGTGGCGCGCTCGAGGGAATGCCTTGGCTCGGCACCTTTCACTCGGTCGCCGCGCGGATGCTGCGCAGCCACGCCGAGCTTGCCGGCCTCCAGTCCAATTTCACCATTCTCGACACCGACGATCAGCTGCGCGTCCTCAAGCAGCTGATCAGTGCCGCCAACCTTGACGAGAAGCGCTGGCCCGCGCGCCAGCTCGCCGCGCTGATCGACCGCTGGAAGAATCGCGGCTGGACCCCCGCCCAGGTCGACGCCGGAGAATCCGAAGGCTTCGCGGCGGGCCGCGGCGCCGAGCTCTACGGCCAGTACCAGGCGCGCTTGCGCACCCTCAACGCCTGCGATTTCGGCGACCTCCTGCTCCACATGCTGGTCATCTTCCGCACCCAGCCCGATGTGCTGCAGCGCTATCGCGACCGCTTCAAATACCTCCTGGTCGACGAATATCAGGACACCAACGCTTCCCAATATGAGTGGCTGAAACTGCTCGCGGCGCCCCGCAACAACCTCTGCTGCGTCGGCGACGACGACCAGTCGATTTATTCCTGGCGCGGTGCGGAAGTCGCCAACATCCTCAAGTTCGAGCAGGATTTTCCGGGCGCCCGCGTCATCCGCCTGGAGCAGAATTATCGCTCGACCAGCCACATCCTCGCCGCCGCCGACGGCCTTATCGCGCACAACAGCGGCCGCCTCGGCAAGACGTTGTGGACCGATGCCGGCGACGGCGAGAAGGTCCGAGTCATTGGCGTCTGGGACGGGCCCGAGGAAGCGCGCCGCGTCGGTGAGGAGATCGAACGCTATGAGGCCGCCGGCAAATCGCTCGACGATATCGCCATCCTCGTTCGCGCCCAGTTCCAGACCCGCGAGTTCGAGGAGCGGTTCATCGCGATCGGCCTCGCCTACCAGATTATCGGCGGGTTCCGCTTTTATGAGCGCGCCGAGATCCGCGACGCCATCGCCTACCTCCGCCTGGTCGTTTCGCCGGCCGACGACCTCGCGTTCGAGCGGGTCGTCAACACGCCCAAGCGAGGGCTCGGCGACAAGGCGGTCGCGACGATCCATCGCCACGCCCGGGCCACGCAACAGCCTCTGCTTCTCGCCGCCGCGACCCTGCTCGACAGCGACGAGCTGACTCCCCAGGCGCGCCGCAGCCTCGGCAACTTCGTCGCCGACTTGGCCCGCTGGCGCCAAATGCTCGCAAGCTCCGCCCCCGCTTCGGCGGGGGAGGGGGACCGCTCGGCGCAGCCGAGTGGTGGAGGGGGTACCGCCGGGAGCACCCTCCCCCACCCGGAGATGGCGCGGATTATCCTCGAGGAATCCGGCTACACCGCGATGCTTCAGGCCGACCGATCCGCCGAAAGCGCGGGCCGCCTCGAGAACTTGGCCGAACTCACCCGAGCGATGGAGGAATATGACTCGCTCCAGGCGTTCATGGAGCACGTCAGCCTGGTGATGGACAACGACGAGCGCAGTCAAGGAGCGAGGGTCACCATCATGACCATCCACGCCGCCAAGGGCCTCGAATTCTCCCAGATTTACCTCGCCGGCTGGGAGGAAGGCGTGTTTCCGTCGCAGCGCGCGCTCGACGAAGGGGGGCTTGCCGCGCTCGAGGAGGAGCGCCGCCTCGCCTATGTCGCGATCACTCGAGCGCGCCGCCGCGCCTCCATTCTCCACGCCGCCAATCGCCGCATTTACGGCCAGTGGACCAGCTCGATCCCGTCGCGCTTCCTCGCCGAGCTGCCCAAGCCACATATCATTGAAGAGACCACAATGACCGGCGGGGAAAGCCTCTGGCGTGCCCAATGGTCGGAGCGCGCCGATCCTTTCGCGCATCTCGGCCCCGCGCAGTCGATGCGCGGTGCGACGCGCGGGCCTGGCTGGCAGCGCGCCAGTCGTGGCGGCAACTTCAACCCCGAGCCGCAACGGATCATCGAAGCCCGCGCCTCGGCGGTCAGCCTGGGCAACAAGGGCCGCGACGATCTGTCGCTCGGCCAGCGCGTGTTTCACGGCAAGTTCGGCTACGGCACCATCGCGGCGATCGAAGGTAACAAGCTCGAAATCGATTTCGAGCACTCCGGCCGCAAGAAGGTTCTCGACACCTTCGTCAGCGCCGATTCCTGACGCTCAATTCGCTTGGTTGAAGCGCCTAACCCGCTGCTCTGTCTGCGGGGAAAGTGGTTTGCCGTCCTCGCGTGCAATGCGCGCGATCTCGGCAAAAAAGGCGCCCCATTCTCCACGATCGAGCGGTCGGGTGTTCAGCATGTCCTCCAGAACGTAGCGCAGGGAGGGGATGTCCAGCCCGTCGGCGATCAGGGGTGCATAATAGTCGCTCCACAGATCACCGAAGAGGTCGTGGTTCACCCGCTGGGTCGCGTACCATTCCGAAAAGCAGAACAGCCAATAGGCTTCGAGCCGGTCATATTCTCCCGAATCCCGGGGCGGCCTGTAATCGGCTTGGGTGAGCTGCGGCGGAAACTGGGAGTTGATTGAGAGGTATTGCTGCTGAAACTGGGCGAAGATCGTGGCCTTCTGGGCATCGGCCTGGGTTTGCTTGTTGAATCGGAGCGACTCCTGCGCAGTCCATGCGGTTGCCCCGCTCGCCAGAAATGCAAAGATCGAGATGGCGAGCGACAGGTCGGCTCGCCGGAGTCCCCGCTCGCCTTCGACGCGCGCCTCTTCGGCATTGTCCTCAGCAACTCGCCGCTTTGGTGCCATTGAAAGTCCCCCTGGCCGGTACAGGCTATCGAAACGGCCAACTGCTGTCACTGCTGCCGGCGCGCTTGCCGCACCGGTCCAACCCGGTAGTCTGGTCGCAAGGGGGCAACATGAAAGAATCGGCGCGGCCTTCCTATTGTGGAAGCCGTTCCAGCCGAAAGGTGTCGCCGCCGCCGATCTCCAGCGCATCGCGACCACGTTTGGAATCTGGCTTACGCTCGTCCTCGTGGCCGAACTTTCGCCCGTGCGCGATACGTCCGAAAGCTGACGCTCAGGACGCGAGCGCGAAGGCCAGCGCTCCGCCGACCAAAACGGCCGTCAGAAGCAGCGATGCGAGCTGCCAGGTGCGGTTGCGTTCGATCTCATATTCCATGGTCTGTCCCTCCCGCGGGCGAGGTTCGCCCGAGGCGAGCATATCACGCTCCGTACCGTCGCCCTTGGTGAGGATTTCGCCCGAAAGTCAGGCGAATCTAGAGGTTTGACTGAGGTGAGCGGTCCTCGCCGAGCGTCCACGGTGGGGGATCGCTCGCCGGAAAGCTTTCCTCTCCGGCCTGTTCGACACGCTCGCTTCTGCCATCTGCGGTACGACGCTGTTCCGCAGTCCGCCGAAGCCGGCGTAACAGCAGGAACGTCCCGCTCCCGGCGAGCAACGCGGCCAGTGCTGAAGCAAGCTTTGGTCTCATCGGATCCGTCATAGCCGAACTGGTCCGGCGGCGCACTTCGCCCACCCTTAGAGCCTCTCCGGGAACCCGACTCGGGGCCGATGCATTTTAGCGGCAAAAGTCAACAGAAAAGTTTAGGTGTAAAAATGAAGCAGCTAGCACTCACGCTTGCGCTGACGGGAACGTGCGTACTTGGGTTCTCCGTGTCCGCTACGCCCGCCTTGGCGCTGGAAACTTACGAAGCTCGAATGGCCGCGAGCGATGCGGCGTCTCAGGCGAGAATCGACATGCTCGACGCCTTCGGGCCGAAAGCCCTGAAGCCGGGGCAATATGTCTGGCGCGACGTGCCCGATAGCGCCGGCCCGGAGCGCGTCGTCATCAGTCTCTCGGATCAGTTTGCCTATCTCTATCGCGGAGATACGCTCGTCGCGGCATCGACGATTTCTACCGGCAAGGACAGCAAACCCACGCCCGACGGAGTTTTCTCGATCCTCCGCAAAACGCCGATGTGGCGGTCGAAGAAGTACGACAACGCACCGATGCCCTTCGCGCAATTCTTCGACCCGGCCGGCATCGCCATGCATGCGGGGTACAACCCGGGTGTGCCGGCCTCGCACGGCTGCGTCAGGTTGCCGATGGCCTTCGCCAAGAAGCTCTACACCGCCACGGACGTCGGAACGCCGGTTTACGTCGGCGCCTGAGCCTTTGCTTTCTCCCGGCATTCGCCTCCGCCCGCGACTCGGCGGGGGGAGGCGGTGTCCTTTTGCGGAACAGCATCGGCTTCCTTGTCAATAACTTTTTGAACCCTGGCGTCACTCCTGCGTTGAGCAGTCAAAGGCTCGCAAGAGCTTGAAACGATTAGAGAGTTCGAACGTGAAAAATTGGATGCTGGCCGGCGCCGCCTGTGCGGCGCTGATGATCCCGGCTGTGCCTGCGACAGCAGCGAGCAGCCCTTCCTTCTCCCCTGCGGTGGCAGGTGAACCGGCCGTCACGGCCTTCTACGCGGCGCGGCACGGCGCGCCCTTGTGGCTGAACCAGGGCGCCGGCAGCGCGGCAGCGCGGGAGTTGATTTCGGTTCTTCAGCGCGCACCGCTCGACGGGTTCGCCAGCGGACCCGCTCTGGCGATGCAGGCGCAAACCCTCATCGGCCGGGCGCAAGCGGGCGACCCATCGGCCCTCGCCAGCGCCGATCAACTGCTGTCAGCGGCCTGGATCGAATATGTGGAAGCACTGCAGCGCCCGCCGTCCGGCATGGTCTATGCCGATAGCTGGGTACGCCCGCGGCGCGATTCCGCGGCAACGATCCTCGCGCGCGCATCGACGGCGCCTTCGCTCGCCGCGCATGTGCGCGCGGTATCCAGCGTCAACCCGGTCTATGCCGAGCTTCGCGAAACCGCCTGGGGCGCGATGCAGGCGAATGGCGGGCAGGTCGATCCGCGGGTTCTCGCCAGCCTCGACCGCGTTCGCGACATGCCCTTCCAGAAGCGCTACATCATGGTCGACGCGGCAAGCGCGCGGCTGTTCATGATCGAGGACGGCCGCATCGCCGACCAGATGAAGGTCATCGTCGGCAAATCCTCGGCGCAGACGCCGATGCTCGCCAGCACCATTTATTACGCCACGCTCAACCCTTATTGGCACGTATCGGGCGACATGATCCGCTCGCTGATCGCGCCCAACGTGCTTCAACAGGGTATGTCGTACCTCAAGAGCCACGGATATCAGGTGATGGCCGCCGACGCGCCCGACGGTCCAGACGCGCCGCTTCTCGACCCCTCGAAGGTTGATTGGCGGGCCGTCCTCAACGGAGGGTTGCAGGTGAAAGTTCGCCAGCTCCCCGGCCCCGCCAATTCGATGGGCCGGATGAAGTTCGGCTTTCCCAATGCCTACGACATCTACCTCCACGACACGCCGTCGAAGGAGCTATTCGCCTCCGACGACCGCGATTTGAGCCACGGCTGCATCCGTCTCGAGGATGCCGAGCGGCTCGGCCGCTGGCTGATGCAGCGCGACCCCGAAACCGCGTCGCGCGCTCCGGAGCAGAATGTCGCCTTGCCCACGCCCGTGCCCATCTACGTCACCTACATGACGGCGCAAGCGGACGGCGGGCAGCTGACCTTCGCCGACGATCCGTACGGCAAGGACAGCGGCCGGGCGGCGGTCATGGCGCTGCAATAAGACCTAGTGGGCGATGGTCAGGGGCAGCGTCAAAAAGCGGCGACCCTGCTCGTCGGCCGGCGGCAATCGTCCGCCGCGAATGTTCACCTGGATCGCCGGATAAAGGAGCTTGGGCGCTTTCAGCGTCCCGTCCCGCGTTTCGCGCATGGTGACATAGGCGCTTTCCTCGACGCCGCCACCGATGTGCACGTTGCGGTCGAGCTGCTCGCCGACCGTCGTCTCCCACGCGAACGTGTCGCGGCCCGGCGCCTTGTAATCGTGGCACATGAACAGCCGCGTCTCGCGCGGAAGCGACAGGATGCGGCGCATCGACCGGTATAGCCGCCGCGCGTCCCCGCCTGGAAAGTCGCACCGCGCCGTCCCGTAATCCGGCATGAATAGAGTGTCCCCGACAAACGCCGCATCGCCAATCCGGTAGGTCAGGCACGCCGGCGTATGCCCCGGCGTCGCGATCACTTCGATCTCCAGGTCCCCTAGCGCGACCCGGTCGCCATCATCGAACAGCCGGTCGAAATCCTCCGCCCGCAAATCGTCGACGCCAAGCATCGGCGCGAACGTCCGCTGAACCTCAGCAATGCCGGCGCCGATGCCGACCTTCGCGCCGGTCCGCTCGCGGATCAGGCTCGCCGCTGAAAGATGGTCGGCGTGAGCATGGGTTTCCAGCACCCACGCGACCGACAGCCCCTGCTCCAACGCCGCGGCGAGGATCGCGTCCGCCGAACGCGTCGCGATCGTCCCACTCGCCGCGTCGAAGTCCAGCACCGGGTCGATCACCGCCGCCACGCGCGTGGCCGGATCGGCAACCAGATAGCTAACGCTGTTGGTCGCCTCGTCGAAGAAAGCAGTGATTTCGGGCGCGCCTGCCATCGGCGCCCTTATGCCAATTAGGCGGTGACCTCGTCCATCGTCGTCAGCGTCGGCGTCGGAATGCCGCCCGCCTTGTAGGATTCGGTCAGCTCCTGCTTGCGCGCGGCGAGCTGTTCACCAAGAGCATCCATGTCGAGCCCGGCCTTGCGCGCCTGCGCGAACAGGCCTTCCATCCGCTTCTCTTCTTCCTCGACGTGGTGCGCGATCTCCTCGGACAGCACCTTGACCTTCGCGTCGAAGAAATCGTCGCCCTCGCCGCTCCCGGCCGAGATTTCCGCGATCAGCAGCTTGGCCGCGTCATGCTCGACATAGCTTTCCTTGAGTAAATCCTCTTCCACCTTGCCCTCGCAAGCCGGATAGAAAATCTCTTCCTCGATCGCCGCGTGGACCGACAGCTCGAGACAGATTTGCGTCGCAAGCTTCTCCTTGCGGCCGTCGCCGCTGGCTTTCTCGAAGTCGGCGAAGAGATCCTCGACCGTGCGGTGATCCTGCTTGAGCAGCGCGATCGCGTCCTGCGATTTGGTATCGGCCATAATGTTCGTTTCCTCCTGATTTGATTTGGAAAACGAAACCATTCGCAGGGCTGGGTGGTTCCTGTCCGATGCAAGACAAAGTCGGCGTCCCGGCCGTCAGCGGGTTCGACTGGAAAGCCCTCGGCTACCTGGTTTCCATCGCCAGCGTGTTCCTGCTCGGCGCGATTGCCTGGCCCAAGCCCGAAGACCCGGGGTGGCACGTCCCCATGCTGATCGCGGGCATGGCGACGTCGATCGTCGGCATGGCGTGCCGCTACAAGGCGCATCTCGACCAGAAACGCGAACTGAAAAAGACCAGGGCCGAAGCGCGGCGCAACTAGCGCCCGCTCGAGTCGCCCCCGCCATTCTCGGGCTCGGCGTCCGCGCCGGCGATATTGTGCGGGGTCAGCTTCGACGCATCGAGCTCCAGCCAGTCGCGGAACGGCAGGTGGTAGATCATGTCCATCACCTCGAACTCCAGCCCGCCCGGCTGGCTGGTGTTGCTGTTCCACAGCGCGACGACGCCGCTCTTCTTTTGCGGATCGAACAGGATCAGCGAGCGGTAGCCGTTGATCCCACCGCGATGCCCGACAATGCGGTGCCCGGCATAATCATAGCTGCGCCAGCCATAGCCGTACCAGGCATCGCCCAGCCGCTCGAGGAACTTGCGCAACCGGCCCCGCTCGGTCGGCGTCTTCACGTAGCGGCCGTGGATCGTCTCGAGCAGCTTGGCGTCGAGGACGTCCGGCATCTCGCCCATCTGCGCCAGCATCCACAGCGACATGTCCTTGATGTTGGTGTTGATGCCGCCCGCGCCCGGCACCTTGTAATAGGTGTCGACCATCGGCAGCGGCCGGCCGCCGGCGCTGTGCGGATGCGCCCAGCTCTTGTTCGATTCGAGGCCGGACATGGAAACGCTGCCGCTGGTCATCCCGATCGGGTCGAACAGGTAACGCCTGACCGCTTGCTCGTAGGGAAGGCCCGTCGCCCGGCTGACCATCTCGCTCGAAGCGTCATAAGCGACGTTCTGGTACGACCAGCACGTACCCGGCTGGCAGGTCGCGTTGAGCTGCGCGAGGCTCGAGCGCAGGAAGCTCGGGTCCTGCCCTTCCTCCAGCTTGTTGTCGTAGGCGTTGCGGTAGAGGCCGAGGCGGTGCGACAGCAGGTCGCCCACGGTCGCGCGATATTCGTTGCCGGCGGGAAGCTTGAGGTCCGGCGCGTAATTGGCAACCGGTGCTCCGAGGTCGATCTTGCCCTGTTCGGCCAGCTTGGCGACCATCGTCGCCGCGACGCCCTTCGAGACGGACGCCCAGCGGAACACTGTGTCCGGCGTCACCGGATTGCCCGAACCCGCCTCCGTCTCGCCGTAGCCCTGGAGGAAGGTGATCCGCCCGTTCTCGACCACGCCAACCGCCAGCCCGACCATCGCCGGCTTGGCCGCAAGCTGGCGCAGCCGGGCGTCCAGCAGCCGGTAATCGACGTCGCGCCGATCCTGCGTCGAGAGTGTTGCGAGCTTGAGATGAGCCTGCGCGATTCGCGCCGACTTTTCCGACGCCGAATGAGGCCGCATCGCCAGCAGCGATGCGCCCATCAGCAAAATGAAAGCGCCGAGGCCGATCTTGTGCGCGGTCTGCAAAACCATCCCTCTCCCCACCCATCCGTAGCTGTGGCTGGAGGTCGTCGCACCCTCAACGCTTGGAGTGGCAGGCTTGCGATGAAGCGACTCTCTAGCGCGACGAAAGCCATCGGTTCTGGCCTTGGCGCGTAGCCTCGCCTAAAGCGCCGCCCATGCAATTCCTGAAGACCCTGTTCTGGGTCCTGCTTGCGGTGCTCGTCGTCCTGTTCGCCAGCCGCAACTGGTTCGACGTCACGCTGGACCTGTGGGGCGACATCCAGGCCGACGTGAAGATCCCGATCCTGATGCTGATCGCGTTCGTGATCGGCTGGTTGCCGACCTGGCTGATCATGCGCGCGAAGATTTGGGGCCATCGCCGCAAGATCGAAGCGCTCGACCGCCAGCGAGCGACTGCCGCGGCTCCAGAGCCCACCGACATGGAAACCGAAAGCCCCGCCGCATGACCCCTATCTTCGTCGCGATCGACACGCGTGATGTTCACCGTGCGGCGGCGATCGCGCGGGACGTGCGCGGCGTAGCCGGAGGCATGAAGCTCGGCCTCGAATTCTTCCTCGCCAACGGCCATGACGGCGTGCTGCGCGTTGCCGAGCGGGGAATGCCGATTTTCCTCGACCTCAAGCTCCACGACATTCCAAATACCGTGGCCAAAGCGGTGGAGTCGATCGCGCCGTTGTCGCCAGCTATCCTGACCGTTCACGCCGCGGGAGGCCGCGAAATGATGGCCGCTGCCAAGGCGGCTGCGCCAACCGGGACAAAGGTCGTCGGTGTGACCGTGCTGACCAGCCTCGATGCTGGCGACCTCGCCAAGACGGGGATCGCCGGGACGCCAGCCGATCAGGTCAGGCGCCTGACCGAACTGGCCGTGGAGGCCGGCATCGATGGCATCGTCTGTTCCGGGGAAGAAGTGGCCGCGGCGCGCGACATCTGGCCGGAGGGGTTCTTCGTCGTACCGGGCGTCCGCCCTCCGGGCGCCGATGTCGCGGATCAAAAGCGGGTCGTTACGCCCTTCGACGCGTTGAATGACGGCGCTTCCGTTCTCGTCATCGGCCGTCCGATCACAGGCGCCGCCGACCCTGCGCAGGCGATCCGGGAGATCGCCGAAAGCTTGAAGAAAGAGGCTATCGAATGAGTTGGCTGAGCCGGGTCCGCAGCGGCATCCCCTTCCTGCCCAAGCGGCAGACGTCTGAGAATTTGTGGCACAAGTGCCTGAAATGCGGGACGATGGTGTTCGTCAAGGAATGGGAGGAGAATTACAGCGTCTGCCCGCGCTGCGATTTCCACGACCGCATCGGCCCGGCCAAGCGCTTCGAGCAAGTGTTCGACGCGGCGCAATATGAGCTTCTGTCCGCGCCCGAGGTCAAGGAAGACCCGCTGCGCTTCAAGGACACCAAGCGCTACACCGACCGGCTGAAGGCCGCCCGCGCCGCCAACGGCGAGCGCGATGCTCTGGTCAACGCGCGGGGCAAGATCGACGGGCACGGGGTCATCCTCGGAGTGCAGGACTTCGCCTTCATGGGCGGCTCGATGGGAACGGCCGTTGGAGCGGCGTTCGTCGCCGGCATTCGCGCGGCGATCGAGGACAAGGTTCCCTACATCATCTTCACCGCGTCCGGCGGCGCGCGGATGCAGGAGGCGATCCTCTCGCTCATGCAGCTGCCGCGGACAACGGTCGCCATTGCCGAGCTCAAGGAGGCCGGCCTGCCCTACATCGTCGTGCTCACCGACCCGACCACGGGCGGCGTCACGGCATCCTATGCAATGCTCGGCGACGTCCAGATCGCGGAGCCCGGGGCATTGATCGGCTTCGCCGGCCAACGCGTGATCGAGCAGACCATCCGCGAGAAATTGCCCGAGGGCTTCCAGCGCGCCGAATACCTGCTCGCGCACGGAATGATCGACATGGTCGTCCCGCGCGGCGAGCTGAAGGAAAAGCTGGCGCTGCTGATCTCCTATCTCGCGCCGGAGGCAAAGGAGGCTGCGTGAGCTATAGTTCCTCCCTGCGAGCGAAGCTCGTGGGGAGGGGAACCATCCAACGGAGATTGGATGGTGGAGGGGTCACGCGCGCCGGCGACAGTCACCCCTCCACCAGCTTCG
>Ga0207678_10003066_pt1 | contig 15104 bp, 9 predicted proteins | sample KBSC63metaG_FD_184319 | JGI IMG/M metagenome (GOLD analysis project Ga0207678, IMG submission 184319) | Corn rhizosphere microbial communities from Kellogg Biological Station, Michigan, USA - KBS C6-3 metaG (SPAdes) (version 2) | ecosystem: Host-associated > Plants > Roots > Rhizosphere > Soil ...
GACCGGCTTCGCCGGCGCGCGCCGCCTCGATGGTCGCATTGAGCGCCAGCAGATTGGTCTGGCCCGCGATATTGTTGATCAGCTCGACGACATCGCCGATGCGTGCCGCGGCCGTCGCCAGTTCGCTGACGCGGTTGTTGGTATTGTCAGCCTGCGCAACAGCCTCGCTGGCAATGCGCGCGGCGCCCTGCACCTGGCGGCTGATCTCGTGCACGGACGACGACATTTCCTCGGTGGCGGATGCGACCGACTGCACATTGGTGGCAGCTTCTTCCGATGCCGCCGACACAGCGATCGCCAAAGCCTGCGAGCGATCCGATGTTGCCGTCAATGTGGTGGCCGAACCTTCCAGCTCCTTCGAGGCGGATGACACGGTCTCGACGATCTGCCCGACGGCGCCTTCGAAATCGGCGGCGAGCTTCATCATATCCGCCTTGCGCTGTTCGGCCGTGCGGCTTTCCGTAGCGATCTGCGCGACCTTCATGCGCTCGACTTCGAGGCCGTTCTCCTTGAATACACTCAGCGCCGTCATGATCTCCCCGATCTCGTCGGCGCGCTTGCTTGCCGGAACGTCGACGGTGAGGTCTCCTTTGGCAAGCTTGTTCATCGTGGCGATGCTTGCCTTCAACGGACGCACCACGCTGCTGCGCGCCACAACATAGCTGACAATGATGGCGAGCAGCATCACGCCGAGCGTCGCATAGATAATGGTCCAGAGCGTGTCGTTGGCGGTTTCGAGAAACTCGACCTTCTTGATGCCCACATAGAGAATGCCGATCACGTTGCGGCTGGCGTCGAAGATCGGATCATAGACGGTCATATACGGCTCGCCGAGGATGGCCACTTCACCACGGAATGCGGTCTTGCCGGTGAAGACCGCCTCGTAGGCCGGTCCTTTCGCCAGCTGCGTGCCGATGGCACGGGTGCCATCCGGCTTCATCACATTGGTGGAGATGCGGGTATCATTCATGAAGATCGTTGCGGTGCCGCCGACCAGCGTCTTGATCTTGTCGACCGCTGCGAAATTGCCGTTCAGCGGCTTGCCGTCCGCCAGCAGCTTGCCATCCGCGATACTGTATTTGTCGCCGCTCTCACGCAGCACGTTCCAGGCGACGCGCATGTTGGTCTCGACCCGCTCCGTCGCGGATTTGGCGGCGCCCTGTTCGAGCACATATTTGGCGACCAACGTGATGCAGATGCCGAGGATGAGAATGCCGGAGACCGTCATCAACATGATGCGCGGGCCAAGACCGAGACCCCGGCGACGGCCGGGTTTGGGTTGGGAGGCGGACAACGGCATTGCGATCTCCTGTCGCGCCGACCCCTCGGTCGTGCGCTCAAAGCCGAACGGCTCCAGACACACTCACTGCACAACGTCGACGAGGTATCCGGACCCGCAATTCAAGAAACAAGTTCCATCATTATGATTCAGTTCTATCGGCTAGCCGTTCGAAAGCAGTTAATGTTCGCCTGGCGGAAAAGGTATAATCGTCTGATTTTGCGTGTTTTTCGGCATCTAAATACCTGAATCGAGGCTCATTCCTGGCGTCCATTCGACGCATCTACCGATGCGTGCTCTGTTGCCGCGCATGGTGCCCGCGCGCCAGCGTGACTTGTGCCACCCGGCGAACTGCCGCCTATGGAAAGCTGCATTGACCATCGAGCCGATGACCCCTTCCGCTCCGCCGCGACAAACGATCGTCGGCTGGTTCGCCAACCAGCCTTATCTCCTGCTCAGCCTCACCTCGCTGTTCTGGGCCGGGAATATCGTGCTCGGCCGCTATGTCGCCGGCCACGTCCCGCCGGTGACGCTGGCCTGCGTGCGTTGGATCGGGGCCTTTTTCCTGTTGCTGCCCTTCGCCTGGACGCATCTGCGCGCGGACTGGCCGGTCCTCCGCGCGCAGCTTTCTCTCATGACCATGCTGGCGCTGACCGGCTTCGCTGCCAATACGGTACTGGCCTATTGGGGCCTGAAATACACGCAGGCCCTGAATGCGCTGCTGATCCAGTCGTCGGGCCCGCTCTGCGTCGCGCTGTGGACGCTGATCCTGTTCGGCGTGAGGCTGACGCTGGCGCAACTGCTCGGCATCGTGGTCTCCATGGCCGGCGTGCTGATCATCATCCTGCGCGGCGATCTCACCGCGCTGGCCAGTATCCAGATCAATAAGGGCGATGCGATGCTGTTCGCAGCGCTCCTGGTGTTCGGCATCTATTCGGCGCTGATGCTGCGGCGGCCGGTGACGCACCCGATGTCGCTGATTGCTTTCACCACCGCGGGCGGCGCGATCCTGACCCTGCCGGTCAGCATCTGGGAACTCAATTCCGGTTCACCGCTGATCTTCGACACCGTGACGCTGCTGACGCTCGCCTATGCCATGATCTTTCCGTCGGCGCTGGCCTATCTGTTCTTCAATCGCGGCATCGCACTGATCGGCCCGAATCGGGCGGCACCATTTCTGCATCTCATGCCGGTGTTCGGATCGGTATTGGCCATCGCGTTTCTCGGCGAACAGCCGCAACTGTTTCACCTTATCGGCTACGTGCTGGTGCTGTCGGGCGTATTCATCGCATCACGGCGATAGACCGAACATCCGCTCCGGCCAGCCTGACATCGGGAGTAGAAACATCACATGACCGTTTTCTCGCTCGCCCACCTCACCGTGCTATCGCTGGCGCCGCCAGAGATGATCGACGTTGCCGCGCGCTGCGGCTACCGGAGTGTCGGACTGAGACTGATCGCCGTGACCGCGGAAAGCCCTGGCTACCCGCTGATGAACGACAAGGCGATGATGCGGCAAACCAAGGCGCGTCTCGCCGATACCGGACTGCACGTGCTCGATATTGAACTCGTCAAGATCACGCCCGGGATCGACGTCGCGGCGCTTGAGCCGATACTCACCGCCGGCGCGGAGCTCGGAGCCCGCCATGTCATCGTCGCGCCCTATGATCCCGACTTGTCCCGCCTCGCCGACCGACTGGCGGCCATCGCCGATCTTGCGGCGCGATACGGCATCATGCCAGTGATGGAGTTCTTTCCCTGGACCAATGTGTCGAACCTGCACACGGCGCGCGCCATCGTCGAGACCGCAGGCCGCGCCAATGCGGGTATCCTTGTCGATACGCTGCATTTCGACCGCTCCGACAGCAGCCTCGCCGAACTCGACGACATGCCATCGCGCTTGCTGCCGTTTTTCCATTTTTGCGATGCTCCGGCGGAGAAGCCTGGCACGGTGGAAGGACTGCTGCACACCGCGCGCGCTGAACGGCTGCCACCCGGCGACGGCGGCATCGACCTCTGCGCCATCGCCGCGCACCTGCCGAAGCATATTCCGGTCGCGCTCGAAGTGCCGATGGATGCGCTGACCCGGGAGCGCGGCCCCGAAGAAGTCGCGCGCCGCGCAATCGCCGGCGCGAAGCGCCTGCTGGGAGATTGAGAATCTAGCGAGTAATCTACGCGCACATGCCACCGCCCGGCATAGCACCTGTCCCGCGCGCGTTATGCCAACGTATGAACGATAACCGGCCCGGCTATCGCTGTGGCTGGTCCAATCAGCAAGGGCGCCAGATTCTGTTCGCTCCACGCGAGCCCGCGTCGGTTCGACTCCTCGGCGCCCGCGAAATTGTTGAAGATGCTGATCGCCGTCACCGTATCGTCGGACGCATAGACCACATAATAGGCCATGAAACCTTCGACATCACTGATGATCGGAATGGCACCTTCCTTGATCCTGCGCGTCAGTTCCTCAGCCATGCCGGTCTTTGCCTTGCTCTGACGAATGGCAGCATACATGGGACGCTCCTTTACCCGTAAGCTGCCCGCGATCGCACCTGCCGCGATCATGCATCGCACACACTCATCATCGGCGGGACGAGCAGCAGGGTTTCCCGCGCATAGAACCTACGCCATCCCGCGCAACGACGCCATCTGACGCCTCCCCACCCACTACGCGCCTCCGATCAATATTCCCACCGCCAGAACGATGACGCCGCCAAGCACCACCTGAAAGACGGCCTGCAGGAACGGCGTATCCATATAGCGCGCCCTGATATAGGCGATGGCCCAGAGTTCGAAAAAAACGACAACACCTGCGATGGCCGTCGCGATCCAGAATGCATTCGGCCAGCTGTCCGGCACGAGATAAGGCAGAGTATGGCCGAGACCGCCCAGCGTCGTCATCAGCCCGCAGATGCCGCCACGCAACCACGGCGAGCCGCGTCCGGTCATAGAGCCATCGTCCGACAGCGCTTCGGCGAAACCCATGCTGATGCCGGCGCCGATCGACGCGGCGAGGCCAACAAGGAATGTCTGCCAGTTGTGATGTGTTGCAAACGCGGCCGCAAACAGCGGCGCCAGCGTCGATACGGAGCCGTCCATCAAGCCCGCAAGACCTGGCTGGACATATTGCAGGACGAACATCCGGTGGCGGGTGTTGTCCTCGATCGTACGAACGTCGGACGTCAGGATGGCATCCGATAATTTGGCCGCGAGATGCTCGTGTCCTTTTTCCAGCTCGGCCAGATCGCCCAGCAACTTGCGAACGCCGACATCCGTCGCCTGCTCGGCGGCCCTGGTGTAAAAGCGCTCGGCCTCGAACTCCATCCTCTCGGCCTCCTTGCGGATGGTTTCGAGCGACAGGTTACGCGTGAGCCAGATTGGTCGGCGGCGGATGAAGCCCTTGACGTCTTCGCGCCGGATCGGCGGAAGGTTCGGTCCGAAGCGCTCCTCATACATCTGCAACAGCAGATGCCGATGGCCCCTTTCCTCTTCGGCCATCTCGCTGAAGACTTTCGCGGAATCGGGATAGCGCTCTGCCAGATCCTCGGCGAAGCTGAGATAGATCCGGCTGTCCTCTTCCTCGCTGGAGATCGCAACCGCCAGCACCTCGCGTTCGGTGAGGTCCGAAAACGCCTTCATATCAATGCCTTGCTTAGTTTAGAACTATTCTAATTTATATAAGAGCTGCTGTGCATTTGTCAAAGAGCTTTGCGCCTGCGCGGCGCTGAACCTGTCGCTGGTCGGGAAGCAGTAGCGGCGACGAGAAGGATCGCGACGAACCGACCGTGCGTGCTCCGGAGGTCGCCCCGGCATTCGCACCGACCCCGACGTGGAGATGCTGCGGAGATCAGCGACCGTCTGCAGGTGCTGTCGCTCACGAACGCGATAAGGTCGACCCGGTGCAGCAGAAGTCGATGCATGGCCTACACCATCGACAGCGCGCTCACCTGAACTGCATACCTTTCCGCTTCCGTGTGTCACCGACCTCCGCTAGTTTGCCCGCAACAAATGTGGGCTACCAAAGCCGATTCAGGGAGAAAAGCGGAATGCACGGACTTTCAGTTCTTCGCGGTGTGGCGAGCGCATCGTTTATCGGAGCGCTGCTGTTGGCGACCCCGGATGCCATCGCACAAACTGCGAATTATCCAAACCGGGCGATCACGCTGGTGCTCCCTTTCGCCGCAGGCAGCGGCACCGACACCACGACGCGCCTGATCGCCAAGGAACTCGGCACCGCACTGAACGCCAACACCGTGATCGACAACAAGGCCGGCGCCAATGGCTCGATCGCCGCCAGTTTCGTCGCCCGCGCGCCCGCCGACGGCTACACGCTCTTCGTGACCACCAACACGACGCATTCGGCCAATCCCTATCTGCTCAAGACCATGAGCTATGATCCGATCAAGGATTTCACGCCGATCGCGCGCACCGGCGACCTGCCCTTCATGCTGGTGATCAATCCTGAGATTCCCGCCAACTCCGTGGAAGAGCTGATCGCGCTCGCCAAGAAAGAGCCGGGCAAGTACTCCTACGCATCGGGCAGTTCGTCGGCGATCGTCTCGGGCGCGACCTTTGCCCGCCTCGCCAAGCTCGATCTCCTGCACGTGCCTTACAAGAGCTCACCACCGGCGCTCACCGATGTCATCGCCGGCCGTGTCAGCATGATGTTCGTCGACGTTCCGACCGGCCTGCCGCATGTCAACGCCAAGGCGTTGAAGTCGCTTGCGGTGACCACGAAATATCGCTCCAAACTGCTGCCCGATCTGCCGACCATGGACGAGGCCGGCGTGAAGGGCTTCGACATCACCTCGTGGCAGGGCTATCTCGGCCCGGCCAACATGCCGAAGGACATCGTCGTCAAGCTCAACGCCGAAATCCGCAAGATCGTCGAACGCCCCGAGATCCAGAAAGACCTCGCCAACCGCGGCATGGAAGCCTTCTCCGGTACGCCGGAAGAATTCGACGCCTTCCTGAAGGATCAGCTCAAGGTGTGGGAGAAGCTGATCACGGATGCAGGGATCGAGAAGCAGTAGGCGCATTTCAGATAGAACCGCACGGCAGGTATGTTCGTCATGCCCGGCGAATGCCGGGTATCCACGTCTCGGCCACAAAGAAGACGTGGATGGCCGGGACATCCAGCGAAGCCGCGCTTCGCGCTTTGCCCGGCCATGACGATGGTTTTGCGTGGGTTGAACGAAGAGGAACCGCGCCTAACCCGCAGACTCGGCGACTGCATGTCGCAGGGTTTTCCCCTCTCGTCATTTTCTTGTCACGGAACTGTCAGCGCAGCGTAACGCCCGCGCCTCAGAACACGCCGCATGGTCACCACAAAGGAGACAACCATGCGCAGCACATTCCTCTGCTCCGTCGCTTCCCTCGTCATGCTCACATCCGCCGCTTTCGCCCAGACCGAAGGTGAATTCCCCGCCAAACTCGCCGGCCATGCCGTGCTGCCGGCGACGTCGACCATCGATGCGCCTGCGGATGCGCCGAACGACCTGAAGACCTCGGGCAAATACACCACCGGCAAGCGCGTCGACGCGCTCGGCACCGTGATGGGCAAGTCCTATGAGCGCGCCACCGGCATCTCGCTGCCGATGAAGGGCCAGCCGCTGCAGGGCCATTCCGGCATCAAGGTGATGCCCGACGGTTCGTTCTGGGTGCTGACCGACAATGGCGCCGGCTCGCGCTACAATTCGGCCGACTACATGATCTATCTCAATCATCACAAGATCGACTGGAAGAACGGCAAGGTCGAGCGTCAGGCCACCGTGTTCCTGCACGATCCCGACAAGAAGGTGCCGTTCCGCATCGTTCACGAAGACACCGCCAAGCGCTACCTGACCGGCGCCGATGTCGACACCGAAGGCTTCCAGATCGTCGGCGACAATTTCTGGATCGGCGAGGAATTCGGCCCCTACATCATCAAGGCCGACAAGACCGGCAAGGTTCTGGCTGTGTTCGACACCGTCGCCGACGGCAAGCCGGTGCGTTCACCGGACCATTGGTCGGTGCAGTCGCCGGGTGCGCCGGGCGCCACCTACACCACGGTCAATCTGCGCCGCTCCAAGGGCTATGAAGGCTTCGCCTCCTCCAAGGATGGCAAGTTCCTCTACGGCCTGCTCGAAGGCCCCATCTGGGATGCCGAGAAGAAGGACTGGGAAAAGGTCGACGGCAAGGAAGCTTCGCGCATCCTGGAATTCGACGTCGCCAACGAGAAGTTCACCGGTCGCTACTGGCAGTATGTGTTCGAACAGAACGGCAATGCCATCGGCGACTTCAACATGATCACCGCCGACAACGGCCTGATCATCGAGCGCGACAACGGCGAAGGCACCAAGGACAAGGCCTGCGCCGACGGCAAGCGCGGTGAAGACTGCTTCCCGGATCTCGCCAAGTTCAAGAAGGTCTATAAGATCGAACTGAACGACGCCAATGTCGGCAAGCCCGTTCGCAAGATTGGTTTCATCGACCTGATGAAGATCCAGGACCCGAACAAGCTGGCCCGCAAGCCGCTGAATGACGGCGTGCTGACCTTCCCGTTCTTCACCATCGAGAACGTCGACCAGGTTGATGCCACCCACATCATCGTCGGCAACGACAACAACCTGCCGTTCTCGTCGAGCCGCGAGCCGAACAAGGCCGACGACAACGAGTTCGTGCTGCTCGAAGTCGCCGACTTCCTGAAGGCGAAGTAAGCAACGCGAGCAGGCATCAGCCTGAACGACGAAAGCCCTCCCGCAAGGGAGGGCTTTTTGCGTTAGAGCGTGATCTACTTTCCTCTCCCACAAGGGGAGAGAGGGGAAGAAGAGCCTCTACGCCGCACGCACCTTGGTCAGGAACTCGTCCACCGCCGTCCGCAACATGCCGGACTGGGTGTCGAGCTCCCTGGCATTCGACAACACCTGCGAGGCCGCCGTCCCGGTCGCTTCCGCTGCGCTGCTGACGCCCCCGATATGTTCGCTGATCTCACTGGAGCCTGCCGCGACCGACTGAATGTTGCGCGCGATTTCCCGCGTGGCCTCGCCCTGCTCCTGGACGGCCGTGGAGATGCTGGTGGTGATCTCGCTCATCTGCGCGATGGTCCCCGTAATGGCGCTGATCGAGAGTACGGCTTCGCTGGTCGATGCCTGCATAGCTGCGACCTGGGCGGAGATCTCTTCGGTGGCCTTGGCGGTCTGGCTTGCCAGCGCCTTCACTTCCGAGGCGACGACCGCAAAGCCGCGGCCGGACTCGCCGGCGCGCGCCGCTTCGATGGTCGCATTCAGCGCGAGCAGATTGGTCTGGGAGGCGATGCTGTGGATCAACTGAACCACTTCGCCGATCTTCTCCGCGCCGCTGGACAGCAGCTGAACGGTCGCATTGGTGCGTTCCGCATCGCCGACTGCCTTGCTGGCAATTTGGCTCGACTGCGAGACCTGCCGCAAGACTTCGCTGACCGAAGCCGACAATTCCTCGGCGGCGGCTGCAACCGTGCTGACATTGTCCGACGACCGCTCCGACGCGGCTCCGACCGTCGATGCACGCGAACTCGCATCGCTGGCGGTCGCCGTCATGGATTGCGCGGTGGTCTGCATCCCTGCCGCCGCGGTCGATACCGAGCGAACAATCCCGTTGACGCTGCGTTCGAAATCATCGGCGATGCTCTCCATGGTCGAACGACGCTCGGCAGACGCGCGCGCCTGCGTCTCGGCTTCGATCTTGTCGAGCCCGCGGATCCGGACCGCATTGTCCTTGAAGACCTGAACGGTCGATGCCATCGCACCGATCTCATCGCCGCGCCCGGTCCCGGGAATGTCGTCTTCAAGCGCACCATCGGCCAGCGTGCGCATCCGCGCGCCGAGCTGACCGAGCGGGCGGCTGATGCTGCGACCGATCATCCAGGCGATGCCGCCCGCGACCGCACCAATAGCAAGGATCGCCAAACCGAGCGCCCAGACGATCGGCTTCAACCTGGCGTCGAGGTCTTCCAGATAGGCCCCGGCGCCCACATACATATTCCATCCCGGGATCGCTGCGGCATAAGCAACCTTACGCAGCGGCTCCGTCTGGCCGGGTTTGACGTAGTCATAGAACATCGTGTGCTCGCCTTTGGCAGCAACACTGTCGCGCCACTCGCGACCGATCGCCTTGCCATTGGTCACCACATCGAGGCGGTTCTGACCGATCTGCTTGGCATCCGGCGACAACACCGTCACGCCGTCCATCATGGAGCCGAACAGATAGCCAGCGCCGTTGTCGTAGGTCATCGTGTTTGCACGACGACCGAATTCAGCCATCGCGGCTTCCTTGGTGAGCTGGCCGGCGTCGACTTGTTTTTGCAATCCGATCGCCACGCTGCGCGCGGCATCGACGAAGTGGCGCAGCTCCTCGATCCTTGAGGTCATCATCTCGCGCTGAACGAAATATCCCGCGAGAACGCCAGACGCGCACAGACCAAGCAACATGACACCCACCAGAATACCTAGCTTGGGCGTGATCGTCAGATTACTTATCTTCACAATGAGTTCTCCAAAAAAGGTCGCGGGTGCAAATACCAATTGAGGAGAAGAATACCGAACAGACCTTTTTTTGTTCTTTACAAACCAAACCCGCAAATCATCGAGCCTGTGATACTTGATGATGAGCAACGATTGCAGCGCTACAAGAGCTCGCTCTCCGCGAGAGAAGAGGAAAGGCTCTACGCTGCGCGAACCTTCGCGAGGAATTCATCCACCGCCTTGCGCAGGATGCTCGACTGGCCGTCCAGCTCCTTTGCATTCGACAGCACCATGCCTGCCGCCTGCCCCGTTGCTTCCGCCGCTGCGCTGACGCCGCCGATATGAGCGCTGACCTCGCTCGAGCCAGCGGCAACCGACTGGATGTTGCGCGCGATCTCCTGCGTGGCCGACCCCTGCTCTTCCACTGCCGCCGAGATCGTCGTGGTGATCTGGCTCATCTGCGCGATCGTGCCGGTGATGGCGTTGATCGAGTTGACAGCCTCCTGCGTCGACGCCTGCATCGCCGCAACCTGCGCGGAGATTTCCTCGGTCGCCTTCGCTGTCTGGCTCGCCAGCGCCTTCACCTCCGACGCGACGACCGCGAAGCCACGGCCGGATTCACCGGCGCGTGCCGCTTCGATGGTTGCGTTCAGCGCAAGCAGATTGGTCTGCGATGCGATGTTGTGGATCAGCTGCACGACCTCGCCAATCTTCTCGGCGCCGCTGGAGAGCTGCTGCACCGTCGCATTGGTGCGCTCCGCATCGCCCACGGCCTTGCTGGCGATATCGCTCGAGGCTGCGACCTGACGCAGCACTTCGCTGACCGATGCCGATAGTTCTTCAGCCGCGGCGGCAACCGTGCTGACATTGTCAGATGAGCGCGCCGATGCCGCTCCGACCGTCGATGCGCGCGAGCTCGCGTCGCTGGCTGTCGCCGTCATCGACTGCGCGGTGTTCTGCATACCAGCCGCGGCGGTGGAGACGGAACGCACGATGCCGTTGACGCTGCGCTCGAAATCATCGGCGAGGCTTTCCATAGCCGCACGGCGTTCGGCAGCAACACGGGCCTGCGATTCCACCTCGATCTTGTCGAGCCCGCGGATACGCGCCGCGTTGTCCTTGAACACCTGAACCGTTGCGGCCATGGCGCCGATCTCGTCGCCCCGATCGACGTCGGGGATCGCTTCATCCAGCGCGCCATCGGCGAGACCGCGCATGCGCGCGCCGAGCCGGCGAAGCGGGATGGTGATGCTGCGGCCAATCATCCAGGCAAGCGCGCCGAGAATGACAATGACCGCGAGTGCCGCGATCATCACGGTGCGCGCACTCTCCCAGAGCTGTACCTGCAAGTCGTCGATATAGACGCCGGTGCCGATCACCCAGCCCCAGGGCTCGAAGCCCACGACATAAGAAAGCTTCGGCTGCGGCGCTTCCTTCCCTGGCTTGGGCCAGAGATAGTCGACAAAGCCCGCCTTCTGCTTCTTCACGACATCGACGAATTCGACGAAAAGGCGTTTGCCGTTCGGATCCTTGTTGCCGGAGAGATCGCTGCCGTTCATCTCGGGCTTGATCGGATGCATCACCATGCGCGGCTGCAGGTCGTTGATCCAGAAGTAATCGCCATTGCCGTAGCGCAGTTTGCCGATACGCGCCGCTGCGGTCTTGCGCGCGGCCTCGTCCGACACGCCGCTACGCTGGATCGTCGCGTATTCTTCCTGCGCGATGCCGAGCGCCAGCTCCGTAAGATGGGTCAATTCGCTCTGGCGCTGCTGCTTGAGGGAGTCGCCGAGGGTGTTCAGCTGCATCCAGGCCAGCCCGGCGAGGCCAAGAAAGCTCAAGCCAATGATGCTGTAGAGGCGAAGGCCGATCGAAATTTTCAAACGATTCATGGGAAGTATCCCTGTAAGGCGCGCTGAAATAAGCGAGTCACCATCGCAGGGTGTAGTTTCGAGTTCGTGAAGTGGTGTGTAGTTCCGTTTTTGCAACCGCGGTTATAGGTTACCTCGAATGCACCAAAAGTCGCGCTACAGGTAGCTGCGCACCACTATGAACTATCATTGTGCAGATTTAAATTTGGTGGTGCAGCGATACGACGCAGCGGCCGAAACTCAATAGTTCAGGCAAGTCCAGCCTGGTAGCTCCCCGAGCGCAGCTAAGCCGCGCTCGGGGAAGGATTTGACTCAGGCTGCTCTCACCTTGGCGAGGAATTCATCCACGGCGGTGCGCAGCATGCCGGACTGGCTCTCCAGCTCCTTTGCATTCGACAGCACCTGTGACGCCGCGGAGCCGGTGGCCTCGGCTGCGCTGCTGACGCCGCCGATATGATTGCTGATCTCATTCGCGCCGGCCGACACCGACTGAATGTTGCGCGCGATTTCCTGCGTCGCCGTGCCCTGCTGCTCCACCGCCACAGAGATCGTGTTGGTGATCTGGCTCATCTGGGCGATGGTGCCGGTGATGGCGCCGATCGATGCAACGGCCTCGCTGGTCGATGCCTGCATGGCGGCGACCTGCGCCGAAATTTCCTCGGTGGCCTTGGCGGTCTGGCTGGCCAGCGCCTTCACTTCGGATGCCACCACCGCGAAACCGCGACCGGACTCGCCGGCACGTGCGGCTTCGATGGTCGCGTTCAGCGCCAGCAGATTGGTCTGGGAGGCAATGCTGTGGATCAGCTGTACCACTTCGCCGATCTTCTCAGCGCCGCTCGACAGGATCTGAACAGTCGCATTGGTGCGCTCGGCATCGCCCACCGCCTTGCTGGCGATCTCGCTGGAAGCCGATACCTGACGCAGCACTTCACTGACTGACGCCGACAATTCCTCCGCAGCCGCCGCAACCGTGCTGACATTATCGGACGAGCGCGTCGAAGCTGCGCTGACCGTCGCGGCGCGCGAGCTTGCATCGCTTGCCGTCGCCGTCATCGACTGCGCAGTGCTCTGCATGCCGACCGCGGCGGTCGAGACCGAGCGGACGATACCCGTCACGCTACGCTCGAAATCCGTGGCCATCGCCTCCATGGCGGCGCGGCGCTCCGCGGCGATACGGCCCTGCGCATCCGCCTCGACCTGTTCCAGCGAGCGAATACGCAGCGCATTGTCCTTGAACACCTGAACCGTCTTGGCCATCGCACCGACTTCATCGCTACGGCCAACGCCGGGAATTTCCTCATCCAGCGCACCATTGGCGAGCGACTCCATGCGCGATCCCAGCATGCCGAGCGGCTTGGTGATGCTACGGCCGATCAGCCACGCGATCGCACCCGCCACTGCGGCAATGGCCAGCATGGCCAGGCCGAGCGCCCAGATGATCGGTTTCAGATGAGCGTCGAGGTCATCGAGATAGGCGCCGGTGGCAATGAACATGTTCCAGCCGGGAAGCGCCGCGGCATAACCCATCTTGCGCGACGGGACCTGCTCATTGGGCTTCTGGAATTCGTAAGTCAGAATCTTCGTGCCGTTGGCTGCGACGCCGTCGCGGAATTCACGCGTAATGGCTACGCCACTGACCTTGACGTCGAGCCGGTTGGATCCCGCCTTGAAGCCCGGCAGATGAACCACTTCACCGTCCATCGTGTAGATGAACAGATAGTTGCCGTTGTCATAGGTCATCGGCTCGATGCGGCGTACCAGCTCGGCGGTCGCGGCTTCCTTGGTGAGCTTGCCTGCTGCGACATCCTTCTGGATGCTGGCCGCTACATTGGTTCCGATTTCGACGATCGACTTCAGCTGCTCGGTTCGCGCAGAGAGCATCTCGCTCTTGACCATATAGGCGGCCAGGATGCCCGCGGCGCAGAGGCCGATCATGGTGACGGCCACCAGAACGACGAGCTTGTACGTAATACGGATATTGGCGAGCTTCACGGCTGTATTCCCCCGGGCGTGCGATTTTCGATCGCTGATTCCTCGGAGTAAAATGTATCGGGGTAGTGTTCCCAAATCCTTACACGTGCGGGGCGGGGGCAAACCTGCCGCGCCGACCTGAATGTGAACATTTTCCGCAAAACGAAAAAATCCCCGCCTTTCGGACGGGGATTTCGGCAATGTCAGTTCGGGTAAGAGACACTCAGAATGTCAGCGCCTTGGCCTGTTTCACCTGCGGCAGCGCCTGCACCTTGCTCAGCACATCGGCCGGCACAACGCCGTCGATCTCCACCAGCGCGATGGCGTCACCGCCCTGTTCGTTGCGGCCGAGATGGAAGGTTGCGATGTTGACCTTGGCATCGCCGAGCAGCGAGGCGAACTTTCCGATGAAGCCCGGCTTGTCCTCGTTGGTGACATAGATCATCGACTTCCCGAATTCGGCATCGACGCGGATACCCTTGATATCAACCAGCCGCGGCTTGCCGTCATGATAGACGGTGCCGGACACCGAGCGTTCCTGCCGTTCGGTGATAACCGTAACGGTGATCAGGCTTTCGTAATCGCTCTGCGCCGCGCGCACCACTTCATCGACTACCATGCCGCGCTCCTTGGCAACGGCCGGCGCGGAGACGACGTTGACGTCGCCGAGCATCGGCCGCAGCAACCCGCTCAATGCAGCAGACGTCAGGGCCTTGATCTTCATTTCGGCCACCGCGCCTTCATAGGTGATCTGCACCTTGGCAATGCCGGTCTCGGTGAGCTGGCCCGCGAACGAGCCGAGCTTCTCGGCGAGTTCGATGAACGGCTTCAGCTTCGGCGCTTCTTCCGCGGTGATCGACGGGAAGTTGACCGCGTTGGAGATCGCGCCCGACAGCAGATAATCCGACATCTGCTCGGCGACCTGCAGCGCGACATTCTCCTGCGCTTCGGTGGTCGATGCGCCCAAATGCGGCGTGCAGATCACATTGGGATGGCCGAACAGCACGTTCTTGGTGGCCGGCTCCTCGACGAACACGTCGAAGGCAGCGCCGGCGACATGCTTGCTATTCAGCGCATCGACCAGCGCTTGCTCATCGACTAGACCGCCGCGGGCGCAGTTGATGATGCGCACGCCGGGCTTCATCTTGGCGATGGCAGCGGCATCGATGATGTTCTTCGTCTTCTCGGTGAGCGGCGTGTGCAGCGTGATGAAGTCGGCACGCTTGAGGAGGTCGTCGAGTTCGACCTTCTCGACGCCGATATCCTTGGCGCGCTCCGGCGACAGGAACGGATCGAAGGCGATGACCTTCATGCGCAGGCCAAGCGCGCGGTCAGCCGCGATGGCGCCGATATTGCCGCAACCGATCACGCCCAGCGTCTTGCCGGTGATCTCGACGCCCATGAAGCGGTTCTTCTCCCACTTGCCGGCCTGCGTCGACGCATCGGCCTGCGGGATCTCGCGGGCGAGCGAGAGCATCAATGTGATCGCATGTTCGGCGGTCGTGATCG
>Ga0207678_10003067_pt1 | contig 15101 bp, 12 predicted proteins | sample KBSC63metaG_FD_184319 | JGI IMG/M metagenome (GOLD analysis project Ga0207678, IMG submission 184319) | Corn rhizosphere microbial communities from Kellogg Biological Station, Michigan, USA - KBS C6-3 metaG (SPAdes) (version 2) | ecosystem: Host-associated > Plants > Roots > Rhizosphere > Soil ...
TCGTGACGATCCGGTCCACCCATCGGGTCAATCGGCTGCTCACTGCACGCGGCACGATCAGTGTTTCGACGACGCTGATCCCGGCAACAAGGACGAGAACAGCGCCGACTACCGCCGCCGCGGAGCGGGCGGCAACCGGCACTTCCATCGGGGCCCCCTGACGCGAGTCGACCTGCCGAACCACACTAGGCACCCTCTAGTCGATCCGACGACCGGGCCAAGCCATGCGATGAACGAGCGGCTATCGCGCCGAAGGTCGGCGATCAGGCCGTTGTTACTCGGCTCTTATTGCCTTGTGTCATAGGGACGGGTCGTAGCGGGTAGAGCTCACCTGGCCCGCGCGGCGTTGCGCTTGGTTTACCATCTGCTCGGCGCGAATGACGTGCATGACAGCGTTGATCAACGCGAGATGGGTGAACGCCTGCGGGAAGTTGCCGAGGTGGCGGCCGCTGAGCGGGTCGATCTCCTCCGCATAAAGCTCGAGCGGGCTCGCGTACGCAAGCAGCCGTTCACATAGCTTCTTGGCCGCCTCGACTTCACCGATCTCAACCAGAGCCGACACCAGCCAGAACGAGCAGATCGTGAACGTACCTTCCTCGCCGGACAATCCGTCGTCCGTCTCGTCCACCCGATAGCGCAGAACGAGGCCATCGACGGTCAATTCATCGGCGATCGCCAGCACCGTCGCGCGCACGCGTGGGTCTTCCGGTGGAAGGAAGCGCATCATCGGCAGCAGCAGCAGCGATGCATCGAGGGCAGTCGCACCATAGCGCTGTACGAAGACTCCGCGCTCGTCCACGCCGTTGGTGCAGATATCCTGGTGAATCTGATCGGCGAGCGCCTGCCATTTCTCGGCGTACTCGAATTCTTCATGCATACGAGCGAGCCGGGCGCCTCTGTCCATCGCGACCCAGCACATGAGCTTGCTGGATACGAAGTGCTGAGGTTCCCCGCGCACCTCCCAGATCCCTCGGTCGGGTTCCTCCCAGTGCTCCGCGGCACAATCGACCTGGCGCTTGAGGATGGACCACAGCGACTCCGGGAGCTGATCCCGGGAACGCGCATGCAGGTATACCGAGTCCAGCACGGCGCCCCAGACATCGTGCTGCTGTTGGTGATACGCCCCGTTGCCGGACCGAACCGGAAACGCGCCCTCGTAACCCGAGAGATGCGGCAACGATTCCTCGTCGAGCTCACGTTCGCCGCCGACGCCGTACATCACCTGCAGGTCATTGCCGTCGCGGCAGGCGTCGGCGACGAAGTAGAAGAAGTCGTCCGCCTCGCGATCGAAGCCCAGCGTGTAGAGGCCCCACAAGGCAAAGGTCGAGTCGCGCACCCAGGCGTAGCGATAGTCCCAGTTGCGCTCTCCGTGGGGGGTCTCCGGCAGCGAGGTCGTGGACGCCGCGAGCAAGGCGCCCGTCGGCGCGTAGGTCAAGCCCTTCAGCGTCAGCGCGCTCCGCTGGAGGAAGCTGCGCCAGGGGTGGTCCGGGAAGTCGCCGAGTGTGATCCATTGGCGCCAGTACTCCTGCGTCCGCCGCAGCCGCTCCTCGGCCTCCTCCAGGGTTCGCGGTGGCGGCAACGGGGACCACGAAAGCGCGACGAAGTGACTTTCGCCTTCGGTCATGCGCGTCCTCGCGTGCAGACCGGCGCCCTCGATACCTGGCCGTAGGTCAGTGGTCACCCGCATGGCGACATTGAGCCCTTCGGTCCGCGCCACCACCTCGCCGTAGCCGGCGCCCTCGTACCCCCACGACGGCTGGCGCCGGCCGTAATCCAGGGCCGGCTCGCAGCTCATAGTTACGTCGACCGAGCCACTGACGCATTCCACGGTCCGCAGCAGGCAATGCTCGGCATCGAAATCCGTCGGCGACCGGCGGTGCGTCCTCGACCGCTCATCGACGTTGTGCCAGGGACCCATGCACAGCGCATCGCGAACGAGCAGCCAGCCAGTGCGGGTCTGCCAGGTGGTCTCGAGCACCAGGCTGCCGGGCAGGTAGCGGCGAGCTGCCGGTACCACCTCGTCGTACGGGCCGATGCGGAAGGCGCCCGCGCTCCGGTCCAATAGCGCGCTGAAGACACTCGGCGAGTCCGGACGCGGCACACACATCCATTCGACGGCCCCGCTGGGCGCGACCAGACAGTTGGATTCGCAATCCGACAGGAACGCATACTCGGCAATCGGCGGGAACGGGCTCTGCCCGGTCGGCTGGCCCGGTCCGGACCCGGCCAGCTCGAATGCCGACATGATTTCGGCCATAACTAATCGTCTCGCATCGGCCCGCATCAGACCAGTCCCGGCAAACAGCCGGGCCCCGCGCGGTGGCGACGAGGACGATCGCACGCCCGGACGCTGATCCGGGCGCGTTCATCGGTGTCTTCGCAGGGGAACATCTTCCAGCGCGCTGTCGATTTCGGACGCCCGGTTCCGTCGGACATATGGCCGGTGACGGTCGCCGGCGGTAGAGGAGATGGAAAATGTCGAAGTACGTCATGGCCTTCCGAGGTCAGCCCGATCGCCAACCCGCACGCGATGAGAATGAGGCCTGGGGCACCTGGCTTGGCGGTCTCGGCGCGAAGATCGTCGACCCGGGCAACCGGGTCGGCCAGGTCGAGCGTCTCAACGCCGAGCCGGCCGGCAGCGCCGCCGGCGAGGTGCTCACCGGATACGTCGTGGTGGACGCTGCGGACATCAACGCGGCCACGGCGCTCGCGCGGGGTTGCCCCGGACTCAAGTCCGGCGTCAGCGTCGAGGTCGCCGAGACGGTGCCGATGGCGGGCTGATCACGTCGAGTGCCGTCGATCCGGCGCGCTGGTTGAGGGCCGCGCGCCGGATCGCGCTGTCCGCGCCGGATCGCGCCGTCGGCGCGGCCCCTGGCGTTGCTATGTTGTCAGGATCGTGATCTTGTACTCATAGCCTTGGCGCAGCTGTAGGTCCAAGAGCATGGCCAGAATCTCCATCTGTCATCAACAGCAATCTCCATCAGTGCCGTCGCCCAGGTCGTGATCTTGAATTTGTAGCCGCGCCGGGCGACCGTAGGTCCGAGATCATGAGGGACTCTCCAGTCGGGAGCGTGAGCAATGACGGGTTACCGTACCGGCCCATCGGCGCTGCCCGGAACGTCCTATCCGCTCGGCGCAACCGTCCGGGGCGACGGGACGAACTTTGCCGTCACATCGAGCGCCGCGGACAGCATCGAGCTCTGCCTGTTCGATGCGGCGGGCGGCGAGATACGTGTCCCGTTGGTGGACTACGACGCGGGAGTTTGGCACGCACTCGTCCCGGGCGTCGGCGTCGGGCAGAGGTACGGATATCGGGCCGGCGGAGCATATGACCCCGGCTCGGGCCTGCGCTTCAACCGCGAGAAGCTGCTGCTCGACCCCTACGCTCGCTCGTTCGTCGGCGAGGTCAGGTACGGGCCCGAAGTGCTCGGGTACGGGACGGACAACCCGGACGCGCCGAGCCCGCTCGATTCGGCCGGGCACGTACCTCGCAGCATCGTCCTCGATGACGAATATGCGTGGGAGAACGAACGACCGAGCCACCGGTACGCCGATACGGTCATTTACGAGGTTCATGTCAAGGGCTTCACGGCGCGCAATCGGGATGTGCCGGCCGAGTTGCGTGGCACCTACGCGGGGCTCGGCCACGAGGCCGCGATCAACTACTTACTCGAGTTGGGCGTCACTGCGGTCGAGCTGCTTCCGGTGCACGAAAGTGTGCCAGAGAGCTTCCTGGCCCAGCGGGGTCTGACGAATTACTGGGGATACAACACGATCGGCTATTTCGCACCGCACCAGGCCTATTCAGCGGCAGTGCGCGCTGGACATTTCGGCGGCCAGGTCCGGGAGTTCAAGGCAATGGTCGACGCGTTGCACAAGGCTGGCTTGGAGGTGCTGCTCGACGTCGTCTTCAATCACACGGGCGAGGGAAATCAACTTGGTCCCACGTTGTGCTATCGAGGCTTGGACAACCCAGCCTATTACCGTCTGGACGAGGCCGATCCACGTTATTACCTGGACACAACGGGCTGCGGTAACGCGCTCAATGTCGGGCACCCAGTGGCCCTTCGGCTGATTATGGACTCGTTGCGCTATTGGCTGACCGAAATGCACGTGGACGGATTCCGTTTCGATCTAGCTCCGACGCTGGCCCGACAGGACGGTGAGTTCGGGCCGAGGTCCGCGTTTTTCGATCTCGTGGCGCAGGATCCGGTGGTCTCCCGCGCAAAGCTGATAGCTGAACCGTGGGACGTCGGCCAGATCGACAGCTACGATCTGGGCGGATTCCCGCCCGGGTGGCGCGAGTGGAACGGCAAGTACCGCGACTGCATGCGCGACTTCTGGCGCAGTCATCAGGTCGGCATCGGCGAGTTCGCGACGCGGCTATGCGGATCGGCCGACCTGTATGGCCGGGCGCGTCGCCGGCCGACGGCGTCGGTGAATCTGATCACCGTCCACGACGGCTTCACCCTCCGGGACCTCGTCAGCTACAACGACAAGCACAACGAGGCGAACGGGGAGGCGAACCGCGACGGCACCGACGACAACCGGTCGTGGAATTGTGGGGCTGAGGGCGCGACCGATGATCCCGCTGTGCTGACGCTTCGGGCTCGCCAGTCCCGCGCGATGCTCACCACCTTGCTTCTTTCCTTCGGCGTCCCCATGCTGCTCGGTGGGGACGAGATCGGCCGCACGCAGCAGGGCAACAACAATGCGTACTGTCAGGACAACGAGATCACCTGGTTCGACTGGTCTGCACCCGACCAGGATTTGCTTGCCTTCACCAAGAGATTGGTGGCCTTCCGAAAATCCCATCCGGTCTTCCGCCGCCGCCGGTTCTTGCTTGGTGCCGAGGCGTCAGAACTCTTGTGGTTTACGCCGGCTGGCACTCCGATGACGGGCGCTGATTGGTCAGATCAGCGCGCTTTGGCGATTGCTCTGTACCTTGACGGATCCGACGACCCGGACCGGGCCGACGACGGCTCGCTCATGGTGGACGACGACTTTCTCGTGCTTGTCAATGCCTGGTGGGAACAGCTTTCATTCACGATTCCGGCGACGCGTCCGGCCCTCACGTGGCAACTGGAGATTGACAGCTATGCTCCCACTCACAGCGGCGTTGTCGGGGTGGGCGACCAGCTGGCGGTCGGACCTCGATCGATCGTGGTACTTCGCGGCCTCAGCTCGTGATCTTTGGATTTGCTGCCTGGGGCCACAGGTTTGTCAAGATCATCGGCCCGCTGAGCCGTGATCCGATCACGAGCCGTTGTGGTTGCCTCAGAGCAGGGCAGAGATAGCTAGCGCCGCCTGTCGGGCACCGTCCGTCTCGACCGGCAGATAGTCCACCGTACGGCCGAGCTCTTCAGCGATGGCCGCGGCAATCTGCTCCGGACCGTCTTCGGCGAAGTCCATGCGCCGACCCGCGCGGTAGCGCTCGAGTCGATACCGAACATGGAAGTTCTGTTCGAAGTGATGGCGCAACGGGAAGTAGAGGAACGGCCGCTGGCTGGCGGTCAGCTCCATGGCTGTCGTCAAACCGCCCTGCACGACCGCAATGTCGCAGGCTGCGAGATGACGGTAGAGGTTGTGTACGTACGCACGAATCTCCAGGCCTTCAGCGGTCGGCAGGCTAGCCGGATCGATACGGGGGCCCGCGACGACGATCATTCGCAACGCGGCCAGTTGCTGTTTCGCCAGCGGAAATGCTTCGACGATCCGACGCAGTAGATGGGCACCGACACCACTACCTCCGACGGTCACGACGCATACCTGCTCGTCCGGCTGGTAGCCGAGTTCGTGACGCAACCCCTGCCGATCGGCGAATTGGGCGGGATCGAAGCCGGAGATGTAGCCGGTGAAGTCGAAGTGCTGCTCAGTCCATTCACGAATCATGGGTAAGTCCGGGCCGAAGCGCTCGGGCACGATGTCGCCGGGGTTCCCGACGAACAACGCCCGATCCCGCGTTCGCCGGTACCTGGCAATGTGCTCGATCATCTCGGCGTTGTAGTCGGCGGTCAGATACGCCTCGCGCGGCCCGCCGTCGGGCATAGGCAGCCACCCCACGAAATCGGTGAGCCAGACGTATGCCGCCCGTTTGAGTTCGGGATTCTCATGCAGGTAGTAGTCGAGTTCCCAGGCCTCGTCGCCGAGCCAGACGTCGTACTGCTCGCGCTCCGCCACCTCGTGAAACACCATGAAGTTGGCGAGCAGGATCTCATCCATCCGCCGCCACGCCTGGAAGCAGTGCAGGTCATGTTCCGCGGACTCGGATTCAATGTGCCGGGACTCGTTCGCCAGGAACGCGCTGGCCGGGTGGATCCGTTCGCCCTCCGCTTCGAGCACCCTCGTCACGGGATCCTGGGCGAGCCAGTCGATTTCCAGGTCGGGATGAAGGTGCCGCAGCTCACGAGCGATGGCAACGTCGCGCTGAGCGTGGCCCAGCCCGATCGGTGAGGAGATGTAGAGGGCGCGCTTGGATCGACTGCGCCCTCGGGTCCAGGTCGTGCCGCGGCTGATTCCAAAGGCTGAGTCGACGAAATCGCGCAGCAGCAGGTTCACCTTCACCGGATCACGGGCGTGAGGCGCGTGACCGGAGCCGTCGAGCGACGCCATCGTGCCGCCGAGCAGATTGGCTAGTGCGACCCCCGCTTGATGGGTTCGGATCGCGTCCGCCGTTCCGTGGATGACGAGCACCGGGCAGCTCACCCGCTCAGCCAGCGCGTGCACGTCGTCGGCACTAAGGCTTGGGCCAAGGTGAGTGTCGACTAGTGTCTCGGGATCGGTGTCCATTCCCCACCCCACCGCGTCTTCGTGGTGCTTGGTCGAGTGAGGCTCGTTGTAGGCCTTCGAAAAGAAGAACTCAACAAAGTCCTCGTAGTCAGACAGCCAGTAGTGACGGTTGTATTTGCCCCAGCCATGGTAGGAATCGCGTGGCTGGTTGAACCCGGCGACCCACTGATCGCGCGACGCCGTGGGCGCGAGTGGCACTGCCGGTCCGATGAACACCACGCCCGCTACGCGCGCTGGATGCTCGGTGGCCAGCAGGAGGCTGCGTTGCGCGCCCAAGGAGAAGCCAACGATGACCGCGCGGTCACTACCGGTGGCATCGAGCACGGCCACGGCATCGGCCGCGAACTCCCGCTCGTCATATGCCTTCGCACCTATCGGGCGGTCCGAGCGTCCGTTGCCACGAGGGTCGAACGTGATGACCCGGTAATGGCGTGCGAGGTAGGGAATCTGCATCTTCCAGCAGCGTGAGTGCACGATCGACCAAGGCGGCAGGAGCAGAATCGTTGCCTTGCCGTCGCCGTACACCTCGTAGAAGATCTTGACGCCGTCCCGCTCGACGAATCCATCTGCGTCCGGGTAGCGTGCCCGGCTCTGTTCCGCGCTCACTTACCCGCCTCCAGGGCTACCAGCCAGTCGTCGACCCAGCGGAGTAGCTCGCGATGGCCTTCGGAGATGCCGGACAGGCGTTCCAGCAGTAGGCCCTGGTTGAAGGTCATCACCAGGCTCACCAACGCCTCCACCGGAAACTGGTCGGGATCGAGGTGGTACTCGGCCGCCGCTTTGCCAAACGCGTCGGTGAGGACACCGCGCCACTCTCCGGTCATGGCGGCGACGCGCTCGCGCATCTCGGGCCGATTCCAGCCGAGCGCCTGCAACTCCAGCCACACCTTCGGGTAGCCGGCGGCCAGATCCTCGTCCAGGTAGCTCATCGCCATGCGCCACTTCTGGAGGAACGGCACATCCGCTGCGTACATCGTTCGTTGCCGGACGATCAGCCGCGCGGTGAACCGCTCGAAGGTCTGCATCATCACTTCGTCCATCGATCCGAAGTAGTAATGGACGAGGCCGTGGTTCACTCCGGCTTGTTCCGAGAGCCGGCGCGTGGTCACCGCGCGCTGGCCTTCCGCGATGAGCAGGGCCTCGGCCGCGTCGAGGATCGAGGTGACAGCCTCCGTGCGAGCGCTGCCCTCGGCGGTATTGCGGCGCGCGGTCACGGCCGGCTCTCGCAGCGCGCATCGACGAACTGGGAGTCGCAGCGCGTACCGACGGACCGGGACTTGCGCGGAGCATCGACGGGCCGGGTCTCGCCTGGCCCGTGGGCGGCAGTGACGCTGGCTTTCTGACCCAGGGGCATGGCTGGTCCTCCGTTTACCACTTGACTTAGTCAAATGACTAACACGATCTGGCGGCGCCGTCAAGGGAGGCGTGCGATCCGGCCGCCCTGACGAAATAGGCCTTGACGTGGCCCTTGAAGTCATGTTATCCATTCGCCTAAGTCAAATGACTAAGTCAGTCGTCTAAGGGAAGGAAAGCATGCCATGACTGCTGTAGTGGAGGGTTCGCGTCGGAATGGGGTCGACACGGCGACGCTGTTCGCCACCCTCGACGCGGTGAAGGGTCAACCGGAGATCGCGAAGTTCCAGTTCCGGGCGAGCAACACCTGGGTGTCGGGAACCCACAACCGGTCCACCATCTCCGGCTTCTACGGTGCCGGCCAGGAGATGGAACACAAGCAGGTGACCACGGTGGATGCCGATCATCCGGCGGTGTTGGTGGGGGAGGATCACGCGCCGTCGCCGGTGGAGTATCTGCTGCACGCCATCGCCGCGTGCCTGACGGCGGGGATCGCGAACGTCGCCGCCGTGCGCGGGGTGGACTTGACCAAGGTCACGTCAACGGTCGAGGGGGACATCGATCTGCTCGGCATTCTGGGGTTGTCCGACGGGTCGGTCCGCAACGGCTATCAGCAGATCAAGGTGACCTTCCACATCGAGGGGGACGCCGACGACGCGACGCTGCGCCGGATCGTGGAGCAGTCCCGCAACCGGTCGGCGGTGTATGACGTGCTGACCAACGGCACCCCGGTGCATATCGATGTGGTGACTGGCTGATCGCGCTCGGAGTTTGTTTGGTGTGTCCGCCCGGCCGGCTGTGGTCGGGCGGCCTCGTTGGGGTGTGTGGGTGATGGGTGAGATCGACACGGTGGTGGTGGGCGCCGGGCACGCCGGGTTGGCGGTGAGCCGATTGCTGGCCGCGGCCGGGCACGAGCATGTGATCCTGGAGCGGGGTCGGGTGGGGGAGCGGTGGCGGTCGGAGCGGTGGGATTCGCTGCATCTGGTGACGCCGAGTTGGATGACCCGGCTGCCCGGGTGTCGCTACGCGGGTGCGGATCCGGACGGGTACCTGCCCGCGGCCGCGTTCGCTGACTTCCTCGATGACTACGCTGCCTCGTTTCATGCTCCGGTGATCGGGTCGGTCTCGGTCGAGAGTGTGTCTCCCACGGCGTCAGGGTCCAGTCATCGGTATGTGGTGGTGACGAATGCGGGTCTGTGGCGCGCGCGGCAGGTGGTGCTGGCGACCGGTCCGCACGGCACTCCGCGGGTACCGGACGCGGTCCGGGCCGGCGCGCCGGGGTCGGTCGAGCTGGTGACCGCCCAGCAGTACCGTAATCCGGCGCAGCTGCCCCCGGGTGGGGTGCTGGTGGTGGGCGCGTCGACGTCGGGCGTGCAGATCGCCGACGAGCTGGCCCAAGCCGGCCGCCCGGTGGTGCTGGCCGTGGGGCGGCACACCCGGCTGCCCCGCCGCTACCGCGGCATGGACATTTACTGGTGGTTGGCGAGCACCGGCCGGCTGGCCCGCACCATCGACGACGTGCACAACGTTTCGGCCGCCCGCCGGGAGCCGTCCCCGCAGCTAATCGGCCGGGCGCATGATCTTGACCTGGCGGTGCTGCAGGCCCACGAGGTACGGCTGGCCGGCCGGCTGGAGCGGATCGCCGATGGCCGGGCCTGGTTCCACCACGACCTCGCGGAGTCGGTGGCCGCCGCCGAGCGGCGGATGCACCGCTTCCTCGACACGGCCGACGACTACGCCGCCCGGGCCGGCCTCGACACCGAGATCTGCCCGCCGTGGCGACCTGCCGCCATCCCCGTGCCGCCGACGCCGGCATCGGTGAACCTCGACGCCGAGCGGATCGGCACCGTGCTGCTCGCCACCGGCTACCGCCCACATCATCCGTGGCTGCACCTGCCGATCACGGGCCCGGACAGCAGCATTCAGCAATACCGAGGCGTAACGGCCGCGCCCGGGGTGTACGTGGTCGGGCAACGATTCCAGCACCGCCGCGACTCTGCATTCATCGACGGCGCCCGGCACGACGCCGAGGCGATCGTCCGTCACCTGCTGCACCAGGCCGGCGAAGTTCACGCCGCGCCGTGCATCGCCTGCGAGGAGCCGGCGGCATGAATCGCTACGACGTGGTGGTCGTCGGTGGCCGGGTGGCCGGCGCCGCCACCGCGCTGCTGCTCGCCCGAGCCGGGGTGCGGGTCGCGCTGATCGACCGATCGCGGCCCGGTAGCGACATCGTCTCCACCCACGGGCTGATGCGGGTCGGAGTAGCGCAGCTGTCCCGCTGGGGCCTGCTCGACCAGATCACCGAGGCCGGTACCCCAGCCATCCGCAGCACGACCTTCCACTACCCGGACGGGCGGACCGTTGTGGTGGCGATCCGGCCCAGCCCCGGCGTCCCCGCCCTGTACGCGCCCCGCCGGTACTTGCTCGACTGGCTGCTGGTCGACGCCGCGGCGCAGGCCGGCGTGGAGGTGATCACCCAGACCGCGATCACCGCGCTGACCTCCGACGAAAACGGCCGGGTAACCGGCGTGCGCACCGCCGGCCGCGGCGGTCGCCCGGTCGAACTGCCGTCACTCATCACCGTGGGCGCGGACGGCATCCGCTCCACCGTCGTCCGGCACGTCGGCGCACCCATCCTGCAGCAGGGCCGGTCCTGCTCGGCGATCCTGTACCGGTACCTCAATGGCGTGCCGGCCGGCGGGTACGAGTGGGCCTACCGCGACAACGCCGCCGCTGGCCTCATCCCCACCAACAACGGGCAGACATGCGTGTTCGTCAGCACCACCCCGCAACGCATGCGGGCGGTGCGCCGCACCGACGTCGAGCACGCCTTCACGACCTTGCTCGGCCAAGCCGCTCCGGCACTGGTCGACCGCGTCGCCGCTTCGCAGCCGGCCGGTCCGATCCACGGATGGGGCGGAACACCGGGCTACGTGCGCCAATCCTGGGGACCCGGCTGGGCGCTGGTCGGCGACGCCGGCTACTACAAGGACCCCATCACCACCCACGGTATGACCGATGCCCTCCGCGACGCCGAACTCCTCGCTCACGCGATCACCGAAACCATCACCGCCGGCAGTACAGAAGCCATCGCGTTCGCCCGCTACCAGCAGACCCGGGACCGGCTATCCAGCGATCTGTTCGCCGCGACTGAAGACGTCGCGGCCTACAACTGGACCCCCGACACCATCGAAACACTGTTACGACGCGTCAGCGCCGCCATGACCGACGAGGTCACCCACCTGCAAACCCTGCCGAATCTCGCTCACACCAGGCAGCCGGATCCGCTAGTTGATCATCGTGATCGCGACGCATCGCCATCAGCGGCGACCGTGGCCGACGTCCGCCGACCTCTCCCGGACGCGCGCGAGCGCGGAGCCAACCGCGCGAAGGTCATCGTCTGAAAGTGCGGCGGCGAACTGCGACTCGATGCCGCCGAGATAAATCGGGGCGGCTTCCCGGAACCGCCCCAGCCCGTCCGACGTCAAGACCGCGAATGCCGACCGGGCGTCCGCGGGATTCGGCTGCCGGCGTACCAGTCCCGCATCGGTGAGCTCGTCGACGACGCGGCTGATCCGCGTTCGGCTCAGCACGACCCGCTCGGACAGTTCGGTCATCGTCAGCTGCCGATCGGGCGCGGCGGACAGCTCGAGCAACACGTCGTACCAGGCCAGCGGCAGAGCCGTGCGGGCGCGAAGCTGCCGGTCGAGAATCGGCACCAACTCCGCATGCACCTGGAGTAGGGCTCCCCACGCGTCCGCCGCCAACTTCGTCCGCGAGGTCGGCCCGGGAGCGCCTTTCCGTGATGCCGGGGCCGGACCGCTCTTCCGCGACCTCGGCCCGGGAGCGCTCTTCCGCGACTCGGACGCCGGCACACCCGTCGGGGGTGGCACCGAGGCGCGCCTCCGGGCCGGCACGGCGCCGCTCTTGAGCGAGTCAGACGGGACGGCACCCTTCCGCGCAGTGGTCACGCGCGCACTTTAGCATTTGTGTGCGCACACACATAGTGATAGCGTGCGCACACACATACTTTGAACGAGGCTGGTGGAGGTCGCCATGTCGAAGCTGTTGCATCTATCGGCGTCACCCAGGGGGACCGCGTCCGAATCACTGGCGATTGCCGCGACATTCGTCGACACATTCTCCGACGTACGTCCGGATATCGCGGTCGAGCACTGGGACCTCTGGGATGGCACGCTCCCGCCGTTCGGCGCCGCTGCCGCAGGCGCGAAAATGTCGATCTTCGCGGGACAAGAGCCGGCCGGCGAGCGGGCCGCGGCCTGGGTGGCAGTGCACCGGACGTTCGAGCGTTTCGCGGCGGCCGACTACTACCTCTTCAGCGTGCCAATGTGGAATCACGGTGTTCCGTACATCCTCAAGCAATTCATCGACGTCGTCAGTCAGCCCGGCCTGGTCTTCGGATTCGATGGCAACACCGGGTACACCGGCCTGGTCACCGGCAAGAAGGCAGTTGTCGTCTATACCAGCGCGGTGTACGGCGATGATCGTGGACCTCAGTTCGGCGTCGACTTCCAGGCGCCCTACTTCAACGACTGGCTGCGCTGGGCCGGGATCACCGACGTCACGCAGATCACGTTCCGGCCGAACCTCGCGGTCGACGATCCCGTACCGGGTCGGCAGGCGGCGCATGCCGCTGCCCGCGACGCCGCCAAGACTCTCGCCAGGTAGTTCGCCCCGTCGTGATCCTGGACTTGATCCCAAATCACGCCATGTCCAAGATCATCTCAGTTATGACGGACAGACCGGCGGAGAGCCGGAAGAGGCCAGCGCTCAGGCGCCGATCTCGCCGGCGCTGTCGAGCGCGCCGGGGGCGCCGAGTTCGACGCCGATCTGACGCGCCGCCTCGTGCAGCATCGGCGCCGCCCGCTCGACCACGTCGTCAGTCATCCGGGTCAGCGGTCCGGACATCGAGAGCGCCATCGGCCGGGGCGCGTCCGGCACGGCCACCGCTACGCAGCGCACGCCGACCTCCTGTTCACCGTCGTCTACGGCGTACCCCTGCTTGCGGGTCTGCTCGAGATCAGCGACGAACTCGTCCGGCGAAGTGATCGTGTGCTCGGTGCGGCGCGGCATGCCGGTGCGCTGTAGGAGAGCGCGCACGTCTCGCTCCGTCCGATCGGCCAGGATCGCCTTGCCGACGGCGGTGGTGTGCGGCATGGTGCGCCGGCCAACCTCGGTGAACATGCGCATGAAGTTGTTGGAGGGCTGAACCTGCGCGACATAGACGATCTCGTCGCCGTCGAGCACCGCGAGGTTGACCGACTCACCGAGCGCGTCGACGACAGTGCTCATGTACGGGCTGGCGATCGTGCCCACGAGTTTGGTACTGGACTCGGCCAGCCGCATCAGCCGCGGACCGAGCGAGTACTGCCGTGAGGGCTCCTGGCGGACGTAGCCGAGGTCGACCAGTGTGCGCACCAGCCGGTGAATCGTGGCGAGCGGTAGCTTCGCTTCGGCGGCGAGTTGGGACAGCCCGATGACGCCGCCGGCGTCAGCCATGATCTCGAGAATCGCGAAGGCGCGATCCAGGGATTGCACACCTGATCGGGCGCGACCACCAGCATCAGGTACAGGGTCAGCGGACACAATCTCTCCGGTTAGGGGTGCGGCCTCTCCGGGTTGGGGTGTGGCCGTGACACGTTTTACGGTAGCACTCTTCCGCATAACGGAAAGCGACCGGGTTCATGCTGCGCCGACCTGACCTGCGCTCCGGCTGGATCCGACCGCGACGCCATCGATCCAGACGCTCGCGACGTCGGATGGCGTCGCCAGCGCGAAGATCTTGGCGAGGGCGTCATCGGCTCCGTTGGCATGCCGGAGGACGCGGTGGAGCGTGCCACCATCGTCCGGTTGCAGCCAGATCGCGTCGAAGCGCTTGCCCGGGCTCAGATCACCGATCTGGTCATCGAGCTCCAGCGCGGCCGCGCCCGCAGCGGTGGCGAGGTAGAGCAGGTGGACGCCGCTCAAGGGCACTCCGTCGGAGCCGCGCAGCTGCTGCACGAAGTAGGCCTGCAAGCCCTCCTTGAACAGGGACGGCCCGGTGCCGGCGCCCACATCGCTGCCGAGCGCGACGCGCACGCCCGCGGCCAGATGCCGGTCGAGGGGGAACAGTCCGCTGCCTAGTGCCGCGTTGCTCGTCGGGCAGTGCGCGACCGACGCGCCGGTTGCGGCCAGCCGGACGAGCTCGCCATACGTGGGGTGCACGTTGTGCGCGAGCACGGTTCGGGGATCGACGAGTTTGTGCCGGTCGTAGCTGTCGAGGTAGCTGGGGCTTTGGCACAGCTCGCGCACGGCGATGATCTCAGCCGGGTTCTCGTTGATGTGCGTCGTGACCCAACTGCCCTCGATGTCGCGATGCAGGGATGCGCAGGCGTCCAGAAGGTCGTTGGAGCACGACAGCGAGAACCGCGGGATGACCGCGTACCGGGCGCGGCCGACACCGTGCCACCGTTCCGCGAGACTTCGTCCCTCGTCATACGCAATGATCGGGAGGGTATGCAGGTCATGGCGCAGCAGTCGGTCGCTTACGACCTGGCCGCTGGTTATACGGAGCCCGATGTCCGCCGCCGCTTCGAACAGCGCGTCGACAGCTTTCGCGAAATGCGACCCGAACACCAGTGCCGTTGTCGTTCCGGCGTCGATCAGGGCAGCCACGAACTCCCGCGCGATGGTGTGGGCGTAGTCGACGTCGGCTAACCGCGCCTCCTCTGGTAACGCGCACTGTTCGAGCCAGTCCAGCAGCGGCAGGCCCAGCCCCCCGATGGCCCGGATTTGCGGGTAGTGAACGTGCGTGTCGACGAAGCCGGGAAGCAACACACCATCTGTGAGGTCGACGACCGTTTCGGCCGGATGCCGCGCCCGCAGTTGCGCGAACGAGCCTCTCTCGATGATCGCCCCGTCGACGACGAGGAGACCGCCGTCGTCATCCGCTCGTAGCC
>Ga0207678_10003068_pt1 | contig 15099 bp, 14 predicted proteins | sample KBSC63metaG_FD_184319 | JGI IMG/M metagenome (GOLD analysis project Ga0207678, IMG submission 184319) | Corn rhizosphere microbial communities from Kellogg Biological Station, Michigan, USA - KBS C6-3 metaG (SPAdes) (version 2) | ecosystem: Host-associated > Plants > Roots > Rhizosphere > Soil ...
CCGACTCCGGCAGAGCTGCAGACCATCGCGCTGGATCCGTCGGAATGGCAGGACCTCAAGGGTTGCCGCGTGCGAAACTGCAACTTCAAGCTGTCGGAGTCCGACATGAAGCAGTTTGCGCAAGTGGACTGGTATGGACCGAACGCGGAACAGCAGGCTGATTCCGTGATGAGAGTTCAGGTCGAGAATCTTGTCGCGGCGTATCGCGCTCGCGGCAACGCGGCGATGCCGCGCTACGACGACACCAACGGAGTTCAGGCAAGCGACGCATTCACCGCTCTGCTGGATCAGGCGACCTACATCCAGCAATACGCACCGGCACTTCGCAATTATCTCGTCAACTTTCCCGCGGATCGGCCCGACAATGCCCTGGATGTGATGTACTGGTCACTCGACAGAATTCCACATCTCCGCCCGACTTTCACACTGAACCAGATGGTGATTGTCACACCGCCAGCCGGCAACGCGTTGATCGTGCGGAAGCAGATCTATGCGAATCATTACTTCGAAGCCGCCCTGGAGCTCTCGACGATCTACGATGCGCCGGCATTGAATGGCGGAGCCGGAATCTATCTGGTAACCACGCGCAGGTACCGGTTCGACGCTCTACCGGGCGGTCTCCTGAACATTCGCGGACGGGTTCGCAGCCAGCTCCAGAAGGTCATGAAGTCCGACCTCGAGCGTGAACGCAAGACCGTGGAGGCGCGGACGACGGGCTGAGGTTCCCCGCGCGTCGGCATCCAAGATGCAGGACGGATGCACGACGCCCCACCCGACGGAGGAGGTCCGATGCCAGTCCGCACTCCCGTACTCGCAGTAGCCATTGGCGCTGCGGTTGTCGCCATGTCCGCTTGTTCTGGCTCGAATACCGAGAAGGCTCCCGACACCACTCATGCGCCGTCGATCGCGGCTGCGCCGAGCGCGCCAATGGTCAGCCCCGAGGATTGGCCCGGCTACAATCGGACGCTCGCCGGAGACCGGTTCTCCCCCCTCGCCGAGATCACGCGTCTGAATGTCACGGAGATGAAGAGCGTATGCACCTACAATCTCCCCGAAGTCACTTCATTTCAGACAGGGCCGATCGTCGTCCGGGGAACGATGTACTTCACTACGGACACGATCTCCTACGCCATCAATGCGAGCACGTGCGCCGAGCGGTGGAAGCAGCCCCGGCATAGCGCCAAGCCGAGCCAGCTGCTGGTGAATCGCGGCTTTGCCTACATGGATGGCCGTCTCTTCCGCGGGACTTCGGATTCGCACGTTCTGGCGATGGATACCACAGACGGCAAGGTGCTGTGGGATCATGCCATCAGCGTGAACGCGCCCGGCATGTCGATACCGATGGCACCAATCGCAGCAGACGGCAAGGTCTTCGTGGGCAATGCCGGAGGCGATCAGGTGGGCGTGACGGGACACGTCTACGCGCTCGATGCCCGCGACGGACACGTCCTCTGGCAATTCGATGTAGTGCCTGATTCCGGCCCCGCGCGCGCGACGTGGACGAATACGCGCATTCCAGTAACCGGCGGCGGATTCTGGACGTCGTTCACATTCGACACCGCCAGCAAGGTGCTGTACGTCCCCGCTGGCAATCCGGCGCCGGATTTCGAAACCGAGCTACGCACCGGCGACAACCTCTATACCAACTCGGTAATCGCACTCGACGCCGCCACTGGCAGAATGCTCGGCTACAATCAACTCGTGAAGCGCGACATGCACGACTGGGATGTGGACAGTCCGCCGACGCTCGTGACCACGCACGCCGGAACGCAGATTGTTGCGTCGGCAAACAAGGATGGCCAGCTGGCAGTGCTGGACCGCTCACAGATCGCGCGCGGCAGGGCGCCGACCGGCGACCTCGGCGGCGCACTGCCGACGCTGTACATCAGACCGACCACTACCAGGCAGAATGTGGACACGCCACTCTCGCGTGATCACACCACGCGCTTCTGTCCGGGCATCACCGGTGGATCGGAATGGAACGGCGCGGCTTACAGCCCGAATACAAATTCGCTGTATGTCGGCGCGGTGGATTGGTGCGCGAGTGTGCAGCTCAAGCGCGATACCACGACCATTCCGCCGGCAGGTACGACGTGGCTTGGCAATGAGAACGCGAATCCGTTCGTGCCGGCGAGCGAGGCGCACGGCTGGCTCACTTCATTCGATGCGGACAGCGGCACCGTGCGTTGGAAATTCCACGCACCGCATCCCATGCTTGCGGGTGTTACGCCCACAGCCGGAGGGATCGTTTTCGCAGCGGACATGTCCGGCGAGCTGTACGCATTCGGCGCCGACAGCGGCCACGTGCTCTGGAAGACCAACACGGGTCAGTCGATCGGCGGGGGCATCATCAGCTACTCCGCGGGTGGACGCCAGCTCGTCGCCGTTGCGTCGGGAATGAAGTCACCCGTGTGGCCCGGTGCGGCGAAACAAAGTCGAATCCTGATATACGGGCTGCGATGATTATGGCGTGACAGTGGCCGAGGAAGCGGCCGAAGAAGCCGCCGATCCGGGATCATCGCCTGTAATCTGTTCGTCGTGCACATCTGGAACCGAGGCTGTTTTAGTGGCCCCGTGGGCGCGAAGCCTGTAGCCCTGCAGCAGCATTGCGCCGCCGAACCAGAGGCTGAATACCGCGATCGGGATTGCAAACACGCGTGGCCAGACGACGGCGACTATTGCCAGCGCGACGAGTACCGCACCCGCAATCGCGATCGCGCGCGAGTCGGCGGATGCGAGCACGCGCCTGTCTGTGACCGCTGCGGTGACCGTGTTGCCGAGTCGAATCGCGCCCGCGACACCGCGGCCCGCGCTGCCGGAGCCCCTCCTTCGGTCACGCATGCGCCGCGCCGGCGGCAGTCCCGGCAACGCATCATGTGAACGATGCCTGCGACGCCGTCTGTGCAGTACTACTTCAGTCGCATGCGCAAGGTCGTCCAGATACGCTTCCTCCATGCATTCAGCGAACGCAGTGTCTTCGATCACTGCATCGAGCTCGTAATTGCCGAGCCAGCTTGCAATGTTGAGATTGCTCGACCCGACACGTGCGAGGCGACCATCGGCGACCGACGTCTTGGCATGCATCATCGGACCATTCCACTCGAACACGCGCACTCCGGCCTCGAGCAACGGCCTGTAACCCGCCTGCGAGAGCGGACGCAGCAGCGGAATGTCGCTACCGCCTGGAACGAGCAGGCGCACGTCGACTCCATCCTTCGCCGCCGCGCGGAGTGCCTGCACGTGCGTCGGCATTCCGGCATAATATGCATCGGACAGCCAGAGTGTCTCGCGCGCCGCTCCGGCGACCAGCTCGTCGAGACGGAGCAACCGGGCCCGCCATGGCTCGCTCGCGACCACGCGCACCGACGTATCGCCCGCCACCGCGATGCTGTCACGAGCAGTGAGCTCCTCGGGCGGAATCGGCGCGCCGACTACCGCCCACACGTGGCTGAAGGCGCGCTCGATCTCGGCGACTGCCGGACCGCGCACTTCCACGCCGGTATCACGCCACGGCGCGACGCCGCGCTCGGGATCGCCCACCCACGCATCGCCCACGCAGAGACCGGTGATGAACCCGATCCTGCCGTCGACGACGACGCTCTTCCGGTGATCACGATGAACCCAGCCGAGCGGACTTGCGAGAGTGAATGGATTGAAGCAGCGGACTTCGACGCCAGCCGCGCGCAGCGATTCCCAGAATCGCGACGGAGTCTTGGCAAACGCACCCATCCAGTCGTACAACAGGCGCACGGTTACGCCCGCACGCGCCTTTTCGATGAGCGCATCAGCGAAGCGCCGGCCCGATACATCGTCGCGCATGATGTACGCTTCGAAATACACGTACCGCTCTGCAGATGCTATCGCATCGAGCCACGCCGGATAATTCTCGGCTGCATCGCGCAGAAGCCGGACGCTGTTGCCATCGATCCGACGCGCACCCGCTGCGCGCGAGATCGCCTGATCCATGATCGACCGGCCTGCGCTTGCGTCATGGCGGACGTGCGATCGCGGCACGTGCCGCGGCGAGAGGTCGGTGTGCATGGCTAGCGTCTCACGAACGTGCCAGGACGGCGATGCACTTCATGACATTCAGGGTTGGGGGAGCGGTCGTGGATTTCCGACCCGCGACTCGCGGCCTAGGATGTTGTCCACATGTACCCGGACCAGGTGAATGCGCTTCGGCATCGGATCGTCCGCTCTGAGTATCTCCGGAACAGCACCCCTGAGAAGCTGCACCGCGTTTTCAAATTCGAACCAGTCCTCGGAGTGCATGTCCGAAGAGAGAAACTCGATCGCGCCCCAGACCTCGACCGAGCGCCAGTCCAGGATGCCGTCGACTTCGTCCACCTCGAACGCAGCCCACGGATGATGCTCCGCCATCACCAGGTCGTCCCCAAGCTCTGCGCGCGTGTATATCCAGTTTTCGGAATACAGATAGTTGCATATCTTGAGGTGGAATCGGTCCTGATAGGTGATGCCGACACGACCCAGATGATGCTTCGCGAGTATCGCGAGAGACTCATCGCGCGACAGCTCACGAACGGTGACGTTCAATTCGCCCGTATCCTGCGCAGACATCTCTGTCATCGCTTGCCCTTCCGCTCCAATGATTCACGATCCCATGCGGCACGATCAGCCGCCGCTTCGTAGGTACTCTCGCAGAACTCGAGCAGCATTTCGTCGGGCGACGGGGCGGTGCGCACCGCCTCGTAAGGCAGTATGAACTCCCGCATGTTCGCATCGTAGTACGCACTCTCCGGCCCCGGAGAATATTCCCTGTAACCGTCCGGCTCAGGGTACGCGTACGAATAGAACGCCGCTTCCTGCGTACCACCGCCGGGCCAGAATCCCACGCTGCTGCACTCTCTCGAGTACGCCTCCTGCATGACGTAATCGGGACAGTTGGGAGCACCGCCGGGATGCAGCGGTGCGCCACGTCCCGAAAACCGTGTTGCGGCGATGTCGAAGCTTCCCCAGAAGAAGTGTACGGGACTCGCCTTTCCCTCGAAACGCCCGCGGAACTGCTTGAGCACGCGGTCCACCTGAACCATCACACGCCACCATCGGTTCACGGAGTCCGCGTCGTACGACGCGTGCTGCGTATCTTCCGCGAATGGAACCGCGGTTTCGACCTCGACAGGCACTCCTCTGATCTTCGCACCGATACCGAGTGCAGCAAGAACATCGAGATATTCGATGTAGAATTCCCGCACGGGACGCTGGACGAGCGGAATCGTGCGAGTCTGCCCCGCGCTCGTTCGTATCGCGACGTTGTGATAGATGAAATCAAAATCCACCGTGGCGGTATGCTTGCCGAACGGCATGGAACCGGTCGTGAGGCCGCGCTCCGTTACGTAGAGCGTCACCTGCCACCAGTGATTCACCATCGGCGCCAGCGCGAGTCGAGTCTTGCCGACGATCTGCGTAAGCATGTGCAGCGTCGCATAGCTGTCCTGCCACGATGCGAGCGTCAGCTCCGGCCAGACGGCGTCACCTTCTGTCGCCGCTGCTACCTGGTGCGCGGTCACAATGTCACCACGCCTGTGGCGCCGGCTCGAACGTCACGTCGTCGACGTAACACCAGCCCCAATCCTCACCTGGCTCGAACGAGCGCATGATCGGATGTCCTGTTGTGTGGAAGTGCTTCGTGGCATGCTTGTTCGGCGAGCTGTCGCAGCAGCCCACATGTCCGCAGTCGAGACACAGACGCAGGTGTACCCACCTGCTGTGCATCTTGAGACACTCCTCGCAGCCGTTCGGCGTGCGCGGCTCGACATTGCGTACCTGGCCGAGATGAGTGCAGGTTTGAGAAGCCATTGGAACGACCCTGGTCACAGATGGTACCCGCGGAATATACCGCCGGGTAGCTCCAATTGGAGCAAGACGCGCGCCCGCGGGAAGTCAGGCCGAGCGCTTGTGATACTGGCGTATGGCGATGCTGAGCACCACAGAGCTGATCGCGGCCAGAGCGGCGAGATGCGATGCAACGTCGCGCATCCTGGCACCCTTGAGCAGCACGGCCCGCATCAGAGCCACGAAATGCGCGATCGGGTTGATCTCGGTGGTCCACTGCGCCCATGCAGGCATACCACGAATGGGTGTGAACAGACCACTCATGAGGAGGTACACCATCAACAGCGAGAATGTCACGAACATCGCCTGCTGCTGTGTCTCCGCAACGGTCGAGATCCACAGTCCGATACCAAGCGCACCGACGAGATAGATGGTCGCAGCGAAGAATATCAGTACGAGGCTGCCGAGCATCGGTACGTGAAACACGAACCGCGCTACCACAAGCCCTATCGAGAGGTCGATCATCGCGAAGGTCCAGAGCGGTATCAGCTTGGCGGCGATGAAGGTCGACCTGTTGATCGGGGTCACATTGAGCTGGTCGAGCGTTCCGGCTTCCTTTTCCCGGACTATGTTCATCGCCGTCATCAGCGTGCCGATCATCGTCACCAGCACCACGAGGATTCCCGGAACCATGTACTCGCGATAGTCCAGCTCGGAGTTGTACCAGCCGCGTCGGCGCAGCTCCATCACGGGATGACCTCGCGTGGGCGCTCCACCATCAGCGACGCTCACGTTCGTAACGACCGAAGTGCTCACCTCCGCACCGAGCTCTCCGGCATAGTTGATCAAGATCGCATTGGCGTACGTCTGCATCACGGCGGCTGCGGCGCCGTCCTCGGCGTTGAACACGAGCTGCAACGGTGCACGATGATCCCGCACGATTCCCCGCTCGAACCCCTCCGGAATAACGACGATCAGATCGACTCGTCGGTCCAGCATCGCCTCGTCACCCTCGGCCATCGACGGAGATGATTCCGTCGGCACGAACCGCCCCGACGCTGCCAGTCGCGTCGCAACCCCGCGCGACATGCTGCTGTGGTCCTTGTCGATCACGTACATGCGCGCGCTCTTCACCTCGAACGTCACCGCATTCGCAAGCACCAGCAGCTGAATCACCGGCATGATGAACAGCATCCCGAGCAACGTGCGATCGCGCACGATCTGCAGGAATTCCTTTCGCAACAGAAAACGCAGCACCCGCAGCCTCACGCGAACCTCGGCTTGAAACTGCGCACAGCGGCTATCAGCAGCACGACGAGCATGACGGTGAGTACCGCGAGCTCCTTCCACAGGTAGGTGAGCCCCACACCCTTCAGCATGATCCCGCGCGCGATCACGATGAACCAGCGCGCTGGAACTACATACGTCATCATGCGCAGCCACGCCGGAAGGCTGGCTATCGGGAATATCATTCCGGACAGCAACGCGTTCGGCAGCATGGTTCCAGCGAGCGCTCCAAGCATTGCCGCGCGCTGGGACGGTGCCAACGCGGCGATGAGCACACCAAGAGAAAGGCCCACCATCGAATAGAGAACGCTCGCCGATAGCAGCAGCACCAGGCTTCCCCGGAACGGGACATGGAATACCGCCCACGCCGCCAGCAATGCAGTCGCGACGTTGCCAAGTGCCAGCAACAGATACGGCATTACCTTGCCGAGTATGATCTGCCACGGGTGAAGCGGCGATACCAGCAATATTTCAAGCGTGCCGCGCTCCTTCTCGCGCGACAGCGATATCGACGTCATGAGCGCTGTGATGAGGGTCAGCACCAGCGCGATGAGCCCGGGCACGAACAGATTCACGCTCTCCAGCGTCGGATTGAATCGCATTCGCAGCTGTGGAACTATCCGAACCGCCTGCCCCGTGGCGCCGATTTCCGCCTGATAGCTGGTGATCACAGCGGTCGCGTACGCGGCCATCGTGCTTCCGGTATTGGGGTCGGACGCATCGCCGACCAACAGCAGGCGGGTTGGCACGCCCTGGGATAGCGATTCTGCGAACCGCGGCGGGAACGCCAGCGCAAGGTCGGCATCTCCGCGACGAAACAATGGCTCCACCAGATCCGGTGTCTGCGATGTTGCCACGATTTCAAACCGTGGATTGCCCGCGAACCGGTTGCGCAGGGCAATCGTCGCGTAGTCGGGCGTCGGATCGATCACGACGAGCCGCACATCAGTTATGTCATTCCGCAACGCGTAGCCGAACAACACCACCATCGCCAGCGGGAGCAACAACAGGATCGTCAACGTCTGCCGATCGCGAAGGATGTGCCGCATCTCCTTCACGATGAATGCGTGCAGCGCTGATCTGCGGTCGGCCATTTGAATTCAGGCTGACTGTGGAGTCTGTACGCCTGCTGGACGTACCAGTCCCAGAAAGACCTCGTCCAGCGTTGCAGCGCCGAACCTCTGCTTCACTTCCGCCGGCGCCCCCATCGCCGCGATGCGGCCGTCCACCATTATCGAGATCCGGTCGCAATACTCGGCCTCATCCAGATAGTGAGTCGTGACGAACACAGTCGTGCCACGCTCGGCGACAGTGTAAATCATCTCCCAGAACTGCCTGCGCGTGATCGGATCGACACCGCCGGTTGGCTCGTCCAGAAAGACAACCGCAGGTTCGTGCAGCATTGCGACGGAGAACGCGAGCTTCTGCTTCCACCCCAGCGGCAGTGACTCGACGCGCTCATCGCTCGAGCGGCCCAGTTGCAGTGTCCCTATCAATGCGTCGCCACGGTCCCGGATCTCCGAATCGGTCAGTCCGTAGATTCCGCCGTACAGAGTGATGTTTTCACGAACCGTGAGATCCTCGTACAACGAGAAGCGCTGACTCATGTATCCGATGTGCCGCCGCACGTCGTCCGCATTGGTTGACACATCGAATCCAGCCACGCGCGCCTGACCGGACGTCGGCGCCAGCAAACCGATCAGCATCTTTATCGCCGTCGTCTTCCCTGCTCCATTGGCGCCGAGGAAGCCGAACACTTCACCCTGCCGCACATCGAAGCTGATGGACTCGACAGCTGTGAAGCTGCCGAAGCGCCGCGTCAGATTCCTCACGTCGATCGCCGTCGTCATGCAGCCGCCTTGACGGCCGCTTCCGGCTGTCCCATCAACTCCATGAACGCATCCTCGACTCCAGCAGAGATCGGCTTCACGCGAACATCCGTGAATCCGCTACCGGCGAGATACGTGCGCAGCTCCGCCACGATATCATCCATCGCCCTCGCAGTTCGCGCATCGCTGTAATGGACTTCATCGCCGAACGGATAGACCGATTTCGCATGCTGGTAATCCCGGAGCGACTGGATCAGCTTGTGTCGCTCGTTTGCATGCACGGCGAGCAGCGGGTTCGGATATCGCGCCGCGATCGCCGCAGGAGCATCCACGGCAAGGATGCGGCCTCGCTGAATCAGCCCGACCCGATCGCAGCGTGTCGCCTCGTCCATGTAAGCGGTCGAAACGAGAATCGGCAGGCCCGACTTCTTGAGCGCGCCGAGCAGATCCCAGAATTCGCGTCGCGAGACCGCATCGACTCCAGTTGTCGGCTCGTCGAGAAAGAGAATCTCGGGACGGTGGACCAGCGCACAGCAAAGCGCCAGCTTCTGCTTCATCCCACCAGACAACGCGCCAGCGCGACGATCCTTGAACGGCTCTATCTGGTCGTAGATGGGTGCAATGATGGCGCGCCCTTCGTCGATGCTCGTGCCGAACACCGAGGCGAAGAAGCTCAGATTCTCCTCGACACTCAGATCCGGATAAAGCGAGAACCTCCCCGGCATGTAACCGACCCTGGAGCGAATCGCCCACAGATCGCGTACCACATCCAGCCCCAGGACCGTCGCCGTACCGGAGTCCGGAACGAGTAGCGTCGTCAGTATGCGAAAGAGCGTGGTCTTCCCGGCACCGTCCGGCCCCACAAGCCCAAACAGCTCGCCAGCGTTCACTGCGAACGAGACGTCGGACAGCGCGACGGTATCCTCGAAGCGCCTGGATACGCCGCGAACTTCCAGCGGCGCCCGCGAGCTCGCCACTGCGTGATCTGTCATGAGCGGCGCGCCGGTGCCGGTGAATCGGTGTTCGCCCCAGGATTCACGGCAGCTTTCGCGCTCGTCGCCCGAATGGACAGGTCGCCCGGCATTCCAATCTTTAGCGCACCATCGCGATTGACGACGCGCACCTTGACCGCGTACACAAGATCCGCGCGCTCATCGCGCGTCTGAACCGGCGTCGGTGTGAATTCCGACGTGGACGATACCCAACTTACTGTTCCGGGCAGCGTCATCACCTGACCGCCCCGATCGACATGCACGTCGACAATCTGCCCGACCCTGAATGACGACAGTTGCGGCTCGCTCACGTACGCGCGCAATACCAGGGTGTCGAGATCCGCGATCCGGTAGAGCGGCGTTCCAGCCTGCACCACCTCGCCGGCGCGCGCATACGTCGTCAACACAGTCCCGGTCTGCGGATTCGTCACCAGGCTCTTGCCGATCCGGTCGCGGATCTGCGCCACCTGCGCATCCGCCGACGCGGCCTCCATCCCCACGCTCCTGCTCTGTGCCCGGGCAGCTTCTATCTGCGCCAGCAACGTGCGATAATCCCGCTCGGCCTGATCCAACTGCTGTGCCGTCGCCGCCTGCTCTGCGTGAAGTCGCTGCGTGCGCTCGTATGCCCGCTGTGCGACATCCCGTTGCACCAGCAACACCTTCAACTGCCTCGCAGCTTCCGTATTGCGCTCGTTCGCCGCATTGCGCTGGGCGTCCACCTGTTCCTGCTGCAGCGCAAGCTGGGTCGTGTCGACGAGCGCCACCTCCGCGCCGCGTGCGAGCTGCATTCCTTCAACGGGAGTGAAGCGCTGAATCTGTCCCGCAGTTTGCGACGATACCACAACCTCGGTCGCTTCGAAGTTGCCGTACGCATCGGGCTTGGTTCCGCCGCCGCATCCGGCGAAAGTGAAACTGACGGCCAGCGCCAGCGCCGCGCAGCGCGTCCCGCCGATGCCGGTAATACCAGAGCGAGTCATCAGTGAACTCCCAGGCCTAGTGATGTCAGAAAGTTCGCGCGCGCCTGTGCCAGCTGCACGCGATGCGTGGCGCGCGACAACCGCGCGTCCAGCAGGTCGGTCTCGCGATCCACGTATTCCGCCGACGTGATCACACCTTCCGAAAACCGGTATCCCGTCTCGCGAAGAATCTTCTCGCGCAGAGCGACGATCGTGTCGTCGTCCACCAGTGTTTGCGCCAGTTGATCGATCGAGGCGACGTCGTGCGCAATCGCTCGTCGAACACTCTGCGTGAATGCAGCCTCATTGGTGGCAACGATCTGTCGCTGCAGCGCAAGCACCTCGCGATCCCGTCTCGTTGTGCCCCAGTTCCATGGCGTCCATTCGACCTGAACGCCGGCGAGCCAGTAGTTGCTGAATTCCTGCGCCAGCGGGTTCAAACCGGGTCTCCCGTAGCCGGCGCGTCCGAATGCGGACACGCGCGGAAGATCCGCCGCGCCGAGCGACACCTGCTGCTGCGCCAGAACATCACGCGTGCGTGCGAACTGCTCGTATTCCGGCCGCGCACGCAACGTGTCGACACTCTGTCGCGCTCGCGCGACCTCCGCGCCCAGATCCGGCAGTACCAGCGCATCCGCGCTCGTTATCTTCTGGCCGGTGAGATCGTTGAGCACGACGAGTGCAGCGTCGCGACTGGCGGTAAGCTGCGCAACCGCCTGACGGCGACGCAGGAGCTCCGCATCGAGCATGTCCGTCTCACTTGGCAGCGCCGATCCTTGCGCGACGCGGCTGGCCGCAACCTTTCGCCTCGCCTCCAGGTCGGTGATCGCGCTCTCCTGCTCGGCGCGTTGAGCCTGCTGCAGCAACGCCGAGAAGTACGCGTCGTTGACGTTCTGGCGCAGAGCGAACGTGGATGCCTGAACACCAGCCTCCGACGCTGCAAGCTGTGCGCGCTCGACGTCCCGTCGTGCACTCACTGTCGGGTCGTAGATCGGCTGCTGCGCGCCGACGTGCGCGTCGTACGTGTCGTGCGCCGGAACGGGCACTGACAATCCCTTCGGAAGCTGCAGCGGGAGCGTCACCACTTGCGATTGATACTGCCCCTGAGCATTTGCGCCGATTACGGGAAGCCGCGATGCATCTATATCCTGCATCCGGAGCGCCGACTGCGACGATAGCAGATCGAGCTGCCGAGTGCGCGGGTCGTGCTGTACCGCGCGGTTCTGCAGGTCGCCGAGCCGAAGCGAGTCGGGCGCGGCCGACTGCTGCGCGTGCAGCATCACCGGACCGGCGCAAATTGAAATGGCTGCACATACGAGCGCGCCAACTGATTGACGACACTTCATCACGGCCTCAGCGCGTTGAGGATGAAGTCAGGAAGCTCACGTCTCCGCTCGTCGAGGAATCGCGAGAACGCCGCGTCGTCCTGGCCGAAGACGATGCGCAGCACCGGCCTCGCGATGAACGGAAAGACGCACAGCGCGACCAGATTCACGAAAAACTGGTCGGGCGCTATCGAACGCATCGCGCCGATCTTCACCTGCTCGTCGATCTGCGCACCGAGTCGTAGCAGAAATGCCTGCATCACGCTCGCCGGATGCGCGCCCACGATTTCTGCCGCCAGCGCCGTGAGCCGCTCGGGATTGAAGTGCAGCTCTGCGACGATGTAGCCCGGAATGAATGGACTCTGCCGCACGACGTCGATGTAGAGGTGAACGAACTGCTCGACCTTCTGCTCGATACTGCTCTCGGAGCCGAGCACGGCGACGATCGACGGCACCATCCGCCCCGCAACGTCGCGGAAAACAGCCTGCGCCAGGCGGTCCTTGGACCGGAAGTAATAGTGCAGCAGCGCCTGGTTGACGCCGGCCTCCTCGGCGATCTCCTGCATTCGCGCGCCGGCGGTCCCATGCCGCACGAAGACCGTTCGTGCCGCTTGAAGGATCCGCTCCTCGGTCTCGCCATCCCTGTCGTTGGTCATACTTAACTGGATAGTTTAATCGGTTGATTAACTCCAGGTAGTTTAAAAGGCCCTCGCCAAACTGGCAAGGGCCACGATGTCAAAAGGTCAGTTGTCCACGTGAAGCTGGAAATCGTCATCCCCGCGAAAGCGGGGATCCATGTTATCGATCTCTGAACGCGGTGATAGCGGAAAGCTTCTCGGCAACAGATGGATTCCCGCTTTCGCGGGAATGACGACACTTGCAGTGCTTACAAACCCACCGACTTCATCCCCCCCTCGGCGTATCGCTCCCCCGCCGCAACTCCGCGCGGTGCGATCTCATCGATGCGCGACATGTCCGCGGCCGTCAGTGTCACGTTCAGCGCTCCGACGTTCTCCTCCAGATACTTCTCGTGCCTGGTCCCGGGAATCGGCACGATGTCGTCGCCCCGATGCAGCAGCCACGCCAGCGCGATCTGCGACGGGGTACAGCCTTTCGACTTCGCCAACTGTTCGACGTGTCGCACCAGCTCCAGGTTCCTGTCGAAATTCTCCCCCTGAAAGCGGGGGTTCTTGTGACGCCAATCGTCGGCGGGAAGATCGTTCTCACTCTTGAATTTGCCGGTGAGAAAGCCACGGCCGAGTGGACTGTAGGCGACGAAACCGACGCCAAGCTCGCGGCACGTCGGAAGGATCCCATCCTCCACGTCGCGGCTCCAGAGTGAATACTCGGTCTGCAGCGCAGTTATCGGATGCACCGCGTTGGCACGCCGCAGTGTAGCCGGCGCGGCCTCGCTCATTCCCAGATGTCGCACCTTTCCCGCGCGCACGAGATCTGCCATCGCTCCGACCGTATCCTCGATCGGCACCTTCGGATCGACGCGATGCTGATAGTAGAGATCGATGTGATCGATGCCCAGACGCCCCAGCGACGCATCGCACGCCTTCCGCACGTAGTCCGGCGAACCATTGATGCCAAGATAGGCACCCGATTCCGACCGCATGTTCCCGAACTTGGTCGCGAGCACGACCTTGTCACGACGATCGCGGATCGCCTTTCCAACGAGTTGCTCGTTGGTGAAGGGGCCGTACATGTCCGCGGTGTCCAGCAGCGTTACGCCCAGTTCGATCGCCCGATGAATCGTCGCGATCGATTCATTGTCGTCATGTGCGCCATAGAAGTCGCTCATTCCCATGCACCCGAGTCCGAGTGCGGATACTTCCAGCCGGTCACGTCCAAGATTTCGTTTCTGCATCTTCGCTACCTGTCCACAGTTGCCATGCGTTCCTTGGTGTAGCGTTCGCCGGCCACCTTGTCTGGCGCAAGCGCATCGTCGAGTCGCATCATCTCCGTGTCACTGAGCACCACATCGACCGCGCCGGCATCTTCCTCCAGACGGGCACGATGCTTGGTGCCGGGAATCGGCACGATGTCATCACCCTTGTGCAGCAGCCATGCAAGCGCGATCTGTGCCGGAGTCGCCTTCTTCTGCACCCCGATCTCCTTCACTACGGAAACCGCGCGCACGTTAGCATCAAAATTCGCGCCCTGAAAGCGTGGATCGCCCCGACGGTAGTCGCCTTCCGGATATTCCTCGGCGCGCTTCACCGCGCCAGTGAGAAAGCCGCGGCCCAGTGGGCTGAATGGGACGAGACCGATGCCGAGTTGACGCAGCAGCGGAATGATGCGCGGCTCGAGGTTGCGCTCCCACAACGAATACTCGCTCTGAAGAGCAGATATCGGGTGTACGGCGTGGGCGCGTTTTATCGTTTCCTCGCCTGCTTCCGAGAGTCCGAGAAAGCGAGCCTTGCCAGCGTGCACGAGGTCGGCCATCGTGCCCACGACGTCCTCGATGGGCACGGCGGGATCGACGCGATGTTGATATAAAAGGTCTACGTGATCTGTCTGCAGCCGGCGCAGCGAGCCTTCAACTGCTTCGCGGATGTGCTCGGGCCTGCTGTCGAGACCGCGCTCCTCCCCGGGCTTCCCGATGCGCCAGCCGAACTTCGTCGCGATTGTCGCCTGGTCCCGCTTTCCCTTCAACGCGCGGCCAAGCAGCTCCTCGTTGGTGAAGGGACCGTACACCTCTGCGGTATCCAGGAAGGTGACGCCGATCTCGAGCGCACGGTGCAGTGTCGCGATGGCTTCCCGCTCATCACGCTCCTCCGGCGATCCATATGACGCGGTCATCCCCATGCATCCGAGTCCGATGGCGGAGACTGTGAGGCCTTGTGTTCCGAGCTTTCGTCGAGCGATCATGCCTGTCGTTCCTCATTCGTTGTGATGACGATGCGTCATC
>Ga0207678_10003069_pt1 | contig 15098 bp, 11 predicted proteins | sample KBSC63metaG_FD_184319 | JGI IMG/M metagenome (GOLD analysis project Ga0207678, IMG submission 184319) | Corn rhizosphere microbial communities from Kellogg Biological Station, Michigan, USA - KBS C6-3 metaG (SPAdes) (version 2) | ecosystem: Host-associated > Plants > Roots > Rhizosphere > Soil ...
GCTCGCCGCGGCGTGGGCGTGGACGTCCGACGACCTGCTCGCCCACGCCCTCCCGCTCTTCCACGTCCACGGGCTGGTGCTCGGCGTGCTCGGCCCGCTTCGCCGCGGCGGCACCCTGCACCACCTGGGCACCCTCGACGCGGGCGCGCTCGCGGCCGCGGGCGCCACGCTCGTCTTCGGCGTGCCCACCCAGTACCACCGCCTCGCCGACCAGCTGGAGGGCGACCCGGATTCCGCCGCGGCGATCGGCCGCTCCCGCCTGCTCGTGTCCGGCTCGGCGGCGCTCACCACGGTCGACCACGAGCGCCTCCGCAAGCTCACCGGCCTGGCCGTCCGCGAGCGCTACGGCATGACCGAGACGCTCATCATCACCGCGGCCCGCGCTGACGAGGAGCCCGAGCCCGGTACGGTCGGACCCCCGCTGGACGGCACGGACGTGCGCATCACCGGCAGCGCTGATTCCGGGGACGACATGGGCCCCATCGAGATCCGCAGCCCGAGCCTGTTCGAGGGCTACCTGAACCGACCCGACGCCACCGCCGACGCCCAGACCGCCGACGGCTGGTTCGCCACCGGCGACATCGGCCGTTGGACGGCAGCCGGAGCCCTCGCGATCGTCGGCCGCAGCGCCACCGACCTGATCAAGTCCGCCGGCTACAAGATCGGCGCGGGGGAGATCGAGAACGCGCTGCTGGAGCACGCGGGCGTCGCGGAGGCGGCCGTCGTGGGGGTGCCCGACGACGACCTCGGCGAGCGGATCGTCGCCCACGTCGTCCCGGTGGGGGAGCGGCCCACCGAGCAGGAGCTGATCGACCACGTCGGCGCGCTGCTCGCCCCGCACAAGCGGCCGCGGCAGATCCGGTTCACCGACGCACTGCCCCGCAACGACATGGGCAAGGTCGTGAAGGCGCGGCTGCCCAAGGACTGATCGACGGTGTGATTGAGGGCGCCGCACACCGGGCACCCGACCGGCATGACCGACACCGCGACCCGCACGTTCCGGGGAAGGGGTGGCTCCGGGCTGCCGAACCTCGCGGGACTGCCCGGCGTCCTCCGGCTGGACGCCGCCCTCCCCGAGGTGTTCGAAACCGACCGCTACGACACCGACGACGCCCGGCTCGCTGCCGCGGGCATCACGCTCGGGCTGCACCGGCCCCCGTCCGCACCCGCCTACTGGCGGCTGGACCTGCCCGACGAGACCCTCCGCGTCCCCGCGGGCGAGGGCTCGGACGTCCCCGCCGAGTTCGCCGAGCTCGTCCGCGCCGCAACGCGGGAGGCCGCGCTCGGCCCCGTCGGGAACATCCGCACGGTGCGCACGGAGAACCGGCTGCTCGGCCGGGACGACCGGCTGCTCGCCACGCTCGTCCACGACGACGTCACCGTGGCGACGATGGGCCGCCGCGCCGACGTCCGGGCGTGGTCCGAGATCGACCTGCGGCCCGGCGACGCCGACGACGACCTGCTCCGCGGCGTCGCCGCCCGCGTGGGCGAGACGGGCATGCGCCCCGGCTCGCCCGCGGCCACCGCCGAGCTCGACCGCATGCTGCGCCCTCCTGCCCGGCGGCGCGCGGGCCGGAAGGGCACGGCCGGTGCGGCGCTCATGGACTACGTCGGCCGCCAGGTCGACCGGATCGCCGCCGAAGAACTGCGGGTCCGCCGCGACGCTCCCGACTCCGTCCACCAGCTGCGGGTGGCGGCCCGGCGTCTGCGCAGCGTGCTGAAGGCCTACCGGGACGTGCTCGACCGCTCCCGCACCGAGCCCGTCGCCGACGCCCTGCGCGACCTCGGGCGCCACCTCGCCCCCGCACGGGACGCCGAGGTGCTGCGCGAACGCGTCGATGCCGACCTGGCCGCGCTCCGCCCCGACCTGCTGCTCGGCCCCGTGCGGGCCGAGGCGACCCGGCACTTCGCCCGCGTCGAGGCGGAGGCGCGGGCCGCCGTGCTCACCGCGCTGGACAGCGCGGAGCACGTCGCACTGCGCAGCGCCCTCGACGAGATCCTGGAACGTCCACCGCTCGCGCGCCGTGCCCGCCGTCCCGCGAAGACGGCGCTCCGCCCGCGCCGCACCGCGCGTCGCCTGCACCGGGCGATGACGGCCGCACTCGACCACGGCGACGACACCGCGCTGCACACCGCCCGCAAGGCCGCCAAGCGGCTGCGCTACGCCACCGAGGTGACCGGCTCCCGCCCGAAGGGCCTGAAGCAGCTGCAGAAGGCGCTGGGCAACCACCAGGACGCCGTCGTCGCCCGGCCGGTGCTGCGCGAGCTCGGCGCGTCCGCGGAGAACGGGTACAGCTTCGGCGTGCTGTGGGCGCAGGCCGATGCCCGCGCCGCCGCGATCGAAGCCGACCTGCCCGCACTGTGGCGCCGCGCGAAACGAGGGTGACGTGCCACGATCGGCGCGTGGACTCCCGTGACCCGATCGCCGACCTGCGCCGCATCGCGTTCCTCCTGGAGCGCGCGCACGAGTCGACCTACCGGGTGCGCGCGTTCCGCGGCGCGATCGTCGCCCTCGCCCGCCGCGACCCCGACGAGGTGGCCCGGATCGCGGCGGCGGGTGACCTCAAGCGGCTGAAGGGCGTCGGCGACGTCACGGCCCGCTGCGTCGTCGAGTCGCTGCGGGGCGAGGTGCCCGCCTACCTGCAGCGGCTGGAGGACGAGGCGCCCGAGCCGGCCGACGCGGCCACGGAGGAGCTGCTCACGGCGCTGCGCGGCGACTGCCACAGCCACACCGACGCCTCCGACGGCGGCTCGCCGCTCTACGAGATGGCCGCGACGGCGCGCGGGCTCGGGCACGAGTACCTGGTGGTCACCGACCACTCGCCGCGGCTGACCGTCGCCAACGGCCTCTCGGCGCAACGGCTGCGGGCGCAGCTCGACCAGATCGCGGAGCTGAACGTGGCCCTCGGCGCGGGGTTCCGGGTGCTGACCGGGATCGAGGTCGACATCAACGAAGACGGCTCGCTCGACCAGGACCCCGACCTCCTCGCCGAGCTGGACATCGTCGTCGCCTCGGTGCACTCGAAGCTCCGGATGCCGGGCCAGGAGATGACCGAGCGGATGCTGACGGCCGTCGAGAACCCGCTCGTCGACGTGCTGGGGCACTGCACGGGCCGCATGGTCACGGGCAACCGCAAGCGCCCCGAGTCGCAGTTCGACGCCGACGCCGTGTTCGCCGCCTGCGCCGAGCACGGGGTGGCCGTCGAGATCAACTCGCGGCCGGAGCGGCTCGATCCACCGAAAAGGCTACTGCGCCAGGCGGTCGAGGCGGGCTGCGTCTTCACGATCGATACCGACGCGCACGCCCCCGGCCAGCTCGACTGGCTGCGCAACGGCTGCGAGCGGGCCGTCGAGTGCGAGGTGCCCGCCGATCGGGTGCTCAACACCTGGCCGCTCGAGAAGCTGCTGACCGCCACCCGGTCGGGTGGCTGATCTCGCGCCGGGCGGCCGTTGCCCGCTGAGATGTGCGTGGGCGGCGGGTGGCGAATGGGTCTGGGGCCGTCATCCGCCGCCCACGCACCACGGCTACCCCCCGACCACGCGGGCGCGGGCGGCGAGGTCCTCGCGGGTGGGCGGGTCGGCCCCCCGGCGGGAGCAGGTGATCGCGGCGGCGAGGGCGGCCTGGTCGAGCAGCGCGTGCAGCGTGGGCTCGTCGACCGCCCGCAGCGCCTGCCGGGCGTCCGCGCCGAGCAGGCCGCGTTCGTGCAGGCCCGCCAGCAGCGCACCGGAGAACGTGTCGCCCGCGCCGACCGTGTCGATCACCGTGACGAGCACGCCGGGCCGCCGCACGCGCAGGCCGTCGGGGGTGCCCGCGAGCACGCCGTCGCTGCCGAGGGTGATCGCGACGATGGCCGGGCCGCGACCCAGCCAGTCCTCGAGGATGTCGTCCGGGCTGCGGTCGGGGAGGAGCCAGGCGAGGTCCTCGGAGCTGACCTTCACGACGTCGGCTACGGCCAGCAGCTCGTGCACGCCCGCGAGGACGTCGGCGGGATCGCCCATCAGCAGGGGGCGGCAGTTGGGGTCGTAGCTGATCGTGGCGGTGGCGGCGGCCTGGGCCATCAGCTCGCGCAGCACGGCGGCGCCCGGCTGCATGGTGAGCGCCAGCGACCCGGAGTGCAGGGCGACGACCGGGCCGTCCAACGCGCCCTTCAGCTCGTCGGACGTCCACTGCCAGTCGGCCGTGCCCGCGATCCGGAAGTCGTAGGTCGGCCCACCGTCGGCGCCGAGCGCGACCATCGCCATGGACGTCTGCTCGGTGGCCGCGACGACGTGGGAGAGGTCGACGTCGTTGGCGGCGAGGTGGTCGCGGAGGCGACGGCCGAGCATGTCGTCGGCGATGCGGGCGAGCATCCGGGCGGGCACGCCGAGCCGGGCGAGCCCCACGGCGACGTTCGCCGGGCTGCCGCCGGGGCGGGCCTCGAAATACTCCGGCACCGGCGCCGGCACGAGATCGACCAACGCCTCGCCCGCGACGGCGACGACGCCTTGACCGCCAGTCGGTGTACCGATGACCCGCTCCCCTCCTCGGGACGGCGCCCCGCGCGCCCGTCGCGCCTATCGTGTCGGGCCGCGATGCCGGACGCCAGAGCGGTCCACCCGCATGATCGCGCCGCTCCGCACGTCGCGGACGGGTGGCGAGCGGCGCCGCGCGGCTTGGACTGGCGCGGCGAGGCTTGGACTGACGCTGAGCGGGGCGGAGCGGGGCGGAGCGGGGCGGGGCGGGGCTGCGGTATGCGGGGGCGCGGGGGCGGAGCGGCGCACGTGGTGCGGAGCGCGGGGTGGCCGCGCGCAGCCTGCCCGGCCGGAGCGGGGTCGGGCGGCGCGCGCGGCCGGCTCGGAGGTCGCCCTGGTCAGTGGCCCCGCAACCCCTGACCAGGGCGAAGATCGGTCAGCCGGTCGCGACGGCCTTCTTGCCCGCGGGCGTCACCGCGAACCACACCTTGCCCACGCCCTGGCCCGTGGTGTCGCCCGCCGCCTTGTCGCCGCTGTAGCGGTAGACCGGCCAGCCGCCGATCGTGAGCTGCAGCTTGCCGTCGGCGCGCTTGACGGTGTTGACGGCGCCCGCGTCCACGCCGTCGAGCTTCACCTCCTTCGCCTCCGCCGCGGAGGCGACCAGCACCGGCGGCCACTGCGTGGCGCAGGAGCCGTTGCAGTTGGACTTCGAGGGCTTGGGCTTGTCCTTGTCGAAGCGGTAGAGCGTGTAGCCGGTGCCGTCGACGACGACGGTGCCGAGCGCGGCGGTGGGGCTCGCGGTCAGCGCCGGGCCCGCGGGCGCGGCGGGCGCGGGTGGGGCGGCCGGCGCCGCGACGGGAGCGGGCGAGGGCACGCCCGCGATCGTGCTGCTCGTCCCGCACGCGCCGAGCGAGACGGCGGCCGCGGCGGCGAGCGCGACGAGGGTGAGCACGCGAGTGCGGATCATGGCGGTCCTCCGGGATGCGGCCGGGCGACCTGCCCGGGGTTGCCGCTTTCACGGCTGCCGGGGTCGCGCCGGTTCACCGCCCCTTCAGCGCCTCGGATGCGACGATCACGCCATGGCTCCCCGGCAGCCCCCGCTGCACGACCTGGCGGTGACGCTGCGCGCTCCCACGGTCTGCCTCTCGGCGCCGGACGGGCAGCTCCGCGGCTCCGGCACGCAGGGTGTCTTGTGCGCTGACGTGCGGGTGTTGGCCCGGGCCGTCGTCACCGTCGACGGGGCCGAGCCGGAGCCGATCGGGCACGGCGTCACGAGCGCGTCGACGGAGCAGTTCATCGGGATCCTGCGAGGCGTCGGGGCCCCCCGAGCGGACCCGACGGTCTGGCTCCGGCGCGACCGCACCGTGCTCGCCGACGGGCTTCGCGAGACCTTCACGCTGGTCAACCGGTCCGACGAGGCCATCTCCGTCGAGCTGCGGTTGGACCTCGACGCCGACCTCGCCCCGATCGAAACGATCAAGCGGAGCGAACCCGTGCCGACCGCCCCGCCGGGCCTGACCGTCCAGATCTCCGCCCCGGACGCCGATCCCGCTGTTGAGCCCGGCTTTCCCCGTGTCCTGTGCTGGCCGCTCACCGTGCCCGCCGGCGCGGAAGCATCCCGCAGCTGGTCGCTGTCCGTGCACGACCGCGGCGCCGCGGTCGTCCCCGCGAACACGCGGCTCCCGCGTCCGCACACCGTGCGGGCCGACGACCCGCGCTTGGCCGCGCTGCTCTATCGCGCGCTCGCCGACCTCGACGCCCTGCTGCTCACCGAGCCCGGCCACCCCGGCGACGTCTTCGCGGGTGCGGGCGCGCCCTGGTACCTCACCTTGTTCGGCCGCGACTCCCTCTGGACGGCCACGCTCCTGCTGCCCTACGACGTCGCCCTCGCGGCAGGCACCCTGCGCACCCTCGCACGGACGCAGGGCCGCGCCACCGACCCGGAGACGGGCGAGGAGCCGGGCAAGATCCTGCACGAGCGGCGCCGCACCGCGACCCCGTTCGCAGAGCGCCTCCCACCGCTCTACTACGGCACCATCGACGCGACGCCCCTGTGGATCTGCCTGCTGCGCGACGCGTGGCGTTGGGGTCTGCCCGCCGAGGAGGTCCGCGCCCTGCTGCCGAACCTGGAGGCCGCGCTCGGCTGGATCGGACGGCACGGCGACCGCTTCGTCGCCTACCACAATCCGGCCGGTCGCGGCCTGCCCAACCAGGGCTGGAAGGACTCGACCGACGCCGTCCGGTTCGCCGACGGCCACCAGGCGATCGGTCCCGTCGCGCTGGTCGAGGTGCAGGGCTACGTCCACGAAGCCGCCCTCGCAGGCGCCGAGCTGCTGGAGGCGTTCGACCGGCCGGGGGCGGCGACGTGGCGCGCCTACGCAGCCGACCTCGCGGACCGCTTCCGCGCGCGGTTCTGGGTCGCCGACGCCGAGGGCCCGTTCCCGGCGCTCGCGCTCGACGGCACCGGGACCGGCGTGGACGCGCCCACCAGCAACATCGGCCACGTCCTCGGCACCGGCCTCCTCGACGACGCGGAGAGCGCGCTGGTCGCGGCCCGGATTCGCGACCTGGCGAACGGCTACGGCGTGCGCACCACGGCGGCCCGGGCCGCGGGCTACTCACCGCTGTCCTACCACTGCGGGTCGGTGTGGCCGCACGACACGGCGATCGTCGCCCGCGGGCTCTCCCGCGCGGGCCACCCCGCGGCGGCCGCCGAGCTGGCCCGACAGCTCCTCGCCGCCGCCGCCGCCTTCGACGGCCGCCTCCCCGAGCTCTTCGCGGGCTTCGGCGCCGACGAGGTCGCCGCACCGGTGGCCTACCCCGCGTCCTGCCGTCCGCAGGCGTGGTCGGCGGCGGCCGCGGTGGAGCTGCTGCGGCTGGTGCTGGGCCTGACCGTCGACGTCCCGGCGGGCGTCGTGACGCTCCGGCCGCCGACGCCGAGCCCGGTCGGAGCGCTCGAGGTGCGGGGCCTGCCCGTCGGCGGCGGGCACCTGGACGTCGCCATCGACCGCGACGGCCGCGTCACCCGCGCCGACGCCCCGCCCGGCTTCCGCGTGCTCACCCCACGGGGAGGGTGAGCAGGTCGACCAGTCGGGGCCGCCCCGGCGCGGAGCGGTCGGCCACCAGCGCGACCTCATCGGGCCGCCACGTGCCCTCGACGGGCGCGCCCCCCACCTCGGCGGGCACGCGGCCGGTCGCGAGCACCAGGAAGCCGCGGTAGGGCTGCGGGTGGGTCACCGGCACGAGGTGCTCGGTGGCCGCGAACACCTCGTCCGACAGCTCGTCGAGGCCGTCGACCGGGGCGTACAGCCACTGCCCCGACCCCCGGACGGTGACGGGCCCGAGCACGCACTCCGGCGCCGGAGCCCCGTCGAGCGCGGCGGCGAGCGCGTCGCCGAGCGGGCCGACGAGGTGCTCCGGCACGTGCCCGAGCGGCCGCAGCTTGACGATCCACCGATCGGGCTCCGACCAGTGCAGCCCGGGATGGGGCGGGCGGGGGAGCGCCGCGATCCGCTCGACGACGGCCTGCGACGGCCGCACGGCGATCGACAGCCGGGTCACGGGCCCGCGGGGTCGTCGATGAGCTCGAGGTCCTTGGAGGTGATCGTGTTGGTGGCGATCAACTCCTTGATCAGGTTGTGCTTGAGGACGTCGCCCGAGCCGCCCACCTCCGGCTGGATGATCCCGGCCACCCCACAGGCCGCGAGCCGCAGCCGCAGCGCACGCACGCGGTGCTCCACGCGCTTGTCCGTCCACTTGCGACCGGGATCGATCTCCGACATCAGCTCGGCCGCCTGCTGCCAGGTGGCGGGCTGCGCTCCGGGCTGGTTGCGCAGGTAGGCCTGGGCCAGCACGACCACGGCCAGCCGTTCCTCCGGCTGCAGGTCCCACGCGCGGACCGGCCGGGTCTGGTCGCCGTGCCGCGGCGTCGAGCCCGCCTCCGGCCCCACCACCAGCACCTCGATCAGGTGCAGCCGCCCCCGCGAGCCCTCGATGACCAGCGACGTGTAGCCCTCCGCGAGCGGCACGGCCTCGTCGTGCGCCGTGAGCAGCCGCGACTCCCCGATGCGGATCGCGAGGATGCCGGTGTTGCGCAGCCACCAGTGGCCCTCGGCGTTGGTCAGCGTGCCGTGCTTGCGGCTGACGGTGAGGTCGTCCTCGCCGATGCACAGGTGCACCTCGGGCCGGTTGCGCCCGAAGATCAGCTCGCGGCCCTCCTTGGGGGGCATCGTGACGGCGTCGCCGACCGCGTGGACGAACACCGTGCCCGGAGCGGGCGGCAGCGGGCGGCGTGTGCGGGACGGGGGTGGCACGCCGGTCTCCCTTCCTCCGATTCGGCGAGCCCATCGTGCCCGTCCGTCACCGGGATCTGCCACCCGGCACGTGCGGGACCCCTCCCGACCCGAACGGTGTAGACGTAGGTCACACACGAGGGAGGGGAGCGGGCATGGCCGCCGACGTCGCCACGCTGGCCGCCGAGCTCGCCGCGCACGCCGACACGGAGGCCCGGATCGCCGCGGCGCTCGTCGAGCTGGAGCGCCACCCCGGGCACGTCGCGCTCGCCGCGGGCAGGAGCACCGGCGTCACCGCGGCGCGGTGGGCGGCCGCGAGCGCCCGGCTGGCCGCGTTGTGGGAGGACTTCGCGGCCTACCGCAGCGCGCTGGACGACGCCCGCGCCCGGCCCGCCGAACGCCACCGCCTGCTGCGCGGAGCCACCGTCGAGGTGGCGGGGGAGACGCTCACGCTCGACGCGCTGGCCACCCGCATGGTCACGACGTTGCGCGAGGTCACCGCGGTGGTCGCGGCCTGCGACGACACGCACCGGGCCGTCTTCACCGCGTTGGTGCCGCTCGCCGACCGGGCGCGCAACGCGCTGGCGGCGGCCCGCGATCTCGACCCGGAGGGCGCCGACACCGCACGGCTCGCGGGCGCGCTGGCCGACGTCGAGCGGGCGCTCGTCCACGACCCGCTCGCGCTCGCCGACTTCTCCGTCGAGGAGGTGCTCGCCCCGCTCGCCGACGCGCTCGGGCCCGTGACGGCCCGGTGCGCGGAGCTCGCCGCCGCTCGGAACGGGTGGACGGCCGGGATCGCCGAACTGGAGACGGCGCTCGCCGCGGCCGCGGCCCTGCACGTCGAAGCCGAGCGCGCCGGACGGCGGGCTCAGGAGCTGGTCGCGGATGCCGACCCGCCGGTGCCTGACCCGCTGACGGCGCTGCGGGCCCGGCTCGCGGCGCTGCCCCGAATTCAAGGGTGGCCCGCGCGGGTCGTGGCGTTGCAGGATCTGCGGGTCGCCATCGCGGAGGCGACGGTCGAACTGCGCACTGCCGCCGACGCGGCCGTGGGGTTGGTCGAGCGCCGCGGCGAGCTGCGCGGGCGGTTCGACGCCTACCGGGCCAAGGCGGCGCGGCTCGGCGTCGTCGAGCGGCCGGACGTGCTCGCGGCGGGCGACCGGGTGCACGACCTGCTGTGGACCCGTCCGTGCGACCTCGCGGCGGCCACCGTGGCGGTCGTCGAGTACCAGCGGCTGGTCCGGGACGGAGGATGACGGGCGTGAGCATCGACGCGTGCCGCCGCCCGGGCTGCGGCGGCGCCATCGACGACGGCTACTGCGACGAGTGCGGCCACCCGGCGGCGGGCGCGGGCCCCGGTGGGGGGTCGGGGCCCGCGCCCGCGGACGCGTCCGGGCCGGGCACCGCCGCCGCGGGCCCACCCACCGCCGCGGCGGGCCCGGGCCGCGCCGGTGGCCCGCACGCAGGCGCGGCCGGACGAGGCAGCGCCGCCGGCGGGGACACCGGGCCCGGCGCCGCCGCTGCGGGGCCCCCCACCGGCGCCCTGGGCCCACCCACCGGCGCGGCGGCGCCTCCCACCGGCGCGGGCACCGGGGCGCTCTCCCCGTCCGACCAGGCGGCGCGGTGGGCGGAGGGCACCCGGCAGGCGGGCAGCCGGGGGAGCGGTCGGTCCGGCCGTGGCTCGGGCCGCACGACCGCCAGCGGCTCCACCCGCGGCAGGCTCGGCGCGGGCCTCGTCGACGTGCCCGCGGTGCCCCGCGTCGACCCCGTTGCCGCGCTGATGACCGACCCGCAGGTACCCGAGGACCGCCGGTTCTGCCGCAAGTGCGGCCATCCCGTCGGCCGCAGCCGCGGCGACCGGCCCGGCCGCGCCGAAGGCTTCTGCCCGGAAGACGGCGAGCGGTTCTCGTTCCTGCCCAAGCTGACCCCCGGCACCCTCGTCGCGGGCCAGTACGAGGTGCGTGGCTGCCTCGCCCACGGCGGCCTCGGCTGGATCTACCTCGCCACCGACCACAACGTCGACGACCGCTGGGTGGTGCTCAAGGGCCTCCTCGACGCCGACGCGCCGGAAGCGGCGGGCATCGTCGACGTCGAGAAGCGCTTCCTCGCCACGGTCGACCACCCCGGCATCGTCTCGATCCACAACTTCGTCGAGCACCGGGACCAGGGCTTCATCGTCATGGAGTACGTCGGCGGCTCGTCGCTCAAGCAGATCATGGAAGCCCGGCGCCGCGACGACGGTCACCTCGAGCCGCTGCCGGTGGCGCAGGCGATCGCCTACGCGCTGGAGGTGCTCGCACCGCTCGGCTACCTGCACGGCCAGGGCCTGGCCTACTGCGACTTCAAGCCCGACAACGTCATCCAGTACGACCGCCAGCTCAAGCTGATCGACCTCGGCGCCGTGATCCACATGGACGACGAGGAAAGCCCCATCTACGGCACGGTCGGCTACCAGGCACCCGAGGTCGGCGTGCACGGCCCGTCGCCGGGCTCCGACATCCACACCGTCGGCCGCACGCTCGCCGTCCTCGCCCTCGGCATCGGCCCGGCCCACCGCGGCGCGCCCACCCCGCTGCCCGACGACCACCCCGTGCTCGCCCGCTACGAGTCGTTCCACCGCGTACTGCTCCGCGCCACCGATCCCGACCCGTACGACCGGTTCGCCTCCACCGACGAGTTCGCCGACCAGCTCGCGGGCGTGCTGCGGGAGGTGCTCGCGCTGGAAGACGGCCAGGCCCGGCCCGCGATGTCCACGGTGTTCTCCGCCCCGCGCGGCACGTTCGCGGCCGACCTGCTCGGCGCGGCGCATCCCGGCCGCCCCGATCCCGCGCGGGTGGCGGCGGCGCTGCCTGCGCCCCTGGTCGACCCCACCGACCCGGCCGCCGCGCAGCTGGCCGCCGCCAACCGCGAGCAGGTGCGCCGGGTCGCGGCGACCATGGCCCGGCCCGGCCCCGAGGTCCGGCTGGCGCTGGCGCGGACCGAGCTCGCCGCGGGCGACCCGGCCGCCGCGATCGTCGAGCTCGCCGCGGCGGCCGCCGACGATCCCGACGACTGGCGCATCGGCTGGTACCAGGGCGTCGCGGCGCTCTTCAGCGACCCGGCCGAGGCCGTCGGCGCCTTCGACCACGCCTACCTGACCTTCCCCGGCGAGCTCGCCCCGAAGCTCGCGCTCGCCGTCGCCGCGGAGTGCGCGGGCGACGACGAGCGCGCTCGCCGCTACTACGCCCTCCTCGCCCGTATCGAGCCGAGCCTCGCCGACGCCGCGTTCGGGCTCGCCCGCACGGCGTTGCGGGCGGGCGACCGCGCCACCGCCGTCGCCGCGCTCGACGCCGTGCCCGACACCTCGAGCAGGCACGTCGCCGCCCAGCTCGCGGCCATCGACGCGACGCTCGCGGGCCGCACCGGCCCCGAGATCGGCGACGCCGACCTGCTCGCCGCGGCGGCCCGCGTGCCGGGCCTCCCCCTCGACCCGGGCACCGCCGAGCAGGTGCGCACGGCGCTGTTCACCGCGGCCGTCGAGCTCGTGTCGGGCAACGGCGGCCACGGAGACCGGCCGCCGCTCCTGGGCCACGCCTGGCAGGAGCGCGACCTGCGGCTCGCACTGGAGCGCTCCCTGCGCACGTCGGCGCGGCTCTGCTCGGACGTGCAGGAGCGCGTGCTGCTGGTCGACCGCGCGAACGCCGCCCGCCCCCGGACCTGGACCTGAGCCCGACATGACCCTGGTCTGCCCCATCTGCCGCGAGCCCGCCCCGGCCGTGACCGACCGCTTCTGCGAGTTGTGCGGCGCGCGCCTGCACCCGGCGAGCGCCGACGTCGCCGACCGGGTCGAGGTCGACCTCGCCGGGCTCGCGGGCATCAGCGACCGCGGCCACCTCCACCTCCGCAACGAGGACGCGATGGCGCTGGGCCGCCGTCCCGAGGACGGATCGGCGACGACGTTGGCCGCGGTCGTCTGCGACGGCGTCTCGACCGTCCGACGCCCCGAGCTCGCCTCGAACACCGCAGCCGCCGTCGCACTGGACGCGCTGCTCGCAGGCGGTGCCGACGTCTCGGGGATGACGGCGGCGGTCGCCGCGGCCGCCGACGCCGTGGCCCGGCTCGCGCCGGGGGTGCCGGACGGGCCGTCGTGCACCCTCGTCGCGGCGGTGGTCGACACCGCCACCGCCACGATCACCGTCGGCTGGGTGGGCGACAGCCGCGCCTACTGGCTCGCCGCGAACGGCGACGCCCGCCTGCTCACCGCCGACCACTCGTGGGCAGCGGAGATGGTGGCCGCGGGCATCCTCGACGCGCACACCGCGATGCGCGACCCGCGCGCCCACGCCATCACCCGCTGGCTCGGCGGAGGCAATGCGCCGGAGCCCGGGACGACCACGCTCTCGCCCAGCGCGCCGGGCGTGCTGCTGCTGTGCACCGACGGGCTGTGGAACTACGAGCCCGACGCTCCCGACCTGGCCGCGCTGGCGCTGCCGGTGGCGACACGGGACGGGCCGCGCGCCGCGGCGCACGCGCTCACCGCCCACGCGCTGGACGCAGGCGGGCGGGACAACATCACCGTCGTCTGCATACCGATCAACAGCTCCGGGGGGAGTGCGGCATGACGTTCACCGTCGAGGTCGACCAGAACACCTACCTGCCCGCGGGAGTCGGCCGCGTCGACGCGATCGTCACCGTGCAGGCACCTGACACCCCGGTCGCGGCGCCTGCCGCCGACGGCCTGGAGATCATCATCCTGGACTGCTCGTCGTCGATGCACGGCGACCGGATCAGCGCCGCCCGCCGGGCCGCCGCCGAAGCGATCGCGCAGGTGCGGGACGGCGTCGCGTTCGCGGTGATCGCGGGCACCGCCACCGCCGAGCAGGTCTACCCGCCGACCGGCACCGCGACCGCAGGCGGCCGCACCCGGGCCGAGGCCACGGCGGAGGTGCAGCGGCTGCGGGCCAACGGCGCCACCGCGATCGGCACCTGGCTGACCCTCGCCGGGCAGATCGCCGACCACCACGGCGCTGATCATCCGGGCCGCCTGCGCCACGCCATCCTGCTCACCGACGGCCAGAACGGCGAATCGACCGGCGTGTTCCAGTCGGCGCTCGACGCCGTGGTCGGCCGGTTCACCTGCGACTGCCGCGGCGTCGGCACCGACTGGCGGGTGGACGAGCTGCGCGCGATCGCGTCGGCGCTGCTGGGCACGGTCGACATCGTCGCCGATCCGGCCGACCTCGCCGCCGACTTCCGCGCGATCATGAGCGCGGCGATGGAGAAGACCATGGCGGGCCTGGCCCTGCGGCTCTGGACGCCGCGCACGGCCCGCGTGAAGTTCGTGAAGCAGGTGGCGCCCACGATCGAGGACCTCACCGCCCGCCGCACCGAGTCCGGCAACCTGCGCGGCGACTACCCGCTCGGGTCGTGGGGCGCGGAGAGCCGCGACTACCACGTGTGCGTCGAGCTCGTGCCGGGCGTCGTCGGGGAGGCCGCGGTGGCCGCGGCGCGGGTGAGCATCGTGCGCGGCGACGAGGTGCTCGGCAAGGGCGACGTGCTCGCGCAGTGGACCGACGACACCGCGCTCTCCACCCGGATCAGCCGCGGCGTCGCGCTCTACACCGGGCAGGCCGAGCTGGCCGACGCGATCCAGGAGGGCATCGCCGCGCAGGAGCGGGGTGACCTGCGCACGGCGACCGCGCGCCTGGGCCGGGCGGTCGAGCTGGCCCAGGCGGTCAAGGAGGCCACGGGCAACGACGCCACCGCGCGGCTGCTGGCCGAGGTCGTCGACGTCGACCCGGTGACCGGCACCGCGCGGCTGCGGGCCGAGGCGAGCAAGGCCGCGCGGATGACGCTGGACTCGCGCTCGACCGTCACCGTGCGGGTCCGCGGCTAGGGCTGGGCGTGCCGACCTGCCCGGCGGGCCATGAGTCCGCCACTACCGACTACTGCGACGAGTGCGGCGTGCCGCTGACAGCTCCGCGCGCCCCGCAACGCCCGCCGCCCGCCGCGCGCCACTGCCCGGCCTGTGGGGAGGTGCTGGAGGACGGCGCCCGGTTCTGCGAGGTCTGCGGGCACGACTCCACCAAGCCCGCCCCCGCGCCCGCCCCGTGGTCGGTCGTCGCCACCGCGGACCGGGCGTGGTTCGCGGAGGTGTGTCGCCGCGAAGGGCCCGACATCGCCACGGTGACGTTCCCGCAGTACTGCCCGCCGCGCACGTTCCGGCTTGTCAGCGCGCAGATGGCGATCGGGCGCCGCAGCCGTTCCCGCGGCGTCGAGCCCGAGATCGACCTGTCGGGCCCGCCGCTCGACCCGGGCGTCTCCACGCTGCACGCGGTGCTGCTGGCGAACCCGGGCGGCGACTGGGACCTCGTCGAC
>Ga0207678_10003074_pt1 | contig 15087 bp, 7 predicted proteins | sample KBSC63metaG_FD_184319 | JGI IMG/M metagenome (GOLD analysis project Ga0207678, IMG submission 184319) | Corn rhizosphere microbial communities from Kellogg Biological Station, Michigan, USA - KBS C6-3 metaG (SPAdes) (version 2) | ecosystem: Host-associated > Plants > Roots > Rhizosphere > Soil ...
GTGCTCGGTCCGAAATGGTTCGGGGAGCGGCATCCTGCTGCAGCCGGATCGCTGAAGAACCCTTACCGGGCTGGCTGATTTGGGTGGAGAGCGAGCCGGCAGCTTTCATTGCGATAATGCCGCAAGGTAACATTCGTTAACCTCTCCTTTTTTTGGTTATAAGATAGAATTTCGTTAGAAATATTGTGGACGAAAGCCGGCATGGGAATACGATCTACATTTCACTATTCCATGTTCGCCTTTGCTTTTTTGTTGCCCCTGTCGGGATGCTCAATCGGAGAAACTCGATTCAGCTATAGAATAACAACAGAAATATACGTTAATGGCCATAAGTTTTCTGGATCAGCAGTTAGACAGGTTTCCTTGCGAGAGATGTCGGGTCCGATGGCAACCGCTCCTTATCGTGCAAGGATGCATGGCGAAGCTGTGGTCATAGACATGGGACGATCAGGTAAAGCATTTACGTTGCTCTACCGGGCTGAGCCTGATGAAGGGCTGACATATGGTGACGGATGTACCGGAGATGCTGTAACCAACTATATCATTGCGCGTATGAAGCGTAATGCAGGTTGTTCAAATGCGGCCGAACATATTGAACATTTCAAGAATAGCAAAATAGCCCTTGAATTTTCTGGAGCAACCACCCCTACTACAGTCAAGTTCACCAATTTGGATCATCCGGAATCGATAGATTATTTGAACAAAACCTTCAAAATACGTTACTTTATTTCCACATCAGAAGCTGACGTGACACGCAGAATATTCTCCGACATCCCTTGGCTTCATCGCTTATTTAAAAAGCGGTTGGACGGTGGGGTATTAGTGCCTGCAGGGTCAAATCCCCTTTCATCCATCATTGGAGGTGAGGAATTTAGCACCGAACCTCCTTCCAATCAGCAACCTTGAACGCGCTTTTGGGGCAGAGGCTTCCGCCGGTGGACGTCCACAAATGATCCAAACCTCCCGTCCCAACGCCCTCCACGCCGCCTAAAGCCAAGCCTTCACCGCCCCAAATATTGCTGCGCCTTTCCGTTGTCGCTGTGGTTGCGGGGATCATTGTGCAAGCGCTAAGGAGAGCGCATGCGAAGTCCCTCCATTCCCGTCCATCCCCTGCGCTTCGGCAATTTTCGGGCTTATCTGCTGGGTCGGCTGACGGCCGTGCTGGCGCAATATGGCATGATGATCGTGCTGGCCTGGCAAGCCTATAATGTCGCGCGCGAGACGATGAGCACGGGCGCGGCTTCCGCGCAGCTTGGCCTGATCGGGCTGGCCCAGTTCCTGCCGCTCTTCTTCCTGACTCCCGTGACGGGCTGGGTGGCCGACCATTTCGACCGCCGCATGATTACCCGCTGCACCCTGTTTCTGCTGGTGCTGGCGTCGGGAACCCTGGCCTTTGCGACTTATCAGGGCTGGGTCAGCCTGCCGCTGATCTTCGGCATCGCGGCGATCGTCGGTGTTGCCCGCGCCTTCAACGGCCCGGCCTACAGTGCGCTCGCCCCCAATCTGGTGCCCCGCGAGGTGCTGCCCAACGCCATCGCCATTTCAAGCGTCGTCTGGCAGACGGGGATGATCGCCGGTCCGGCGCTGGGCGGCTATGCCTATGCCATGCAGCCCTGGGGCGCCTATGCGATGGCGTCGGGCCTGTACGCTGTCGCCCTGCTCTGCATGCTGCTGATCGGTCCTGTTCCCCAGCCGCCCCGCGATGCCACCCGCCACCCGGTGCGCCAGATGATCGACGGCCTGACCTATGTCCGCACCAACCGGCTGGTGCTGGCGACCATCACGCTTGACCTGTTCGCCGTGCTGCTGGCCGGCGCGACCGCCTTGCTGCCGGTCTATGCCCGCGACATATTGCATGTCGGATCGGCGGGCCTGGGCCATCTTGCCGCCTCGCCCGGCATCGGCGCGGGCGTCACCGCGCTCTTCTTTTCCTTTCGCCCGATGAAGACGGAGGTCGGGCTCAAGATGCTGGGCGCGGTCATCCTGTTCGGCATCGCCACCATCATCTTCGGTTCCACCGCCTTCCTGCCGCGCGCCATTGCGCCGGAAGTCGGGATCGGTGCGCTGATCCTGCTGGGATCGGCTGACATGGTGTCGGTCTATGTCCGCCAATCGCTGATCCAGCTCCACACGCCCGACCAGATGCGCGGCCGCGTGTCCAGCCTGTCGCAACTCACCATTTCCGCCTCCAATGAACTGGGCGAGGCCGAGTCCGGCTTTCTTGCCGCGCTGGTCGGCCCGGTCGCGGCGGTGATCGGCGGCGGCATCGGCGCCATAATGATCACGCTTATCTGGGCGAAGCTCTTTCCAGAACTCCGCCTTGCCCGTACCTTCGACCCACCCGAAACAAGGGCGGCCGAGCCCACGCAGGAGAAAGTGCAATGAAGGCATCCAGTATCTTGGAAACCATCGGCAACACGCCGCATATCCGCGTCAACCGGCTGTTCGGCGACGCCGAAGTGTGGATCAAGTCCGAACGCTCCAACCCTGGCGGATCGATCAAGGACCGAATCGCCCTCGCCATGATCGAAGCGGCCGAGGCGTCGGGCGACCTGAAACCGGGCGGTACCATCATTGAGCCGACGTCCGGCAACACTGGCGTCGGACTGGCCATGGTGGCGGCGGTCAAGGGGTACAAGCTGATCCTCGTCATGCCAGAGAGCATGAGCCTGGAACGCCGCCGGCTGATGCTGGCCTATGGCGCCAGCTTCGACCTGACGCCGCGTGAGAAGGGCATGAAGGGCGCGATCGAGCGCGCGCTGGAGCTGGTCGACCAGACGCCCAATAGCTGGATGCCCCAGCAGTTCGAGAATCCGGCGAACATCGACGTGCATGTGCGCACCACCGCGCAGGAAATCGCCACGGATTTCGTCGACTCGCCGCTTGACGCGCTGATCACGGGCGTCGGCACCGGCGGCCATATCACGGGCGTTGCGCAGGTGCTGAAACAGCTTTGGCCCCACCTCAAGGTCTATGCTGTCGAGCCGACCCTGTCCCATGTCATCAGCGGCGGTCAGCCGGGCCCGCACCCGATCCAGGGCATCGGCGCGGGCTTCATCCCGGCGAACCTCCATACCCAGTTGCTGGATGGCGTGATCCAGGTCGATCCCGCCGACGCCAAGGAGTTCGCCCGCCGCGCCGCGCGGGAGGAAGGCGTGCTGGTCGGCATTTCGTCCGGCGCGACGCTGGCCGCCATTCACCAGAAGCTGCCGGAACTGCCGGCGGGCAGCCGCGTTCTGGGCTTCAATTATGACACCGGCGAACGCTATCTGTCGGTGCCCGACTTCCTGCCCGAATAAAGCCGGAAGCAGGCGAGAGCCGGACCGGGCATGACCGACGCACATCTCACCAGCCAGCCGCATCGCCTGATGTGGCTGCTCTGGCTCATGCTGTTCGTCGGCCTTCCGGCTTTCGTCGCCATGTGGGAGACGCGCATACCCCTGGGCAAGCCGCGGCGGGAAGCGGTCGCAGCGGTGCGGCCCGCGCACGCGCCAAGCCCGCCACCCGTGGTGGCGCCGACGGAAATCTATGCGCTGGGCCGTGATCAGGCGCGGGCGTTCAACGCCACCATCCCCTTTTCCCGCCTTCCCAACCCCGCGGCGCGGCCCTTCCTTTTCTCCGGCTCGCCCATCGATTTCGCCCGCGCCACGGACTGTCTGGCCGCCGCGCAACTCTATGAGGCTGGCGACGATGCCGTGGGCGAGCGTGCCGTCGCGCAGGTCGTGCTGAACCGCGTAAGGCATCCCGCCTTTCCCAAGACGGTCTGCGGCGTGGTCTTCCAGGGGCAGGAACGCGCTACGGGGTGTCAGTTCACCTTCACCTGCGACGGCGCGCTTGCCCGATCGCCAACGCAGGCGGCCTGGGAAAGGGCGCGGGACATTGCGCGGTCGGCACTGGCGGGCAAGGTGTACAAGCCAGTCGGCTATGCCACCCATTACCACACCGATTGGGTCGTGCCCTATTGGAGCGGCAGTCTGGACAAGATCACGGCGGTAGGCTCGCATCTTTTCTTCCGCTGGCGTGGCTGGTGGGGGACGCCCCCCGCCTTCCGCCGGGCAGGCGAGGACGGCGAACCGCTGGTGCAGCGCATCGCGCGCCTTTCAGCCGCGCATCAGGGGGATCCGGATGCGCCTGCCGGCCCGTCGCCGCTCGTCCTGGCTGGCGGCACTGTGGCCGATCTCGCCGCCCGGCCCCAGCAGATGATCGGGACGGATTCGCTGGGCCGGACAATGGCGGGCGTGCGGCTGATCGCCATCGCGCCGGGGGCCAGGAGCTTCCTGGTCGAGCTGGGACGTGCCACCTCCCCCGACAATTGGCCCGCCATGGCGCAGACCTTCTGCGCCGGACGCCCGGAATGCCGGATCATGGCGTGGCGGATGGGAACCGCGCCGGGCGGCCTGCCCTTGTCGGGCGACCAGATGGAAAGCATGGCCTTCGCCTATATCCACAACAGCGCCACGGGATTGCAGCGCGCGCTCTGGAATTGTCTTCAGACGCCGCGCGGCAAGAAGGATGAATGCATGCTTCAGCGGAACCCGAAGGCGGCGGCTCCACCCCCGCCCGCCACTGCGCCGGAACTGGCGGGCGTGCGCCGGAAGGAGCGGTTTGAAGTGGTGAAGATCACGCCGCCCCCGCCGGCCCTCACGACTCCTGCCAAGCCCTGAAGCGGGACTGGGTCCTCTCCTATTCCGTTTCGTCGAATATCCCGAGCCGCGGCAGCGCGCCGATGCGGGCGACCAGTTCGGACTGGCGGCTGCAGTCCAGCTTCACATAGATGTTCTTGATCTGCGTCCGCACCGTGTTGAGCGCCACGCCGCGTTCCTGCGACAGTTCCTCCAGTCCCTGCCCGCGGCAGAGCGCCTCGGCCACATCCGCCTCCGCTTTGGTGAGGCCGTAGAGCGCGCGGATGCGGCTGGCGAGGCTCATGTCCCGGTCGGTGGGATCGGTGGCGATGACGACGATCTGCCGTTCCATGCCGACCCGCAGCGCGGCGATCGAGAGCACATAGGGCAGGCCCTGGTCGCGGTGGACGAAGATGGCGCTTGCCTGCCCGCCCTGCCGCGCCGCCGCCGCGCGGAACGCCGTCTGCAGCGCTTCATCGTCGCGCGGATCAAGCGCCTTCAGCTGTCGCTGGCGCAAGCTGAGCGCGTCGCCCCGGCGGAGAAGCAGGTCGGCCAGATGATTGCAGTCGATCAGCGCGCCATTGGGACGAAGGGTAAAGACGGCATGACCCACCATGTCGAGCGTCGCGTGCAGGGACCGGCCATAATGGCGCGCGCGGTCCAGCTTGCTGCGGATCGCGAACATGCGGCCGATATGATCGATACTGTCTTGCACCGCGCGCAGTTCCGCTTCGCTGAAAGGTTGTTGCGCGCGGCCGCGATGCAGGCCGATATGCCCCGTCGTCCCATCCTTCTGGATCACGCCGCCCAGGCAATGGAAGGTGTCGTCGCCCATTCCCCTGATCCATTCATTGTAGATCCGGCTGGCCTCATAGGTCGGGGCCGGAACAAGAGCCTCGACATTCCAGACGCGATTGACCGTCTCGGCCCGCTCCAGCGCGATACCCCATAGGTCGTCGCCCTGGAACTCTTCGTCATAAAGCGCCATCTGCGCTTCGGAAAAATAGCCGGAATAGGAAATTTCGGCGATATGCTGGGGGGTGCGTCCCCAATGCAGGACGCCCGAACGGGCACCGAGCGCATCGGCCAGCGTCAAAGCCAGCCGGCCGAACGCCGCATCATCGATCGCAGCGTCGTAGATATCCTCCGTGCGGATCACAGCCCTGCCCCAAAATTTACCAATTTCCCCCTCGACGCGGAATATACGCAACTCTGCTTTGCCGCATTGCACAGATCAGACATTCGGCCATTCAAATCGCTGAAAAATCAGATAATGCTGCCGCCGTGCCGCGCAATCCGCCCCCCCTCCCCGGCCGTTCAACAGACGGCGGCTGGCTTCCGGTCTTCGCATTGGCGGCCATCACCTTGCTGGTGCAAGGCTGCACACTGATGTCGCTGGGCGTGCTCCTGCCCGGCATGGCAGCCGATTTCGGAAGCGTCGGCGGCGACATCACCCTGTTCCTGCTGGCGATGAGCCTTGCCAGCCTGGCGGCCGGTTGGGCCCTGGAAAGGCTGGGCATCCGGCCGTTGCTGCTGACCGGCATCCTGTTCAGCGCATCCGGTTTCGCGCTGGCGGCCATGGCGCAACAGCGGCCTGCCCTGATGGCCGGCATGGCGTTGTCGGGCCTTGGCGTCGGCGCATCGACCATCGTGCCGGGCATCGCCGTCATCACCCGGCATCATGCGCGACGGCGCGGCCTGGCCCTCGCGGTCTTCCTGGGCGCCGCCGTCATCGCGGGCGCGATCGTGCCGCCATTCGTCGGTGCCGCCATGGCGCATTGGGACTGGCGCATCGCCATGCTGCTATGCGTCGGGGCGATCCTGCTGGCCTGCCCGCCGCTGGTCCTGCTCGTCCCGGGCCAGCGGACGGACGCGGAGGGCAAACCGGCGGATAGGAACCCGATCCGCCCCGCCCTGCTGAACGCGAACTTCCTCCGGCTGCTGCTGGCGCTGACCCTGTTGCAGCTTGCCATCAACGGAGTGCTGTTCGCGGCGGTGGACAGGCTGATGGAACAGGGCTTCGGCCAGTCCAGTGCGGTGCTGGCCTATAGCAGCGCCAATCTGCTCGGCCTGCCGGCGCTGCTGACGGGTGGCATGCTGGCGGACCAGCTTGGCGCACGGCGGAGCCTGCTCGCAACGGCGCTGCTGCTGGCGATGGGAACCGCGACGCTGCTGGGCGCCGGCATCAGGGACGGGGCGGGCGTCTGGCTGTTCGTCCTGCTCTGGGGGGTCGGGAGCGCGCTGCCGGGCCAGTCGGGATCGATGCTGCTCGCCGAATTGACAGAAGCAGAAGCGTTTCCGCGACTGCTTGGCCTCAACACCGCGGTCGTCAGCCTGCTGGGCGCGCTCGCGCCGCTCTGGACGGACCAGATGCGCGCGGCGGGCGGCAGCTATGCCCTGCCCATATCGGTTTATGCCGCGCTGGCGCTGGCGGCGGCGCCTCTGATCGCATCGGTGCGCCCATCAAAGGCCGATGCTGGCTGACAGGCCAAGGGTGCGCGGCCGTTGCGCCATTTCGCGCAGCGGTGATCCGGTCACCGGCACCAGATCCGCATTGCGATAGAGCGGCGTCCTGCTGTCGAGCAGATTGTCGGCAAAAACCGACAATTGCCAGCCGTCGCGGCCCAGCCCGACGCGCAGGAACAGAAGGTCGCTTGCCTCGCCGGCATAGACCCGCGGATCATAGGCGATCGACCGGGTCGAGGGCGCGCGGCGGATGCGCCCCGCATGCCGCCATTCGGTCCGGACGAATCCTTCCAGACGCCCCGGCAGGGTCAGGCCATATTCCGCCGCCATTGTCGCGGACCAGCGCGGCACATAGGGAATGCGGTCCCCCACGGCGACGATCGCCGCGCCGGGAAGGCCGACATTGCGGCGGAAGCGCGCATCGACGAAGCCAAGGGAGAAATCCAGCGCCAGCCGCCGCAACGGCTCGGCCTGCAGGGAGAGCTCGACGCCGCGGTTCCGTGCCGCGCCCAGATTATCGACATAGGAAAAGCCGCAATGGGGCAAGGTAACGGACTGCTGTATCCGTCGCCAGTCGATGCGAAAGGCCGCCAGCGACAGGCGAAGCCGCTGATCGGCCAAGCCGGCCTTCACCCCCAGCTCATAGCTCCAGAGCGCATCCGAGCCATAGCTGTCCGGCGCGGCGGCACGGCCCAGAGCCGAAAGATCGGCGGCGCAACTGGTCGCCGGCACCGTTCCATTGGTCCCTCCGGCGCGAAAGCCCTTGCCCGCGCTCAGATAGATCAGGCTGTCTTTCCCCGGCCGCCAAGACAGGCTGGCATAGGGGATGAGGGGCGTGTCGCTTTGACGCCTTGGCCCGGTGACGTTGCGGCCGCCGGCAAAAGGCCCTTCCGACATCAGGCGAAAGCGCAATGGATCATGCGACAGACGCAGGCCGCCCGTCGCCTCCCAGCCGGGCGCAAATGTCCAGTTCGCCTGCGCGAAAGCCGCCAGCGTACGCTCACCGATCTGCTGGCGGCTATGATAGCTCTGTCCGCCGGGAAGAAGCGGCAGGCCGAAAATCTCCTCGACCGACAGGCCAAGCTGCGATTGCGCCAGAACGGCGATCCCCGGTTCCACGACACGCTGTTCCATGACGATCCGCGACCGGCTGTAGAAACCGCCGATGAGCCAGCGAAGGGGCGCCTGCGGGTCAGCCGAAGCCATGCGCAGCTCCTGCGTGAAAACGGACTGGTCGACGGTCGTCCGGCTATAGCTGCCGCCCGGCGTGCGGATGCCGGGTATCATGCCGCCCAGGACGATCTCCCCGAAATATCCGGAATAGTCGACGATCTGGCGGTTGCGGCGATCCAGCCATGCGGTGACGCTGGTGAGCGTGGCGCCGTCCAGTTCCAGCCGCGCTGTCAGGCTGGGCAGCAGGAAGCGGTCGCGACCCGGCTGACGCAGGCTGGCGGACTGACGGAAGGGGCCAAGGCTGCTTTCGTAAAAGGGCAGGTCGCCTCTTGCCGTCCGCTGGTAGAATAATGACGGCGTCAGCTCCAGCCGCTCGCCAAGAGCCATCTTGGCGGCAAAACGCAGGGCCATCGCCGCGTCATGATCGACATTCTTCTCGATCAGCGCGCCCGACGCGGGATCGAACCGATCGACGACACCCGCATCGCGGCGATAATAAGCGCTGACGCGCGCGCCGATCCGGCCAGGCAACAGGGCGCCGCCCAGCGCCGCCTGCGCCTCCCGGTTCAGCCCCCCTCCGGCGACGGACGCAAGTTCGCCGCTGGCGCGCAGTTCCCAACCCTCCAGCCGGGGTTGCCGGGTCAGCGCGCGGATCGTTCCGCCCATGGAATCGGCTCCGAACAGCGTGCCCTGCGGCCCGCGCATCACCTCCACCCGATCGAGGTCGAAGCGGCGCAGGTCTGGATTGCCCGCCACCTCCAGCGACCGGATCTGGACCGGGACATCATCCACATAGAGGCCGACCGTCGCGGCCCCGATGGGAGAGAAGACGCCGCGCATGATCGGCTGCTGCGCACCGAACGCGCCCAATGTCGGCGTGCTGAGCTGAGGCACGACGCCGCTCAGATCCGCCAGCCGGGCAATGCCGCGCCGTTCCAGTTCGACCGCATCAAGGCGAACGAGGCTGATCGGAACGCTTTGCTCCGCCTCGGCCACGCGGCGTGCGGTGACCAGGACCGTCCCTGGGTCGACCGCATGCCGCCCGGCTTCGTCCTCCTGCGCCATGACAGGTGCCGCCACGGCCAGCGCGAACGGGCAGCACATATGCACGAACGGGCGCGCCAGGAATGGAAGGGGTTGAAAGCGGGCGGGAATCACCCAATCTCTCTACAGCAACGACCTGATGCGGCAACCAGTCGGAATCAGGCGCTTACCCCCTTCACAAAGGACGGTGCCGGTCCTATATGGGCTGTTCAAATCCGGCCCCTGCAACGCCTTCGGGTGAAGTTGGGGCCGTCCCCCGGATCGCCCGGGGACTGGTTTCGTTTTTAGCGCACGGAACCGGCGGGATTGGGCGAAAACGGCGGGTCACAAGACGCTGACAGTGCGGATCGGACAGTCCCGGCCCGCACTTTTTTGCGTGGCGATGAAGGGGCGAATCACCCCGGAAATCGGCAGGCCAGGCTGAATTTTCGCTGCGATGCGAAAAAATGCGACGAACAACCAGGCAGGATACGCAATGGCGACCAAAGCTCTCCCCACGATCAGCAATACCGGCGCGAAGAAGCGCATCAGAAAGGTATTCGGCGACATCCACGAAGTGGTGCAGATGCCCAACCTGATCGAAGTCCAGCGGGAGAGCTATGAGCAGTTCCTCCGTTCCGACCCCTCGATCGGCTATGTCTCCGGCCTGGAAAAGACCCTGCGCTCGGTCTTCCCGATCCGCGACTTCGCCGGCACCGCCGAAATGGATTTCGTCCATTACGAGCTGGAAGACCCGAAATATGACGTCGAGGAATGCCGCCAGCGCGGCATCACCTATGCGGCGCCGATGCGCGTCACGCTGCGCCTCATCGTGTTCGAGGTGGACGCCGACACCGAAACCCGCTCCGTCCTGGATATCAAGGAGCAGGATGTGTACATGGGCGACATGCCGCTCATGACGCAGAACGGCACCTTCATCGTCAACGGCACCGAACGCGTCATCGTGTCGCAGATGCACCGTTCGCCGGGCGTTCTGTTCGACCATGACCGGGGCAAGACCCACTCTTCGGGCAAATATCTGTTCGCCGCCCGCGTCATTCCCTATCGCGGTTCGTGGCTCGACTTCGAATTCGACGCCAAGGACATCGTCAACGTCCGCATCGACCGCAAGCGCAAGCTGCCGGTGACGGCGCTGCTCTATGCGCTGGGCCTGACGCCCGAGGACATGCTGGGCTATTTCTACAACAAGGTGACCTTCGTCCGCGGCGAGGGCGGCTGGCAGATTCCGTTCACCGCCGAGGCGTGGCGCGGCCAGAAGCCGGCCTTCGACATCGTCGACGCCAAGTCGGGCGAGGTCGTGTTCGCCGCCGGTCACAAGATTTCGCCCCGCGCCGCCAACAAGGCGGAGAAGGACGGCCTGGAAACGCTGCTGATCCCGACCGAGGAAGTCTATGGCCGCTACAGCGCCTATGACCTGATCAACGAGTCGACCGGTGAAATCTACATCGAGGCGGGCGACGAAGTGTCGCCGGAGAATCTCGAGAAGCTGGACAAGGCGGGCATCGACCGTCTCGAACTGCTCGACATCGACCATGTCACCACGGGTCCGTGGATCCGCAACACGCTGAAGGCCGACAAGGCCGAGGAACGCGATCAGGCGCTGGCCGACATCTACCGCGTGATGCGCCCTGGCGAACCGCCGACGAAGGAAACCGCCGAAGCCCTCTTCGCCGGCCTGTTCTTCGATCCGGAGCGCTATGACCTCTCGGCCGTGGGCCGCGTGAAGCTCAACATGCGCCTCGACCTCGACGCCGAGGATACCGTCACCACGCTCCGCACCGAGGATATCCTCGCCGTGGTCAAGGAACTGGTGAACCTGAAGGACGGCAAGGGCGAGATCGACGATATCGACAATCTCGGCAACCGCCGCGTGCGTTCGGTGGGCGAGCTGCTGGAAAACCAGTATCGCGTCGGCCTGCTGCGCATGGAACGCGCCGTCAAGGAGCGCATGTCGAGCGTCGACGTGTCGACGGTGATGCCGAACGACCTCATCAACGCGAAGCCCGCCGTGGCCGCGGTGCGCGAGTTCTTCGGTTCCTCGCAGCTTTCGCAGTTCATGGACCAGACCAACCCGCTGTCGGAAGTCACCCACAAGCGCCGCGTGTCGGCGCTTGGGCCGGGCGGTCTGACCCGCGAGCGCGCCGGCTTCGAAGTCCGCGACGTTCACCCGACCCATTATGGCCGTATCTGCCCGATCGAAACGCCCGAAGGCCCGAACATCGGCCTGATCAACTCGCTGGCCACGTTCAGCCGGGTGAACAAGTACGGCTTCATCGAAACGCCCTACCGCAAGGTGATCGACGGCAAGGTGACGAACGACGTCGTCTATCTGTCGGCGATGGAAGAGGCCAAGCACACGATCGCGCAGGCGAACGCCGAACTGAACTCCGACGGCACGCTGGCCGAAGACCTGATCTCGGCGCGTGAAGCGGGCGAGTTCCTGATGGCGCCCAAGGACCACATCACCCTGATGGACGTCAGCCCCAAGCAGCTGGTGTCGGTCGCGGCCTCGCTCATTCCGTTCCTGGAAAACGATGACGCCAACCGCGCGCTCATGGGATCGAACATGCAGCGTCAGGCCGTGCCGCTGGTCCGGGCCGAGGCGCCGTTCGTCGGCACCGGCATGGAAGGCACGGTTGCGCGGGACTCCGGTGCCGCGATTGCCGCTCGCCGTGCGGGCATCATCGACCAGGTCGACGCGACCCGTATCGTGATCCGCGCCACCGGCGACATCGAACCCGGCCAGTCGGGCGTGGACATCTACACGCTGCAGAAGTTCCAGCGCTCCAACCAGGACACCTGCATCAACCAGCGTCCGCTGGTGAAGGTGGGCGACCTGATCGAGGCCGGCGACGTCATCGCCGACGGTCCGTCGACCGAGTTCGGCGAGCTGGCGCTGGGCCGCAACACGCTGGTCGCGTTCATGCCCTGGAACGGCTACAACTATGAAGACTCCATCCTGATCTCCGAGCGGATCGTGAAGGACGACGTCTTCACCTCGATCCATATCGAGGAGTTCGAGGTCATGGCCCGCGACACCAAGCTGGGTCCGGAAGACATCACCCGCGACATCCCGAACGTCGGCGAGGAAGCGCTGCGCAACCTCGACGAGGCGGGCATCGTCTATATCGGCGCCGAGGTGGAGCCGGGCGATATCCTGGTCGGCAAGATCACCCCGAAGGGTGAATCGCCGATGACTCCGGAAGAAAAGCTGCTCCGCGCGATCTTCGGTGAAAAGGCGAGCGACGTGCGCGACACCTCGCTGCGCCTGCCGCCGGGCGTTGCTGGCACCGTCGTCGAAGTCCGCGTCTTCAACCGCCACGGTATCGACAAGGACGAGCGCGCCATGGCGATCGAGCGGGAGGAAATCGACCGCCTCGCCAAGGACCGCGAGGACGAACGCGCCATCCTCAACCGCGCGACCTTCAACCGCCTCCAGGAAATGCTGCTGGGCCAGACGGCCACCGCCGCACCCAAGGGCGTGCGCAAGGGCATCGAGATCGACGAGGCCCTGCTGGGCGAAGTCGAGCGTCATGAATGGTGGAAGTTCGCGGTCGCTGACGATACCCGCCAGGCCGGCATCGAAGCCGTCAAGGCGCAGTATGACGAAGCGGTGAAGCTGATCGTCGAGAAGTTCGAGGATCGCGTCGACAAGCTGCAGCGCGGCGACGAACTGCCCCCGGGCGTGCTGAAGATGGTCAAGGTCTTCGTCGCGGTGAAGCGCAAGCTGCAGCCGGGCGACAAGATGGCCGGCCGTCACGGCAACAAGGGCGTCATCTCGCGCATCCTGCCGATCGAGGACATGCCGTTCCTGGAGGACGGCACTCATGTCGACATCGTGCTCAATCCGCTGGGCGTGCCGTCGCGCATGAACGTGGGGCAGATCTTCGAGACGCATCTCGGCTGGGCTGCCCGCGGCCTTGGCCAGCAGCTCAAGCATGCGCTGGAGGACTGGCGTGAAGCCAATCCGAACGCGCAGGGCGGCGAGATGCCGGATGCGGTCAAGACCCGTCTGCTTGAGACCTATGGTCCGCAATATGCCGACCAGATCGAAGGCCGCACGGCCGAGCAGATCGTCGATCTTGCCGAACATCTTGCCCGCGGCGTGCCGATGGCGACCCCGGTGTTCGACGGCGCCCGCGAAGCGGACGTGTCGGCAATGCTGGAGCTGGCCGGCCTGCACCCCTCGGGCCAGTCGGACCTGTTCGACGGGCGCACCGGCGACAAGTTCGACCGCAAGGTGACTGTCGGCATCATCTACATGCTGAAGCTGCACCACCTGGTCGACGACAAGATCCACGCACGCTCCATCGGCCCCTACAGCCTCGTCACCCAGCAGCCGCTGGGCGGCAAGGCGCAGTTCGGCGGCCAGCGCTTCGGTGAAATGGAGGTGTGGGCGCTCCAGGCCTATGGTGCCGCCTACACGCTGCAGGAAATGCTGACGGTGAAGTCGGACGACGTGGTCGGCCGTACGAAGGTCTACGAGGCGATCGTCAAGGGCGACGACACGTTCGAGGCTGGCATCCCCGAAAGCTTCAACGTGCTGGTCAAGGAAATGCGCTCGCTGGGCCTCAACGTCGAACTCGCCGCGATGGACGAGGTCGAGGAAGACGGCGACGGCTTCGCGCAGGCGGCGGAATAAGGGTGCCAGGCGCCGTCTCCCGAAGACAGTGCCCTCCCCTGTCCTCGCCACAGAATTTTACCCTCTAGAGGGACTTGAGATATGAACGAACTGACGAACTTCGCCAATCCGATCCAGAAGCCGGAAACCTTCGACCAGATCCAGATCGGCCTCGCCTCCCCGGAGCGCATCCGCAGCTGGTCCTTCGGCGAGATCAAGAAGCCGGAAACCATCAACTATCGTACGTTCAAGCCCGAACGTGACGGCCTGTTCTGCGCCCGCATCTTCGGTCCGATCAAGGACTATGAGTGCCTGTGCGGCAAGTACAAGCGCATGAAGTACAAGGGCATCGTGTGCGAAAAGTGCGGTGTCGAGGTCACGGTGTCGAAGGTCCGCCGCGAGCGGATGGGCCATATCGAACTGGCCGCGCCGGTCGCGCACATCTGGTTCCTGAAGTCGCTGCCCTCGCGCATCGGCCTGCTGCTCGACATGCAGTTGAAGCAGCTTGAGCGCGTCCTCTATTTCGAATCCTACATCGTCACCGAGCCGGGCCTGACCCCGCTGGAGAAGTTCCAGCTTCTGACCGAAGACGAGCTGCTCGACGCGCAGGACGAATATGGCGAGGACGCCTTCTCCGCCGGCATCGGCGCGGAAGCGGTCAAGCAGATGCTGATGGACCTCGACCTTGAGGGCGAGAAGCAGGCGCTGCTGGACGAGCTGGCCGTCACCAAGTCGGAACTGAAGCCCAAGAAGATCATCAAGCGCCTGAAGGTGGTTGAGAGCTTCCTGGAATCGGGCAACCGTCCCGAATGGATGATCCTGGACGTCGTGCCGGTCATCCCGCCGGAACTGCGCCCGCTGGTGCCGCTGGACGGCGGCCGTTTCGCGACGTCGGACTTGAACGACCTCTATCGTCGCGTCATCAACCGCAACAACCGCCTGAAGCGCCTGATGGAACTGCGCGCGCCGGACATCATCGTCCGTAACGAAAAGCGCATGTTGCAGGAGGCCGTCGACGCCCTGTTCGACAATGGCCGTCGCGGCCGCGTCATCACCGGCGCGAACAAGCGTCCGCTGAAGTCGCTGTCCGACATGCTCAAGGGCAAGCAGGGCCGCTTCCGTCAGAACCTGCTCGGCAAGCGCGTCGACTATTCGGGCCGT
>Ga0207678_10003078_pt1 | contig 15084 bp, 13 predicted proteins | sample KBSC63metaG_FD_184319 | JGI IMG/M metagenome (GOLD analysis project Ga0207678, IMG submission 184319) | Corn rhizosphere microbial communities from Kellogg Biological Station, Michigan, USA - KBS C6-3 metaG (SPAdes) (version 2) | ecosystem: Host-associated > Plants > Roots > Rhizosphere > Soil ...
CGTCGCTCCGGACGACGTCGACGGTTCGCGAACGCAGCGCTCGGGCCACGACCACGACCGGCACCCGCTCGGCCAGCTCCTCGAGCGAGGCCCGCGGCAGCGTGGTGCCCAGGAGCACCAGCGCCTCGCAGCGGTAGTCCAGCAGTGACTGCACGGCCCGGCGCTCGTCCCGGGTGGGTGCCACCGCACCCAGCGCGAGGTCGTAGCCGGAGCCCTCGACGGCGCCGTACAGGCCCTCGACGACCTCGGCGTGGAACTCGTGGTGCAGCCCGAAGGTCACGCCGACGGTGCGGCTGCGGTTGCTGCCCAGCAGCCGTGCCCGGGGGTCCGGTCGGTAGCCCAGCTCCCCGGCGGCGAGCATCACCCGCTCGCGGGTGGCCGGGCTGGCACCGGGGACGTCCCGGAAGACGATCGACACGAGCGCCCGGGACACGCCCGCGCGCTCGGCGACGTCGGCCATCGTCACGGTGGGCGGACGCTTGTCCGACCTCATCGGCGCCTCCTCGTGCCTGTCCACGGCCTGCCAAAGGCAGTGTAGAGCGCTCTAGGCGCCGCTCTTGACGATGGGTCCTGCGCAGGCTCATGCTAGAGCGCTCTAGTAGCCATCCTTCGGAGGAACCATGTTCGGCGTCGCACCCGCACTGTCAGATCCCGTCCGCGTCGGGCTCGTCGGAGCAGGCAGGATCGGCACCTCGCACGCGACGCTCCTGGCGCGTCGGGTGCCCGGTGCCCGCCTCGTCGCCGTGGCCGACCCGCGCCCCGAGGCCGCGCGGGCACTCGCCGACTCGCTCGGCTGCCGAGCGGCCGGGGGCGCCGACGCGCTGTTCGCCGACCCGGAGATCGAGGCAGTCGTGGTCACGGCCTCGTCCGAGGCGCACGCGGACCTGGTCGTGGCCGCGGCCAGCGCCGGCAAGGCGGTCTTCTGCGAGAAGCCGATGGGCCTGACGGTCGAGGACATCGACCGTGGCATCGCGGCGGCCAGCGCCGCCGGGGTGGCGCTGCAGGTCGGCTTCAACCGCCGCTTCTCCGCCGACTTCGCCGCCGCGCACCAGCTGGTGCTCGACGGCCGGATCGGCACACCGCAGCTGATGCGGTCACTGACCCGGGACCCGGGCCTGGCCAACCCGGCCGGCGTCCCGCCGTGGACGGTGTTCCTGCAGACCCTGATCCACGACTTCGACAGCCTGCTCTGGCTGAACCCGGGCGCCCAGCCACTGACGGTCCACGCCACCGCCGACGCGCTCGTCGCCCCCGAGTTCAAGGACGCCGGCCTGCTCGACACCGCGGTCGTCGTCATCACCTTCGACAACGGCGCCATCGCGACCGCCGAGGCCAGCTTCTCCGCCGCCTACGGCTACGACGTCCGCGGCGAGGTCTTCGGCTCCGAGGGCATGGTGTCCATCGGCGACACGGCCCGCACCTCCCTGGCCCTGCACACCCGCACCGGCCGGCAGGTCGAGACCGTGCGAGGCGACGTCGAGCTGTTCCGCGACGCCTACACCGCCGAGCTGGTCGAGTTCACCGACGCGGTGCGCAGCCGCCGCGCACCGTCGGTGACCGGCGAGGACGCGCGCCGTGCCCTCCTCCTGGCGCTGGCCAGCATCGAGTCGGTCCGGACCGGCTCCGCGGTCCCCGTCGGGAAGGTCGCCGGCCGATGAGCGGCGACCGCGTGGGTGTGGGTGTCATCGGCACCGGGGTCATCAGCTCGTACTACCTCGAAAACCTCGTCCGGTTCCCCGATCTCGACGTGCTCGCTATCGCGGATCTCGACCCTGGGCGTGCCCAGGCCCGCGCCGACGAGTTCGGTCTCCGCGCACTGACGGTCGACGAGCTGCTGGCCACCGAGTCGATCGAGATCGTCCTGAACCTGACGACTCCCGCAGCGCACTTCGACGTCTCGATGCGAATCCTGGGCAGCGGCAAGCACGTGTGGAGTGAGAAGCCGCTCGCGCTCAGCCGCCACGACGGGCAAGTCCTGCTGGCCGAAGCCGGCCGCCACGGGCTTCGCATCGCCTGTGCGCCCGACACCATCCTCGGTGCCCCGCTGCAGACTGCCCAGCGAACGGTTCTGGCCGGCCGTATCGGCGAGCCGGCGAGCGCGTTGGCGATCATGCAGTCGCCCGGCCCCGAAGGCTTCCACCCCAGCCCCGCCTTCTACTACGACGTCGGTGGCGGACCGCTGCTGGACACCGGCCCCTACTACGTCACCGCACTCGTCCAGTCCCTGGGACCGGTCAGCCGGGTGAACGCCACGTCTAGCACCGCGCTGCCCAGGCGGACGGTGCTGGCCGGCGAGAACCGGGGAATCGGGTTCGACGTCCGCGTACCCACCCAGCACATGGCCCTGCTCGAGTTCACCGGCGGTGCGCGAGCGGCGCTGATCACCAGTTTCGATTCGGGTGTCCGGCGCGACCTGCTCGAAATCCACGGAACGCGGGCCACACTGGACGTACCCAATCCGACCCGCTTCATCGGGAACGCCCGGCTCCACCCGTTGCACGGCACGCCCGAGGACGTGCCGTCCACCGGCGTCACCTGGGGCCGCGGGCTGGGCGTCCTCGACCTCGCCCGCGCCGTGCGCGCCAACGTGCCCGAACGGGCGTCCGGTGCACTCGCCTACCACGTCCTCGATGTGCTGCTCGGCATCCGGGATTCCGCACTGACCGGGGACCCGGCCACGGTCGGGTCCACTGTGGCCGCATCACGCCGGCTCGACGACGGATGGGACCCCGTGGCCGCGACCCTCGCACCACGATTCGCGACAGGAGAATGTGTGTAATGGCGGCCGACACATCCGTGAACAGCTACGCCCCCTCCGCCGGAGGCTCGGCGAACATCGAGATCGGCCCCCCGCGGGAGCGGCCGGACGCCGCCCTGCTCGCCGCCATCGGTCGGCACCCCGTGGCGAACATCGGCGATGCACTGGGTCGGCTGGGCATGCCCGACGGCGGCATCACCGCGCTGTGGGACGGCTGCCGCGCAGTGGGCACTGCGCTGACGGTCCTGACTGTTGCCGGGGACGACCTGGCCGTGATCGACGCCGTGTCACACATCCAGCCCAGCGACTTCGTCGTGATCAACGCGTTCGGCTATCCCGGCCGCGCGGTGATGGGTGGCATCCTCGCCAGGTACTTCGCTTCCCGTGGCGCGGTCGGGGCCATTGTGGACGGCGCGGTCCGGGACCGCGGCGAGATCCGGCAGCAGGGCTTTCCCGTGTGGTCGCGTGCGGTCGTGCCCGCGGGACCGTGGAAGAACGGGCCAGGTGCGATCGGTACGCCGGTCGCGATCGGGGGCGTCGTCATCAGCCCGGGCGACATCGTCGTCGCGGACCCCGACGGCATCGTCACGGTCCCCCTGGCGAAGGCTCAGGACGTCTGTGCCGAACTGGCGCGCATCGCCGAACACGAGGAAAGCATGCACGCTGACGCCGGCCGGACGACATCGTAGCCGCGACGTACAACCTTCTGCCGCAAGCAAGCAGCGCGCGCAAGCCCTGAGGGCCTGCGCGCGCTGTCGGCTCTGGAATCACCGGCCCGGTCATCACCTCACGGCGTCGAGGACCTCGATCTTGGCAATGGCATCGGGCAGGCCGTCCGCTCGGACCGTCACCGTGATCTGCCCGGGCTCGCCGGTGGCGCGGACGACCGCCAGAGCCCGCCCGTGGAACGACGTCGTGGTGCTGCCGAGGAAGCTTTCCTCCGTGGCCGGGTTCGCCGTGCCCAGCCCTTGCAGGGTTCCCGGCCCCGCGATCCCGACCGAGATCTTCCGGTCGCGGATCGGGTTCACCACCCCGTGATCGTCGACCAGCTCGATCTCGAGGTGGGCGAGCCGCTGCGGGTCGGCAGGCAACTCGCCTCGGTCCGATCCGACCGACAGGTGCGTCGGCTCCCCGGCCGTCTCGAGGGCCACCCGTCCGATCTCCTCGCCGCCACGGTAGGCGATTGCTTCGAGTGTGCCGGGTTCGTACGGCACGTCGGCCTCGGCCAGGAAGCTCCTCCTGGCGCCAACGGGTGTCCTCGCGACCGTGGCGCCGTTGAGCCGGAACTCGACCTCGTCCGCGGCCGCGTAGGCCTCGACGTGCAGCGATGTCCCGGCAGGGACGTCGAGCGTCCAGCTCGGTGTCACGTCGCTCCAGGTCCATGCCCGGGGCTCGATGACGTATCCGTCCTCGCGCGGCCGCCGGACGGCGAGGTAGGGCTCCCGGCGGAGGCCGTAGACGACCTCCCGGTAATAAGAGATCGGCTTGCGGTGCCCGGTGAGGTCCAGGTCCCCGCACACTGAGGCAAGCCACGGGTACGGGGCACGGTGGTCCTGCGCATCCTCGGGGTACACGTGCCGGCCGGCGCCGACTTCACCGAGGAAGTCCCAGCCGGTCCAGGTGAAGTCACCGATCACGTGCGCGTTTTCGGTGACGAGCCGCCACAGGTGGTCGATCCGGGTGGGGAACGTCTCGGATCCCACGACGACGCGATGCGGGAAGGCCTCCTTGTCCGGGAGGTAGCGGCTCTCGCCGTAGTTGAGCCCCACGACGTCGAGCACGGAGGCCGGTTCCACCAGCCGGTCGCCGACGACGGGTGAGGCCATCAGCCGGTCGATGAGCTCGCTCACCTGTCCGAGGTAGTCGTTGAGTCCTCGAACCTTCGTACCGAGCCCGGTCTCCGCTTTGAGCTCGGGAATCTTGTCGCGCGCGATGTACATGCCCTGGAGCGCGTGGGTGACCAGCCGCGCCGGGTCCTGGGCACGCACCCGTTCGGCCAGCTGCCGGCCCCAGCGGGCGCCGTGCGGCGTTCCCGCTTCGATGATCTCGTTGCCGATCGAGTACAGGATGACGCTCGGGTGGTTGAAGTCCTTCGCCACCATCGCGTCGATGTCACGTTCCCACCACTGCGCGAAGCGCCGCGAGTAGTCGTCACCGGACTTCGGGACCGTCCAGACGTCGAACGCCTCGTCCATGACCAGCACACCCAGCCGGTCGCAGGCATCGAGCATGGCCGAGCTCATCGGGTTGTGCGCGGAGCGCAATGCGTTGAAGCCCGCGGCCTTGAGCAGGCTGACGCGGCGCTGCGCGGCGTCGGCGAATTCGGCGGCACCCAAGACGCCGTTGTCGTGGTGGACGCAGGCGCCACGGAGCTTGACCGGCTCGCCGTTGATCCGGAGACCGCGGACGGGGTCCACAGCGACGCTGCGGATGCCGAAGTGGGCCGCGGCTTCGTCGACCGGGCCGTGCTCGTCCGACAGTCGCACGCTCGCGTGATGGAGAGCCGGCGTTCCGGTGCTCCACAAGGCAGGGTGCCGGACGTGGATGCGCTGGCGAACGGTGACCGTCTCACCGGCGACAAGAGTGGCCCGCGATGCGTCCGACGCCACCAGCGTCCCCGCGTCGTCACGAAGTTCCGTGTGCACCTCGACCGTGCGGGTGGCGACGTCTTCGTTGGCGATCTCCGTCGACACGACGACCGTGGCCAGCTCCCGGTCGACGTCCGGTGTCGTGACGCGCAGGCCGGTCGGTGTGACGTGGACGAGGTCACCGACCAGCAGGTGCACCGGGCGGTGCAGCCCGCCCCCGGAATACCAGCGCGAGTCCTGGTGGGCCTGGGCATCCACGCGGACGGAGTTGGTGTCCCCGTAACGCAGGAATGAATCCGCGGGGATGTGGAAGGTGGAGTAACCGTTCGCCCACTGGCCGGCCAGTACCCCGTTGACGTAGACGGCGGCATCGCGGTAGACGCCCTCGAACTCGAAGGTGACCCGTTTCCGTGTCCACTCCCGCGGAACCGCGAACTGCTTCTCGTAACTCCATTTGCCGTCACGGAAGTAGCCGGCCTGCGGGCCGCCGGAGTCCTCCGGCGCGCGGCCACCCGCGAGCATGGCGTCGTGCGGGAGGGTGACCTCCGCGTCTCCCGTCCCCGCCACCACGATGGCCTCGTGGACCGAGACCAGCGGGCCGAAGTGCCACGAATCGTTGAAGGGTATCCGGATCATTTCACTCCCTGCTCGTCACTTCACGCTCCCGGCGGCGAGCCCGGATCGCCAGAACCGCTGCAGCAGCAAGAACGCGACGACCAACGGGAACACCGAAAGGAACGCTCCGGTGATCGTGATGTTGTATGGAATGCCTTCGGTGAGCCGTTGCCGCCAGTTCGCCAGTCCGACGGTCACCGGTTGCAGCGTGTCACTGTTGAGCATGAGCACCGGCAGCAGGTAGTTGTTCCAGATGGCGACGAACTGGTACAGGAAGACGGTGACCAGGGCGGGAGCCATGATCGGCATGGCGACCCGCCAGAAGATCCGGCCCTCACTGGCGCCGTCGATCCGCCCCGCCTCGAGCAGTTCGTCGGGCACCGAGGCGGCCGCGTAGACGCGCGAGAGGTACACCCCGAACGGGCTGACGATGCTGGGCAGCAGGACCGACCAATAGGTGTTCACGAGGTGGATCTCACTGAACATCAGGTACAGCGGCAGGGCGAACATGACCGCCGGAACCAGCACCGCACCGAGGATGATGTTGAACGCCAGCTCGCGGCCGCGGAAAGAGAACTTCGCGAGCGCGTACCCGGCCATCGCCGACAGCACCGTGCTCACCGTGGCGCCACCGACGCAGTAGATCAGGCTGTTGAGCATCCACCGGCCGAAGACGCCGTCCTCCTGGGCGAACACGTCGCGGATGTTGCCCCACAGATCGAAGTGGGAGAACCACAACGGACTGGTGGTGAACAGGTATCCCTTGTTCTTCGTCGCCGTGACCAGCAACCACCAGACCGGGACCAGCGTGTACACCGCGAACAACGCCATGACGGCGAACGCGCCGGTCCGGCTCATCGGCGAGACCGATCGCACCCGCCGCGGCCGCGTCCTGGTCGCTTCGGCGATGGCGGTCATGTCTGCGCTCCCTTGCGCTGGGTGAGCTTGAGGAAACCGAACGACAGGACGAACGTCAGCACGGCCAGGATGATCGACTGCGTGGCCGCGTAGTTGTAGTTGTTGATCGCCGCGGACTGCTGCGCGGCCATGATCGGCGTGTAGGACGACGACACCGTGGGGGCGACCTGGTGCAGGATCTCCGGGTCGTTGTACAGCTGGGCCGTCCCGATGATGGAGAACACCGCCGTCAGGATCAGCGCGGGCCGCACCGCGGGGATCTTCACGTGCCACACGATCCGCCACCAGCCGCAGCCGTCCAGACCGGCGGCTTCGGTCAGCTCGCCGGGGATGGCCTGCAAAGCCGAGTAGATGATCAGCATGTTGAAGCCCGTGTAGCCCCACGTCATCATGTTCCCGATCGACCCGAGTACCAGGTCGCCGGAGAGGAAGTCCACGTCCAGCCCGAAGTGCTTGAAAGCCGCCGTGAACGGGCTGATGCTCGGCTGGTACAGGAACGACCACATGATCGCGGCGATGACCCCGGGCAGGGCGTAGGGCAGGAAGTAGATCATCCGGAACGTCCGCTTGAACGCAGCGAACCGGGCGTCCAGCAACAACGCCAGCAGGAGCGCGATGCCCAGCATCAACGGCACCTGCACGACGCCGATGAGCAGCACGCGCCCGAACGAAGCCATGAACTCGCTGTCCCGCAACGCCGCCAGGTAGTTGGCGGCGCCGGCGAACGCGTTCGTCGGCGCCGCGAGCCCGAGGCCGCTGCGCTCGACCCGGAAAAAGCTCTGGTACAGCGCATAACCGATCGGCGCCACCATCATCGTCACGAAGACGAGCCCGAACGGCGCCAGGAACAACAGCGCCGAACGGGTTCGCCGCCGGCCGGTCCCCCGCGGTGGCGGGGAACCGGCGGGGGGCCGGGCAAGCCGATCGGCAGGCGCAGCCGTGATCGCCATTTCTGTGCCTTTCTCCACGGAGCGGGCCGGTGGCGGCGGGGCGCCCGCCGCCACCGGCAGCACTCGAGTCAGCCCGAGACGGTCAGCCCTTGGCTCTTCATTGCCGACACGGTGTTCGCCTGCACGGTCGTGACCAGTTGCGGGATCCCGCCCTGCCCGGCGCCTGCCTTCTTCAGGCCGTCCTTGAAGTCCGGCTGCACCTGGGTCATCGTCGGCCCCCACACCCAGTTCGGGCTGATGTTCGCGGCCGCGGTCTTGAACACCTGGTAGATGTCCTGGCCGCCGAAGAACGCGGACGGCTGGTTCACCGCCGGCAACTGCTGGCCGCTCTTGGCCGCCGGGTAGATCCCGGTGTTCTTGATCAGGCTCGTGACGCTGTCGCCGTTCGTGCTCAGCCAAAGCGCGGCCTCAGTGGCCTGCTGCGGGTTCTTGCACCCCTTGAGCACCGCGGTCGTCGAACCGCCACGGTTCCCCGAAGCAGCCTGGCCCGCGGTCCACTGCGGAAGCGGCGCGACCGACATCTTTCCCGACAGACCCGGGGCGTTCTGCTGGAGCAGCGGCGTCGCCCACACGGCGCCGACGAACGCCAGCACCCGGCCGTCCTGAATGTCCTTGTACCAGGCCGTGTCGAACGCCGGCTCGCTGAGGACCAGGTGCTTGCCCAGCAGGTCCTGCCAATAGTCCGCCACTTTCCGCGTGGCGGGGTTGTCGATCGAGACCTGCCACTGGTCGTTCGCGGTGCCGAACCACGTGCCGCCGGCCTGCCAGGTGAGCGCACCCAGGTCGTAGGCGTCCTGCGGCAAGGTGGCGAGGAAGACGTCGGGGTGGTCGGCGTGCACCTTCTGCGCTGCGGCAGCGAACTCCTCCCACGTCCCCGGCGGCGTGATCCCGTACTGCCGGAACAGGTCACTGCGGTAGAACAGGGCCATCGGCCCGAGGTCGACCGGGATGCCGAACACCTGGTCGCCGAAGCCGGCCAGCCGCCACGCCCACGGAACGAACTGGTCCTTGGCCGGATTCGCGTACTTCGAGACGTCCTCGACGGCGCCCGACGCGGCGAAGCTGGGTAGCGTGTCGTAGCCAACCTGACCGAGGCAAGGCGCGTTGCCCGCCTTGACCGCGTTGAGCATCTTCGCGTAGCCGCCGGCACTGCCCGCGGAAATCTGACTGTAGTTGATCTTGATGTCGTTGTGGCTCTGGTTGAACAAGGCCACGGACTTGTCGAGGCCGACCGCCGAACCCCAGAAGTCCACCGTCACGGGGCCGCCACCCGAGCCCGGCGCCCCGGATTCCCCGGAGCCGGCGCAGGCGCTGAGCACAGTCAGGCAGACCGCACTCAAAGCTGCCCCCGCACCTCTGAGCCATCGTGAACCCATCGGGAACTCCTTCCGGCGTCCGCCACTCCGCGGACCCGCTCAATTCGTGAAGAGTTTTCTCGCGCGCTTCGACCGGAGGTGTATCGACTCAGCTCCATCGCTGTAACCTGGTCGATATATCTGGGATTCGTATCTTACTTCATCCGGTGTTTCATCCCAGATGAGCTGGCTAGCTCTAGCCGATCGTTCGCTATGTACCTGTCAAACTGGGACTGATCTCTCACTTGTGTTGACTATGAGCCCAGCGAAGCCAGGTGTCAACCCTGTGGCGCGACGGAGATAGGCCGACCCCTGGGATACGCAACCGGCTCGCCAGCGCGGAGCCGGTGCCACTCCATGTCCGTACGGCCCGCGACGGCGAGGTCGTGCCGGGCATCGAGGTCTTCGTCGAGGCCGGCCGGGTCTGGGTGTCCGGGCGAGAACCTTGATCCGGGGATGAGCGCTGCGTAGTTCACCGGTCAGTGGCGGACCGGTAGCGGCTTGTACAACTCTGCGATCGAGCCCGCCGCCCGCGAATCGCCGGCCGAGGTCGGGCTGGCGTCGCCGGAAGAGGTGACGGATGCCGCGCTCAACGTCGGCGAAGCGCAGCTTCGGTGGGCGACCCTGCTGGTTCATCAGCACCGCTGTGCTGGTGAACGAGCCGAGGGCAGCTGCGCTTGCCGTAGCGGACGTGGCGTGATCGTCCACAGCGGATCGACGGGTTCACCCCGGTGGCAGGGTCTACTGGCCTGACGCGGTGGGCTTCAGGCTGATCGGTGTCGTGGCGTCCGTTCCCCAGCTGGTGAGCAGACGCAACGCCGCGGCGGACTCGGAACCCGGCTCGGCGTGGTAGGTGACCAGCATCTGGTCGGGGTCGTCGGGCAGGGGGAACGTCTCGTACGACAGCTGCAGTTCGCCCACCAGTGGGTGTCGCAGCCGCATCGGCCCGTGGCTCTTGCGACGCACTTCGTGGGCGGCCCACAGCCGGCGGAATTCCTCGCTCCGCACCGAAAGCTCGCCCACCAGTGCGGCGAGCTGCGGATCGTGGGGATTGCTGCCGGCATGCAGGCGCAGGATCCCGGTGACCGCGCGGGCCTTGCGCTCCCAGTCGAGGAACAGGTCACGCGCAGCGGGGGAGAGGAAGATCAGCCGTCCCCAGTTGCGTCCCTCGGGGGGCAGTTCGGCCCAGTTGCCGAACAGCGCGGCGGCCGGCGCGTTCCAGCCCAGGATGTCCATGCGGAGGCCGTTCACGTAAGCAGGCACGTCCGTCATCGAGTCGAGGAGCTGCTGCACCGCGGGGCGCAACCGCTGGGCCCGTGGTGCCGCCCTGCCCGCCGCCTGCCTGGTGGGCTTGACCAACTGCGTCAGGTAGGCGCGCTCGGTGTCGGTCAGCTGCAGCGCGCGGGCGATGGCCTCCAGCACTTCCACCGACACGTTCGCGGAATTGCCCTGTTCGAGGTGGGTGTAGTAGGAGGCCGACACGCCGGCCACCTGGGCCAGCTCCTCCCGGCGCAGCCCGGGCACCCGCCTTCGCGTGCCGTAGTCGGCCAGGCCGACGTCGGCGGGCTTGAGCCGAGACCGGCGGCTGCGCAGGAACTCGCTGAGCTCGGCACGCCGATCGCCAGGGGCAGGGGAACTGGGCACGCCGTTCATTATGACCCGGCGGAGCGAGTCGTTCCTGCTGCTGCCGGTGGTAGGCAACCGGAAGGTACCCGCGACAGCGGATCGCTGTGGCCGCCGACGAGCGGCAAGCTCGGTGGTGTCCCGATCGGACGGCGCCGATGAGCGCGGTCCAGTCCGATCCCACGGGCCGGCACCTCGTGACCCCCAGCCGGCCCCGTCTTCTGAGGAGATTTCGATGTCTCGTGTTTGGTTCGTCACCGGAACGTCGAGGGGATTCGGCCGCGTCTGGGCCGAGGCCGCGCTCGGCCGGGGCGACAAGGTGGTCGCGACCGCCCGGAACGTCGCCACGCTCGACGACCTGGTCGATCGCTACGGCGAGAACGTGCTGCCGATCACCCTCGACGTCACCGACAGGTCGGCGGTGGAGCAGGCCGTGAAGATCGCGCACGCCCACTTCGGGCAGCTCGACGTCGTGGTCAACAACGCCGGATACGGCTTGTTCGCCATGACCGAAGAGGTCACCGAGCAGCAGGCTCGCGACCAGTTTGAGACCAACGTCTTCGGCGCGCTGTGGGTGACCCAGGCCGTGCTGCCGTACCTGCGGGAGCGGGGCTCGGGCCACCTCATCCAAGTCTCCTCGATCGGTGGCTCGCGTGCGTTCCCCGGCCTCGGCATCTACAACGCGTCGAAGTGGGCGCTGGAAGGGCTGAGCGAAGCGCTCGCCGCCGAGGTCGCCGGTTTCGGCGTCAAGGTGACGATCATCGAGCCGGCCGGCTACGCCACCGACTGGGGCGGCAGCTCGGCGGTGCACTCCGAGCACGTGCCCGCCTACCAGGGGGTGCGCGAGGCCATCGCCGCGGCTTGGAGCGGGACGGTCTCCGGCGACCCGCAGGCGACCGCCGCGGCCGTCCTCCAGGTGATCGACGCGGAGGAACCGCCGCTGCGGATCTTCCTCGGGGCCGGCCCGCTCGACCTGATGCGGGAGGAGTACGCGCGGCGTCTCGAGACCTGGGAAGAGTGGAACGAGGTCTCGGAAGCGGCCATGGGCAGCCGGCCCACGTCCTGACACCCACCCGCGCGTGACGACACCGCTCCGAGGAGCGAATCGTGGGACGGACCCATCCCGGCCGGACCCGCTGACGAGCCGGTGCACTTTCCGGCCGACCCGGCGCACGGTCATGGCCGCGGCCGGGGGCGCCATGGCTGTGGACGGCTCCGGCGCCCTGGCACCCTGGCGCGGCTCGCACCGGGGACTGCCGACACGCCGCCGGGCAGTGTCGTCACGCTGACGGTCAACGGCAGGCGGTCCACCGTGACCGTCGACAACCGCGCGTCTTTGCTGGACCTGCTGCGCGAGCATCTTGACCTGGCGGGCACCAAGAAGGGGTGTAACGCCGGTGCCTGCGGGGCGGCGTGCACAGTCCTGGTCAACGGGCGCCGGGTCAACTCTCCTGCCTGACCCTGGCGGTCCGGCTGGACGGCGCGCAGAAGCAGTGAAGGAACTGTCCACGCACCTTCCGGTGTACGAGCCGTCGGCACGACCGAGGTTCGCGACGAGCGCATTCCGGGGCCGGCGGATGCGCCGCAGGTGCCGGTGCGGATCTATACCCCGTCCACCGCGGCCGGCAGGCCGCCTGGCCTGGTGTACCTGCACGGCCGCGGGTTCGTCGTCGGGAACGTCGAGTTTCTGTCACACCGATATGCTGCGGATCGCGGATCAGGTCGGTGTGGTGGTGGTCGGTGGACTACCGGCTGGCGCCGGAGCACCCGTTCCTGGCCGGGCTCGCGGTGGGCGGGGAAAGCGCCGGTGGCGGGCTCGCCGCGGCCGTCGCGCTGCTGGCTCGTGATCGCGGTGGCCCGGCATTGTGTCTGCAGTACCTGGCCGTCCCGGAGCTGGACGACCGGCTGGAGACGCCGTCGATGCGGGCCTTCACCGACACCCCGGTATGGAACCCGCCGATCGCCGAGCTCAGCTGGAGCCACTACCTGGGAGGCGCAGGCCGTCGTGGTGGCCGGGACGTGTCCCGTACGAGGCCCCGGCCCGGGCAGGAGACCTCGCCGGGTTGCCGCCGGCGCTGGTAACCGTCGCGGAGTTCGATCCGCTGCGTGACGAAGGCCTGGCCTACGCGCAGCGGCTGGTGCAGTCCGGCGTGCCCACCGAACTGCACCTGTACCCGGGAACCTTCCACGGCTCCGGGATGATCGCGGACGCTGCGATCAGCCGCCAGATGCTCGCCGACGTCCACGGTGGACTGCGGCGGGGTACGAGGGCGCGCGCGGACTAGAAGGGACGGGGTGTTGCCCGTTGCGGCGGCTCGGCGCTGAGCGGGCCTGGTGCCGCAGGACATCCCGGCCGCCGACACCGAGATCGGGGAGGAGCGGATCCGAATAGTCCTCCGGTGCGCCGCACGATTTGGCTGGCTACGCCGATTAGTCCTGGAACGTTGCGATTATCGGCTATTCGGCCCGCCCGGCCTGGGCGGTGATCGTGCGCAGCGGCGGCCTGCTCGAACCGATCGCGCCGAACACCCATCGCGGTGCCGAATGCGAGGCAGCCCACCAGCAGCACGAGGCCGGTCGGCAGGGTTCTCCGTACTTGGCGCTGAGCTGCAGCCCGAGAACCACGCCGACGGCAGTGGTCATCCCGGTGGGGGTGGTGGTCAGCGGGATGAGCGTCTCCGGAAACCGGGCGCCGCCGAGAACCCGCAGCGGTGTGCCAACCAAACGGAGCCGGCTGTGCACCCGGCGGCGCTCCGGCAGGCCGACGGGAAGAGCAGCTGGGCGGCTCCGCGCTATGATCTCCCCAAGCACGGGAGATATCCCACGTGTGGGGGTTCAAGTCCCCTTTGAACACGCTGACGTGGGAATCCGCCCGCGTTGCGGTTCGGGTGTTCTGTGAAGCGATCGGCGATCGTTCTGTCGTCCGGACCGTGTAGTTCGAGAACCGGCGCTGGCACTCGGGCTGCAGGTTGGTGGCCCGCCTCAGGTGAGCTTATGGATCAACTCGATCCGCGGATACACGTCGAAGCCCCAGCTGCCACGTGGCTGGGGCTCCGACGTTCTGTGGTGAACGTCGTACATCGGGCGTCGCCGTGCGCTTGGTCAGGAGTTGCGCGCTTTAGTCGGATACTTCGATGAGTCGCGTCTCGCAGTGGCTACCTCGTCCCGGCGGTCTCGGCGGAATCGGAAAGTCGGCCGCAGCTTGTCTCCCGATGAGCGGATTGCCGGAGTTAGAGGCGTGAATGAGCTATGTCGGGTTCTGACGGCTACTCGTGGAGTACTGATGGTTCTTCTGTGTTGGATCACTTCGCGTGTTGTTTCTTACGCGTGGTTTGTTGCAGAGGCTTGGGTCGAGATGCCGGTTTGCGGGAGATCTTCGGCCCGTCGGTTGTTCGGGATGCGGTGTATGCGTCGGCGACCGAAGCCGGGATTCGGCCCCGGTCGGCTACTTCGTATCCGTTGTTCCGCGCCCATGAGCGGATGTCGTGGGTTGCAGTGTAGTCGGCTGGAGCCCGGGGTTCTTCTTTCGTGGTGTCGGTCGCCTGGCCGACTGCGACCTTGATCCGGCGTCCGCCGGGTGCGGCGGGCAACCGCTACGAACGGCTCCAGTGTTGCACGCAAGGCGTCGGCGTTCGAGTTGGAGAGGTCGATCTCGTAGGCTGCTCCGTCGAGTCCGAATGGGACAGTCTGGTCGGCCTGGCTGCCGTCGATGTCGTCGGAGATCTCGATCGTGACTTTCTTGGCCATCTGCGCATCCCTTGTTGTTTCGTGTGATGAACCGGTCTGATAGTAACGTCCGAAATTCACGGCCGGTTGGCGGCTATGTTCTGACGAGGCTCTTTGAGGTTCTTTAGAGAATCTATTGACTGCTCGTTGGTTCGTCTGCATGGATAGCTATGTGTTGTGGCGAACACTTCCCTGTCCCCGTTTTGATGAGGAACGAGAATTGTGAAGGAGTACGTGATGGAAACCGGACAGGGACAGGTTCAGGCTCGCGATTGTGCTGTTGCGGCCGCGGTCCGGGAGCTGGCGGACGCGGTGCGGGCGACCGTGCCGGTGCCGCCGGCGGATCCGGATGCGCTGCTGACCGCTGAGGAGGTGGGGGAGTTGCTGCAGTTGTCGCCGCGGACGTTGAAGGACCAGGCCGCCGCTGGGGTGTTGCCGCATCACCGGTTTGGGAAGCACTACCGGTTCACCCGTGGCGATGTCGCGGAGATCGTGCGGCTGAGTGCTGCGCCGGTGAGGCCGCCGCGGCGGCGGGTGCCGCTGGCTGAGCT
>Ga0207678_10003083_pt1 | contig 15075 bp, 12 predicted proteins | sample KBSC63metaG_FD_184319 | JGI IMG/M metagenome (GOLD analysis project Ga0207678, IMG submission 184319) | Corn rhizosphere microbial communities from Kellogg Biological Station, Michigan, USA - KBS C6-3 metaG (SPAdes) (version 2) | ecosystem: Host-associated > Plants > Roots > Rhizosphere > Soil ...
GGATGCTGGATGAACTCGACGCCGACGAGGAGGCCGCCGTTGGAGCCGCCCTGGATGCCGAGCCGGCGCGGGCTCGTGACCCTGGTGGCAATCAGGTCTTTGCCGACCGCCGCGAAATCGTCGTAGATGATCTGCCGCTTGGTCCCAAGCCCGGCTTCGTGCCAGGCGGGGCCGAACTCGCCGCCGCCGCGGATGTTGGCGAGCGCAAAGACGCCGCCTTTCTCCAGCCAGAGCTTGCCGTTCGTGGCCGAGTAAAAGGGCGTCTCGGCGTCCTCGAACCCGCCATAGCCGTAGAGGAGCGTCGGGTTGTTGCCGTCGAGCTTCATGTCGCGGCGATGCACGAGGAAGTAGGGGATCTTCGTTCCGTCGGTCGAAACCGCCTCGCGCTGCTCGGTGACGATGTTCGACGCGTCGAACTTCGCCGGCTGGGCCATGATCTGGTGCGCGTCGCCGCTTGCCGCATTCGCGAGCCACAGCGCGGGCGGAGTGACGAAGTTGGTGAAGCCGACGAACGCGCGGTCGCTCTTGCTGTCGGTGCCCGCGACATAGACCGAGGAATTGTCCGGAAGGTCCATGGCCTCGTGGGTCCATGTGCCGTTCGGCGCGGGCTTGAAGAGCAGGATGCGGCCGCGGACATTGTCGAGGATCGACACCATCAGCATGTTCTTCGACGAGGCTGTGCCCTGGAACGATTGGCGCGGGCCAGGTGCATAGACGAGCGTTGGCTTGGGATGCGCCGGGTCGGCTTTGAGCTCAGCCAAATCAAGCGCGACGATCGAGCCCGCGGGGAAGCTCTTGCGGCTGCGCGGTGGAGTCCAGTCCTCCCGCAGCGATACGATCACGCGCCCATCGACCATGTCGGTGAGCTGCGACTTGAGCGGGATGGCCATCCGCCGCACCCCCTTGGGCCCGAGGACATAGGTTTCCGAGGTCCAGGTATCGAGCGACCGGAAGATCACCGGGAGCTTGTTGTTCTTCCCGTCGCGGATGACCGCGCCGCCGGTGCCATAGCCGCCGTCGGTGGGCTTGCCGCGAAACACCTCGACCGCCGCCGAGAGCGGCTGGCCCCGTTTCAAGCGCTTGACGATATACGGGTAGCCGGTGCGGCCGAGGTCGCCCTTCTTCCATTCGCGGGCCACCAGCAGCGTATTCTCATCGACCCAATCCGCCGACTGCTTGCCCTTCGGAAGAACAAAGCCGTGCGGCACGAACTTTCCGGTGTCGAGATCGAATTCGCGTATCGTGATGGCGTCCTCGCCGCCATCGGACAGGTTGATCAGGCAGCGCCGCTCGGCGGGACGCGCGCAACCCATCCCCTTGTAGACCCAGTTGGCGTTCTCGGCCTTCGCCAACGCGTCAAGGTCGAGGATTGTCGTCCATTCGGGCTTGCCGGACGAGTAGGATTGGAGGGTCGTCTTGCGGAGAATTCCGCGGACGTGGTTGGCGTCCTGCCAGAAATTGTAAATCGCACCGTGGATGAAGCCACCGTAGGGGATGCGGTCCTCGGCCTGAAAAATCTCCAGCGCTTCCTTGTAATAGTCGGAATAGCGCGGGTCGGCCTCGAGGATCGCCGTACTCTTCGCATTGTGCGCGTTGACCCAGTCCATCGCCTTGGGCGAGGAGACTTCTTCCAGCCAGATATACGGATCGTCGCTCACCACCTGTGCCACGGCCGCGCTCGCGCCGAGCGCCGCGGCCACGAACGATAGAATGAGCTTTGCACGCATACCGTCTCTCCCGCTTGTCTTGCGAACAAAGGAGAGCGCACGCGGCGAGTCAATGCGTGTGTAGCCGAGCCGTCAGCCCTTTCTGCGAGCGGCAGCGATGGCTTCCTTGAGCGCGTCGTAGCCGAGCGCGGCATTGATCACGCGGTTGCCGATGACGAACAGCGGCGTGCCCGTCGCTCCGAGCTGGCCGGCGAGCTGGAAGTTGCGCTTGAGCTCGGCCTCGATCGCCGGGTCGGTGCTGGGAGTCGTGGCGATCCCCGCGGCCTGCGACGCCTTGCCGATGGTGTCGGGCGCCGGCCGGCCGGTCGCCCACAAGGTGTCGTGGAACTGGGCGAACTTGCCCGCGCTGGACGCCGTCAGCGACAAGCGCGCGGCGGTGACGCTGTCGGGACCCAGGATCGGCAGCTCGCGATAGACGACGCGGACGCCCGGGTCTTCCTTGATCACGCGGTCGATCGCCGGATTGCTCGCCTTGCAATAGGGGCAGGCGTAATCGAAGAACTCGACGACCGTCACATCGGGCTTGGCCGCGCCCTTCCACGAGCTTGCGAACGGTGTTTCCAGCGCGGTGCGGTATTGCGCGAGAACCGGCTCATATTGCTGGTCGCGCAGCGCATCGACGGTATCGCCCAGGATCTTGGGATCGGCCAGCATGCCCTGCCGGACGATGCGGCTGGCGAGATATTCGGGCGCCGCGAAGAATAGCAGCGCGGCGGTCAAGACCGACCCGACTACTCCCCCCGCGACCGCCGCTCCGAACAGCGACGATCTGTTAGCTTGGGTCACTGGTCTTTGGTTTCCTTCTCGCGGTAGCGCTTGTCTTTCTTGGCCAGCTCGGCGCGCGACACCATGGCGATATCCTGCGCCCTTAGCCAGTCCGGCGATCCGCTGGGGATGCCGCGCATCGCCATCTGCGCGCTGGCGTAGGCGAGCTTGGGATTGCCCTCGAGGTTGCTGCGTTCCGCAGTCGCCAGCGAGGCGCGGGCGTCATCGCCCTCGCGATCGTAGATGACGCCGAGCTGGTACCAGGCGAACGGGTCCTGGTTGTCGCGGCCGACGGCGGCTTTCAGCACCTGTTTCGCTTCCGCGAAATTCTTCGGGTCCTCGGTCGCGACCAATGCGTGGCCAAGCATCGCCGCGATCATCGGCGCGTCGCCAGAGCGCTGCGTGGCTTCGCGCAGCGGTGGGATGGCGTCCTTCGGCTTTCCCGATTCCAGCAGGATCTGGCCCTTGAGCTCGAGGAAATAAGGATCGTGCGGGCCGGTCGCGAGCAGGGCGTCGGCCTCGGCAACGGCTTTGTCGGGGTAGCCGCCCATGTGATAGGCGTAGGCCCGCGCGTAGTGGGCCGGGACGCTCTGATCGCTTTCAGGGTATTTGGCGACGGCGCGCGCCGGATTGAGGAAGCCGAACAGCTTCGCTTTCACCCGTTGGAAGCGCGCGTCGAGCGCGGCATCCACCGGGTGGTTCCACGCCGGGTCGTTGTGGAAGACCATCGTCAGCGCCTGGATGCGCTCGGACGAGAGCGGGTGGGTCCGGGCGTAGCTGTCCTTGTCGTAGATCGCGAGGCGATATTCCTGGTTCTGGAGCTTGCCGAAGAAATCGAGCAGGCCCTTGCCGGTGATACCCGCGGCCGAAAGATATTTCGCTCCCGCCTGATCGGCGGATGATTCCTGCGCCCGGGTGAAAGACAGGAAACTGCCGAGCGCGGCCTGCTGGCCCGCGGCCATGATGCCCATTCCCGCGTCGCCCGCGCCGGCGGCGATGGCCAATGCGCCGAGAACCAGGGTCGCGATGGTGATTCCGGTCGCCGAGCGCTCGCCCTCCTGGATGCGGATCGAATGCCCGCCGGCGACGTGGCCGAGCTCGTGCGCGATGACGCCTTGCAGCTGGTTGACGTTGTCGGCGGCCTCGATCAGCCCCGACTGGATATAGACCGTCTGCCCAGTCGCGACGAAGGCGTTGATCTCGGGATCGTTCAGCAGGACGACCTTGACGCTGTTGGGGTCGAGCTTGGCCGCCTCGATCAGCGGCCGCGAGGCATCGCGAAACAGCGCTTCCGTCTCCGTGTCACGAAGCACCGAGGGCCCGGAGTCGCTGTCGCTGTCCTGCGCCGCGGCCGGCTGCCAGGCCGCGACGGCGAGCATCAAGGCGAGCATCAGCTGGCGCACGAAACGGGTCGCGGGCGCGGTCATCGCCGAGCGCTTACCACCCCCGGCCCTGAACCCGGCATGAAAACATCTTCATGCCGCCGTGCCGGGGCACGGTGGAGTGAATGTTTCGGTTAACCGAAGGTGCGCTGCCACCAGCCGCTGCGCCGCGGCTCGCCGGTTTCGTCGGCCGCCGCGGTGTCGTTGTTCGCAGCGGGAACCGCCCCCGTCTCGGCCTCGGCGGCTGCCGCCTCGGTCTTGCGCTTGCGCGACCGAGCCGGCTTGGCCTTGGGCGCGGCCGTATCGGCCGTCTCCGCGGGCGGAGCATCGGCCGGTGCCGGCTCAGGCACGGCGACTTCGGCCTTCGCGCTCTTCCGGCGGCGGCCCTTGGGCTTCTGCTCCTCAGCCGGCGCGGTCTCGGCGATCGGCGGCTCTTCGTCGATCGGCCGCTCGACCATCGGCGAGCTATCGGGCTCGACCGTCGCGGCCTCGGCCCCTTCGGCGTCGCTCGGAGCAGGCTTGCGTCCGCGCCGCCGGCGGCTCCGCTTGGCTTCCGCCGGCGCTTCCTCCGCAGCCGGTGTTTCGGCCTCCTGCGCCGGCTCGGCAACATCCTCGGCTACCGGCTGGACCTCCTCGTCGCGGCGTCCGCGCCCCCGGCCGCCACGCCGCCGGCGCCGACGACGACGGCCGGTGCGGTCGCCTTCGCTCTCGCCACCCTCCTCGCGCTCGAGCGAAATCTCGACAATGTCCTCGTCCTCGTCGTCCTCGGGGATCGCTTCTTCCTCGTCCTCGGGCTCCTCGACGGCGACCGCCTCCGGTCGCGGAACCGCGGTCGGGCGCGGGCCCGAAGCCTCCACCGTCATCCGCGCGCCTTCGAAGCCTTCGTCGATCGCGACTTCGATCGAGACGCCGTAGCGCTGTTCGATGTCGGCGAGCTCGGCGCGCTTCTTGTTGAGCACATAGACCGCGGCTTCGCGCCCGGCGCGAAGCAGGATGCGATCGCCGCGGCCGCGCGCGGCCTCGTCCTCGACCATGCGGAGCGCGCTGAGGCCCGCCGATGCCGCCGTGCGCATCAGGCCGGTGCCGTCGCAGTGCGGACAGGGCTTGGTCGACGCTTCGAGCACGCCGGTGCGCAGCCGCTGGCGGCTCATCTCCATCAGGCCGAAGCTCGAGATGCGCCCGACCTGGATCCGCGCGCGGTCGTTCTTCAGCGCCTCCTTCATCGCCTTCTCGACTTTCCGGACATGGCTCGACTGCTCCATGTCGATGAAGTCGATGACGATCAGTCCGGCCATGTCACGCAGGCGGAGCTGGCGCGCGATCTCCTGCGCGGCCTCGAGATTGGTGTTGTAGGCGGTCTGCTCGATATTGTGCTCGCGTGTCGAGCGGCCCGAGTTGATGTCGATCGAAACCAGGGCCTCGGTCGGGTTGATGACCAGGTAGCCGCCCGATTTCAGCTGGACGATCGGCTGGTACATCGCGCTCAGCTGGTCCTCGACCCCCGATCGCTGGAACAAGGGCGTCGCATCGGTGTGCTGGTGAACGCGCCGGACGTGGCTCGGCATCAGCAGCTTCATGAAGCCGCGCGCGGCCTTGTAGCCTTCCTCGCCCTCGACGATCACTTCCTCGATCTCGCGGTGGTAGAGGTCGCGGATCGCGCGCTTGATGAGATCGCTGTCGCGGTAGATGAGCGCGGGCGCGGTGCTGCCCAGCGTCCGTTCGCGGATTTCGTCCCACAGGCGCGCGAGATAGTCGAAGTCGCGCTTGATCTCGACCTTGGTCCGCGACAGCCCGGCGGTGCGGACGATCAGGCCCATGGTCGAGGGCAGCTTCAGGTCCGCCATGATCGACTTCAGCCGCTTGCGATCAGGCCCGTTGGAAATCTTGCGCGAAATGCCCCCGCCATGGCTCGTGTTGGGCATCAGCACGCAATAGCGGCCGGCGAGCGACAGGTAGGTCGTGAGCGCCGCGCCCTTGTTGCCGCGTTCTTCCTTGACGACCTGGACGAGAAGCACCTGGCGGCGCTGGATCACGTCCTGGATCTTGTACCGGCGGCGCAGGTTCTGGCGCTTTCGGCGGAGCTCGTCGGCGGCGGACTCGTCAACCGGCGAGCGGGCCGAGCCGGTCCCGGTCTCGGTGGTCGTTGCCGTCGCCGTCGCGGTTGCCGTGGCCTCCGCGAGCTCGCCTTCGTCGGTCTCGGTTCGCAGTTCTTCTTCCGTCGAAGGCTGGTCGTCGCCCGCCTCATATTCCGCGGAGCGCAAACGCTCCTCTTCGGCGGCGTGCTCCGCTTCTTCGCGCAGCAGCGCGTCGCGATCCGACTTCGGGATCTGGTAATAATCGGGATGGATTTCGCTGAAGGCGAGGAAGCCGTGGCGGTTGCCCCCGTAATCGATGAACGCCGCCTGGAGCGACGGTTCGACGCGGGTCACCTTGGCGAGATAGATATTTCCTTTGAGCTGCTTGTGCTCGGCGGACTCGAAGTCAAACTCTTCGATCCGATTTCCCTTGACGACCGCGACCCGGGTTTCTTCCCGGTGGCGCGCATCGATCAGCATGCGCATGGACATTGTGAATTCTCCAGGCGCGCCGTGCCGGCCGCGTAATGCCGGGGCGCGCAAAAATTGGGGCCACGCCCGCGGCTGGTGGGCCGGAAGCGATGGCGGGATGGGTTGGAATTGCCTCTGCTGCAGTCGCCATCCCGCGGCGGTGCGCGGAAAACACGCCGGTCACCGCCATTTGACTGGGGCGAGAGGCGTTTTGTGGCATCATGCAAGCGTCAACCTTGTGCAGCCGCGAACAATCACACTGGCCGCGGCACCGAATTCCCCGGCAACAGGCCGAAGATCAAACTTCGGTTAGCACCGGGCATGTGCCGCCGCAACCGCGCCTCGTCCGTTCTTGGCGGAATTCGTGGATAATTTCGCCTTAACCATTTTGGCGTGATACATTGGCTTTGGCTTCAATGGTTTGGCAGGGGCGGGTGCTGACGGGCTTCGGACAGGGACGCAGGGTTGCGGGCGCGGCGATCGTCGCGCTCACGGTCGCCGGCGGCTTGGTCCTGGCCCTTGCCGGGCGCAGCGGCGAGGCCGCGGGCACCAGCCTGACCGTCAACCTTCCGCCGGCCGCCACCGACCGCATCTACGGTTCGCCCGTCGCTCGAGGCCGGCCCATCGTCGTGATCGACGCCGGCCATGGCGGGCGCGACCCCGGTGCGCGCAGCGTGTCCGGCGAGATCGCCGAGAAAGACCTGACCCTGGCGCTCGCGCGCGAGCTGCGCGACGACCTGGTGAAGCGCGGGCGGGTGCGCGTCGCCATGACCCGCGACGACGACCGTTACCTGACTCTCGACGACCGCGCCGCCGTCGCCCGCCGCCTGAACGCCGGCCTCTTCGTCTCGCTGCACATCGACAGCGCGCCAAATCCCCTGGCGCGCGGTGCGAGTGTCTATTCGCTGTCCGACATCGCTTCCGATGCCGAAGCGGCGCGCTTTGCTGCTGCCGAGAACAGGGGCGCGGCCGCGGACGGCGCCATCGGTTCGGTCCAGGCGATCCTGTCCGACCTCGCCATGCGCGCGCAGATGAGCGCTTCGGCCGATCTCGCGGCGCGGCTGGTCAATAAATCGGCCGGGCGGTTCGAGCTCCGGCCGGAGCCGCACCGCTTCGCCTCGTTCCACGTGCTGCGGCGAGCGGCGACCCCGGCGGTGCTGTTCGAGGCGGGCTATATCAGCAACACCGACGATGAAGCCTTGCTCAGGGCACCTGAGCATCGCTCGGCGATCGCGCTTGCGCTTGCCCAGGCCATTGAGGCCGACGTCGCGGCGCGTTCACGCCATTAATCGCCTTTTCGGCCTCGGCTCAAAACGCTAGACCCGCGCTCGAATGAAGTTCGAGCGGCTGAACGTCCCCAATTGGGAGCTTCCCGACCTCGTCGCCTTCAATGAGAGGGTGCACGAGCGGATCGACCCGTGGTGGGAGCATAAATGGGTCCGTCGGGGGACCTGGACGTTCGCCGGCCTATTCGCCTTTTTCGCCGCGATCTGGATTTATTTCGCCAGCGGCCTGCCGTCGTCGGAAAGCCTGCTCGCCTACCAGCCGCCGCTGCCGACCAACGTGCGCGGCTACGACGGAACGCCGGTCCAGACCTTTGCCCGCGAGCGGCGGGTCGAGTTGAGCTACGACGAATATCCGCCGCTCGTCATCCACGCCTTCCTCTCGGCGGAGGACAAGGACTTCTTCCATCACCACGGGATCGATTTTACCGGCCTGATCGGCGCCGTTGCCGACTATAGTTTCAAGACCATTACTGGTGGAGGCCGGGCAAAGGGCGGCTCGACGATCACCCAGCAGGTCGCCAAATATCTTCTCAAGGATTCGAGCTACAATGTCGGCCGCAAGGCCCGCGAGGCAATCCTCGCCTTCCGGCTGGAATCGACGCTGACCAAGCAGCAGATCCTGGAGCTCTATCTCAATTCGATCTTCCTCGGCCGCAACGCCTATGGCGTGCAGGCGGCGTCGCGCGCTTATTTCGACAAGGACGTCAATGAGCTGACGCTGCCCGAGGCGGCCTATCTCGCCGTGCTGCCCAAGGCCCCGGCGAATTATGATCCGGTCCGGGCGACCCAAAAGGCGCTCGACCGGCGCAACTACGTGCTCCGTGAGATGTATCGCAACGGCTATATCACCGAGGACCAATGGAAAGCTGCCGCTGGCCAGCCGCTCGGCACGATCCGTTACGGCAGCAGCGAGAAATTCCGCCAGCAGGGCGGCTATTTCATGGAAGAGGTCCGGCGCGAGTTGATCAAGCACTTTGGCGAGAGCGCCGAGGACGGCCCGAACAGCCTTTACGCCGGCGGCCTGTGGGTGCGCTCGTCGATGGACCCGAAGATGCAGGACGCGGCGGCGCAGGCACTGCGCGAGGGGCTCGCCAGGTTCGATGGCGGACGCGGCTGGCGCGATCTCGGCATGAGCGTCGACCTCGCCAAGGGCGACTGGTCCGGGCAGCTCGACCGCGCCTCGGTCGGAACCGGCTTTCCCGATTGGCTGAAGGCGGTCGTTCTCTCGAAGGGCGATGGCGCCGCGACGATCGGGTTCGCCAACGGCCGCACGGCGACGCTCCCCGCGTCAGGCGCCTCCATGCCCGTGCGCGGCGTCGGCGGCCAGGCCTTCGATTCCCTGAAGCCGGGCATGGTCATCATCGTGAAAGAAGATTCGCCCGGGAACTATGCGCTGCGCTCCGTGCCGCTCGTTTCCGGCGGAATGCTGGCCGAGGAAGTCCACACCGGCCGTGTCCTCGCGATGCAGGGCGGCTTCGACGTCATTGGGTCGAGCTATAATCGCGCGACTCAGGCGCAGCGTCAGCCGGGATCGGCGTTCAAGCCGATCGTTTACGTGACCGCGCTCGAGAACGGGTTCACGCCGGCAACGATCGAATTGGATGCGCCATTCTGCGTCTGGCAGGGCGCGGGGCTCGGCAATAAATGCTTCGTCAACTTCGACCGCCGCTCGGCCGGGCCGCACACCATGCGCTGGGGCGTCGAGCAGTCGCGCAACCTGATGACCGTCCGCGCGGCGTCGACCGTCGGGATGCCGAAGATCACCGACACGGCGCGCAAGCTCGGCGTCGGCGATTACGGCAATTACCTGTCCTTCGCCCTTGGGGCCGGCGAAACCACGGTTTCGAAGCTGACCAACTCTTATGCGATCCTGGCGAACGGAGGGCGGTCCGTTAAGCCAACGGTGATCGACTATGTCGAGGACCGCGGCGGCAAGGTCATCTACCGGACCGACAACCGCTGCGCGCTCATGCAGAATTGCAATGCGCCCGACTGGGACGGCAAGGCGATGCCGCGCCCGCCAAACCGCACCCGCCAGCTGCTCGACCCGATGGCGGCGTTCCAGATGGTGCACATCATGGAAGGCGTCATCCAGCGCGGCACCGCGACCGTGCTGCGCGACCTCAACCGTCCCTTGTTCGGCAAGACGGGGACGACCAACGGCCCGACCAACGTCTGGTTCGTCGGCGGGACGCCGGATATCGTCGCCGGCGTGTACCTCGGCTACGACCAGCCCAAGCCGATGGGCAGCTATGCCCAGGGCGGCCGGATCGCGGCGCCGGTATGGAAGCAATGGGCGCTGACCGCGCTGAAGGACCAGCCCAAGGTGCCATTCGTCGCTCCGCCAGGTATCCGCTGGGTGCGCATCGACCGGGCGACGGGCAAGCGCGTGTTCGGCGTGTTCCCGACGACCGAGGACCCCAAATCGTCCGTGATCTGGGAAGCGTTCCAGCCCCAGACCGAGCCGCGGCGCAGCTATCGCGGGGCGACCGGCGACCCGTACAATACGGACCAGCAGCAGCAAGCGCTGCAGGAGCGGCTGAAGGAGATCCAGGAGATCCAGGCCCAGCAGCGGCAAAAGGGAACCGCCGCGCGGCCGCAGCCCGGTCAGCCCGCTCCGCCGACAGCCGGCTTGCCAACCCAGAACAGCCTCTAATAGGGCCGGTCCTACAGAGACTTCGCGAAGGTTTGAACATGCGCGCCGAGGCGCAGGCCCATATCGACCAGATCAACGCCGCGACCGCGCTGCTGCGGCGGTTCCTTGACTGGGACCGCGCGATCAAGCGGCTCGACGAGTTGAACGCCAAGGCGGAAGATTCGGCGCTGTGGGAGGATCCCAAGGCGGCGCAGGAGGTCATGCGCGAACGGCGTCGGCTGGAAGAAGCGATCGCCGCGACCAAGGCGATCGAGCGCGAGCTCGCCGACACGTCCGAGATCATGGAGCTGGCCGAAAGCGAGGGCGACGAGGCGCTGGTCGATGACGGCGTCAAGAGCCTCGCCGACCTTGCCGAGCGCGCCGAGCGCGACAAGGTCGCAGCGCTGCTCGCGGGCGAGGCCGACCCCAACAACGCCTACGTCGAGATCAACGCGGGGGCCGGGGGGACCGAGAGCCAGGACTGGGCCGAGATGCTCCAGCGCATGTACACCCGCTGGGGTGAACGGCACGGTATGAAGGTCGAGCTGGTCGATTACCACGCTGGCGAGCAGGCGGGGATCAAGTCCGCGACGGTGCTGATCAAGGGCGAGAACGCTTACGGCAATCTCAAGGTCGAAAGCGGCGTCCACCGGTTGGTTCGCATCAGCCCTTACGATTCCAACGCCCGGCGCCACACCAGCTTTTCGAGCGTGTGGGTCTATCCCGAAGTCGACGACGACATCGACATCCAGGTCGACGAGAAGGACCTGAGGATCGATACCTATCGCTCGTCGGGCGCCGGCGGCCAGCACGTCAACACCACCGACAGCGCCGTGCGCATCACCCACATTCCGACCGGAATCGTCGTCGCCTGCCAGAACGAGCGCTCGCAGCACAAGAACCGCGCCTCGGCGTTCAAGCAGCTGAAGGCGCGCCTGTACGAAGCCGAGCTGCAGAAGCGCGAAGCCGAGACCAACGCCGCCAATGCCGCCAAGACCGACATCGGCTGGGGCCACCAGATTCGCAGCTACGTCCTCCAGCCCTATCAGCTGGTGAAGGACCTGCGGACCGGCGTGACCTCGACCTCGCCAAGCGACGTGCTCGACGGCGACCTCGATAAGTTCATGGCCGCGGCCTTGTCGCAGCGGGTCACTGGAGAGACGATCGAGGTCGAAGATGTGGAGTAGGGCGGCTCCGGCCGTCCTTCTCCTGCTCGTTTCGTGCCGCGCGCAACCGAGCGAGCCGCATTTCCCGAGCGCCCATCGGGACGTCGCACCGATCGTCGGCGGTGTCTTCTCGACCGAAGATGCGCGCGACCGGATGGGCGAAGCCGAGCAGGTGATGCAGCTTGCCGGCGTCAAGCCCGGCATGTCGGTCGCCGACGTCGGCGCCGGCGAGGGCTATTACACCGTCCGCCTTGCGCGGGTGGTCGGCGCCAAGGGCCGCGTGTTGGCCGAGGACATCGTGCCCGAGGTTCGCGATTCCCTGAGCGAGCGCGTGCAGCGGGAGAACCTCGACAATGTCGCGGTGAAGCTCGGCGCGGCGGACAATCCGATGCTTCCGGCCCAGTCGTTCGACCGCGTGTTCCTGGTCCACATGTACCACGAGGTGCAGTCGCCTTACGCTTTCCTGTGGCACCTGCGCGAAGGCCTCAAGCCCGACGGGCTGGTCGCGGTGGTCGATTCCGACCGTCCGGTCCAGCGCCACGGGATCCCGGCGTGGCAGCTCAAGTGCGAGTTCGCGGCGCTTGGGATGGATCCGGTCAAGTTCAGCATGCTGACCGGAGGCGATGCTTATTACATGGCGTTCCGACTCGCCCGTCCGCGCCCGGCGCCCGACACGATCCAGGCCTGCGGCGCCTAGAGGTAGCCGAGCTGGCGCAGGCTCGAGCAGTCGTCGCCGGCAAACACCAGATGATCGAGCAGTGCGCAGTCGATCGCTTCGGCCGCCACCGCAAGCCGGCGGGTGGCGCGAAAATCCGAATCGCTTGGCCGCGCGTCACCGCTCGGGTGGTTATGCGCGAGGACGATCCCCGCGCTGCCGTGCGCCAGGGCGTCGGCGATGATCGCCTTCAATGGAAAATCCGCGCCGTCTTCGTTGCCCGCATGATGCGACAGATGGACGCAACGCGCGTGATCATCGGTGTGCGCAACCCATAATTGCTCGCGCGCGGGATCGCTGTCCGCGAGGCAGCCGGCGAAGAAGGAGCGGGCCGCGGCGAGCCCGTCGAGCTTCAGCGGAGTTTCGGCACGCTGATACCGCATCAGTCGATGGTAACGGCGAGCAGCCGTCGCGGGCTATCGGAACCGCTTCCGATTAGGAGCTGGATTTATCCACAACGGATGGTCCGGCGGACTTTCCGGCCCGCCGAGCACCGATTAGATTGGCGCCATGCGCCAATATCTCGACCTCATGCAGCGGATCCTCGACGAGGGCGTCGCGCAGAAGGACCGCACCGGCACCGGCACTTTGTCATGGTTCGGCGCGCAGATGCGCTTCGACCTCGCCGATGGTTTCCCGCTGCTGACGACCAAGAAGCTGCACCTGCGTTCGATCATCGTCGAGCTGCTGTGGTTCCTGCGGGGCGACACCAACATCGCCTGGCTCAAGGACCGCAACGTACGCATCTGGGACGAATGGGCCGACGAGAACGGCGACCTCGGCCCGGTTTACGGCAAGCAATGGCGCGATTGGGAATCGAGCGACGGCCGGCACATCGACCAGGTCGCGAACCTCCTCGCGCTGATCAAGCGCGACCCCTATTCACGCCGCCAGATCGTGACGGCGTGGAACCCTGGCGAAATCGCGAGGATGGCGCTCGCGCCGTGCCACTGCCTGTTCCAGACCCAGGTCGCCGCCGGGCGCCTGAACCTCCAGCTCTACCAGCGCAGCGCCGACATCTTCCTCGGCGTGCCGTTCAACATCGCCAGCTACGCGCTGCTGACGCATTTGCTGGCGCGCGAATGCGGTCTCGAGCCTGGCACGTTCGTGTGGACGGGGGGCGACTGCCACCTCTATTCCAACCATCTCGAACAAGCGCGGTTGCAGCTGACGCGTGAGCCGCGCAAGCTGCCCCGGCTGGTGATCAAGGACCGGGGGCAGGGGCTGTTCGATTACGAGCCCGACGACTTCGTGTTCGAGGCCTACGATCCCCATCCGCACATTTCCGCGCCCGTCGCGGTCTAGGTCAGTTTGCCGGGCGTACCGAGGCGACGAAAAAGGGCTGGTAGCCGCATTGGCTGAGGAATGGCGCATAGGTCGCGCCGCTCAGCGTCGACCATTGCAGCGGCTGGCCTTCCATCAGGAATTCCTCGGCGACCATGATCCGCTGGTCGCTCTTGCCGGGTTCGTGGAACAGCAGTCCCGTCCCGTTGAAGCTGCTTCCGTTGGGCCACACCGGCATCACATACGTCTTGCTCGCCTCGTCCCGGAACAACAGGCAATTGCCCTCGTACATCAGGCTTCCCGCCAAGGCCGCGGTCACCGTCGGCTGATAGGGCGCCGTCGCGATCTCGAGCGGGCGCAGCGGGTGAACTCCGCCATTGGTGCTGCTTACGCACGCGCCAGGGAACGCCAGGGCCGCCAACATCAGCTTGCGCATCACACACTCCATCGTGCGGGGTCGGAAAATAACGCGGGCGGAATGGACCCGTTCCTGCGCGTCGGCGTTAGTCTCAGCCGTCACGTAAGGAGAACAAACATGTTCCAGAAAGTCTTGACCGTCGGGCTGATCGGCGCGGCGCTCGCGATGGCGGCCTGCAATACCGTTCGGGGCGCGGCGCGCGACGTCAATTCGGTCGCGAACTGCACGCAGAACACAATGAATGGCGGCAATTGTTAAGCTGCTAGACAAACTGGCGTCGTTAGCCATGATCGTTCCGGTCTCAGAATGGAGGAGCGATCAATGGTTCGGAAGCTTGTGACGGTGATCCTCGTGGGCGGAGCCCTCGGCCTTGCCGCCTGCAACACCGTCCGCGGCGCGGCAGCCGACGTCAATTCGGCCGCTACCTGCACCGAAAATGCGATGCACGGCGGCGCCTGTTAGTCAGTTCACAACGCAAAATGAACCCCGCCGGAGCCTTCGCTCCGGCGGGGTTTTTGTTTGAGCGCGGAGGTGGACGTCAGTCCTGCAGGTAATCGCCCGCGTCGGCGTCGAGCCCGTGCCCGCTCGGTACCACCTCGGCAAGCGGATCGTCGCCCGTGCCCGTGTTGTCACGCGGCGAACGCGCATTCTCCGCGGCGCGCAGCTCCTCGGCCGAATCCGGCGCGATCAGCGCTTCCTGCATCCGGCGATGAGCGGCACGAAGCGCCGTATCGCGCGACGAAGCCGCGACCCTAAGCCGGTTCATGCCGGCGCCCGTGCCCGCCGGGATCAGGCGCCCGACGATCACGTTCTCCTTGAGGCCCTGGAGCGTATCGACCTTTCCCTGGACCGCCGCCTCGGTGAGGACCCGCGTGGTTTCCTGGAACGAGGCCGCCGAGATGAAGCTGCGGGTCTGCAGGCTCGCCTTGGTGATGCCCAGCAGCACCGGCTTGCCCTCGGCCTTCTTCTGCTTCTTCTCGAGGCGCGAGTTGACCTCGTCCATCTCCTCGCGGTCGACCTGTTCGCCTGCGAGCAGAGTGGTGTCACCACCATCGGTGATCTCGACCTTCTGCAGCATCTGGCGAACGATCACCTCGATGTGCTTGTCGTTGATCTTCACGCCCTGCAGTCGGTAGACCTCCTGGATCTCG
>Ga0207678_10003088_pt1 | contig 15065 bp, 13 predicted proteins | sample KBSC63metaG_FD_184319 | JGI IMG/M metagenome (GOLD analysis project Ga0207678, IMG submission 184319) | Corn rhizosphere microbial communities from Kellogg Biological Station, Michigan, USA - KBS C6-3 metaG (SPAdes) (version 2) | ecosystem: Host-associated > Plants > Roots > Rhizosphere > Soil ...
GGAGAATTCCGACGCTTTCGCGCCTCAGGCGCAACCGCAATACACGGCCACCCTCGCTTCGGGCAGCGCAAGCTACACCAGCCCCGCCCTGACGCAGTATACCGCCACGCGCTGGCACAAAGTGCTGTGGTGGAACAACGACGAGCCGCAGGTCTACCTGCAACAAGATACCCGCTATATCCAGGCAAGCAAGGCTATTTCACGCTACATGGAATTGAAACCCGACGACAAGTTTCTAGCCAGCCTGCGCCAAGAGTGTGCACCACTGGATCATTGCGACCAAACCAAGTCGATGTCGAACGTGGGGGCGCAACCGGCCATCGGGCCCCTGCCGCGCTGGACAAGCCTCTACATCGTCGATCCCGACATGCGGGCCTACTGGTGGATGCTGGCTAACGCCGATGCGCTTGGCGCATACAGCGTCCACTATCGTGACCCCGAGACCGGGTGGCCGGTCAGCATCAAGAAGCATCCATATGTCACCGTGGCGGATTGGGCGTACGCAACCCGTGTAGCGCGGCAGGGCGGGGGAAAGGCCGCCTCTTACAGGGCCGATCTGTTGCCGGGCTGCATAGACAATGAGGTCGTTGAGAAATGCAAGAGCCCGTGGTACCGCACCGGTAATCCCTACTTGTGGGATAACGCGCACCAGCCTTCCTGGGCATACGTGCCCTACATGGTGACTGGCTCTTGGTACTACATGTCGGAACTGGCATTCGGCGCTTCGTACAACAACGTCTGGTCGAACGAGTCCTATCGCGGGTTTTCGAAAGGGCTGATCGATCGATCCCATGATTCGATGCGTGGGAAAGCATGGACGCTTCGCAATCTGGCCGAAGCGGCTTTTTTGCTTCCCGACGATTACCCGCTCAAGGGTGAATTCATTTCAGTTGTCCGCAACTCGCTGGACGACTGGAACCGGAAGTACAGTAATAATCCGGATGCCAACCCGCTGCACGTGACCAAAGACAGCACTGTTTACGGCTTGCATGGAGGTGAGCACAACGGGGTGGCACCATGGCAGCACAACTTCCTGACCTGGTCGGTGGGACATGTTGCGGACCTAGGGTTCGCGGACGCGATTCCGCTGCGCAACTGGCTGGCACGATTCGAAATCGGCCTGATGATCGACTGGCAAAACGATCCAGCCAAGGGCTACTGTTGGCTGCAGGCATCGGCCTACAAGATCCAAGTAAAAGACGCAGCGGGGAACTGGTTGCCCTCGTACAGCGCGGTCTATGCCGCAACATTTCCAGCGCTGGTCGGATTGGCTTGCAATTCGATGCCCATGCTCACAGCGCTTCACCAGGTGCGCAAAAAACCCGTACGCGCAGGCGAAATGAGCGGCTATCCCTACGCAGCCACTGGCTTTCCGGCCAATTTCCAGATCGGCATTGCAGCCGCGGCGGATAGCGGATTGCGGAAGGCACACCAAGCATGGCAACTATTCGAATCACGCAGCATTAAGCCAACGCCGCCGCACAGTTATGACGACTATCCGAATTTCGCGGTATTGCCGCGTTCGGTGCCGCATTGATGCGTCGGTGCAGCATAGCTGCGGCACTTCAGCGGTTACCAAGGTAAATTCCGAGCACGATCAACCCGGCGCCGATAATCCATCCTGCGAACATGATGGTGACAAGCCGGTTGATTCGGAGATTCTTCAGTCGCCACGCGAGATCGGCCAAAAGCCACCATAGCATGGTGAACACCGCTAGGGAAAAAAAGCCCCAGCCCAAATGGCCGGACGCCCAGAAAAAATCCCTCATGTCATGGAATCCGTTTCAGCGATCACGGTTTCGCCCGCGCGTACAGTCTCGCCAACCTTGACCCGTAGCTCCGCCGCGGCGGGCAACTCGAGGACGACGGTGCTGCCGAGCAGGATGCGCCCGATGCGCTGTCCGCGAGTAACCTGGTCGCCTCGGTTGACCCAAGTTTCGATGCGCCTCGCCGCTAGGCTGGTGATGAGGCGGACCGCAAGTGGCCCCGCGCGGGTGTCGAGCACGAGGCGCTTTTGCACGGGGCACGGCTTTTCCCGCAGAAACGCGAACTCCCTGCCTTCGCCATCCATGAAATCCTGCCCTTGCGTTTCAACGCTCACGATGCGACCTGCAAGCGGGCTGCGCTGTACGTGCATATCCCAGAAACTGAGCGCGATCACGAGATACCGCGTGCCGTCCCGCACATCGGCGCTGGTCACCAGACCGTCCGCGGGAGCAAGCACGCCGTCGCCTGGCGGCGCAACCCGTTCGGGGTCACGATAAAAGTACGCCAGAAAGCCAGGATGGAATCGTCCGCTCTCGAGCCAATCGCGGATCTGCTGTTCCGGCCAGCGTTTTCGTGCCCCAAGGAAGCGCCGCACCAACGGCGAGGGATATGGGAATGCGCGCAACCAAGCCGCCACCACGGCAACCAGCACCAGTAGTACAACTATCTGTACCGCCAGAACCATTCCTGACTTCCACCCTGCGCACCGTCACATTGCACGCGAATTGCCGCCCACGCGCTGACTTCCTAGTGTGTCATATCTCTGCGCCCCGACGACACAGGCGCCGCCGATACACCTTGGGACGACTTTCCCGACCGTTCACCAACGATCGACTACGGCGTACTTGAGCCGCATCAGCCGGCTGCGCCAACCACCGCGACGCCCGACGTCCCGCGCGTATCCGAACGCCTCCAGCGTCTCGCCGGCCACTTCATCGAAAAGCGCGCGATCCGCAAGCGTCATCTCGCGATGCCAGGAATCGATCTTGCCGGAATCCGGTGCACACACGGAGCTTTGGTGGTATTTCAGGCTGTCACTCGGCATGACTGTCTGCGCTTGCTTGTGATAATCGAGCATGCCGTCATCGAACGGCTCGTCGAGAAAGGCGCACACCTGCCGCAGTACCTGTTTTGACGACTTCACCAAGTCCTCGTAATGTATTTCCGCGTAGTGTCTGGGGCCGATCATCATGCCCATCTTGTGCGCAAGCATTACCCGCCAGCTCCAGTCACGTGCAAGCGCAAGCAGGTTCTTCGATCCCCAGCCCAGCTTTCGCAAAGACGTGGCGACGGCACGGCCGTCGCGCACGATGTGGACGAACTGGCATCCCGGAAACAATCTCCAGATGATATCCATCTTGATAGTGTTGTCGGGATCCTTGTCGCCCCAGCGGCGCTTTCCTTCCGTTACCGCATACACCTCGTAGATCGATGCAACAAGGCTTGCGTAACTATCAGGCCTGCGTGCCAATATCGCCTGCCGATCACGAATCAAACCGCCGCGCTTGACGAATGCTTGTGCAGAAATGTCATCAAGCAGGCGCGCCACGTGTCCCGGGGTCTGCAAATCCCCATATTCGCCGAGCCGACAGTGGAACTTCGGGATAAAGTCGGATTCGAAGGGAATCGCAATATGCGGGTGCGCGTTGAGCATCAGGCGCAGCATCGTCGTGCCCGAGCGCTGTACCCCCACGACGAATATAGGGTCCATCCTCTCGATGACCGTCCCGGACTTTGTGTTGCTCGTCATTTTAGTCGCACGCCTGTTTCCACGCGGACAGTAGGTTGAATCCATCTTGCCGAACTCACGCTATTTTGCCCTCGATCAAGTAGAAAGCCTTACCGTTCGCATTTGCTAGAAAGGTGTCTACGCGCAAGTCGTCGAAGTAATCCTCGTATCTGGAACGCACCTCATCCTCACTCCCGAAGTGCCTCACATGAGAGATGAAAGGAAAGTTCGGTAGCGTGCCATAGAATTTCGCGCCTGACCGGATTCTGTTCAAGGCCTCGATATCCCTTTCAACATGCTCGAGGAATTCGGTACATATGACCGCGTCGTAGTCAACGGTAGTGAACAGATCCGTTTGAAACGCGTCTTGCAGACTGAATGTGAAAGCGGGACATGCTTGTTTGGCTTGCTCGATACGCTTCGCGCTGAAGTCGAATCCATGATACTTGCAGGTGCCCTTGTCCTTGAGGAGGCAGGCCAGCTGCCCGGGTCCGCATCCGATTTCAAGTATGGACTCGATTTTCGCCCTTTCGATGCGATCGGCAATCACCGTCCACAAGAAATAATATTCGGACTGAGAATAGTGGCTTCGCCAAGCGTCATTCGCATTGAATGATGCATCGTACCAATCGGAATCCTTCTCGCCGGAGGGTTCCGGGTTGACGCGATTTCTTCCGCTTGTTCCGAACACTGCCTTGGCGCCCCGCAGGATACCGGGTGGTATGAGCTCGTCGATCAGGCTTTTGAGTTTTATCCGCATGGCTGGCTTTCGACGCTTTGAGACCCGCTCGGTCGATTGTAGCCCCGGAATATTGCGCCGTGATGGGTGGATCTCGCCGGCTTGCGATGCATCAGGAAGCCATCGACTGCTCAAGGTCTGTGGTCAATCGGACAAGTAGCGGCACGACCATGCGATTGGCATACACCGCGGAAAGGAGACCGCCGGTGCTGTACCTGCCGAAGTAGCACAACATGAAATACAACTGCGCCCAGCGGAGCGCGGCCATTTCGCCAGGATCCAATGATCCGTAGCCAGCGAGAAATGCCTGTTCCAGAAGCGCGTAGTGGTCACGGATCTCTCGGTTGCCGAAAGAGCGGCCGGCGAGCAACACGTGATTCAGGAATGACGCCATGTCGTACACGACGGCGCCACGCACCCCTAGCGTGGTATCGAGGATCACGACCATGTGGGCATCACAAAGGATGTTTTCCGGCTTGAAGTCCCCGTGCGTCCGTGACCAGCGGAGTGCTGCGGCCGCAATCCTTGGGGCCAGTTCGCGCAGTATGTTCAGCGCGCGGATCGCAGTGTCGCTCTTCTCGAGGCACGCTCCGTATTGCTGCACGAGGTATGCGATTTTCGACTCGACATCCAATGGACCGGTCAGGTCGTGCTCGGCATTCGCATCATGCAGCTTCCGCAGCAGGGCGCCGGCCGATCGATACACCGCCGTCAGCTCGGTTGAATCAACACTGCGGGCGCGGTGGATGGCGTTCTCTCCCTTGAACCAGCGCGTCACCATCGCGGCGCGGCCGCGTACCTCCAGGCAGGCAAGCGGCGTTAATGTCCCCAATCCATCGTCCAGCGCCAATAGTTTCTGCAACCTGCACAAGGCTTGGTATTCCCGCTTGATTGCTTCATTTTCAGCAGCCCCGTGGTCCGCACGCGCCAGCTTCGCGACGATTTGCTCACCACAGCGCTTGCACCGAAACCGCTGCAGGATCGAATTCGAGCGCACGTGAGATCGGCCAGTGCGGTGCCAAATTCCCGCTGCTCTGCAACCGGGACATTCGAGGTGCTTGTTGACCTCCGAGTCGAAGTCCGCGACGGTTGCGCTCATAGTTCATGACACCGCGCGCACCTGCGCCCGAATGCTCGTCACGCCTTCACCGCGACGACGTAGATCGCTTCGCTGATCAACGGGAGCAGCCTGTAATGCCTGACCTCTCGCAATCCGGCCCCGCGCAGCAGCGCCTGGATATCACGGCGGGTGATCGGAAACCGCGCTGGCGGCTGATGTCCGAGCAGCCGCTTGATGGCGCGCCGAAACCGCTGATACGGCGAATCGAAGCTGTGATTGATCACGACGATCGCCCCCCCCAGCCGGACCACACCGGCGAGGAAACTGATCTGCTGTTCCAGCGGAAAATGCATCAGGACTCTCGCACACAGAGTCCCGTCGTACGAGTCGGTGCCCGCTGGCATGTTGCGTGCATCGCCGATCTCGCACGTGAACGCGCTGCCGAAACGTTGCAGCCGTTGCTTGGCCACATTCAGCATCTCGCCGGAAATATCCACGCCGTGCACGCGATATCCGGCCGCCAGCAGCGGTTCGGCCAGCCGTCCCGTACCGCAGGGGATGTCCGCCAGCAGGGCGCCTTTTTTTAGGTCTCTGAAGCACTTCTCGATCACGCGCTGCTCCCAGCGATTGAATACCCGGCCGGGAAGGCTGGAAAAGCGGGCAGCATCGTAGGCAACCGCAACCGCGGAGCTCTTGTAGTGCTCGTTGGGGTTCCAATTCATCGTCGCATCTCCGGTTCCTGCGTGGTCGCACTGGCCATCGGACAGCTCACACTCCTCGCCGTACCAAGAATTCACGCGACAAGCTCACGCCATACAACTTCTATCGCCAGCGCACGCGCAAATGCTCCGTTGCCGGGGAGGCGCCCCAGATCGAGAACCGGCTCCAGCCGCCACTCGCCCGGCAGCAGCGATCGACAATGCCGCACCATGGTAGCCGAAACCCTAGCTTTTCCCACACGTCGATGTACCGCGTTGATGCAGGGCCGCAAACTTATCGGGCGCATGCGCGTCGCCCAATCGGATGCGCGCGCGCACCAACCCGGGCCATCGGCGAACCGGAAGCCGTAAGCGGATGGCTGGCTCGCCATGCCGGAGTCCAAAGTCATGATCAAGCGGCTTTCCAGCAGCCCGGCATTTTTCCACGCCAGCGGCAATCCACAGGTGAGCTGCACCGTGGCGAGGTCCACCAGTGGCGTGGCATAGTACCCGTGCCGCACGCCGATGCTGTTGTTCACGCTCATCCAATGGTGACAGCGAAACTTCGGATAAAGCAGTTCAACCTGCGCGCGTGTAAGCACCCGATATGGATCCAAGTCATCAAGTCCCAGCGAACGCAGCATGGACGTCGCAAGCTGCTCTCGATATGCGCGCAGGGCGCCGGCACCGCGAAACACCTTGGGGTCGAAGCCGCGATAGAAGGCTTGCACGATATCTGTCGCACGGAAGGTCCTGTCGGGCAAATGGAAATAGTTGCGGAAAATCTCACCACCGCCGCCATTCAGCACCAAATAGCCCTGCGCGGTCTGGTCGAGACGGGTTTGTTGGTCCGATCCAGGATCGTAAATACCATCCGTGGGCAACCCGTCGAAGAACAAGGCGCTGGCCACCAAACGTTCCAGGCTCGGTTCCGGTAGATCATGATTCAACGCACCTTTGTCGATCAGCGCGAGCGGAAGCCTCGCGCTGGCGGCGACGCTTTTCGCAATCATCACGTCATCGGATGTCGGCTGACCGTAAACAAACAGTTCCGGGTGGTTGCCGGCGTCGAGCAGGCCGGCCACGATCAGGCGCGAATCGAACCCTCCCGACAAAGCTGCTCGCGTACGCCCCGCGAACGCCGTGGCAACCTCCCTGTTGATCAGCTTGAGGTGTGCACAGATTTTATCAACCGCATCCTGAAACGAAGAGGGTCCTTGTGGCTCGTTCCACGCATCGCGCGGGATGCGCCGAGTACGGCGCCCGCGAACCGTCAGGTCGAACGCAAACCCACTCGGCAACGTCGTAACGCTCCGAGCCACCGTCGCGCAGGAATGGGACGCCCCGAGCAGGACATATTCCACCGCGGCCACTTCATTCAACTCCACGCTGTCGGTATACGCACACGTGGCCAACCAACTGGTGCTGTAGAAACGTCCATCCGCACTTGCATAGATCCGCACGAAGCCGAGCGCGTCGTTCAGCAGCAGGCATTGCGTCGAAGTCCGCAGAAATAAAGCGTAATTGCCGCGGAGCTGCGCCTCGTCAAGGCTTCCTGGCCTGTCCATCTCTTCGAGCGCGAGCGCAAGTGCGGCGCGTCCAAACTTTTTGCGATACCAGATGGGTCCGACGCAACACGCAATGCCGGCCGGTGTTCGTACCTCGCAGTTTTCGGCGCCTTGCGCGGACGGGTGTGTCCACGCCATCAGTTCACCGCCCTCCCAAATAAAACCTTGCGTCGACAGGAATCCCTGACGCCGAACGGATTCAGCGGAACGAACTGCCCCGCCCCGATCCGCACCTTCGAGAATCACCGCGATGACGTTCAACATGATGTCGCTTCTTCCCCAACCGGTTCGAACCGGGTACGACAGCCCGCTGCGCAACAAGCCCCGTCCGGTCTTACACGATAGTCCGGCCACCCGGCTTTCTTCGCCTGTATAAGCCAATCAGCAATTCGTGTCCCCGGCCGATGGCGCCCCGTAACTCCTCCAGAAGCGGATGCTTCATTGCCACCATGGCGATTAGCCAGCCCGTGCTGGCGCCAAACACGGCTATCACCAGACCCAAAAGCAAGTGCCCGGCGAGGAATCCGGGCCAGAACAGCACCACGGCTGGCACGACGCTGGAAGCCAATGTCACGACTGCGCTCGGCGCCAAGGCGCGGACACACTTACGTACCTTCAGCGCGTCGAAATCATGAATCTTCCGATAATAGAGTGCCGTTGCGATCACGTAGACAAGGATCTGCGACGCGGCGACCGCCTCCACGCTCCAGAGCGCCGCCACGATGGCGAGCAGCACCCGCGCGATCTGGTACTGGATTTCCACCACTGTGGCAGCGCCGATCCGGCCGACTGCGACAAAAAACTGGTTGCATTGGTAAATTAGGGTACCAACGATCGCCGCGCAGCAGAGCCAACGCATGATCGGCACGGCGGCGTCCCATTGATTGCCGAACATGATCCGGATCATCGGCAACGCCATCAGAGCCGCGAACGCAAAGAACGGCCAGCTAATGCCGGTAAGGTAAACGAGCGAGCGCAGAAACAACTGCGGCGCCGTGCCGGTTTCGCGGTGCTCGGCGGCGAAAGCGGGGTAGGCCACCGCGGTGATCGCGGCGACAACCTTGTCGCGAAACATGTTGACCGGCCCGTAACCGCGTGAATAGAACCCGGCATCGGCGAGCCCCAACATCTTGCCTACGACCAGATTGGCCGATTGCTGCCCGATCTGCGTCGCGATGTCCGACACCATCATCTTGGCCCCGAACGGCAATATCTGCCGCCATCCCGACAGGCTGAATCCGCGCACCCGATGCCCGGAACTCCACAAGGCGCAGCCAAGAACCATTACTGCCATCGACGCGAGCGAAGCCCAAGCCATGCTCATGTAACTGAAGCCGGCATACGCCAGACCGATCGTCGCCAGGTTGCTCGCGACGGTCGCACTCGTATTGATCTTGTAAAGCACGCCGAAAGCCATGTCGCGCCGCAGGAGCGCCATGGTGGTGAGACCAAACGGCACCAGAATGAAAGTTCCACTCATCACGCGCAGGACGTCCCCCACGCCGGCATCCTTGAAGAACGCGCCCACCGACCAACTCGCTATGAAAATAATGACCGCCAAGACCCATGCGAGTATCAGGTTGATTGTAAAAGACGTCCGAATCATCCGGTCGGTCAGGCTTTTTTCCTGCACTAGGTAATCGCTGATACCGAATGTCCGCAGCATGTTCGCAAGCGTCGTGAGCCCAACTGCTACGGAAAAGACGCCGATTTCCTTCGGCGTTAACAGGCGGCTCACGATCACGATCTGAGCAAAGCCGAACACAAGGGTCGTATACTTTTGCGCGAAGGAAAAAACCAGAGATTTCCGTACGCTCAGCTTTTTGGTGGCCATGAGATCAATGACATCCGGATCGGCATTGGATCAGCATTGCCCAGTCGCGCGCGTCAGCTGCGCACGAATGGGGTTTGTGGCGCGGGACCGCCGCGGCAAACGGTGCGGCCGCAAGATCACTCCAGAACACCACTTATCAGGCCCGTTTTTCCAGGCAAAAATTGGTCCATGGGGTGAACAACCGCAACAACTGAGTGCGGTGCATCCCCAATACGTGCGGACGAGCCAGCCTGCGAATCTCCCATACGGTGGACCCGATGATGCGCGCATTGAGCAATTTCGGAAAATAATTCCAGCCAAGTTTATGGCTGTGTAACTCGACGGGATAGATCCGGTTGGGCACGCTGATGAAAAGCAAGCCGCCTTCGACGAGCACTCGTGCCATTTCCTGCGCGCAAAACCGCCTCACATCAGGCCGGGTAATGTATTCCAGTACGGAACAGCAGATGCAGAGATCAGAGCTGTCATCCGGAGCAGGCAATGCCTGTCCTTCTCCAATGACACCGAATTCGCAACGATCATCCACCCCATACAGTCGCGCCCGCGCTCGGGCGATGGTTACGTCCGCCGAACTGATGTCCACGCCACGACATTGGGCTTCGGGAAACAGAAGCGTCAAGGCGATCGAACCACTACCCGATCCACACCCGAAGTCGAAAATGACAAGGGGAATGCGATCTACGGACACCAACAGCCTGGGCATGGTGGTGCGCAGGTGGTGCTCTACGTTGTGCAGAAAGCGTTCGAGTTCATTGACGCCGTGGAACCGCCAAGGTGACTCTTGTCGGACCACTTCCACGAAATTTTCGAAGGCGGGGGTCCGGGATACGGCCACAGCGTGGGCCATCGCTGCCTTGAGGCGGTTTGCGTGAGGATTGCTCGCTAGGATCGGCACATCCTTCTCCAGTCTGCCGTGGATGATTGGCACGTTCATGCCGGCCCGCCCCCCAAGCCGGAAGGCATCTGCTAGCGCGCCACCAGAAGATACAAGATCGAACCAAGGACGATCACCCCAAGCACCAAACAGGCCACACCCAACGCAGCGACAAGCAGATTCTTCCAGCCGTCATTCCACGCCCGCATGGCCCTGCCCCAAGTAAGCCAGAGTCCTGTCACGGGCAAGCTGCCAGAAGGTTGCGGCAATGGCGCTGCCGGGGCATACCGGCAAAACTGCTCCACGGTGCAGATCTCGATATCGGGCTGGGTACGAAGCCATGCCAGCAACGCATTGAAACGACGAATGACCCGGCGATTGGGGCGGCCATACCGGCACAGACTGAAACTATGCATGAGAATGCAAAGTGTCGGCAGTCCACGCCTCGCTGCCCAACGCGTGACATGCTTGATCTCCGGCAGTGAGCAACCCTCGATATCGAGCGCACGCCGTGAGTGCCACCGCCCCACACGAACCTGCTCAAAGCTTGTGAGTGGAATTTCCCAAACCCCGTTCACGCAGCTCAGCCCATTCGAAACCCCCATCTGGCGTACCAAGGGCACATCAACGCGGCTGCCCGGTGACAAAGAACTATCGACCAGCAAACCCACGGAGGCGACGGCTTGCAAGGTGTCCAGGTTGGCTGAAAAGGCCCCGGCACGGTGAGCCACGACTTTCTTGCCCGTCCATTCCTCGATCAGCGACATCCCTTTTTCGAGAATATTCGTTTGGTCGTCCCGTGAAGCTTGGCTGATGCCATAGAAGGGAAACATGGGGCGCGGATGAGTGTGCAATTCCAGATCGTGTCCGCGCGAGTGGATAATCCTTGCGGCACGGGCGATCTCTGCCTCGTCATGTTTGCCGGCTTCATAAGCGTTGAAGTAAAAGGTTCCCTTTGCTTGATGCTCTTCGAGAACATCCATGATCATCTCGATGCCTAATGTCTCAGCATGACCTGGGATGTGGCCCAAGATGTCTACAGCCGGATTGCCCCGGCTCCTGGTTTCCACATCGATGCTGAAAATGAATCGTGTCGTCACGGCTTCAGCTCGCCTTGTTGGGTTGCGATACTTCCGCGCACGCCAACGGCCCCCATGGGGGGGGTGGCCACACGCACCGGTCGTGACGAAAATTACCCGGATATCTGATCGTCCCTGCCTTCATTTGGTTTCCGGAATCGTTGAAATCATCTTGCGCGCCAGATGCCACGCTTCGCGGCTCAAGCGATCGTGCGTCGCATACCAGCCGCGCCGAAACGCGGAGGGTGGGCGACCCATCCCGGTGAGCGGATAGCCGCAACTTTCCAACATGTCGGCAGCCACACCATCGAAAATTGCCTGGTCGCGCAGCGACATGGCTTCACGCCAACGGGCGATTTTTTCGGGCTTCAACTGCTTCGCATCAGACATAAAACGCGCGGTCACCGGACCGGCTGGCGCTCCCGTTACGAAATGCTCCAGCTCCGCCATGGTGGTCTTCGGATCAGAAATCAGATCTTCGTAGCGAATTTCCAGATATCGTCCGGGCATATCCTGCGCAGCATTCCGCGTCACCTTGATGTATTTACGCCAGTGGACGGCGGCGGCGCAAGTATTCTGATGACCCCATGTCACATGTCGATGCGACATTGCGCAATCGCGACCATCGCGGATGACGTGGATAATCCGGCAAGCGGGGAAAAACCTGTTGAGCAAATCCAGATGGCGGCCAAACACGGGATATTTGGAACCGATTCGGCTTTTGCCCATCTGCTCGGCGATTTGGTGCAATATGTCGAGAGTTGCCGCAGTGAAATTTGTGTGCCCTTTCTCCAGGCGATGCCAGTCGATGGTGACGGAGTAATTCCGTTTCAGGATGGAAAAGAATTCGTCCCGGCGAAGATCGAGCAACAAACGCCGGAAGTTCTCTTGCTGACACAGATCACCATAGCGAGAAAGGCGCAAGCCGAAAGCGACAATAAACTGGCCCTCGTTTACGAAGCCCGCGTCAAAGTAGTCCCGCATCAGCCGGTTCACCCAAGTGGTGCCGGAACGAGCGAAGCCCGTCAAGAAAATGGGCGATTCCGTCGGTGGCGAACTTCCGGCCCCCATCGGCTGCCCCATGTTTCGTGGTTTGGTCATCGAACAGCGATCCCGTCCAGAAGGCCGGCGAGCACCGTGGTTCCTTGGCGCCTTGAATAGGATCTCACGACACTTTTGCTTGCCACCGACGCTCTTTGTTCGCGCAAGGCGTGGACGAATTCCAGGAGCCCCTTTTCGATGCCCGGAATATCGTCCAACGCAACCAGCTTCGCCCCCCCCGATTCACGCAGCAAGGACTCGGTGTCACCCCCCTTTCCAACCAAGCCGAAAATGGGACGCCCAACCCGCAAATACTCGTAGACCTTTGCCGGAATCTGATGATCAAACTTGCCTCCCTGGAACAGCAATAAGGCATCAGCATCAACTTGTTCAAGGAGCGCTTCACGGTTGGGGATCAGCGGTGCCAACGTCACCATTCGTTCAAGACCGCGACGCCGGATCTCTTCCTGATACCGTGCCTCGGAGCCGCTAGCGCGCAACACGATCGAAATATCTTCGGCGGCCAAGGCTTTTGTTGCCTTGAGATTTGCGAGCGCAGAAAAGAACGGCAATGGATCGCGCCCATCCGGATAAAGGATTCCGCTGTGGACGAGTCGCAACGGTCTGCGCGGCGGACGAGCCGTTGGCTCGGGAAGGGTAGAAAAAGCCGCCTCGTCATAGCCGTTGGGAATGACGGCCATGCGACCTCCACGAAAAGTTCGAGGGTAATTTTCCGCGTACCGACGCATGGCGCCGGGTGTAGTGAACACCACACGCGTGGCGCGATCCAGCACCTTTCGCTCCCAACGCGTCTGCGAAGACACCGAGAAAGGATTGCCGGCTTCGACTGAACCAGAAACCGGGTCGCGGAAGTCCGCAATCCATGGAAGCCCGGTCACCCTGCTCAAAGTATGGGCAATGCAATGCGCAGTCATGATGGGGTACGTGGACCAGATGGCATTTATTTGATGCTGGCGGATCAATCGCAATCCCTTCCACACCGCGGCTACCCACCAAGTCGACCAACGGTCAGGCTGCGCGAGGAACCCGGGATATTTGCCGCGGATCGAAAGCTGCCGTTGCACATCCAGTCCCATCGCTCTATGCACTCGGCAACCCGCCGGAATCGCCGTGACGTTGTTTGCGTCAACGCGAGGAAAGGCAGCGGAATGGGCTGACAATACGGTAGGCTCCCAACCCTCCTCCGGCAGGTACCTTACGAATCCCAGAGTCCGCAGATGACCACTTCCCATGGAAGCGGGAGGAAAGTGGAAGGCAACCATCAATACTCGCTTCACGCCGTCACCCCGACAATACTTTATGAGCCGCATGCGATCCTGGAAGTGCCCGGGATGGCGCGTGAACGGGCTCTAGAAGCGTCAAGGGTTCACGGACCAGGATCTCCAGCAGCGCCGAAAGCGCGATCAACTGGTAAACCAGGTCGAAATAAGTCATGGGCAAGAATGCGCCCGCCACTATGAATGCCACAAGGGAAACCTGCAGCATGGAAGCGAGATCGTAGGCCCATTTGTGTTCCGGCACGTCACGTGTCATGGTTCGAACACGACTGCAGTTGCGCCAGCTGACCAACAAAAGCATCAGGAACAGAATCAACCCCGGGAAGCCCTGTTCGCTCAAAGCGCGAAAATAGATGCTGTGAATGGCGCGTTGCTTAGCGCCCTCTGGCGCGTACGCCTCCCACATTGTCGAGCTCTTGTAATCGTCAAACCCCCCCCCGACAAGTGGCCGATGAATGGCAAGGTTCGCCGCAAACTGCCAAGACTGTATTCGGGTTTCGGCCGTATTGACCTGGGTGGCATCTTGCAACGTATTCATGCGCGCCAGCCACTGCGGCGGCATGAAATGATAGGCGGCAAAGCCGACCACAACTACCGTCACAATCACTGCCAGTCTGCGGCGGCTCTTCAGGAATAGGGCTCCGGACACAATCGCCAATCCGATCAACCCGCCGCGCGAATATGTACCGAATACGCCGGCATAAGTGAACAGCATGCCCAGACCAAGGCCGACCCGCACCAGTTTTCGAGATGCCTGCAACTGCAGATAGCGCATGAATGGCAATGTCATGCAGAGCGCCAGCGCTAAGGCATTGTTGTCGGAAATGAAACTCCCGGGAGGGCCGAGAACATGATTGACGCCTCCCCCCGTCACCGTGAATATCCCACCCTTTACGCCGTAAAACCCCAGTGAAACCACGATCATCCATACAAGCCAATGCATACGTTCGCGCGTGTTTACCATCATCAAAGTCACGAACACCATGACCATGATTTTTGCGAACTCCTGGAACTTTTCCGCCGCAGCAGCCGGCTCTGCCGCAAACAAGGTCGTAATACCCGTCCATGCCAGAAACACGAACAGAAGCACGCTTACTGCGGACATCGGGATTCTTTTTTGTTCCTTGCTGACGGCGAGACTCACCAGCGTGAATACCGCAATCATCATCACCCACGGAAAACTGTACGCAAAGCCGTAGCACAGGCGGTGCGGATTCATGTAGCCGAGCCACGACCACACCAGCAGCCCGATGTACGGGCGTGACAGGATGAAGGGAACGGTCCCGAAGATGAAAAGGGCGAGGGCGATGTCGCGCATGGATCAGACCGCCTGCAATTGCAACATCAGTGCATCCATGAAGAACTTGGCGGCCCAATT
>Ga0207678_10003089_pt1 | contig 15064 bp, 10 predicted proteins | sample KBSC63metaG_FD_184319 | JGI IMG/M metagenome (GOLD analysis project Ga0207678, IMG submission 184319) | Corn rhizosphere microbial communities from Kellogg Biological Station, Michigan, USA - KBS C6-3 metaG (SPAdes) (version 2) | ecosystem: Host-associated > Plants > Roots > Rhizosphere > Soil ...
CATCGACTCCGGCTTCACCGCGGTTGCGGCACGGCTCCTGCTTCGCGTCGCGCGTCAGAAGGGAGAGCTTCAATGAGTGAAGATATCGATCAGCGGGTCCTCCGCGCCCGTGTCAGAGGTTGCATGCCCCGGCGCGCCTTGCCGCTCGGCGGCTGGCCCTGGTTGGCCGCGCTCGCCGCCTGCGGACCGAACGGCGCGAGCGACGGAGGCCCGGGGCTGGAGGAGAGCGCCGCGAGCCTGCTCAGCCGTCCGGAATCTGAAATCGCAGCTGCGAATGCTGGCCCGTACACCTTGTTCGAGGCGGATCCCGTGCGGCCGATCGCCGTGCTGGAGCGCAGCGGCCTGGTGGCGGTGACGAATACGGTAGACAACTCTCTGGAGCTGTTCTCACCCACGCGCCGCTCGCTGGCAGCCTGCGGCGCCGTGCCGGTGGGGCTGCAGCCGGTGGCCGCGGCGGTGGTCGGCGAGGCCGGGGACCGCGCCGAGCTCTGGGTGGTCAATCAGCTTTCGGACAGCGTGAGCGTGGTCTCGCTCGACACACGCAACTGCCAGGCGGAGGTCGTGCGTACGCTGGCCGTCGGGGACGAGCCGCGAGATATCGTGGTCGCCCGCAACTCGCAGGGTCTCGAGCGCGTGTTCGTGGCCACGGCTCACCGCGGGCAGCAACATCCAGCGCAGGGAGCGCGGCTCGCCACCGACCAGGTCACGCCCCCCGCCGAGAAGCTCGAGCGCGGCCTGGCCGACGTGCTGGTGTTCGATCCACAGGCCCCCGACGCAGCGCCGGCGGTCGTCAACCTGTTTGCGGATCGTCCGCGGGCTCTCGCCGTCGCCGACGGTGTGGTGTACGCCGCCAGCTTCTTCAGCGGCAACCGCACCACCGTGATCCCCGCGCAGACGGTGACGGCGCGCGGCCTCGCCAGTCTGCAGGGCGTGCTGGCGATCGACGACAGCGGCGCGCCGATCGAGCAGGGCGGCGAGCTCGAGCTCGCGCCGGGCGCACAGGGCCGTGTGATCGAAGGCGGCTTGCCCGCCGTCGCCGGCAGCGGACGCTGCCTCGCTGACCCGCGCGATCAGGACGACAACTTCCAGCTGCTGAAACTTTGCGCCGAGACGGACGCGCAGCAGCACCTGCAGCGGGTGCTCGTGCAGCAGCCCGGCGCGGCCAATCCGATCTGCCAGTGCACGACCGGCGACGGCAGCTTGCAGCCTACCACCGGCTTGATCGTGAAGTTCTTCGACGATCGGGCGAGCTGCGCCGAGAGCTGGACCACATTCCCCGACGGCACGCAGGGCTGCTGGCTCGACGCCGCGCCGAACGCAGTGGCTTCCCCCGCGCGCTTCGCCGATCGGCGCGCCCCGCCGCTCGCCTGGAACCAGCAGGTCAAGTTCTCGCTGCCGGATCTGGACGTGTTCGCCATCGGCGTCGACGATCTGCAGGTGTCGAGCAGCTTCGCCGGCGTGGGCACGATCCTGTTCAGTCTGTCGGTGCAGCCGCAGACCGGCAAGCTGTTCGTGACCAACACCGACGCACAGAATCTGACGCGCTTCGAGGGCCACGGCTCGAGCTCCAGCAGCAGCGTGATCGGCCACCTGCACGAGAGCCGGATCACGGTCATCGACCCCGGCAAGATCGACGCGGCGGAGCGTGTGCAGCCGGTGCACTTGAACGGCCATATCGACTACGCGCGCTGCTGCGACAAGGATCCCGACGAGAACCGCAAGAGCTTCGCCTTCCCGACCTCGGGCGCCTTCTCTGCCGACGGCGAGCGCTTCTTCTTCAGCGCGCTCGGCTCGGACAAGATCGGCGTCGTCAGCGCCGGCGCGGTGCGTCCCGGCTTCGATCAGGACGCCGCCCGCGCCGCCGGGGAGCTGCGCGAGCTGTTCCTGAGCGACGACGTCGCGAATCCCGAAGGCCCGGTCGCGCTCGCGCTCGATGCGCGCCGCGACCGGCTGTACGTCAAGACGCAGTTCGACAACGCGCTGGTGGTGGTCGACACCGAGCGCGAGCGCATCACGGGCCGCGTGCGCTTGCCCAGCCCGGAGCCGGAGTCGGTGACGCGCGGGCGCTCGGTGCTGTACAACGCCCGGCTCACCTCGTCGCACGGGGACTCGGCCTGCGCCAGCTGCCACGTGTTCGGTGACTTCGACGGCCTGGCCTGGGACCTGGGCGATCCCGAAGGACACACGGTGACGAACCCGGGCCCCTTCGCGCTGCCGGGTCTCGATATCGCGGATTTCCGCAGCAACAAGGGCCCGATGACGACCCAGACGCTGCGCGGGCTCGCCAACCACGGCCCCCTGCACTGGCGCGGCGATCGCACGCGCCGCTCCCAGGACGCCCCGGGAGAGCAGCCCGACACCGGCTCGCTCGACGAGGTGAGCTCGTTCGGCGAGTTCGACGTGGCGATCGGCACGCTGAACGGGAACGACAGCGAGCTGGATCCGGCCGTGTTCAGGGCCTTCACCGACTTCGCGCTGCAGCTCAGCTTGCCGCCCAACCCCCATCGCCATCTGGACAACACGCTGACGCCCGACCAGGCGGCGGCGCGCGCGCTGTTCTTCGGCTGCAGCAGCATGAGCGACGTGCAGTTCGCGGCGCGCACCTGTCTGGGCAACGACGGCTCGCTCGTGTCGATCGAAACGGCGACCAACGAGTGCCTGTGCGCGCGCAACCCGATCGTCGATGGGCTGCGCCGGCTGCCGCAAGTGCAGGCCTTCGCCCAGCTGCTCGCCGCGCGTCTGGCGGAGGGCGACCTACGCGCGCGCCTGGAGGCGCTGGCGAACGACAGCTCGCAGCTCCCGCCCGAGCAGCGCGCCGCCGGCGCGAGCGCCGCGGCGGACTTCGCCGCGGGCAACGCCCTGCTGCTCGGCGCCGACCTCACGCCCGTGGAGGCCTCGCTGCTCTCGGCCAGCCTGGCTCGAGCGCTCTCGCAGCTGAGCAGCGGGCTCTCGCGTGTGCTCGCCGCCTCGGCACAGAATGGCACGAGCACCGCGCAGGACATCGCCACGGCGCTGTTCGCCGCGTTGCCCCTGGACAGTCTGCCGCCGGAGCTGCCGCGGGATGCGCAGGGCGTCCGCATCCTGTTCGAGACGATCGGGGACGTGGCGTCGTTGAGCGAGCTGGCGCGCAACGACGAGCTGGCGCGCGGCACGAGCGCCTTTCGCAATCTGCTCTCGGGCTGCGTCGTGGGCAGCGAGGCGCCCGCCTGCAACCTGCGCGTCACCGACGGGTCGCTCACCTGCGATGGCTGCCATCGCCTCGATCCGAAGGGCAACGCCGAGCTCGGCGTGTCGCGCCCCGGCTTCTTCGGCACGGACGGGCGCTACTCCTTCGAGGGCGAGAGCCAGGTCTTCAAGATCCCGCACCTGCGCAACTTGTATCAAAAGACGGGGCGCTTCGGCGCCTCCCCGGACGGGTTCTTTGTGCCCGAATCGGTGCTGGGCGCGCGCCGCGGCGGCTTCTTTGCCGAGGACACCGAGTTCACGGGGCCCCAGGTCCGGGGCTTCGGCTTCTTCCACGACGGCGTCGCCGACACCCTGCATCGCTTCCACGGCGCCTTCGCCTTCGTGCGCAGCTCCGACAACCCGGACGCCCTGGATGCCTTCCAGCCGAGACCGGAGCAGCGGGCCGCCTGTGTCGCGCTGTTCCGCCAGGCGCCGAGCGCGCTGTTCGAAGCCGCGTCCGAGCAGGTCCGCCGCTTCTTGCCGCTCTGCACCGCGCCGGGGCCGTTGCCGGACGTGTGCTTCACCGACGCCAATGCGCCGGAGTGCCAGAGCGCGCTGGCCGCCGCCGGTGCGGAGCTGGGGCTCGACGTGTTGCCGCAGATCTTCGCCGAGAACATCGAGCCCATCTGCTTTCAGCTGGGCTCGATGGCGGAAGGCGGCAGCCCGGACGGCGTCTGCTATCCCGCCGGGCTGCGCGAGCGAGCGCAGCTGGAGAGCTTCATGCTGGCCTTCGACACGAACCTGAAGCCCATGGTGGGGCAGCAGCTCACGCTCACGCGCGAGCACCGGGACGACGCGCGGCTCGCGCCTCTGCTGGCTGCCGCCGCCGCGGGCGACTGCAACCTCGCGCTGAGCCAGCGCGGGCGCGGCTATTTGCTCACGCAGCCCAATCCCGCGCACCCGGAGCAGAGCCGCCTCGAGGATCGGCGCGGGCAGCAGTCAGCGCTGGGCGAGCTCACGGGCCACGGCGGGGCCGTGACTCTGACCTGCCATCCGCCGGCCCCGGACCTCGCCGAGGCGCGACGCGCCGCCTTCGGGCGCGAGCTGCATTAGCAGCTCGCTGCACTTAGTCGGTGGCCAGCCAGTGACGTATCGTCACTGGAGCCCATGGTCGAAGCCCGACGAACCCCCTGGAGTGCGCTGCCGCGTCGCGGGCGGCAGCGCGTTCCGCTCTTGGCCCTGCTCGTGCTGTTCGCGACGCAGCAATCCTGCACGCTGCTGGGGCTTGGCGTGGGTGTCGGCATGAGCAAGTCCGAGCCCGGACCCTACGGAGAGCGACCGCTGTCGCCTCAGGCGCGGCACGATCCGCAGGCCTTCGAGCAGCTGAACCTCTCCAAGGGCGAGCGCCTGGAGCTCGTGCTCGCCAACGGCACGTACCTCGAAGGCGAGTACCTTCAGGTCGAGCCGGCGACGGCCAGCGACCCCGAGATGTATCTCTTGCTGGTCCCCAAGCGCGAGAACGGGCGGCGGCCGGATGACGTCCACACACCGCGGCACATCCCGTTTTCGCAAGTGAAGACGCTGAATGTGGAGGTGGCCGACTACGCCTGGATCGTGGGGGGCGTCGCCGTCGGTGTGGCGCTGGATGCCTTCATGATCAGCCTCCTCGGCCGGGGGCTGTCGGACTAGGCTCGCGGGCCCCCTTCGCCTCAGGCGTCGGTGAGCTTGACCCGGCGCTGGCCGAACACCGCCGAGATCTCCAGCTGCCCGCCGAGCGCCTCCACGTAGCGCCGCAGCGTGGAGGTCAGATGATCGGTGCGCCCCTCCAGGCGCGATAGCTCCGACTGCGTCATGCTCGCCGCGCGGCTGACCTCTACCTGGGTCAGCTCCAGGTCCTGCCGCAGCGCCTTCAACGTGAGCTGCTCCAGCTGCAGCTTGGTCCGTACCCGTACGCGCTCCTGCGCTTCGGGCGAGAGCTTGGCATTTTGCAGGGCCTTCCAGCTCGAGTTCCGTGGTGTGCTCATGCTCGTACTTTCAGGGCGCGCTGGCGACCTGCAGCTTGCCACAGTATTCGCGCCAGCGCCGCTCTGCCAGCCGCACCGAATCCCCGTAGTACGCGTGATCGAGCGCCTCGCCGAGGATGGCGAGGATGCGCCGGCGCGGCGCGTCGATCGCGTACAGCAGGCGCTGGGGCGGGCGCAGCTCCGCGAGCGTGAGCTCGCGCAGCCCGCTCGCTCGGTCCGCCACGTCTTCGAGCCGCAACCCGACGCAGGAGAGCAGCTCCAGTAGCGCCGCCTGCACCGCCTCGCCGGGGACCAGCAATTGCTCGCCCCACGCGCTCTCGGGCTGCGTGAGCACGAGCGACAGCGTCGCCGCGCGCACGCTGGCACGAACGCGCCCGATCAACTCCTGCGCACGCGCCGCCGAGCGCGGGTCGAGCTTCAGAAAGCAGGCCTGAAAATTCGGCGTCTCCAGGCAACGCAGCACCTCATGCTGCGCCCGCAGCACTCGAGTCATGCGCGTATTCGCTTGCTGCACCAGCCACGCCTGCTCCGGAAGCGGGTGCTGCGGCGAGCCATCGAACCAGAGCAAGAGCCGGCTCGCGCGCACGCCGTCCAGCTCTGGGCCCAAGCGCTCGAGCACGTTCAGCTCCGCCGCGACCTTCTCGGCACTCTCCGAGTCCAGCGCCTTGTACCAGCGCTCGAACTCGCCCGTGACGCTGATCTCGAACATGTCCCAAATATGCTCTCCAACGCATATGCCGTCAAGAGCATCCGAGCCGGCGTCTGCGGAAGGAGTGATTCACTCCGCAAATTCTGCTACGAGGCACGCTCGCGATTTTGCAGGAGTGAGCTCTTGTTTTCCGTTCAACGTAAAGACTTCGGCGCAGACTTTGTTTTTGGCGTCGCCACGGCCGCCTACCAGATCGAGGGCGGCCAGAGCGACGGCCGGGGCAGCAGCATCTGGGACACCTTTGGCGCGACCCCGGGCAACACCAAGAACGGTGAGACGGGGCGAGACGCTTGCGACCACTACCAGCGCTGGCCTGCCGATCTCGATCTGATCCGGAGCGGCGGCTTCGACGGCTACCGCTTCTCCTTCGCCTGGCCGCGCCTGATCCCGCAGGGCACGGGCGCCCCGAACCCGAAGGGCATCGAGTTCTACGATCGCCTGATCGACGGCATGCTGGAGCGCGGAATCCGTCCCTTCGCGACGCTGTACCACTGGGATCTGCCTTCCGCGCTGCAGGACCGCGGCGGCTGGATGAACCGCGACATCGCGGGCTGGTTCGCCGACTACGCGGCGTTGGTCGCGCGCCGCTTTGGCGACCGTCTCGCCACCATCGCCACGCTCAACGAACCCTGGTGCACCGCCTACGTCGGGCACTACGCGGGCCGCCACGCGCCCGGCTATCGCGACCTGCGCGCCATGACGCGCGCGATGCACCACGTGCTGCTCGCCCACGGCACCGCCATCGACGCCCTGCGCGCCGAAAACGCAAAGAACCTCGGCCTCGTGCACGTGCTCAAGCACATGCAACCGGCCTCGGACAGCGCCGAGGACGCGCGCGCGACCGCGCTCGAAGACGCGATGTTCAACACCTGGTACATGGACGGGCTGTTCAAGGCTCGCTACCCGGAGCTGCTGGTCGAGCTGCTCGCCCCCTACCTGCCCGAACGCTGGCAAGACGACATGGCGATCGTCTCCCGTCCGCTCGACTGGATCGGCATCAACTACTACACGCGCCAGATCTGCCAGCACGACCCTTCGGTCCCCTTCTGGCGGACCAGGAAGATCGTGGGCGACCGGGAGAAGAACGATCTCGGCTGGGAGATCTTCCCCGAGGGCATGACGCACGTGCTCCAGCGCGTCACCCGCGAGTACACGCGCCTGCCCATCTACGTCACCGAGAACGGCATCACCCACAGTGACGACACGCGCCGCGTCGCCTTCTACGACGCCCACCTGCGAGCGCTGCTCGACGCGCGCCGCGCCGGCTCCGACGTACGCGGCTTCTTCGCCTGGTCGCTGCTCGACAACTACGAGTGGGCCGAGGGCTACACGCCGCGCTTCGGCATCGTGCACACCGACTACGCCACGCAGACCCGCAGCCCCAAAGGCAGCTATCGGGCCTTCCAGAGCCTGCTGCGCGCAGGCTGAGCGCCTCACGTCGCCTCGCGGCAGCCGATTTTGGCACGCTGGCCTGCGAGCTGGTCGCGGGCTGGCTTGCCTCGGTGAACCCGGCCAGTTACAGATAGATCCCTTGCTCCGGTTGGGTGGCCAAGTCGCTGTCTTCGCCGTGTTGCTCGCCATCGGCTGCAACGTGATCACCGGTGTCGGCGATCTGAAAGTAGCCGCGGGCTGCGGGCTGGATGCCGGCACGGCGTGCGAGGCCGGCTCGGGCACCACCGAGCTCGTCAAGCCGGTGAAGCCGTTGCCGCCAGACATCGGCGCGGCGGGGCGGGGCGGCGACGATGATGATGAGCGCTGCGCAGGCATGAGCGCCATCTCCGAGTTCACGCCGTCGAACGTGATCGGCCTGAATGGTAGCCCCTGCGGCTCGGGCGGCTCTGGACCGGGATCGGGCGGAGATGGCCGCGGCGGCGCGGACGTGGGCGCGGCGGGCGTGGCTGGAGGTGGCGAGGTCGACGCCGGGGCGGCGGGCGGCACCGACGACCTGCCGACACTGCCCGCGACGTTCTGCGCGCCCGGGGCCGTGCGCGCCTGCACGACCAGCGCGCTCTGCCCCGGCACGCAGACCTGTGCGGCAGACGGCAGCGGTTTTGCGGCGTGTCTGTGCCCCTCGGCGCCGCCCGTGGCGATCCGCGGCTCGGTGGCGGCGGCCTGTGCCAGCACTGCCGGCTGCGCCGCGGGCCTCGAGTGCGTGACCTCGTCGGATCGGACGGGTCCGTTCTCGGCGGGCGAGCAGCCCGGCGGCCCTCAGAACGGTTATTGCTCGCGCTCCTGCGTCAGCGATACGGACTGCAAGGCGTCAGACCCCCTGGCGATCTGTCTGGGGCCCGGCGGCGGGCTCGACCATTGTTTTCAGGCCTGTACCGTGCTCGCGCAGACCTTCCCGGCGCAATGCAACGGCCGCGACGACCTGACCTGTGTGCCGCTGCTGGTGGGCGACATCGATCGCTCGTACTGCGCGCCAGCGTGTCACGACGACGCGGGCTGCGCTCCGGGTTTCTGCAATCTGGCGACGGGCCTGTGCCAGGATGCGAGGCCCGCGGGCAAACCGATCGGCGCGGGCTGCACCCTCAACGAAGAGTGCGCCGCTGGCGTCTGCTTCGCGCTCCGCGGCGACCCCTCCGTGTGCACCGGGCTGTGCACGTTCGGCAGCGTCGGCGGCTGCGGCTTTGCCGAGGATGCGCCCGAGCGCGACGCCGCCTGTCTGGACACCGGTCTGGACGACAGCGCCGGGCCTGGCCTGTGCACCGAGCTGTGCGACAGCGACGAAGACTGCGAGGAGCAGTCGGAAGGCTGGGTGTGCACGCCCTGGTCGCTCGACGTGGTGCTGGAACGAGTGCTCGCCTTCAACCGCGTCGGCTTCTGCGAGCTCGCCACCGGCGGCCCTGATCCCGGCGGCCCCGCTCCCGGCGGCCCCAACCCGGGAGGCAGCGGCGCGGGCTGCAGCGAGGACTGCTTGTTCACCGGCGATGGCGAGTGCGACGACGGCGGGCCCGGCTCGCTCACCAGCATCTGCCTCCTCGGCACGGACTGCACGGACTGCGGATCGCGTTGAGGAGCCGAAGCCGCGATGTTCCTGCCGACGCCCGGTGCCCTGGTCGCTAACCGATTCCGGTTGCGGCACCCCATCGGCAAGGGGGGAATGGGCCAGGTCTGGGAGGCGCACGACAAGGAGCTCGACAGCCCCTGCGCCGTGAAGTTCATCCTCGAGCACCTGGCGCGCGATCCGGAGGCCCGCCTGCGCATCGTGCGCGAGGCGCGCGCCGTGGCCCGCCTGCGCACGCCGCACGTGGTCAGCATCCTGAGCGTCGGCGAGCACGAAGACGCGATGTACCTGGCGATGGAGCTGCTGGAGGGGGAGACGCTCTCGAGCCGCCTGGAGCGCAGCGGCAAGCTCGATGCGGGGCTCACGCTCGCGCTGCTCGAGCAAGTCCTGCAAGTGCTCGACAAGGCACACGCGCACGGCGTCGTGCACCGCGATCTGAAGCCGGACAACATCTGGCTCACGGCAGAGCCGAGGCTGTTCGTGAAGGTGCTCGACTTCGGCATCGCCAAATCGCAACGAATGGGCGCGGGAGCCACGGCCTCGGGCGCGCTGATGGGCACGCCCCAGTACATGAGCCCGGAGCAGGCCAACGGTGAGCGCGAGGTGGATCACCGCTCGGATCTCTGGGCGCTGGCCATCATCGCCATGGAGTGCCTGAGCGGCAAGCGCCCCTACGAGGCCAGCGGCCTAGGTAACCTGCTGATGAAGATCATGAGCTCGCCGCCGCCGCCGGTGCATGATCTCGATCCCACGCTGCCCGCGAGCCTCGCACCGTGGTGGCAGCGCGCGCTCGCGCACGACCCCAACGATCGCTTCCAGAACGCCGCCGATCTGGTGCAAGGCCTGCGCGCGGGACTGGCGACGCTGCCGCCCGGGCGCGGCCCATCGCTGTTCGACCAGACGGCACGCGGCAACTGGGCGGAGCCGACGCCGGCGCCGCAGCCGCAGCCGCCCAGGCGCGTGCGCACTCTGGTCACCAACATCACGCCGACGCCCGTATCCGAACCCACCCCCGCCCTGCTGCTGGATCGCGCGCAGCGTGCCCAGACTTCCTCGCGCTCGCAGCCGACGCCGCAGCCAGGCCTCACGCAGCCAATGTCGGCGCCGCGCGAGCGGGGCAGTTCCGTAGGTCCGGTCACGCACACCGCGGAGCTGACGCGGCCCGCCCGACGTCGCCAACGGCGCTGGCGCTGGTACGCCCTGGGCAGCCTCGCGCTGGGCGCGGCCGCGTTCGCCATCTGGCGCGGGGTGTCGCAGCGCGCCGCGGGCACATCTGCCAGCGGTGGCATCGACATCCACTGGAGCACCCTGCGCCCGATCGAGCCGAGCGCCGAAGCGGAGGCCGCGCCGCGCGCGGAGGTGCCGCCGACCAACACCGGGGCGCCGCCGGCGAGCGATCCAGCGCTGAGTCCGCCGGCTGTGGCCGAGCCGGATCCCGCCGTTTCGCCGCTGACAGAGCCGCCCCCACCGCAGCACGTCGGCAGGCCGTCCGCGCCCGCCCACCAGCCCGCCCAGCCCACTGGCAAGGCGGCTCCTCCGGCCCCAACACGCCCCGAACGCCTGACGCCGGGCGCTCCCCCCGCCGCGACGCTCTCCAAGCCGCCTGCCGCCAAATCCGGCAGGCCAGCTAGCGCCAAGCCGCCGGCGGCCGAAGACTCGAAGCTGAAAGAGCGGCTCGGTTTCTGAGGCTCGCGAGCGTTCAGAAGCTACCGGACAGGCGCAGCTCGAGCGAGCCCTTGTCGCGGTCTCCCGCCACGTCGATCGAGCTCAGTCGGACGCGACCGCTTGCAGACGGCTCGGGCGGGCTCAGCGCGGCAGTCTCCCCGTCATCGGTACCGCCGCTCGACACCAGCGCCCAGACGCCGAGCACGCCGGCGACGATGGCGACGCCGAAGCTGATGTCGGCGATGTGCCCCATCTGCTTGGAGCTGTCGATGTCCTGCTTCTGGTCGGGCGTGCAGACGTCATGCGGACAGTCGGGCTTCTTCGTGAGCGCCGTGACGCCCGCGAACGTGCCGGCGGCGACGCCCACGCTGGCGATACCAATGCCGACCCAACCCAGGGTGCGCAGCGAGCTGGCTTGGGGCGCGTGCGAGGGCGGCGCCGCAGCGGGTTCCGCCGCAGGCTGGGCTTCCGAGCTGGGCGGCGCCGGCGCTGGTGCCTCCGCGGCCGCGGTCGCGCCCCCGATCGGGGATAACGTGATCGTCAGCGTCTGGCGCTCGGCCTCCTGCAGCGAGACCTCCAGCTCGGCGCTCTCGTAGCCGTCCGCGGCCACGCGCACGCGGTGCACGCCGGGATTCGCCGGAAACGGTGAACCTCCGCTCGGCGCAACGCCATCGATCTGCACGGTGAACAGCACGCCACGCGGCGCCACGTCGATCAGCAGCGTTGGCGTGAGCGCGTTGAGCCGCAGCGCGTCCTGCGCGGCTTGCAGCCGCGCGTCGCCGAACACCGCCGGCTCGTTCGCTTGCCGGGGCAGGGACGAGACTTCCTGCGCCGTCTGCGCGGCCTCCAGGATCTTGCCCAGCGCCTCCTGCGCCTTGACCACCTCGACCCCGACCGTGGGCACGTGCATCAGGCGATAGGCTTCCGCGTAGCGCTCCAGCGCCTGCGCGTAGTCCTGCTTCGCGTAGAGCTGATCGCCCTCGCCCACCAGCCTGCGGGCATTGACGCGCGCACTCGCGGAGACCTCCGCCGCCTGCGCGCTCTGCGCGGTCAGCGCCACCGGCGTGACCGCGAGCGACATCGCCAGCAGCAGCGAGCCCCTGCTCAGCCCCATGCTCCGCCCCTTTGTCTTCCGCATGCCCGGCGCCACGAGTCTGCCTACCCGGCCCTTTTTACACCGCTTCCCGCGCGATAGCTCGCGACATCGAGCCGCCGAGACCGGGATGCTGGCAGTGACCCCGATCGGCCGGCGCCGGACGCGACATCCCAGCTCATGGGCCGCCGAGCGGAGCTGGAACCCAGAGCCGCCTGCCGCCGAAATCGCGGCTGTTGCCGCGGTGTTCCACCGCGGCGCCGGGGTTGAGCTGAGCCTTCATGATCTCCGCGCATACCCAGGACTCCATGATCGCTCCTCGCAACGGATGCAGTCGCAGCTCCTCTGGAGTCCGGATGCAGAGCAAGTAACAGGTGATGCCGCTGTCCAGCAGGTGGAGCTTCGGGGTCTTCACCAGACGCTTGCCCAGATTGCGATGGAACGAGGGCAGGCGCAGTGCCAGGTAGCTCGCCTCCAGCACGCCCACCCAGCTCTCGGCCGTGTTGTGAGTGATCCCGGCGTCGCTGCGAGGCATGGCGGCCTCCAGACGACTGTCAATCCGATTTACAATTAGCCGGACAGCTCAGTGAACGAGCAAATTCGACTATTTATGGATCAACGCGAGCGGGCGCGGGCGCGCTTCGACGACTGACCTGGAAACAACCGGCGCAGGAACATGGCGCCAGCGAGCGTCGCGGCAGTGAGCCAGGCCGCGCGCTGGGCATTCCTGTTGACGGTTGGATCGCTCAGGAACGAGCCCTCCAAACTCACGCTGCAACCCCCGCCGCTCGAGCTCGTCGGCCGGGTGGTGACACTGGGCGCGACGCTGGGCGCGTCACCGCTGGCGGAAGGCGTGTCATTCGCGGCCACGGGCGCCGACGTGCCCACGTCAGAGCCGGCGACGGTGTTGTCGCCGGGAGAGTCTTCCTCGGTCGCGAGCCAGTCCTGCGTGTCGTAGTTGCCGAGCTCCTCGGCGTGCTCGGCGACACCGACGATCCAGTCGCGCCAGGGCGAGACGGCGGAGTAGACGGCCAGCCCGCAGTCTTCCGTTGCGCGCGACGCGACGCCGATGACGCGGCCCCCAGAGTCCAGAGCAGGGCCACCAGAGTCGCCGTCACACACGCCTTGCTGCCCCACGAACTCGCGCTGCGTGAGCAACTGCGGCGCGTTGCAGTCGTTCGGACCGCAGAGGACCTGAATGCCGTCCACCGCGCGGCGCGTGCCGGGATCGCCCGCCGCGAGCGCATCGCCGTAGCCGACGGCGGTGATCACCTCGCCCTTCTTCGCCGGCGTGTCCAGGCGCGGCGCGATCGGTGCGATCGAGCTCTCGCGGAACTGTCCGTTCAAGATCATCAGCGCGATGTCCGAACCGCACAGCTCACTGTCGTTGTCGGGCACGGCGATCTCGCGCACCGGATAGAAGTTGGAGCCGCCGACGTTGGTGGACGAGCTGACCCACAGGTTGTCGGGTTGATAGAGCTGCCCGAAGGTGCTCGTTCCACACTGCACCTGCTCGCTCGCCGTGACGGCCACACAGTGCCGCGCGGTGAGCACCAGGTTGGGCGCGATCAAGGAGCCGCTGCACAGCGCCTCCTCCTTGCGTGTGACCAGAGCGATCGCCAGCACCGCGTCGTGATCGGTGTCGGTGGAGCCTCCGACGATCGGCTGCGACACGTGACCTACCGTACCATCGCCGGTGCCTTCATCGGTGATGGTGACGCCGCTGCCGCAGCCGAGGCTGCCAACAACCAACCCGAGCAACCCGAGAGCAACCAGGGATGCACACTTCGTGAGACTAATGTCGGTCATCAGCGCCTCTTTCGATTTACCTTAGCCGACAGCTGTGCCACCGCAAGTGTTAGCCGGAGCCTTTTTGATGCTGGATCGTCACCCCACGAAGCCAGGCTCGAGGCCCGATGTGGCGCGATCCAAGGTGTTCCTCGTCCACAATCGCTTGACCCGAATTGCCGCAGACCCGATTTGCCGCGCGCGGACTCGATCCGACAGATCGCCCCGGAACGAACAGATTTCCCGGGGCGACCTTTGCCAGCGACAGCGTTACCGGCGCAGACCCTTGGCGGTGTCGACCAGACTCAAAAATTCGTGGCGATAACCTTCCGAGTCGGTTCCCAGCGCACCTTCGGCCAGCTGGCGAGCGAGCCCGAAGCTGGAATTGCCGCGCACGGGCGACTCGCGCAGCGTCATGCCAAACACGGCGACCGCTGCCGCAAAGCGGAAGCTGGGAGTGGTCGCCGAGAGCTGGCTGTCGGTGTCTGCTACGACCTGCTCGACCAGTTTGCTCTTCTCGGACGTGGGCTCCTTGTAACGTAGCTCGAGCGAGCACAGCTCCGTGCCGTGTCCGGGCAGCGGCTGGGCCGGCGCTTGATAGCGCAAGGCATCGACTCGACCACTGTCCACCGCGACGCCCGGCGGGACAATTTCGTACAGCGCCGTCACGCTGTGGCCCGCCCCCAGCTCGCCCGCGTCCTTCGCGTCGTCGTTGAAGTCGCGCGCCGCGAGCCGCCGATTCTCGTAGCCGATCAGGCGGTACGCGCCGACCTTGGCCGGGTTGAACTCCAGCTGCAGCTTCACGTCCTTGGCCAGCGTGGACAGGGTAGCTCCGGCCTGTGCCACCAGCACCTTGCGTGCCTCGGCCAGCGTGTCGATGTAGGCGTAGTTGCCGTTGCCCTTGTCCGCCAGCATCTCCAGCGTCGAGTCCTTGTAGTTGCCCATGCCGAAGCCGAGCACGCTCAAGAACACGCCGCTCTTGCGCTTGTCCTCGATCAGTTTGAACAGGTCGCTCTGGTTGGTCACGCCGACGTTGAAGTCGCCGTCCGTCGCCAGCACCACTCGCGTCATGCTGCCCGGGCGGGCCATCTGCTGAGCCAGCGAGTAAGCGAGCTCGATGCCCTCACCGCCGTTGGTGCTGCCGCCGGCTTCGAGCCGATCCAGCGCCTCACGGATCACAGACTGACGCGCGCCGCTGGTCGGCGGCAACACCACGCCGCTCGCGCCTGCGTACACCGCGATCGCCACCTGATCGCGCTCGCCCAGGTTGCTCGCCAGCGTGCTCAGCGAGCGCTTCAACAGCGGCAGCTTGTTCGGCTCGTTCATCGAGCCCGACACGTCCAGCAGGAACACGAGGTTGCGCGCCGGCAGCTGCTTGGCGTCGACGTGCTTGCCCTGCAGCCCGACCAGGAGCAGCTTGTGTTGCGAGTTCCACGGCGCCTGCGAGATCTCGGTGGTGACGCTGAACGGCACATCGCCCGTCGGCTCCGGATACGCATACGAGAAGTAGTTCACCAGCTCCTCCACCCGCACGGCGCCGCTCGGCGGCAGCTGACCTTGGCTCAGGAAGCGCCGCACGTTGCTGTAGGAAGCCGTATCGACATCGATCGAGA
>Ga0207678_10003095_pt1 | contig 15059 bp, 14 predicted proteins | sample KBSC63metaG_FD_184319 | JGI IMG/M metagenome (GOLD analysis project Ga0207678, IMG submission 184319) | Corn rhizosphere microbial communities from Kellogg Biological Station, Michigan, USA - KBS C6-3 metaG (SPAdes) (version 2) | ecosystem: Host-associated > Plants > Roots > Rhizosphere > Soil ...
AACTATAAGCTCCTCCGTCCCGTCCCTCAGAGGGGCGTTGGCCATCGTCACGAACGTTGGGATGGGATGCGGTGGACGCGGTAGCGCACGTGACGAACGCGCTGCTGCGGACGGCGAAGTCGTGTGGTCCTGACGCCCCGACGCTGGCGTCAAGTTCTTGAGGAGCTAACACTTCTCAGGGATGACGGTGACAACAAGCCCGGTCGCCGGGGAGAGCATGAAATAAGCCGTAAAACCATTGCGCGGGGAAGGCCGGAGTGTTTCCGCTGAACCTGTATGCTCGTGTGCGTTTTTGCTTGTGCATCTTGGCACGCGAGACCGCGGGTGCAGCGCGCACCCGGTCTTCCCTGCGCCCTCTCATTTCTGGGCGAATATTTTGCACAACTCGGGCGCATTGAGCCGCGAGACTGCGGAGTCGTATTCAGAGCACGTATCCCAGTGGCGGAGACGCAGGCTTTGCCTACTCCTCGGGATGAGGTCCATTAGACCCTCATGGTGAGGAGCGCGGCAACGCCGCGCATCTCGAACCACGAGGCCCTCACCCCGCATCGTAAACCCCGGATTAATCCGCGCCCCATATGATGGAGGCCCCACTCCTTTACCCTTCGCGAATGGCCAAATCCCCATGAAAATCGGCACGCTCCTCACCGCCGCTATCGTCTCGCTCTCCGTCGTGGGCGGTGGTCTCGCCGCCCTTGTGGCCGTCACGAAATACCAGACCATGGACAAGGTTTCCGTCGCGCAGAGCCGGCTCGAGGTGGTCCGCGCCGTCGGCGAAATTCCGCGTTACATGAATCCCGAGCGCGGCTTTGCTACCAACATCCTCTACGGACCGGCGACGGTCGACCCGAAGATGCGCATAGATCTCGTCGACAAATATCGCAAGGACACCGACGGCGCGCGCGACCGGATGAACGCAATCCGCAAAGATCTTTCCAGCGCGCTCGACGATAGCGCCACGGTGGGCAGCGGCATCGATGCACTGAACGTCAAATTCGTCGCGCTCCGCGAAGCCATGGATAAGGCGATCGACGGCCCTGCCGATGCCCGCAAGGACGCCGCCAGGAAAATCGTCGCCGATAACGCGGTGTTCAACACCGCCGTCACCTCGCTGCTTGACGAACAGGTCCGCCGGATGGCCCAACTCGACGGCGACGCCTACCGGCAGGCGATCTACGCCAATATCGCGTGGACCCTGCGCGATGTCGGCGGTCTCAACGCCAGCCTGCACAAGAACCTTGTCGGATCCAAGCGCGCGGCGACCGAGGCCGAAAAGCTGGATCTGAGCCGCTCCCAGGGCCGCAACGATCAGATCCTGACGTCGCTGCAGCAACTGCGCGGCAATCCCGCGACGCCGGCCAATGTGGCGGCGGCGCTGGGCAAGATGAACGACGCCTATGTCGACCGTTTCGGCAATGAAGTGAAAATGGTCAAGGAAGGTGCAGCAAGCGGCAAATACGAGCACGACGTCGATACCTATTACGCGGAATCGCAACGCGGTCTCGGCACCATCATCGGGGTACGCGACACCTTCTATGACAATGCCGAGCAGATTCTTGCCTCCGCCTATTCTTCGGCGCGTTTCAGCTTCCTGATCGCACTCACGGGCCTGATCGCTGTGGCGAGTGCCAGCATCGGCATGATCCTTGTGGTTCGCCGCCGCGTCTGCGAGCCGATCGTCGAACTGACCTCTTCCATGTCCAGCCTCGCCAGCGGCGATATTTCCCGTGAAATCCCGGGTGCTGCCCGTGACGACGAAATCGGCGCGATGGCGGCGGCCGTCGCCGTCTTCAGGGACAACATGATCAAGGCCGATCGGCTGGCCGCGGAGAAGGAAGCGGAAAACGATGTCAAGGTGCGACGGGCACAGGTACTAGACGAACTCACCCACGCGTTCGAGGCTAAGGTCACAGAACTCGTCGGCGGATTGTCACGGGCTTCGTCCGTCATGGAAGACACCGCGCAGTCGATGACGTCGACTGCTACCGTCACCAACCGCCAGGCTGGCATCGTCGCTGCCGCCTCCGAACAGACCTCGTGCAACGTGCAAACGGTGGCGAGCGCGACGGAAGAACTGACATCATCGATCGCGGAGATCGGCCGTCAGGTCGCCCAATCGACCGCGATCGCCACCCGCGCGGTCGAGAACGCGCGCCGTACCGGCGATACAGCTCGCTCACTGGCCGAAGGCGCGCAAAAAATCGGCGACGTCGTGACGCTGATCCAGAGCATCGCGGCGCAAACCAATCTCCTGGCATTGAACGCGACCATCGAGGCCGCACGCGCCGGCGACGCCGGACGCGGCTTTGCCGTCGTCGCCTCCGAGGTAAAATCGCTGGCCGGCCAGACCGCGAAGGCGACCACCGAAATCTCCGAGCAGATCGCAGCCATTCAGGCGGCGAGCGACGAAACGGTCACGGCGATCCAGAACGTCGCCAACGTGATCGCGGAGATCGACCAAATTGGGGTTGCGATTGCCTCGGCGATCGAGGAACAGGGCTCGGCGACCAAGGAAATCTCCCGCAGCGTCCAGGAAGCCGCGCGCGGCACCCACGAAGTCAATTCCAACATCTCCGGCGTACAGAAGGCCGCCGACGACACCGGATCCGCCGCCAATCAAGTACTCGGCGCGGCAGAGCAATTGTCGTCGCAATCCAGGGACCTCGCCGGACAAGTCAACCGCTTCCTCTCGGAGGTGCGGGCCGCATAGCTCTTGCGTCACGCGCATGCGTGGCAGTCGGAACACTTACTCTCTCGTGGCCTGCCGACCGTGATACATGACGCTGCCCGGGCGGCAATCCGCCGCCTGATCAGGGATGACCGATTGCTATGCACCAGCCTGCAGCGCCACGCCCAAAACTTGCCGAGACTGTCGTCGAACCTACGGTGCAATTGCGGGAGGTGACGATCGGCCGCTGCTGCGAAGTCTTGGGCGATACCGCGATCGAATATACCGAGCTTGGCGACTACTCCTATCTCGGACCGGGCTGCATGGTCGCCGACGCACAGATCGGCCGGTTTTGTGCGATCGCGGCGCAAGTGCGGATCGGCGCGCCCAACCATCCGCTCGACCGCCCGTCGCAGCATCGGTTTACCTACTGCCCCGAATACTACTCGCCGACCGCGCAGCGGGACCATGCCTTCTTCAGGCTGCGCCGCGACGATCGCGTTGTGATCGGCAACGATGTCTGGATCGGCCATGCCGTCATCGTGATGCCCGGCGTCAAGGTGGGTGACGGCGCCGTCCTCGCAGCCGGCGCCGTGGTGACCCGCGATGTCGCGCCCTACACCATCGTCGGCGGGGTGCCGGCAAAACAGATCAGAGAGCGCTTCAACCGTACGATCGCGGCGCAGCTATCGCAGATCGCGTGGTGGGATTGGCCCTCCGAAACCATCTGGCAACGCCTGCCCGAGTTTCAGTCCGGCGACGTCGAGGCGTTTTGTGCGCGCTGGGGAAATGAGAATAAGCTTCAGGCCAGCATCAGTCGTTGAACCCGACATAGCGCACGAAGTCGTCATTCGGCGAACGATCCGAGCGGACGGCATTGGCGGGAAAATCGTCGTCGGGATAGCCCATGGCGACGCAGGTCATGATGACTTGGTCCTCGGGAATGTCAGCGACTTCGCGCACGATATCCGAGCGGGTGATGCCCTGTCCGTTGATGACGCTGCCGAGGCCGCGGTCCCAAGCCGCGAGCACGATGCCGTAGCAGAGCGCGCCGAGATCGAAATGACACACCGCGCCGGGATCGAGCACCCGGTCGTAGCAAAGCACCAGCGAGACCGGCGCGTCGAACTGCCTGAAGCCGCGCAGTACCCAGTCCTGCCGCATCGGCTTGTCGTCGCGCGCGATGCCCATCACGGCGAACAGCTTCTTGGCGATATCGACCTGCCGGCCGCGGTGAACGCCCTGATACTCGCCGTGGCTGACGATGTCGCGCTGCGGCTTTGCACCCGCCATCATCTCATCCATGTTGCGCTGACGCACCCGCTCCAGTGGTTCGCCGGTCAGGACATGGATATGCCAGGGCTGTGTGTTCATCGACGACGGCGCGCGCTTCGCGACCTCGATGATCTCCTCGATTACCGCGCGGGCGACCTGCTGTTGCTTGAAACCGCGCACGCTGCGGCGCGTTTGCACCAGCGTCTCAAAGTCCATTCGTTGCATCCCCAACTCTCTCTCCATTCCGGTTGTTATGCCGCAGCCTTCCGCGCGGCAGCCGCCGCCAACACCATCTCGGCGCATTTTTCGCCGATCATGATGGCCGGCGCGTTGGTGTTGCCGCTTGTCAGCGTCGGCATGATCGAAGCGTCCGCCACCCGCAAGCCCTCGATACCGTGCACCCGCAATTCGCGGTCGACCACGGCAAGAGGGTCGGAGCCCATCTTACAGGTGCCGACCGGATGATAGGTGGTCTCGGCATTGTTGCGGACCCAGTCGAGCAAGTCCTCGTCCGTCTGACGATGCGCGCCAGGCGCGATTTCTTCGCCGGTGATTTCCTTGAGCGGCGCCGTCGCCATCAGCTCACGGCCCTTGCGGATCACCGCAAGGATACCGGCCCGATCGTGCTCGGCCGAGAGAAAATTGAAACGGATCGCCGGTGGCTCAGCCGGATCGGAGGATTTGATGTGGATCGAGCCGGTGCTTTCCGAGCGGAGTATATTAGCGTTCATGGTGATGCCTTGCCGCTTGGCGACGCGGCGCTGGCGGCCGACCATTTCGTACAAAAACGGCAGGATCGAAATTGTCGCGTCCGGCGTTTCCAGCCCCTCGCGGGTGCGGAAGTAGATGCGGACGGGAACGGCGGTCGAGGCCAGGAAGCCGGTGCCGAACAGGGCGTATTTCAACGCCTCCCGCGCCAGCCGCCAGCCCCGCGCATTATCGTTGAAGGTGAGATTTTTCGCCGTGATCGCAAACTTGATCCGCGGCGAATAATGATCGCGCAAATTCTCGCCGACGCCGCGCAACTCATGCACCGGCGTGATGCCGAGCGAGCGCAGCAATTCGCCTTGCCCGATGCCGGAGAGTTCCAGCAGCGTTGGCGAATTGATCGAGCCGCCGGAGACAATCACTTCGCGCGTTGCCCGCGCTTCACGCCGACCGCCTGCGATGGAATAGCGCACGCCGACGCAGCGCTTGCCTTCCAGCATCAGCGCCTCCGCCATTGCACCCTGTTCGATTACGAGATTCGGTCGTGCGCGGGCCGGGTCGAGGTAACAGACGGCGGTGCTCTGGCGGCTGCCTTTGGCGATCGTCACCTGCGACATGCCGATGCCTTCCTGGGTCTCGCCGTTCTGATCGGGATTGAACGGCAGACCGATCTTGCCGGCAGCCTCGATGATCTTCTCCAGCAGCGGCACCTTGTTTCGCGGCGTGTCGGTGACGCGCAAAAGCCCGTCGCGACCGCGAAATTTATCCGAGCCGCCCTCGTAGCGCTCCATCTTCTTGAAAATCGGCAGCACGTCCTGATAGCTCCAGCCGCGATTGCCGAGTTGGGCCCAGTGGTCGTAGTCCTGCGCCTGCCCGCGCATGTAGACCATTCCGTTGATCGAACTCGAACCACCCAGCATCTTGCCGCGGGGGACATCGATACGACGGCCGCCCGACCCCTCATCCGGTTCGGATTTGTAGCACCAGTTCACGGAGGGATCGTCGATCATCTTGGAGGTGCCGACTGGCACACGCGACCAGAAATGGTTCGACCCCTTGGTGCCCGCCTCGAGCAGCAACACGCGATAGGCGCCGCTCTCGCTCAAGCGGCTTGCGACCACCGCTCCTGCCGAACCAGCGCCAACGACGACATAGTCATAGGCGGCATGATCAGGCATGGCGGGCGCATCCTCTTTTGGAGACGGGATTTTCGACCGGCGAAAGAAACCAGCACGCAGGCTCCAGCGCAAGAGGCCTCGGCGGGCAGCCTGTCATGTTCAGCGGCGGGAATGAATCGGCCGTGAGCGACCGCGGCAAGGAATCATATCCTAGCGCGATTTTGCGAGCGTTTCCGACGGCGTTTCGCCAAACTGGAGGCGATAGCTTTTGGAAAAATCCCCCATGTGCCAGAAGCCGAAGGCCAGCGCGCAGGCCTTCACGCTTTCTGCGCCAGCAAGCAATGCGCGACGCACGTGCCATAGCCGCCACAGACGCAGGTACCGATGCAGGCTCATGCCCCGATATCGTTGCACGGCATCGTGCATGGTGCGCACGGGGACACCGATCTGCCGTGCGAGCTCCCCACTATAAATCGGGCTTCCAACGCGGCTGGCCAGTGCCGCCTGCAGGTCCATGAACACCTTGAATTTCCGTGTCGAATTTGCGCGCGACGCCCATGTCGTGGGCACCACGTCCGCGAACGCCGCATCGATCGCGGCGAGCAGTGATTCCTTGATTGCAGCGGCCGTAGTGCTCACCTCGAAAGGCTCGACGGGCTGCGACGTCACCGACAGGGCGTGTAACACCAGGCTGCGCAGCGAATGTTGCGCCGACACACTCGTTTCAAACATCTTGAAATTCAGGCCAGTCTGCGGCCAGCCGCGGTCCCCTATATCTGAAGTGAAAATGATCGATGCAAATTGTCTCGGCGTTTTTTCAACCGCATTATATGCGGCGCCGCCCCTGCCAATCACAATGACCGATCGATCTCGTTCGACCCCGTTGAACCGGATAGGAACACCGTCGTCCATGGAGAATCCGACGGCGGTGCAGTTCGAACGAAGCTGCACGTCGTAAATTCGCGGGAACGACTTGGTGAAATTCACGTCGCAGCCCGGCAGATGCAAGATGGTTTGCTCGGCGGAGATTTTTCGCACCAGCGGCGTGAAATCCACATTCAGATTTCGTACCGAACTCCGAAACTGATCAACATCGTCAAACCGAAAAATCTTTGGCGCCAGCGTAGTCGCTAGAAAATTGTCGTTCATCGAGGCTTTCTTTGAAAAATGCCGCCAGCGCGCGGAATGCGTGCCTACGAGAAAACCTGTGTGGAGCTTACCCCCTTTCCTTCGATAGCCGTCCCCGGCCAAGTGATTGCGCGTGCGTCAAAAAATACGCTGGCAGACGCCGTTTTCGCCAAATTTCGATAGTGATTGCGGTGAGATCAGCGGTACTTCGCAACCTCTCCGTGACGTCTTTATGAAAGAAATTAACACTTTAGGCGCGAAATTGCCATTGCCGGAAAACGATGCCCACAGCGGAACAAGAACTGGTGCCGCCCCATGACGTTTGTTTCTGCCGAATTTATTTCTGAGCTTGAAGATGCTGTTGCGGGCGCTCCGGAACGCCGCGTTCCGATATTGGGGCGGGTAACGGATCTGCTGCTCGCGAATGCGGGCCGCCTTGACCAGCCTCAAATCGGCGTTTTTGACGACGTCCTCGTCCGGTTGATGCGGTCCGTTGACGCGCGCTCGCTCGCGAAGCTCAGCATGGCCCTCTCCGATTTGCCGACGGCGCCAAGGGAAACAGTCTGTCGTCTCGCACGCCATGATGAAGCCGGCGTTGCAGTTCCTGTTTTGCTCAAGACAGAGTCGCTTGCCGACGAGGAACTCATCGAAATTGCCAGCAAGCACAGCCGGCAACATTTGCTCGCGATCGCGGAGCGGCGAACCCTGAACGAGGCAGTCATCGACGCCGTCCTCGAACGCGGCGACACAACCGTTTGTCGCGCGCTGGCGAAGAATGCCGGTGCAAGATTTTCCGAGCAAGCTTATGCGAAACTGATCGCAACAACCGGGCGCGATGACGATACCGCGAATGCGTTGGTGCTTCGACCGGATCTGCCCATAAAGATACTCCACAAACTGCTTTCGGGAAGCACCAAGGTCGCCCTCGCCCGGCTCCTTTCGATTGCCCGGCCCGAAACACGCGAAGTAATTCAGGCTGCCATCGAAAGATTCGCGACCCAGGACACGACGAAGACACCGGCAGCGATTGACTATTCTGAGGCAAAATCCAAGGTACTTGCGCTCAGCAAAACCGGAAAACTGAGCGACTCCGCCGTAAATCGCTTCGCGGTCCACCGCGAGCGCGAAAATCTCGTTGCCGCGCTGTCCCTGCTCGCGACCGTGGCTATCGAAACCATCGAACCGTTGCTGGAAGAAAGCGACGGCTATGGACTGATGGTCACTTGCCGGGCCTCCCGGTTGAACTGGCAGACGGCGGTGGCGGTCATCAGCAATCGAAGCTGCGCCCGGCGATTTGGGGGACAAGAGCTCGAACAGCTCAAGGCCGCGTACGAAGCCCTCTGCCTCTCCGTTGCGCAGCGAACGATACGCTTCGGGACCGCGCGCGACTGCGTCAGCGCGATGACGCAGCACTTCGCGGAAGATTCCGCCGCGATTGCCGAGGCGGGCTGATGTCGTACGGCGATCGAAAGGCCGAGCGGAAGCGCCTCGAACACAGGTACCCGGTGAACCTCATGGGGGTCGATGGTACATGGCGACGAAGCTGCGTTCTCCTCGATGTCTCCGCGACCGGCGCAAGACTTGAGGTCGACGGCACCGTCGACGTGCTCAAGTCACGAGAGTTCTTCCTGCTACTGTCGTCCACCGGGCTGGCATTTCGGCGTTGTGAGCTCGTTCGCGTCGATGGCGCGGAAGTCGGCGTAAGATTCATTTCAGACAAAAAGACAAAGGGGCGTCCCGTTATTCCAGCTTGAGCGATCGCGATCCACCAGTAGACCGGCGGCTTCACGTGCAGATGATCCATTCGCGAATTATTCCTTTTCTCGACGTCCAGTCTCTTGCACCGGGTCGCGCGATCGAGGTGCTGTTCCGGGACGTCGACAACAGTTTCATACTTTATCTTTCGGACGATACCGCGTCGTCCGAAGCGCAGGAGAGAATTATCCGCCTTGAAACGCGTGAGGCGCTGATTTGGTTGAATGAAGCCCCACAGGATGAAGGATCGTTTTGGAATTAAGATGGAAAGCAATGGCCTATTCAATGCGTGACGTCCAAACGGTTGGCGCAGCCGGCAATCCGGCTGAACGAGTCCGACTGTCATGTTGATTCATGTTGTCGCCGATACGCGTAGCAAGCTCTCTGCCGCCTGCACCATGCTGGAACGGAGATGCACGGTAACGTCGGAATTGCTGGGTACCGCCAACATCGGGGGGAAAAATATCGACGCAATTGTCGTTGCCGCAGATCTGCGGGTTGTCGAGAATATTTCAGCAGTGAAAGCGGTCTCTGGAAAATTGACCTCCGCCCCGAAGCGGGTTTTCCTGATCGATCAACGAACGCGTTTGGCTATCGTCCAGGCTTATGCCCTGGGGGCAACGCACGTGTTGACCAATCCCGTCAATCAGCCGCAGTTGCTGGCGACACTTGCCAATCGCACTACGTCGAGCTCGACCCCCAGCGAGACATGCCCCCGCGGAGGCGAAGCGGCCTCTGCAGGTTTCGCCAGTATCGCATCGATGTTTTCTGCCGTCATGAGCGGCTCATCGATCGACGTTGCGGGCGCCAAAGACGCCGGCAGCAAGATCGCCGACAGTATCGCCGAGAATGGCCTGTCCGACTGGCTCGCCACTGTCCGTCGTCACCACGAAGGGACCTATCAGCACTGCCTCTTGGTGACCGGGGTAGCCGTCGATTTCGGGCTGAATCTCGGCATGTCAAAGGCTGATATCGAGCGGCTTCACTCCGCAGCAATGTTCCACGACATCGGAAAGGCCAGAATTCCGCTTGCTGTTCTGGATAAGGCCGCCCGGCTCGATCCCGAGGAACGCGCCTTGATCGAAACTCATCCCGTAGCCGGATATGAAGTGCTGAAGGAGAATGCCGCCATCTCACCCGAGATACTCGATGCCGTCCGGCATCATCATGAATATCTCGATGGCAGTGGGTATCCCGACGCGCTCTGCGGCGACAGCATATCCGACATCGTTCGGATACTGACAATTTCCGACATTTTCGCCGCATTGATCGAACACCGAACTTACAAGCCGACCATGTCCCGCGAGAAGGCTTTCGAGATCCTTCAGGGCATGAAAGGCAAGCTCGAAAGGCCGCTCGTGGAAGCGTTCAGGGAAGTCGCGTTAAGCAGATGATTGCTTCCTGCTTCGCGCCAACAGCTAATCCCGTTTGAACCGGTAATCGAACCGATCGCCGTCCGCCGTGATCAGGCCGACCGTCGGTGCCGGAAAATGGATCGGCAGGATCAGCGTATCGGTGCCCGCGACGGAGGCAAAAAAAGTCCGGCGCGAAATCGCCGACTGCTTGGGGTCCCAGTCCACTCCCGGGGACCAATCGGGCTCGCGGCACTGGATTGCATGGTGCACGAGATCACCGGCCACCACCGCACGCTGCCCCTTCGAGAAAATGTTGACGCAGCAGTGACAGGGCGAATGCCCCGGCGTCGGCGTCAGGGTGACGGTATCGTCCAGCGCGTAGTCGTCGTCGACCAGCAGCGCCTGGCCTGCTTCCACGATCGGCAGGCAATTGTCGCGAAAGACCTTGCCGGGCCGCTCGGCGCCCTTGGCGTATTCGGCCTCCCAGACCGCATATTCTTTCTTATGAAAAATGTATTTGGCGTTCGGAAATGTCGGCACCCAGCGCCCATCGCGCAGCGTCGTGTTCCAACCGGTATGGTCGATGTGAAGGTGGGTGCAGAACACGTAATCCACCTGCTCGTAGGCAATGCCAAGCGCGAACAATTCGTTGCGCCAGCGCTCCTTGCCGGGAAAATCGAACGGCGCCGGATGGCCCTTGTCCTCGCCAGTGCAGGTGTCGACCAGGATGGTATAGCGCGGCGTGCGGACCACAAAGGTCTGGTAGGTGATGAACATCTTGCCCGACGCGGTGTCGAAGAACTCCGGCTCCATCGCCGGCAAATGATGCTTGAAGACTGCGTCGTCATAGGCCGGGAAGAAATCCTGCGGCCGCCGCCACGGCCCCTCGCGCTCGATCACCGCATCGATGCTGATGTCGCCGATCCTGATCTGCTTCATGGTTGCTTCCTCGGTTTTTTGAAGCAGCGTATCGGGCGCGACACAGGCGTTCAAGTCGACGGCGAAGCAAATCCCATGTTCGCTTCGCGCATCAGCTCCGCAAGCCAGGCGCTTCCTGCCCGGTGCGCGCGACATATTCGGAATAACCGCCGCCAAATTGGTGGATGCCTTCCGGTGTCAGCTCCAGCACGCGATTGGAGAGCGCGGCCAGAAAATGCCGGTCGTGCGAGACGAACAGCATGGTGCCCTCGAATTCGGAGAGCGCGTTGATCAGCATCTCCTTGGTCGCGAGGTCGAGATGGTTGGTCGGCTCGTCCAGCACCAGGAAATTCGGTGGGTCGAACAGCATATGGGCCATGACCAGCCGCGCCTTCTCGCCGCCCGACAACACCCGGCATTTCTTCTCGACATCGTCGCCGGAGAAGCCGAAGCAGCCAGCCAACGCGCGCAGCGAACCCTGCCCCGCCTGGGGAAACGAATCCTCCAGCCACTGGAACACCGTGCGTTCGCCGTCCAGCAAATCCATCGCATGCTGCGCGAAATAACCCATCTTGACGCTGCCGCCGATTGCCACTGTGCCGTCATCAGGCTCGGTCGAGCCCGCCACCAGTTTCAACAGCGTGGATTTGCCTGCGCCGTTGATCCCCATCACGCACCACCGTTCCTTACGGCGGATCATGAAGTCCAAGCCGTCATAAATGGTCCGGCTCCCGTAACCCTTGTGGACATTCTTCAGACTGACGACGTCTTCCCCCGAGCGCGGCGCCGGCAGAAATTCGAACGCCACCGTCTGGCGGCGCTTTGGCGGTTCGACACGCTCGATCTTGTCGAGCTTCTTCACCCGGCTCTGGACCTGGGCGGCGTGCGAGGCGCGCGCCTTGAAGCGCTCAATGAACTTGATCTCCTTGGCGAGCATCGCCTGCTGACGCTCGAACTGGGCCTGCTGCTGCTTCTCGTTCAGCGCGCGCTGTTGCTCGTAGAACTCGTAGTTTCCGGAAAACGTCGTCAGCGTGCCGCCGTCGATCTCGACGACCTTGTTGATGATGCGGTTGATGAACTCGCGGTCGTGCGAGGTCATCAGCAGCGCACCCTCATAGCCTTTGAGAAACTGCTCCAGCCATATCAAGCTTTCCAGATCGAGATGGTTGCTCGGCTCGTCCAGCAGCATGACGTCGGGACGCATCAACAGGATCCGCGCCAGCGCCACGCGCATCTTCCAGCCGCCGGAGAGCGCGCCGACATCGCCATCCATAATTTCCTGGCTGAAGCCGAGGCCGGACAGCGCCTCGCGCGCCCGGCCGTCCAGCGCATAGCCGTCGAGTTCTTCGAAGCGGTGCTGCACCTCGCCATAGCGTGCGATGATGTCTTCCATCTCTTCCGCCTGGTCCGGATCGGCCATGGCGGCTTCGAGTTCTCTGAGTTCCGCAGCCACGACGCTGACCGGGCCCGCGCCGTCCATGACTTCGGCGACTGCGCTACGGCCCGCCATCTCGCCGACGTCCTGGCTGAAATAGCCGATCGTGATGCCGCGATCGAGGGACACCTGGCCCTCGTCAGGCGTCTCCTGCCCCGCGATCATCCGAAATAGCGTCGTCTTTCCGGCCCCATTGGGGCCGACAAGGCCGATCTTTTCGCCCTTTTGGAGCGCTGCCGAGGCTTCGATGAAGAGAATCTGGTGGCCGACTTGCTTGCTGACGTTATCGAGACGGATCATTGGGGCCTGAACAAAGGAAATTCGTTGCGGCCTCTTATTCCATGTAACGCCTGGGTGGAAGCCTATTCGGTACAGCCGACGACGCTAATGACGCTTGAAATACTGCACGTCGCGCTCGTGCTTTTCGGCAGCCACGCGCGATTTGAAGGTTCCGAGGTTACGTCGCTTGCCGGTTTTCGCGTTCACTTTGCGGGAATAGAGCCGATATTCACCGGACCGTAATTTTCGGATCATGGGATGTCCCTCGTTTGATGCCCCCTTGCATCAACCGCGATCGTCGATTTCTTGTTCCCGGACCGACGGGTTCGCTCGGGTCCTTGCAATTTTATCGACGCCGGACGCTACTGCGCAGGTCCGCAATCCAATTGGGGAATCACGTGCAAGCTTTCTTCCTTTATTTCGTTGCACTGGGCGCCGGTGTCAGCGTAGCGACCCAGCAGGTGCTCAACGGCAACCTCCGCACAGCGCTGGGATCGCCGGCCTGGGCAGGCCTGTTCAGCTACGCCGGCGGCCTACTGACGATGATCGTCGCGGTGATCGTGCTTGGCGAGCACGTGCCGTCCTTAAGAGTGATGGCGAACGTGCCGTGGTGGGCCTGGTCCGGCGGCGTGTTCGGTGGCGCCTTTATTCTGCTCGCGATCCTGTTGCTGCCCGCGCTCGGCGCGGCCACATTGTTTGCGCTCGTAATCGCCGGCCAGGTGCTCGCCGCCGTCACACTCGATCATTTCGGCGCGTTCGGGCTGACGCCGCATCCGATCAGCGCCGCGCGCGTGGCTGGCGCGGCGCTCCTGATCGCCGGCGTCATTCTGATCAGGGATTGATCGCGGCAGAGACAGTTGTCGCTCCGCGCCTCAGAAACATAAGTTCGTCACCACATTGCCGCGCTTGTCCTTGATCGCGTAGGGGCACCGAAACCGCTCCAGCGCTTTCTTGGCGTCTTCATCGCCGAGCGCGGCGGCACGTTGGTAATAGGCTTTGGCGGCGTCGGAATCCTTTGCTCCACCGCGTCCCTCCTGGGCGAACGCCCCCATGCGCTCCAACGCACCAGGATGGTTTTGGGCGGCTGCCTTCTCGAACAGCGCGCGTGCGGCGACGTCGTCTTTAGTCCCGCCATTACCTTCCGCCAACATCATGCCTAGCTGATACTGCGCCTCGGCGTTGGTCTCGGCGGCCTTCGACAGCAATTCTCGCGCGCGTGCCGGATCGGCCGATGCACCCGCGCCACCGCCAAGCGCCGCGAGATTGCTGACACCGCGCGGGTTGCCAGCTTCGGCCGCGCGTTCGAACAGCTTTCGTGCCTGGGCTTCATCCCTGGCGACCCCTGTACCGGTGCCATAGAGCACGCCGAGTTCGACCATCGCCGAAGTCGAGCCCTTGTCGGCCGCCTTGCGCCAGGCCGTAACCGCTTCAGCCGTTTGCCGGTTAGCGGCGTAGGCACGCCCAAGCTGGTACATCGCCCTCCGCGACGAGTTCGCGGCGATCCTGCAGTATTTGATTGCGGTCGCGATGTCAGGGGCTGCGATATCAGCTACTCCCTTCACATCGGCCGGCTTGTCCGGATCGGACGGATCGGCGGCAACGCGGTCGCACAGCACGAGGTCCGCCGACTGCGCATGCGCCAGGAGAGGCGTCGCCGCGGCAAAAGCAATAATCGCGAGTTGGTAAAATTGCTTCCTCATGACCGGCAGGTTGCGTCGAAGGGCCGGCGAATTCAAGGCTCCAGCCCGGACTCCCGAAGCACCGGCGCCACGTCTTTCGAGGCCAGAAATCTCAACAGTTGATCGGACGGAGCAACCTTATCCGATGCGGCCATGCGGCCGGCGGAGAACACCGCAGGCGTCTGCAGCTCGCGCGGGATACCTCCGACGACCTCGATCCCTGCAATCTGCTTCAACTCGCTGATCTGCTGCACGGCGAGGTCGGCTTCGCCAGTCACCAATCGTTCGGCGGTAAAACCCTGCGGAATAATCACGGCGCGCGCATTGATGTCAGACGCTATTCCCAACCGCTCGATCAATTGCGCAAACAGGATGCCGCTGGCGCCGAGCCGCGAATAGGCCACCGAGCGTGCCGCCAGCAATGCCGCGCGCAATGCCGGCTCGGTAGCGATGTCCGGATGCGCGGCGCCCGCCTTCACCGCAATACCGACATACGATCTCGCGAGGTCCACGCAGCTAGCCGCCACCACGCTCCCCTCGCGCGCGAGTTCGGCCAGCCCCTCTCGGGTCAGAATGACGACGTCCGCCACCTCGCCGCGGCGCATGCGCTCCAGCAGCGCCAGCGTCGGCGCGAAATCGGCATCGATGCGCACGCCGCTGGCCGCCAGGTACTGTCCGGCAAGGCTTTGGACCGCGCCCTTCAGGGCCAGCGTCGAGAGTACACGTACGGTTTGATCCATC
>Ga0207678_10003098_pt1 | contig 15056 bp, 12 predicted proteins | sample KBSC63metaG_FD_184319 | JGI IMG/M metagenome (GOLD analysis project Ga0207678, IMG submission 184319) | Corn rhizosphere microbial communities from Kellogg Biological Station, Michigan, USA - KBS C6-3 metaG (SPAdes) (version 2) | ecosystem: Host-associated > Plants > Roots > Rhizosphere > Soil ...
TGTAGAACTGCACGACCTGCTTGCCGTACGGGCCGAGATCGCCGAGCTTCGAGCCGCGCGAGCCGGTGAAGCTGAAGTAGGGCACCGGCACCGGGATCGGGATGTTGATGCCGACCTGACCGACGTCGATCTCGCTCTGGAACTTGCGCGCGGCCGCGCCGCTCTGCGTGAACAGGCCGACGCCGTTGCCCATCGGGTTCGCGTTGACGAGCGCGATCGCGTCGTCGAGCGTGTCGGCTTCGAGCACGACCACCACCGGCCCGAAGATTTCTTCCTGATAGATCGACATGTCGGTCGTCACGCCCGAGAAGATCGTCGGGCCGACGAAGTTGCCCTGCTCGTAGCCGGGCACCTTCACGTCGCGGCCGTCGAGCAACAGCGTCGCGCCTTCCTTCACGCCGGCGTCGATCAGCGACAGGATGCGCGCCTTCGCCGCCTTCGACACGACCGGGCCGACGTCCGTGCCGGCTTCGGCGCCCGCGTTCACCTTCAGCGCCTTCGCCTTTTCGGCCAGATCGGGCAGCCAGTCGCGCGCGCGGCCGACCAGCACGACGACCGAGGTTGCCATGCAGCGCTGGCCCGCCGCGCCGAAGCCCGCGCCGACCAGCGCGTTGATTGCCTGCTCGCGGTGCGCATCGGGCAGCACGACCGCGTGGTTCTTCGCGCCCATCATCGACTGCACGCGCTTGCCGTGCTGGCTGCCGAGGTTGTACACGTGCGTGCCGACGCGCGTCGAGCCGACGAACGAGATCGCCTTGATGTCAGGGTGCGTGCAGAGACGATCGACCACCGTCTTGCCGCCGTGCACGACATTCAGCACGCCCTGCGGCACGCCGGCCTCGATCGCGAGTTCGACGAGCTGCATCGTCGACAGCGGGTCCTGTTCGGACGGCTTCAGCACGAATGTGTTGCCGCACACGATCGCCATCGGGAACATCCACAGCGGGATCATCGCGGGGAAGTTGAACGGCGTGATGCCCGCGCACACGCCGATCGGCTGGCGCAGCGTGTAGGTGTCGACGCCGCCCGCGACGTTCTCCGCGAACTCGCCTTGCTGCAGCGTGCCGATCGAGCATGCGTGCTCGACCACTTCGAGGCCGCGGAAGATGTCGCCCTGCGCGTCGGGCAGCGTCTTGCCTTGCTCGGCCGTCAGCGTGTGCGCGATCCGTTCGAGGTTGCGGCGCACCAGGTCCTGGAATTTCAGCATGATGCGCAGCCGCGCGCCGATCGGCGTCGTCTTCCAGGTCTGGAACGCGCGCTGTGCGGACGCGATCGCGGCATCGACCTCGTCGAGCGTCGCGTACGGCACGCGGCCGATCACTTCCTGCGTCGCGGGGTTGACGATGTCGCCCCATTCGGCGCTTTGCGAATCGACGAACGCGCCGTCGATCAGCAGCTTGGCGGTGGGCAGGGCGAGGGTGGTTTGGGGGACTGCGGCGTTCATGGAATCTCCGGGAGACGATGATGCGAGGAAAAACGGTGGCCTGCGTCCGTCGCGCGTGCAGCCGCGGCGGACGACAGGTCGAACAGGAAGCGGGTCAATGCGGGCGGTGCTTCGATGCGCTCATGCGCGCGCCGGGCGCATCAGCGCGGTACAGGCGAGCGCGAACACGCCGAAGCCCATGAGGTAGGCGATCACGTAGTGCGGCTGGCCGCCGCCGGCCTTGAGCAGCGACGTCGCGATCATCGGCGCGAAGCCGCCGCCGATCACGCCGGCGAGCTGCACCGACAGCGAGATGCCGCTGTAGCGGATTTCCGCCGGGAACTGCTGCGCGAACAGCAGCGCCTCCGGCGCATAAAGAATCGGGAACACGACGCCGAGGCCGAGCACGATCGCCCACCATGCGGTCGACGTCTGCTGTGTGCCGAGCATCATGAAGAACGGCGCGGCGAACGCGCACATCAGCACGAGGCCGATCGCGAACATCCTGCGCTGGCCGATGCGGTCGCTGAGATGCCCGCACAGCGGCATCGTGACGAGCGACAGCGCCGCGCCGGCCGTGATCGCATGCAGCATCTCGGCCTTCGGCAGATGCAGCTGCTGCGTCGCATACGCGAGGGCGAACGTGACGACCATGTAGAACCAGGTGTTCTCGGCGGCGCGCGCGCCGACGATCGTCAGCACTTCGCGCGGATGGCGGCGCAGCGCGGCCGTCACCGGCGACTTCTCGGCCTTGCCCTGGCGCTGGATCTTCTCGAAGTCCGGCGACTCCGGCACCTTCGCGCGGATGAACCAGCCGAGGCCGACCAGCGCGATGCTCGCGAGGAACGGCACGCGCCAGCCCCACGACAGCATGTCGGCGTCCGGGAGCGCGGCCACCGCGGCCATCGCGACCGACGACAGGATCAGCCCGAGCCCGACGCCCGTCTGCGGCAGGCTGCCGAACAGCCCCTTGCGGCCCTTCGGCGCATGCTCGACGGCCATCAGCACCGCGCCGCCCCATTCGCCGCCGACCGCCATCCCCTGCAGGAAGCGCATCGCGATCAGCAGGGCGGCGGCCCAGTAGCCGATGCTGTCGTACGACGGGATCAGCCCGATGATCATGCTCGGCACGCCCATCAGCAGCAGCGTGATCATCAGCATCGACTTGCGCCCGATGCGGTCGCCGAAGTGACCGAACACGATGCCGCCCATCGGTCGGCCGATGAAGCCGACCGCGAACGTGCCGAACGCGGCGAGCGTGCCGACGACGGGGTCCAGCGACGGAAAGAAGATGCGGTTGAATACGAGCGCGGCGGCGGTGCCGTAGAGGAAGAAGTCGTACCACTCGATCGTCGTGCCGGCCATGCTGGCCCAGCCGGCCAGCAGGTAATGCCGCGCGGTGCGCTCGGGCGCCGGCGTCGCGACGCTTGCATGCTCATCGAGGGTGGATCGGGTCTGCATGGTGTCTCCGTATTGGATGCCCGCGGCTCATGGTCCGCAGGTCACGGTCGAGTATAGTTATGCGCTGATCCACGATGTACGTACAAGAAAACCGGTTGGATATGCATTTCTGCATATCGACAGCCGGTCTGGAGACGCCTGCCGATGCGACACACCCCCGAGCCGGTTTCCGGCAATCTGAACTGGGACGACCTGCGCTTCTTCCTCGAAGTCGCGCGCACGCAGCGCGCGAGCGGCGCGGCGAAGCGGCTCGGCGTCGACTACACGACCGTCGCGCGGCGCATTCGCGCGCTCGAGGCCGCGATGGGCACGCTGCTGTTCGACAAGTCGCGCTCCGGTGGCTTCACGCTGACGGCCGAGGGGCAGCGGCTCGTCGCGTATGCGGACGCGATGGAGACGACCGTGCAATCCGCGTGCGACCAGGTCGCGAACACCGGCGGCGCGCTGTCGGGCCACGTGCGGATCGGGTCGACCGAAGGGTTCGGCTGCTTCTTTCTTGCGCCGCAGCTCGCGCGGTTTCGCGTCGCGCATCCGCATGTGACGGTCGACCTGCTGCCCGTCCCGCATTTCGTCAACCTGCCGAAGCGCGAGGCCGACCTGGCGATCACGCTCGAGCGGCCTGAGCGCGGGCCTTACGTGGTCACGAAGCTGTGCGACTACCAGTTGCGGCTCTACGCGACGCGCGACTACCTGGCGAACCATGCGCCGATCACCTGCACCGACGATCTCGCGCGGCATGCGTTCGTCAGCTACGTCGACGATCTCGCGTTCAGCAGCGAGCTGCTGTACCTGGAGCGTGCGGTGCCCGGCGCGACGGCCGGGTTGCGCACGACGAGCGTGATCGCGCAGGTGTTCGCCGCGCTGCAGGGCGGCGCGCTCGCGATCCTGCCGTGCTTCATGGCGGCCACGCAGCCGGCGCTGGTGCCGGTGCTGCCGGACGACGTGGTGGTCACGCGGTGCTTCTGGCTGACCTGTCGCGAGGATCTGCGCAAGCTGCGGCGGGTGACGGCGCTATGGGATTACCTGCGTGCCGCGGCGGATGCGAACCGGGCGTTGCTGATGGGGGAGTCGGGGGCGTTGTGCTTTGTCGGGGAGCGCGCGGACGGCACGCCGTGAGCGAATCGACGCGTCACGGGCGTTTCGTCCCGTGTCGATCGATGGATTTCGCGCCGCGTACCGGTTTGACATAGTGGCTTCGCGGGGCGGGCCGCCCATCTGGCGTCCCGGCGTCCCGCATGTCCTGTCATCCGGAGGTGTGCAATGAAGAAGAAAACAGCAATCCTGATCGTCGCGGCGAATGCCGATCCGACTGGGCTCGCGGTCGGGCAGATCATCACCGGCAGCGGCAGCATGGGCCGCGTCAGCATGAAGATCACGAGCGTCAAGCAACAGACCGCCTTTGCCGACCAGCCCTTCGTGCTCGAAGTCGCGACACGCGAGCCGACGTGGTTCGACGACGCCAATCCGATCACGACGATCAGCTACAACAACGAACGCAACCGGGCCGACGTGACGACCTGCACGTTCACGTCGTGACCGCCCGTTCGGGCGCGCGTGGGCTCAACCCGGGCACCCGAGCCGGTCCGCGAGCTCGTTCAGATCCCTGACGTCGAAGTCCCACGCGTCGTCCGCTTGCAGGTCCGTCGTCTGGCCGGGCCCGTGTTCGGTCGGCCGCAGCACGAACGCGGTCGCCAGCCCGAGTTGCCGCGCGGCGGCGAGGTCGCCGTTGTGCGCGGCGACCAGGCACACCTCGGCCGGCGCGACGCCGAGGATCTCGACCGCATCGGTATAGACCTTCGGCGATGGTTTGTACGCGTGCGCGACTTCCGCGCCGAGAATCGCGTCCCACGGCAGGCCGCCGTGCTTCGCGACGTCGATCATCAGCCGGATGTTGCCGTTCGACAGCGGCGCGATCACGTAGCGCTGCTTCAGCCGCTGCAGCGCCGCGACCGAATCGGGCCACGGATCGAGCCGGTGCCACGCGAGGTTGAGCGCGTCGATGTCGTCATCGGGCGCGCCGTCGATGCCGTAGCGGTCGAGGGTGCGCACGAGGTTCTCGCGATGCAGCACGTCGAGCCGCACGTAGCGGCGGCGGCCGCTGCGGATTTCTTCCATCGACGGCGAATATTCGCGGCGCCACGCGTCGGCGAATTCGAGCGGATCGAGATCCGCCGCATGGCGCGCCAGGAACGCGGCGGCTTCGCGCGCGACGCCGTTTCTCCAGTCGACGATCGTTCCGAACACGTCGAAAACGAGCGCCTTGATGTCGGCAGGGTTCGTCATGGGGCTCCGTGAAGATCGGTGAAGGACGGCGCGATGCGCTGCATGGCGGCGCGCGACGCCGGGTTCAACGACATTGGATCACGTATCCGCAAACGCGGCTGGCCGGTTCATCGTGGTGCAATCATCTGATGAATGGCGTTTCGACAATGCATGCCGGCCGCGACCGCGCGTAAGCCCTGATGCGCAATGGATACGCGGGGCGTCGTGGATTGGTGTTAAATGTACTTTGGTGCGCGTTGCGGCGCGCGCCCATGGGGACGCATCGGGTTCACGTAAACCCGGAGCGATAAACGGCACGCAGGACCGCTAACGAATCGGGCGCATCAGACCCGATCGAACTGACGGCAGGATTCACTTGAATACCGAACCGCAAAGTTCTCGATACAGCCTCGGCCTGGCGGCGGAAGTCCTCGCGTCCGAGCAAAGCGTGCTGAGGCTGATCACGCGCAACACACCGCTGCCGGAACTGCTCGTCGAGGTCTGCCGGCGCGCCGAGGCGCTGCTCGGCGAAGGCGCGTCGTGCACGATCCTGCTGCTCGACGCGGACGGCGTGCATGTGCACGTCGGCGCCGCGCCGTCGCTGCCCGCGCAGTACAGCGCCGCGATCGAAGGCGCGTCGATCGGGCCCGCCGCGGGCTCGTGCGGCACCGCGATGTACGAGCGCCGGATGATCGCCGTCGAAGACATCGAAACCGATCCATTGTGGGCCGACTATCGGGCGTTCGCGCTGCCGCTCGGCCTGCGTGCGTGCTGGTCGGTGCCGTTCCTGGACGAGACGGGCACCGTGCTCGGCGCGTTCGCCGTCTATCACCGCGCGCCGCGGCGGCCGAGCGACACGGAAACCGACCTGCTGCGCGATATCGGCAACAGCGTCGGCCTCGCGGTGCACCAGGACTCGATCGCTCGCCAGCTCGTGCACAGCGAGGAGCATCACCGCCTGGTCGTCAACAGCCTGAACGAAGGGATTCTCGTGTTGTCGCCCGACGGCGTGGTGATCGCGAGCAATCCGAGCGCGAACCGGATGATGCGCGTGAAGGGCGAGCTCGTCGGGCGCCGGCTGTCGAGCGTGATCCTGTACAAGCTGCGCGAGGACGGCACGCCGATCGCGCCCGACGAATGGCCGAGCCGGCTCGCGTTCACCACGGCCACGCCGCTGCTCGACTACTCGGTCGGCTTCGGGCTCGCGGACGGCGACATCATCTGGGTGCGCGGCAACGCGGTGCCGATCGTGAAGCCGGGCGAGACGCGGCCCGAGTCGGTGCTCGTGTCGTTTCACGACATCGGCCCCGTGCGCGAAGCGCAGCAGCAACTGCGCTACCTGGCGACGCGCGACGCGCTCACGGGCCTCTACAACCGGCGCTGGCTCTCCGAGCGGATGCGCGAGCTGTTCGGCACGCACGATGCGGCGGCCGGGCCCGCGCGCGTCGCGATCCTGTTCATCGATCTCGTCGGGTTCAAGAAGGTCAACGACACGGCCGGCCACGATGCCGGCGACGCGCTGCTGCGCAGCGTCGCGGCGCGCCTCGCGGCCTGCGCGGGCGGGCGCCACGCGCTCACGCGCGTCGGCGGCGACGAGTTCGTGATCCTCGTCGACCAATGCGACGATCCCGACGAACTGTCCGCGCTCGCGCGCGAGGTGATCGACACGATCGCGAAGCCGTTCGCGATCGCGAACAACGAGTACTGGCTCGGCGTGTCGATCGGGATCAGCGTCGCGCCGCGCGACGGCGACGATGCGGTCACGCTGATGCGCAACGCCGATTCCGCGATGTACGACGCGAAGCAGCGCGGCCGCAATCATTTCACGTTCTTCACCGCGCAACTGAATCTGCGCCTGCAGCGCCGCTTCGCGATCGAGCAGTCGCTGCGCCGCGCGATTTCGTCGGACGGGCTGCGGCTCGCCTACCAGCCAGTCGTCGACGCGCGCAGCGGCCGCACCGTCGGCGCCGAAGCGCTGCTGCGCTGGACCAGCCCCGAGCTCGGGCCGATGTCGCCGACGGAATTCATCCCGGTCGCGGAAGACACGGGGCTGATCGTGGCGATCGGCCAGTGGGTGCTCGAAACGGCCTGCCGGCAGGCCGCCGAATGGCGCCGCACGATCGCGCCCGACCTGATGCTGGCGGTCAACCTGTCGCCGCGGCAGTTCCACGAGGGCCTCGTCGAGTCGGTCGGCCGCTGCCTCGCGCAGACGCAGCTCGACCCGGGCGCGCTCGAGCTCGAGATTACCGAAGGACTGCTGATGAACGACACGGACACCGTGCTGCCGATGCTGGAGGCGCTCACGGACATGAACGTGCGGATCTCGGTCGACGATTTCGGCACCGGCTATTCGTCGCTCGCGTACCTGAAGCGGTTTCCGCTGCATAACCTGAAGGTCGACCGTTCGTTCGTGTCGGGCGTGCCCGATCATCGCGACTCGGTCGCGATCACGCAGGCCGTCGTCGCGATGGCGCATTCGCTCGGGATGAAGGTCACCGCGGAAGGGGTCGAGACCGAGGCGCAGTCGTGGTTCCTGCAGCAGATCGGCTGCGACATGCAGCAGGGCTACCTGTTCGGCCGGCCGCTCGATCCGGCCGACTACGCGCGCCGGCTCGTCACCGTGTAGGCGCTCAAGCGAAACCGCCGCCGGGCGGACGCGCGGGCGGCGCATCGATCTCCACGCGATTCTTGCCGTCGTGCTTCGCGCGATACAGCGCGCGATCGGCCGCCTCGATCAGCGACGTCGTCGGCACGCCGGCGGCCGGCACGATGCTCGCGCCGCCGATGCTGATCGTCACGTAGCGGCCCGTCGACGAGTGCGCGTGCTCGAGCCGCAGCGACTCGATCGCGAGGCGGATCTTCTCGCCGAGCAGCCGCGCGGCGCCCGGCGACGTGGCCGGCATCACGACCGCGAACTCCTCGCCGCCGAAGCGCGCGGCGAGATCGCCGGACTGCCCGAGACAGCGCTCGATGGTCGACGCGACCTGCTTGAGCACGCTGTCGCCCGATACGTGGCCGTACGTGTCGTTGTACAGCTTGAAGTTGTCGACGTCGATCATCAGCAGCGACAGCTCGCTGCGCTCGCGCGCGCCGCGCCGCCATTCGGCCGCCAGGTATTCGTCGAGATAGCGCCGGTTCGACAGCCCGGTCAGGCCGTCCGAATGCGTGAGGCGCCGCAGTTCGAGATTGGCCTCGAGCAGTTGCTGCTGCGATTGCCGCAGCGCGCGATAGGCCTCGTCGCGTTGCAGCAGGCTCATGTACGAGCGCGAGTGATAGCGGATTCGCGCGACCAGCTCGATGCGGTCGGGCAGTTTCACGAGGTAGTCGTTTGCGCCGGCCGCGAACGCGGCGCTCTTCACCACCGGCTCTTCCTGCGTCGACAGCACGATGATCGGCACGTCGCGCATCGCCGGATTCGCGCGGTACGCCTTCACGAGGGTCAGCCCGTCGGTGCCGGGCATCACGAGATCCTGCAGGATCACCGTCGGCCGCGTCTCGATCGCGGTCGCGAGCGCGTCGTCCGAGCGCGGGCAGTAGTGGAAGTCGATGCCGTCCTCGTCGACGAGCGCGCGCCGAATGGCTTCCGCGACGATCGTCTGGTCGTCGACCAGCAGCACCATCGCGGGAGCGTCGGCGTGCGGCGTGGGGCCGGCGTCGAACGCCGCGTGCAGGCCGCCGGGCGAGCGGGAGAGGTCGCTGGTCATGATGGATGCCGGGTTGCGCCCTGGCCGCGAGGGGTGTGACGGGAGTTCATCGGGCTCAGATCCGCGCGAGTGCCGCCAGCTCGCCCGCGATGCGCTCGAGCGGCAGGATCGCGCGTGCCGCGCCGAGCGTCGCGGCCGCTTTCGGCATCCCGTAGACGGCGCTGGTCGCCTCGTCCTGCGCGATCGTGTGGTAGCCCTTCATGCGCAGTGCCTTCAGGCCGATCGCGCCGTCGCGTCCCATGCCGGTCAGCAGCACGCCGATCACGCGGCCCGGCCAGTGCTCGGTCAGGCTGTTGAAGAACACGTCGACCGACGGCCGGTACGGCGTGGCGGCCGGTTCGCGCGTGTATTCCAGCGTGCCGGCGCGCGTGATGCGCAGGTGATCGTCGGTCGCCGCGAGCAGTGCGACGCCCGGCTGCGGGCGGTCGCCTTCGCGCGCGACGCGCACGGTCAGCGGCGTCTGGCCGTCGAGCCATTGCGCCATCCCTTCGGCAAACGCGCGATCGACGTGCTGGACGATCACGATCGGCGCGCTGAAGTTGGCCGGCAGGCTGCCGAGGATCGACGCGAGCGCGCCGGGGCCGCCGGCGGACGCGCCGATCGCGATCAGCGGGCCGCCGCTCGCGCGCGTGGTCGTGCCGGCCGTGCGGACGCCACCGGGCGCGTCGAGCAGCCGGCCGATCTGGTCGATTTTCGCGAGCAGGAGCCGGGCGGTGTCGCCGGCCGCGCCTTCGCCGAGGCGGGGCGTGTCGACCGCGTCGAGCGCGCCGGCGCCCATCGCTTCGAACACGCGCCAGGCGTTCGCGCCGATGCAGCTCGTCACGATCAGGATCGCGCACGGGCGGCCGGAGCGCATGATCCGCCGCGTCGCCTCGATCCCGTCGCACTTCGGCATGATCAGGTCCATCAGCACGACGTCGGGCGGTTGCGTGGCGCACAGGTCGACGGCCTGCGCGCCGTCGGTCGCGACCCACAGCACGCGATGCTCGGGCCGGCGCGCGATCGCACGGCGCATCGCCTCGACGGCAAGCGGGAGGTCGTTGACGATGCCGATGTTCACAAGCGGGATACTCCGGTCGGTTCGTAGTGTTGGAGATGGGCCGGGTTCATGGAAGGCAGTGCCGGGTCGGCGCCGCCGAACGGTATCGGCGGGCGAACGGCACGGAATTCTTTTCGATTGGCAACGCCCCGCATGCTGTCATGCGGCGCGAGCGGCGGCAATCGAAAAAATTGCGCATTGCGTCGTTCTGACCCTTTCCTCTAGGGAGGGGGCGGCCATTTTTGGCGTCCGCGCGGCGGAACGACGACGGGCGCGAGGGCCGCGAGGTGGGACCGAATCGACGGCTCGAGAGCGGGCACGCGTTGTCTACCGCAAGTTTGCGGTCGATGCCGAGGCCGATGCAGTGCGGGTGCGGCGCGACGCCGCTGCGGGCCGAAGACGCGGGGCCGCGCCATCAATGGCTGCGCGCGTACCCCTGGATCAGCGCGCGCATCATTCCTTCGACGGTCGCGTCGAGCAGGTCGGCTTCCTGCTCGGATTCTTCCACGAGCGCGGCATAGGCGGTCGCGAGCGTCACGCGGTCGACTTCATGTCGTTGTTCCATCAGCGTCACCATCCCGTCCTTCGCCAGATGAGCGGAGAACTCACGGCTGCCGATGGTCTGGAATACGTCAATCATGGCGGCTCTCCCCAACGTTGCCAATGCCTTCCAGTGTAGTCGGCGTACCGGCGCTCCGCCATGCGCGGCGGGAGCGGGGCGCGCGGTGCGGGCCGTTCCGGTCGGCACCTCTGAAAACACCGCCGCAACACCGGTGGCGCACCGTCGTACCGGTTTCAACGTTTACCCGAAGCACCAAATTGTCGACTTTTTATCGATAAAGTCTCGTGCTAGATTTTGCGACCTGAAACCGGTCGAAACCGGGCGGGGCGGCGCGTCTTGACGGCGTCGCGCAACCATCACAAGGAGGAGCAATGCTGGTGCTGATTGGGGTGCCGATCGTCGTGATCGGTTTCGCGCTGCGCTTCAACGCGCTGCTGGTGGTCACGATCGCGGGCCTCGCGACGGGGCTGGCGGGCGGGATGAATCTTGTCGACATCGTCAGCGCGTTCGGCAAGGCGTTCACCGACAACCGCTACATGGGGCTGATCTGGCTGACGCTGCCGGTGATCGCGCTGCTCGAGCGCAATGGCCTGAAGGAGCAGGCGAAGCGGATGATCTCGCGCGTGCAGGCGGCGACCACCGGCCGCGTGCTGATGCTGTATTTCGTGCTGCGCCAGGCGACGGCCGCGCTCGGCCTCACGTCGCTCGGCGGGCACGCGCAGATGGTGCGGCCGCTGATCGCGCCGATGGCCGAGGCCGCCGCCGTCAGCCAGCACGGTGAGCTGCCCGAGTCGGTGCGCCAGCAGATTCGCGCGCACGCATCGGCCGCCGACAATGTCGCCGTGTTCTTCGGCGAGGACATCTTCATCGCGATCCAGTCGATCCTGCTGATCAAGGGCTTTCTCGAACAGAACGGTATCGCGATCGAGCCGCTGCACCTGTCGGTCTGGGCGATCCCGACCGCGATCGCCGCGCTGCTGATCCACTGCACGCGGCTCGCGTTGCTCGACCGCCGGCTGTCGCGCGGCTTCGGCGCCTTCGGGCGGGAGGGCGCGCGATGATCGGCCTCGAACCGCTCTATACGCTCGCCGGGCTGATGTTCGCCGCGTTCGCGTGCTTCAACCTGACGGATCGCACGAACCCGCGTCGCGTGTTCAATTTCGCGTTCTGGGCGATCTACGCGCTCACGTTCCTGTTCGGCGCGCTGCTGCCGCACTTCGTGATGGGCTGTCTCGCGATCGCGCTCGCGCTGATCGCGGGCTCGGGCAAGCTCGGACGCGGCAAGTCGGACGAAGCCGGCGACGCGGCGGCCGCGCGGCGCGACGCGAAGGCGCTGCGCTTCGGCAACAGGCTGTTCCTGCCGGCGCTGCTGATTCCCGTCGTCACGCTGATCGGCACGTTCGCGCTGAAGCTCGTGCCGTTCGTCGATCCGAAGAGCGTGACGCTGATCTCGCTCGTGCTCGGCACGCTCGTCGCGTTCGCCGTCGCGCTCGCGATGCTGCGCGATTCACCTGTGCACGCGCTGAAGGAGGCGCGCCACACGATGGACGCGGTCGGCTGGGCCGCGATCCTGCCGCAGATGCTCGCGGCGCTCGGCGCGCTGTTCGCGATCGCGGGCGTCGGCGGCGTGGTGTCGGGGCTCGTGAAGGACTGGGTGCCGATCGACTCGCCGTTCGCCGTCGTCGCCGCCTACACGGTCGGCATGGCGCTGTTCACGATGATCATGGGCAACGGGTTCGCCGCGTTTCCGGTGATGACGGCCGGCATCGGCCTGCCGCTGATCGTCCATCAGTTCCACGGCAATCCGGCGATCATGGGCGCGATCGGGATGCTGAGCGGCTTCTGCGGTACGCTGATGACGCCGATGGCCGCGAACTTCAACATCGTGCCCGCGGCGTTGCTCGAACTGAAGGACAAGAACGGCGTGATCAAGGCGCAGTGGCCGACCGCCGTGCTGCTGCTGGCCGTGAACACGCTGCTGATGTACGCGTTCGTATTCCGCTTCTGACGAGGTGCCCATGACCGACCGACTGACTCCCGAACTCGCATCGAAATTCGCGTCGCTCGCGCTCGCGCACCTGACCCGCGAATATCCGAACAAGCTCACGCATTCGCTCGAAGGCCCGCACGACGTGCAGGGGCCGCGCGCGCTGCACCCGATCTTCTACGGCAGCTACGACTGGCATTCGTGCGTGCACGGCTACTGGCTCGTGCTGCGCGTGCTCGAACGCTATCCGGCGCTGCCGGAGGCCGAGCCCATCATCGCCGTCGTCGACGCGCATTTCACCGAAGCGAACGTCGCCGGCGAACGCGCGTACCTCGCGCTGCCGCACAACAGCGGCTTCGAGCGGCCTTACGGATGGGCGTGGCTGCTCGCGCTGTCCGCGCAGCTGGAGCGGCTCGCGCTGAAGGGCGTGGTGCCGCAGGCCGCCCGCTGGGCGAAGACGATGGCGCCGCTCACCGACCTGTTCGTCGCGCGCTTCGAGACCTTCCTGCCGAAGGCGACCTATCCGCTGCGCGTCGGCACGCACTTCAACACCGCGTTCGCGCTCGCGCTCACGCTCGACTTCGCACGCGCGACGCAGCGCGACGGGCTCGCGGCGCTGATCGTCGATACGGCGAAACGCTGGCACCTGAACGATGTCGCATGCCAGGCGTGGGAGCCGTCGGGCGACGAGTTCCTGTCGCCCGCGCTGATGGAGGCGGAGCTGATGCGGCGCGTGCTGTCGGCCGGAGAATTCGACGGCTGGTTCGCGCGGTTCCTGCCCGGTCTCGCGCGCGGCGAGCCGGCGACGCTGTTCGTGCCGGCGACGGTCAGCGACCGCAGCGACGGCAAGATCGCGCATCTGGACGGGTTGAACCTGAGCCGTGCGTGGTGCCAGCGCTCGCTTGCCGGCGCGCTGCCGGAAGGCGATGCGCGGCGCGCGAAGCTGCTCGATGCGGCCGACCGGCATCTCGCGAGCGCGCTCGCGCATGTGGCCGGCGACTACATGGGCGAGCACTGGCTCGCGACGTTCGCGCTGCTGGCGCTCGACGCGTAGTCGCTTCGACGGGGATTGCTGCGCCGGCTTTGCATCCGGCGCAACACCACTTTCCATCGGCCGAGCGGCGCGACCCGGCGGCAAATCGATACACTGCCGTACCGGTTGCACGGGCCCCGGCAATCAGGCCCGACGAAGGAGACAGCACAAGATGGACACCCAACGCGCAGCGGTCGTCACGTACCGCGGCAATGCGATCGAGAACACGCACGTCGCCGATGTGGCGGTGGTGGATGCCGGCGGCAAGCTGCTGTTCAGGCTCGGCGATCCGTTCCGGATGACGCTCGCGCGCTCGGCGGCGAAGCCGGCGCAGGCGCTGTCCGTGATCGAGACGGGCGCGCCGGAGCGGTTCGGTTTCGACGACGCGGACATCGCGCTGATGTGCGCGTCGCACAGCAGCGAGGAGCGGCACATCGCGCGCACGCGGGCGATGCTGGCGAAGGTCGACGCGCACGAGTCGGATCTGCGCTGCGGCGGCCATGCGCCGCTGTCGGACGCGGTGTACCGGTCGTGGATCAAGCGCGACTACACGCCGACCGGCGTGTGCAGCAACTGCTCGGGCAAGCACGTCGGGATGCTGGCCGGCGCGCGGGCGATCGGCGCCGCGATCGCCGACTACCATCTGCCGGAGCATCCGATGCAGGTGCGCGTGAAGCAGGTGGTCGCCAACGCGTGCGGCCTGCGCGACGACGAGGTCGACTGGGCGATCGACGGCTGCAACCTGCCGACGCCGGCGTTCCCGCTCGATCGCCTCGCGCGTCTTTACGCGTCGCTGGCCGACGGCGCGGATACGCTGGAAGCCCGCGGCGCGGCGGCGACCGATCGCGTGCGTGCGCTGGCGCGCATTCATCACGCGATGACGGCCCATCCGGAGCTGGTCGCCGGCGAAGGGCGCTACTGCACGGTGCTGATGGACGCGTTCGAAGGGCAGGTCGTCGGCAAGCTCGGCGCGGATGCGTGCTACGGGATCGGCGTACGCGCGTCGGCGCGCACGCGGGAGCTCGGCGCCGACGGCGCGCTCGGCATCTCGGTGAAGATCGAGGACGGCAACATCGACGTGCTGTACATGATGGTCAGCGAACTGCTCGAACGGCTGCGGATCGGCACGGACGCGCAGCGCGCGCGGCTCGCCGCGTTCCACCGGCCGCGGATGCTGAACACGCAGGGCGTCGAGGTCGGGCACGCGACGTTCCCGTTCGAATTGCAGGCTGCCTGACGATAGGTAGCGCATCGACGCGTCGATGCCGCATGCGGGCGTTGCATGCGGCATCGGTACCTGCCTGCTGAACGGCGCGGCCGCTACGCACCCGCGTCGCGAATCTTCATCAGTTCGACTTCCGACAGCTCGCCGATATGCGCGAGATGGTCCGCGAGAAAGTCCTTCAGCACGCGCAGCTTCGCCGAGCTGCGCCGGTTCGCCAGATACGCGATGTAGATGTGCTCGCCCGTCAGCTTGTTGTGCAGCCGATAGCGCGGCAGCACGGCTTCGAGCCGGCCGCTCGCGAGCAGGTCGCGCACCAGCCAGATCTCGAACTCGGCGACACCGAGCCCCGCGACGATCGCG
>Ga0207678_10003100_pt1 | contig 15054 bp, 17 predicted proteins | sample KBSC63metaG_FD_184319 | JGI IMG/M metagenome (GOLD analysis project Ga0207678, IMG submission 184319) | Corn rhizosphere microbial communities from Kellogg Biological Station, Michigan, USA - KBS C6-3 metaG (SPAdes) (version 2) | ecosystem: Host-associated > Plants > Roots > Rhizosphere > Soil ...
GAAACGGCGTGTGCAGAAAGAAGCCGATCCGCGCCCGAACGCCGAGGCGTCGAAGTTCGGCACCGAGGGGAATCAGATGATAGTCGTTCACCCAGATCAGATCGTCGGGATGCAGCAGCGGCGCAAGCCGCTCGGCGAAATGCTGATTGACGCGGACGTATGCCTCGTAATTCGCGCGCGAAAAGTCAACGAGGCTCGGGCGAAAATGAAACAACGGCCACAATGTCCGGTTCGCGAACCCCGCGTAATACTCGGTCACGTCGCGGCGGCTAAGACCCAGCGTGGCGAATTCGACGTTGCCTTCGCTCTCGCGGTCAACATCCGTCGCCGACTCTGCCTGAGTGCGCCCGTTCCACCCGAACCAGATGCCGCCGCATTCGCGCAGCGCGGAAAGCATTCCGGAAGCCAGCCCCCCTGCGCTGTGCTCACTCGGCAGCGGAACGCGGTTGCTGATGACGACGAGGCGGCTCATCGAGGAATGCACCGACGCGCGCATTCCGGGAGCGATCCGCGATGGGCCGCGGCGCGATCGAGGGAAGTCATGCGACGAGTCCGAGGTGTCCGAGATTGACGAGCTCGGAGAGGAGAAACCGGCATTCCCTCGGCGATGCGACGCGATGCATGGTCGGCGGCGCGGCGTCGCCGACCGCCACGGCAACTCCATTCCTCTCTCTCGCGACTTCAAAGGCGTTCACATCTGCGTGGTGATGCGCGAACATCAAAGGTCGCCGACGCGAAAACACGGACTCTTCCATAAACGCCCGAGCTGCCCGCAGCGTGCTCGCAGCGTTAGGAATGAGCTCGATGACTTTCCTGCCCCGCAACACCCGAAACGCACCGCGGCTCCTTTCGGCAACCTGGGTGACCGAATCTTCCGCCGCTTCGACGTTCTCGGGCGTCGAGCGCAAATGGATCGCGAACCCGAGTTCCTTGTCTTCAAGCTCGACGCATCGCTTTACACTAATCACATTCAATGCCGCCCGGACCTGCGCGAGAGCGGACTGGTCCACATCGAGCCGTGTCAGCGTCCCGTCGCATGACCGGCGTTCCGCGCCGTGAAGACCGGCGCAGGGCAGCCGAAGTGGGTACAGAATGCGGTCGATGTCGCGTACGGGTCGACCGCTGATGATCGCCAGCGCTCCATTGAATGTCTGCTGCAGCGCACCGAGCAATCGAATGACTTCAGTGCCCGCGACGACTCTCTCGGGTCTCGAGCACTCGTCGAGCAGCGAGCCGTCCAGGTCGAGAAAAAGACCCCATCGGGATTCGGGTCCCAGCGGAAGCGAAAATGTGGCGGTTGTCGATGGACGCGACATCCGTCCTCCTTGTCGACGCGAAAGAAAAAGAAGCGATCGTGCGGAGACATCACGCACCGATTCACATGGCGAAGTCCGCTGCTCGGGAGCGAATAAAGGCCGCGGCGAGCGGCGCCCCTCATACTCGCCGCGGCCGCCCCAGGTCGAGCATGCTCGCGTGCCGAAGATTATACGCTTCTGAAGCTATATAGCAACAAATGTTGTTCGCGCGCAACGAGCGCGTTGCCTACATGTCGGCCAGCGGACGGAACCGCGCGCTGTCGTCCTTCGACTTCATTGCTTCCAGCACGGCGTCGAGGGATTTGCGAAGATTGGCCCTGCTGGCCGGGTTCATGGAATCGATCGCATCTGCGAGAAGACCCACCAGAGGAGCCGGAGCGCGTGCAAGAATCCTTCGCGCCTTTGCGGTTACCGCGAGCTCGACGGCACGAAGGTCCCTTCCGCTTTGCTTCTTGATAACTAGGCCAAGGCGCGTTAGTTGCTCCACGAGGTTGCTTGCCGTCGGCTGGCGGATGAGCATTGCCTTCGCGAGCGCCGAGATGCCGACCGGGTTCTGCGAGGCAATGATAGCGAGTGCCTGGAGTTGCGATCCGCCCAGTCCGACGGATTTTTCGACGTGCTGGTAGTGCTGTCGGTTCGTTTGAAAGATGATGCGAAAACGCGCGAGTATCTCGAGGACCGCAGGCGAGGGCGACGACGTACGCCCGGAATTCCCGCTAGGCGTTTTCGCATCGTTTTTCTTCATGATCGCGTGACTCTCCCGAGACAATTGCCGTTGAAATCCCGCAGGAAATGTTGCTTCAAACCGAGTGCTCGGATTCGCGTCGCACCCGGTGTCGCATATCCGGATACTCGCGGACCGGTGGCGAATTCTGCATGAAAGCCAGACTGCCATCACGAGTTCGCCGGCTTCGCGATCACGATCTCCTGTCGCCCAGACAATGGCGCCAGCGCATGCTTCTGTGGACGGGTGCAGTGCTCGTCGGCGCGAGCGCGATTCTTTTTGCGGTGCTGAGCAATCGAGTCTACGCACTCTTCGTCCATCTTCTCGCCGTGAGTCCGTACTGGCCGCTGGTTCTGACGCCGCTCGTCTTCGCGCTCCTGTCGTGGGCGACACAGGGTCTTCTCGTTGCAACGCGTGGGTCGGGCATTCCTCAGACGATCGCGGCGCTCCAGCTTGACGATCCCGACTTCCGGTCCCGGTTGCTGTCGCCGCGGGTCGCGCTCGGCAAGATGGCGCTGACGCTGGTTGCGATCGGCGCTGGCGCGTCGGTCGGACGTGAAGGCCCTTCCGTGCATGTGGGCGCGGGTCTGCTCTATGCGCTCGGGAAGCGATTCGGCTTTGCCGAGCCCCAGGCCGCCGCGCGGTTCATCCTAGCGGGCGGCGCAGCCGGCATCGCCGCTGCGTTCAACACACCGCTCGCGGGCGTCGTCTTTGCGATCGAAGAAATGGCCGGCGCTTTCGAGACACGCATGAGCGGTGTCGTTCTAACGGCGGTCATCGTCGCCGGCGTTGTTTCGCTGGGTTTTCTCGGTGAGTACGCCTACTTCGGCAGGATCGCTTCGGCGCTGCCATTGAATCGCAGCTGGCTCGCCGTTTTGCTTTGCGGAACGATCTGCGGTCTTGCAGGTGGGACGTTCGCTCGCCTCATTCTGCTCGAAGGCTTCACGCCGCTCGATCGATTCGCGTCGCTGCGCGCGCGCTGGCCGGTCCTGTTCGCGGCGGGCTGCGGTCTTGCGCTTGCACTCCTCGGCCTTGCAAGCGCGGGCAACGTTTACGGGACGGGTTACGATCAGGCGCGCGCGATTCTGGAAAATGCGTCCGTGATGCCGCTCGATGCGTTCGGGGTGCTCAAGTTTCTAGCGAACGTCGTGTCGTACTGGGCCGGAATTCCTGGAGGAATTTTTTCGCCGGCGCTCGCGGTAGGTGCCGGCATCGGCCACAACCTAACGCCGCTCGTTCCGGGTGCTGAACCGTCCGCAGTCGTCCTGCTCGGCATGGCGAGCTATCTCACCGGCGTGACCCAAGCCCCATTGACCTCGGCAATCATTTCGATGGAACTGACAGACAATCGCGAGATGGCGATTCCGATCCTGGCCGCGTGTCTTCTGGCGCGCGCTGCCTCTTCGCTCGTCCTGAGGACGCCGGTGTACAAGGTTCTCGCAAATCGCCTCGTCGCCGACTTCGAGCGAACCTCTGCGCCGTGCGCCGTGCAAAGCGACGGCGATCAAATCAACGGGAAGCACCCATGAATGTCGTTGCCGCAGGCGTTTCGATCGCTTTCTTCGCGCCAGCCGCGTTCCCGTCGGAGGACGGCGAATCCCTGCTTCAATTGACGAATCACCCCGCAGGTTGGTGTGCACTCACGCTCTTCGTGCTCGCCTATGTCGCGGTCATCTTCGAGGAGCGTCTGCATATCGCGAAATCGAAACCGGTGATGCTGGCGGCGGCACTGATCTGGGGTCTTATCGCAGTTGTCGCGGCGACGCCCGATCAGGGCGAATCGGTGGTGCGGACCGCGTTCGAGTCGATGTTTCTGGAGTACTCGGAAGTTTTTTTCTTTCTCGTCGTCGCCATGACCTACGTGACGGCGATGGGCGAGCGCGGAGTGTTCGATGCGCTGCGCTCGCGCCTAACACGACGCCACTTGACGTTCAGACAGCTCTTCTGGGCGACAGGCACTCTAGCCTTTCTGATTTCGCCGGTGCTCGACAATCTCACGACGGTGCTCGTGATGTCCGCAGTCATTCTGGCCGTTTGTCAGGGCAACGCGCGGTTCATTAGTCTCGCTTTCATCAATCTTGTCGTTGCCGCCAACGCCGGAGGTGCGTGGAGTGCGTTCGGCGACATCACGACACTCATGGTATGGCAGGCCAGGAAGGTCGAATTCAGCGAATTTTTCTCTATTTTTGCGCCTTCGCTGATCAACTGGCTGATCCCTGCGGTGCTGATATCCTTCCGCGTTCCCACAGGAACCCCCCAAGTCGCCGACGATGCGGCACGAATCAAGGATGGGGGCATCGCCGTCTGCGTGACGTTCGCGCTGACGATCGTAATCACGGTGGCGGGACGCCAGTGGCTCGACATGCCGGCTGCATGGGGAATGCTCACCGGTCTTGCCCTGCTCAACATCGTCGCCACGCGCATCGATCGGCGGCAACGCAGTTACGCGCTCGCGAACGGGATGGACGGCGATCACGGCTACTCGATTTTCAGGATCATCGCGAACGCGGAATGGGACACGCTGCTTTTCTTCTACGGCGTGTTCGCGTGTGTCGGGGGGCTGGCCGCCATCGGTTATCTTGAGCTGGCTTCGCGATGGATGTATGGCGGGCTCGGATTTACCGCTGCGAACACGAGCATGGGTGTGCTCTCCGCCATTGTCGACAATATTCCGATCATGTTCGCCGTTCTCAAAATGAATCCACCGATGGATCACGGACAGTGGCTGCTGATCACGCTCACGGCAGGAGTCGGCGGAAGTTTGTTGTCCATCGGCTCCGCTGCTGGCGTCGCGTTGATGGGGGCGTCGCGAGGGTTGTATACGTTCGGCTCTCACCTGCGATGGACTCCTGCGATAGCACTAGGCTACGTCGCAAGCGTCCTTCTGCAAGTCGCCTTGAATGCGCCGGCGTCGTAAGGCGACCATGCAAAATACACCGCGGGAGCATAGTCGTAACAATAGGCAGCCATGCCATTTCACTTCAGGCAGCGCGAGCTTGAGTGAGAAAACTTCTGGACTGCGCTTGCTCGACGGTGGCTTCGCCCGACGCGGTATTAGCTCCGCATATGCGCGGGTCATGGCCACAGGTCCATTCGCTTTCAATCGAGCCGTCTTTCCGGTGGATGACGAGCTGCGCTTCGCGTCCCTTCGCTTCGAGTACCGCGCCTCGCCGCTTGCCTTACACTTTCAACTTGTTCGTTCGTGTCGTAGCTGCCGAGGTCGCAGTCGTTTTGCTCGAGGACTCGGGCGCCGATCCATCTGCACCATCCCGGCGAGGCGCCTGAAGTCTCAAGTATCCGCCGATCGACGACTAGCGAGACGCGTCGGAGGAGCGCATTGCGCTCCGGAGCTGGTCCCAGACCGCAGAGTAGTCGAAACCGCGAGCCACGTAACTGGATAGCAGGAGCTCGCCGGGGTGCTTTCGGTTGACGTACGCGATAAGGCCATCGACCACGAACACCCAGTGCGTTCCGGTCATCCCGCGCTGCGCCGCAACAATTGCGAGCGACCTGACGCGGCGCTCGATTTCGCCCGGATCGGGCGTCGACTGTAACTCGTCAAGCCAGGTGACGAATTCTTGGTGGGCGGCAAGATAGGGCTGCACGCTGGCGATTTTGTATCAACGAAACGGCTCAGGTCGATAGCTTGCTCAATACGCCTGCGTATACTTTGAGAGCCGCAAAAGGGACGCGCATGAAAAACGCGTTGCTAGATCCAAATGATCCGCGCGACGCCAGCTTGCGTGTGTCAAAACACGTGCGCGACAGCCTTAAGGCCGCGGCGGCCGTGATGGGGCGTCCCCTCTACGACGTCACGAACGAAGCCATCGAGCGGTATCTCGGCACGTTGAGGTTGCCTAGCGTTAGCGCAGGGCTTCGCCGGGCGCGAATCCGCAAACCGAAGTGAAGAGTGCAACAGGTCGATGGCCAAGCATGGGCTAGCGGAGCAGCTGCAACGCGATCAGTGCTCGCCTCGGGCGCACTCGCCTCGCTCACCGAGGCCCGTTCGGTCGCCAGGGAACGATCGACCTGACCTTGAAGAGCCCACGCAGCAGCGCGCGTAGAGGACGAGTAAATGCTCGAACGATCCTGTCATTGCGGCGTCGTCCGCTTGAAACTCCCTTTCGAGCCCATCGAGGCAATCCAGTGCAACTGCTCTCTCTGCCGACGCAACGGCGGTCCTTGGGCCTACTTTGAATTTGGCACCGTCGAGATCCAAGGGCATCCCGAGAACACTACTGAGTACATCTAGGGCGACCGCACGCTGAAAACTATTCGCTGTCGAACGTGTGGTTGCGTGACGCACTGGGAACGCTCGAGTTCAAGCCCGGGTGCAAGCAAGGGGTTCACCTGGGGAATTTCGTCCCGGCGCTGATTGCATCGGTCAGGGTGAGGAAATTCGACGGAGCGGACTCGTGGAAGTTCTTCGACGAGATGTAGACTCACGATCATGCGACGGCAAAAGGCTAGCGCTCGGCTTGAATCGCTCCCCACGCGCATAGTTCATGTTCAGTGAGCAGGAGCGTACTGCGTTCATCGCCTGACGCGCATGCTCGCTCCCTCATGTCGGGAGTGAGCAATGAGCAAGGAGCAAGGAGCAGCTCGTCGTGGTGTACGCCGATGACGACCCGCTCGTCAGAGATGTCGTCGCGGCAAGCCTGGAGTTCGAAGGTTGCACCGTTCACCCGTGCGCTGACGGCGAAGAAGCTGTGAAGCTCTGCGTGCAAACCCAGCCCGACGCAGTGCTCCTCGACCTCAACATGCCGAACGTCGACGGATTCGAGGCGGCGCTGCGACTTCGCGCTGGCGCCAACTGCCATCCGACACGGATCGTAGCGGTTACGGGGAAGGCGACCGAGCAGAACATCGCGCATGCGCTTTCTAGCGGCTTCGATGCGGTGCTCAGCAAGCCATTTAAGATCGCGGCTTTGCTCGCCGCGATATTGGGGCGATAGGCGCGTCGGGTCGCTCAACCGGCGCGCGATTTCGCTAGGCCGCTCCGGTTTGTGCTCACGGACGAATCAGATCTTTGATCGGCTGGTGCATCGAACGGCTGTGAGCGCGACGGTAGGACATCGTAGGTATCGACATCCTCAAGGTTGATCACGGCGCTTTTTTCTTCGCCGATCTCGAGAACGATGCGTCCGTGTTTAACCAGACGCCCCTTCCCGGACACCGCATTGAAAGTCAGAGGGGCACTGACGAGAATTCCTTCGCATCGTTCAAGCGTCGTTAGATGCAGACGCACGCGCTTGCCAACAAATGCGGCGAGCTCCGCTCCGATTGCCACGACACTTTGAGAACGCGTCCCTTTCCGTTTGCCCATGGCCGCACCCAGCCCCCGAATGTGCCCCGCGGCGCTACCTATAGGAGCTTGCTGAGTTCTTTCAAGACCGAACGTAGCCCGTCGTCGGATCCGGACAACAGAATCATGACGCTGCAGGACAAGCAGAGTGTGAACTTTGGGTCATTGGATTCGAAGCCTGCCCCGAGGCGATCTCGCAATATCTCCGTGAGGCGAAGAAGACCGTGGCCGGACAACACCTCGTGATGTTCTAGGACGACATCTGATTGGATTGCTGGCGGACCGCACGCACTGCGCCGACGAATCGCCGAGGCGGCGCCTTCAAGATCCTTGACATAGAGGGAAAGCCTGGACTAACGCGACGCTGGCCACCGTCGACCGTGCCCGACGCCTCTTCCCTGCGGATCCTTCCGACACGTTTATCGACCATTGTCGTGCCCCTGTCCTCGTGGCACAAAATTTTGCCGCGCCGAGTTTTGACGAACGCTGAATTCCGCAGCTCGAGTAGTTGCTAGCGGACTCTGCCTGTCGAAAAATCGTGGCTCCGCACATACGTCCTGCCTATGCGCGGGGCCAACGAGAAGCCCAACATCGTTCGCGAGTTTCGCGATGGCCTTGCCGCGTTTGTAGGGAGGCGGGTGCGCATCTATAGGCGTAATCACCGCGTACTCGAAGGCTACCTAGACGCGGTCCCGGAGATTGGGCAGAGCTGGCGCAAGCCAAGGTAGTCGTAAATCGGATGCGGAAGGCCGTCACGGATGCCGACAAGCCGTTCACGTCGAAGGTAAAACTATGGAGCGTCGGGCGACCGTTACTGCCCGCGACGGTCTGCGGCCTATGGTCCGTTGCAGTACAGTCGGCGCTACCTCTGAGAAGCTTCGATGAAGACGAGTCGTCACGAACCTATCGACACCAGAGACGCCAGCCTCCGCGTCTCAAAGCGTATGCGCGATCAGCTCAAGATGGCGGCAGCCGTTTTGGGCCGGCCTCTCTACGACGTCACGACAGAGGCAATGGAAGCTTACTTGGCCGGCCTCAAGCTTCCTCGTCCCAGCAGTTCGGTACATCGATCGCGGGCGCGCAAGGGCTCTTGAGGTGTGAGGAGACAGCTATGACGGAAGAACCGATTGCGGAAGTCAGGATCGATCGCGAAGGTCGTCTATGCGTCACACCACGTTCGGCCGAGTTCCCGCTCATCTATCGCGAAGCGATGGAGGTGGCTTGGGATGACGCAACGCGATCCTTGTGCGAGGCGCGATCGGCTTCAAGGAGATGGCGGAAGCGAGCCGCGATCTCGATGAGCGGCTGCGTACGCTGCAGGCAGCGGTGAATCCGCTTGCCTCGCAGTTCGATCTGCTCGGGATCAAGTCGCAGGCTTCGCCGATCGCCGCTCGTGACAACGCTCGCGAAGCCTTCGACGCCATCGTGCAGGGTGCGCGCGAGGGCATCGCGGCGCAGGAGGACATCGTGCGGGCCTTCAAGGCGCTGGTCGACGCGGAGCGCGCTGCGGCCGCCGACAGCAGCGATCTCACGAAGGAACAAGTTGAAGATCAGCTCGCGCTCAAGCCGCGGTCCTCGGCCTCGGAGACTCGTTCAAGAAAGCGGGCGAAGCGGGAAAGGATGCCGGCGGCGACATCGCGGACGGGATGCACGACGCGAGCACGGCCCTCACTCAAGTCGCAGACGAAGTGCGCAAGCTCGGCGAAGCGATCGGCCACGAGAATAGCGATGAGTTCGCCCAGCGCACGCAGGCATGGGCGGATGCGCTAGGGAACGCGGCAACGAACGCCGCGAGCGCGGCGAACGGGATTGTGCTGCTGACGAACGAGCAAATACGAAGCTTGCGGCTGATCAATCAGGAAGTCGCCGACGGGACCATCACGCTGCAGGCCTACGAGGAACGCATGGCCGAAGTCTTCACGGGCGTGAGTGCTTCGCTCGAGCGTCAGCTCGACCAGCTCGCACGACTGAAGGAGACCGAGCAGGATCTCCTCGATCAGATCGCACAGGCGAATGGCGACGACGTCGAGCAGGAGGACGCCCGGCACAAGAAGGCGCTTGACGATCTGAAGTCCGAAGCGACGACGCAGGACGGTTTCGATCAGCAGGCCTACAACAAGCTCAAGGCGCTCGAAGACAAGCTCCACGCGCAGAAGCTCAAGCACATCGCCGAGCAGCAGAAGGCGCAGGACAACGCGAACCGGAATAGCGGTGGCGGCGGAGCCGCGCCGGGTCCGACATCGCCGACGCCTTCACCGTCATCACCCGTGCCGACGCCAAAGTCCGGCGTCTCGATCGTCATCAACAATCCGACATTCCTGAGCGGCAGGCCGAAGGAAGCGGATCAGTTCATCCGGCAGATCAAGAAGGGGCTCGACGAGCTTGCGATGCGGAGCTGATTGATCGGCAGGAAGCGTTCTTCGACTCTCGACGCTTCCGAAAAATGAAGCGGCCGACCTCACGGTCAGCCGCTTCTCGTTGTAAGGTCAGAGCGCGGTCTCTTGAGATACCTCCTCGACTGTTACCGTCGTGAATGCGGGCAAATCCAGATATGCCCAATCATCAAAGTCGTGAAGCACGTGAGTATTTGGGCAACTGGTATCGGAGGGGTTCAAGTCGAACGCATAGACCACGTACTCGATGCCGTTTCGATGGTTCCAGTCGATTGGAGGTACGCCGGTCTGACCCGCTGCGAGCGTGCAGACGCCATCGGGTTCATAGACATTATTTTCGTCTAACGTACGCCTTGTTCCATGCGAAAAGTCGGCGACGTACGCTGCATGCATGGTGCAATCAGCGACGCCACTGCTCTGGAACTTGTAGTTCATGACCGAGTTGTAGTTAGGCTTCCAATTGCAGCCCTGCTCAGGATTGAACGGCCCGCCAACGGGAATCCGACGCGGTCCGCCGTGGTTTAGGTTCAGGTTGTGCCGAGCTCGTGCATGATCGTCTTCGACACGTAGCTCACATCTGCGAAGGAACAGCCCATGGTGATCAGCATTTTGTCGCCGCCGAGTGTGGCTTGGCCGGTCGAATTACTACCGTTATACGAATGAGCGAAAAGCACCCAGTGGAAGTAGTGCTTGCGATTGGGCTCGAAGTTGTTATCCATGTAAGTCTCATAATCGGGATCCCCGATTTCGCCCACGATGATGCCGTCGGCGTCAGCGACGAAGTTGCTCTCGCTATTGGGGTTGCCACTGGGGGATAAGTCCTGGTAGACACGGATCCCGGTAGTCCCATCGGAGTTCGCGATAGGTGCGTTGGCGAACGCGTTGGCAACTGCGCTCAGCATCGCGGGCGTCGGGCGATGACTGTGCGGACCGCTGCAGCCCGTTGAATCAGCCATCCAGTCGTACTCAAGGAGAACATCCTTGTGAACGGGGCTCACTCCGAACGACGGAAGATTGAGGCCGGCCGTGGTTCCATACACCTCATCGCCGTCTTTGAGCCCATCGCCGTCGGTATCGGGCGCTGTCGGATCAGTGCCGGTATTGGTTGCGCTGATAAAGACCCCTGTGTTCGTTTCGTAGCAGTCGGCGATCCGGTCTCCGTCAGAGTCAACGAAGCACGAGGTGAAAGCGTAAGGAACTTCCGATGTGCTTTGCTTGGCATCAGAGTCGGCAAGCGCAACCACACAGATAACCCCAACGGCTGCGAGAATCGATCGTCTCAACATCGGAACTCTCCCCATAGGTCGGCTGTGCCGGGCTCGGCACGTTTGACATTCCAGCATCGAAAGCTGGATTCGTCACGAGTATTGTCGCTTCCGCAAGTACCACGACGCAGGGTTCGGCCGACACCTGTTACTTCTTGCAGGTCACTTGTTACGCTAATGCCATGTGCGGCCGCTACGCCCTCTACGGTCCGATCTCGCGGCGCCGCAAGACCGATTGCAAGCAGTTCTTGGAGCCCAGCGGCCGGATGAGGAAATTGTGGCCTTCAATGTCGGGTTGTTCGAAGTACAGGGCGGCTTTTGCGCCCACCCAACATCATCTCGCTTGTTCCTGGTGGCCGCAGCGGCTTATTTGGTGTGCAGCTTCTCGTACCCGATGCTGCGCTACCCTTTTTTCCGGTGGGCGCTACTTTTTCGGTATGGGAGGGTCGTACTATTGGCACAGGGGTTGTGCGTCAGGTCGTGCAACACGCCTAACTAGGCGTTTAACGCGACCGTGATGTGTCGTCGCATTTCCCAAGCGCCTCGCGCGGCGCGTTAACTGAGGCGTTAGGCGTCGAAAAGATAATCCGTACACGGCCAAACCTCGCTAACCTCGTGCTCCGCTGCGGGCGGCAACCCACTTCACATCCGGTATGAGCGACCGAACTGTCACCTTGATCAATGTCTTCACGGTCCAGCCCGAGAGGCAACTACAGCTGATCGAACTACTCACCAAGGCCACCGAAGAATCGGTCCGTCATGCTCCTGGGTTTATCTCAGCACGGCTTCACCGAAGCCTGGACGGAACCAAGGTCACCATGTACGCCCAATGGCGCAGCGATGAGGACTACCAAGCCATGCGCAAGGATCCTGCACCTTTGCCCTATCTCACGCAGGCGCTAGAAATTGCCAAATTTGAACCAGGCATGTACGAGGTCGTGCAATCATTCTTGCCTCCGGACGCCAACGCCTAACCACGGCAGGCCCCTATGAGTAAGCGGTCACGACTATTACTACTTATACACTTATTTAATGACGCGCCGCACCCGGAAGCGATTGCGACGCTGATCGCAGCGTCCCCAAACGAAAACATCGCGCGCCGCTCTGAATGCGTCCCGCTCCGGTGTAGCGCTATCCGCTGAGCGCCTCGTCACCTCACGATGCCCTTCAATCGCGCGAGATCCGCGCCCACCCGCTCGCGCGCCCCTTCGGTCCGAGCGAGCTCCAAGGGCAGCTCGTCGCATGTGCACGTCGGTTTCTGGAGCACTTCCGCGAGAACGAAGTCGCGCCAGAAGCCATCGTGATTCCGCTCGATGAGCAACAGACCGAGTTCATCGCGATCGGCAGCGCACAGGCCATCGCCGGCCTAACTGCGCACGACCGACGAGCACCGCCGGCTAGTTAACCTATGTGATCAGGTGCTCGGGGCACGTGCTCTGTCGCTGATGCTCAACGAGTTCTCAGTGCAAGTACGCCCACCAGCCGTCCACGAAGGCACTGGGGGGCCAATTCTGTTTCCGTCCGCTGCGAGCTCGGATGTGACGGGCTTCTCTTAATGTCGGCGCAAGCTGGCTTCGCTATCGGCTGCCTCCGGAGAGGCGAGCTCCAACGGTGCCGGGTATGCCAGCCACCGCTCTCCAGCAATCACTTGGAACTCGGCCAAGTCACCGCTTTCGGAAAGGCGTTTTAGCGCAGACAGCAACCGGTGCGCCGTCAATCCGCAGCGACGCTGGCCGCGCCGTGCATCTACAAAGAGGTTGAGCCACCGGTAACCCGGCGGAGATGCCACAGCAGGCTCTAGCCGGAAGTCAAAGTCGAGGTCGGACAGGATGTCGGCCAAGTCCGGCGCGTCATGAGCAACCTGGACGGTTGCCATCAGACACCAGCGCGGCGACGGAACGCGGACGGTCGGATTCATGAGAAGCACCCTCTTGGAAACGAATGCTACGCGCGAGAAAGACCGCTGGAATACGTCCGAGTTCCCGACGTTTTCGGGCCTCCCAATGGGGGACAGAAGACGCTGGGCGGCCCATCAAAATCGACTGAAATGTTTCCCTTGAAATCGCTCCATGAGCTCTTAAATGGCGATTTGCGGGCGCCCTCCGGGCCCGCCGTGAGGGCGCCCGCGTCGGCGCTCCTTCATGCCCATGTTGCTTAGTCTCTTGAGGATATGGCTATGAGGACCACACTCGACTTTTCCCCGTTGTTCCGGACTGGCATCGGCTTCGACCGCGTGTTTGACGCGCTCGACACCGCCACTCGAGTTCAGCCCGTCGACAACTGGCCACCGTACGACATCATCAAGCAGGGCGAGGACAGCTATCGCATCGTCATGGCCGTAGCCGGCTTCGAGCGCGACGAGCTGACGCTGACCGATCGACCGAACTTGCTCATCGTGTCGGGCGCCAAGAAAAACGGCCCGCAGGACTGCGTCTATCTCCACAAAGGCATCGCTGAGCGCGAGTTCGAGCGTCGCTTCGAACTGGCCGATCATGTGAAGGTGGCGCACGCCTCACTTCAAAACGGACTGCTGACGATCGAGCTTCAGCGTGAAGTGCCCGAAGCGTTGAAGCCGCGCAGGATCGAGATTCAGAGCGAAGGAGCCGCTGCGCGCGAACCTGTCCGCCAGATCGAGGCGCCCAGAGCTGCGTAGGAGTGGCTTTGCCCGGCACTGCGTCGCGGTGCCGGGCCCTTGCCCCGGCACGCAATTCTCGGAGTAGATCGCTAAACGAGGTGTCGGGACTAGTCACGACTTCCTTCGGCGACAGCGCGAGCAATCAGAGCATTAGCCGCGCCGAGTGACCTGCTTCATTATCCATTCGACGCCGGGGCTGAAGCTCTCGCGCGTCAGCTCGTTGTCGCAGCGGCGCAAGAGTGCGTGACGTCTGAGCGCATCGGATCGGCACCGCAAACTCGTTGATTCTGTCGTCGAGCCCGAACCCCGAAAGCGCCGAATCGGCAACCGGATCGGCGCACTCAACGAATCAGTAACGATCGTTCCGACTAGCCTTTCCTGATGGCCGCCTTGAACCAACGCGGCTGACGTCCGCGACCCGACCAAGTCTGCGACGGATCAGCGGGATTGCGATACTTCGGCGCGACCTTGGCGACCTTGCTCACGCGCTTCTTTCGACGGGCGAAGGCCGTGTGCTCCATCAGGTCCGCGTGGTCTACGCCTTCAAGCGTGATCATCGCGATCACCTTGTCGCGGACACGAGCAACCTTCTCGAGCTGTAGATCGCGCAGACGCGTCTGGATCTTCGCCATCAGCGCCGTAAGCTGCGTTTCGTTGAGCTTTGAGATGTCGATGGCCATGGCGATCTCCGGCGCATTCCTGCGGTTACCCTGCTGTTACGAAAAAGCCGGCGCGAGGCCGGCTTGCCGTAACCCTTTGATAGGGTGGTGGGCGGTATAGGGATCGAACCTATGATCCCTACCATGTCAATTGACGGGGCTCGAAGCCGGTCTGTAGGTGGCGATAAAAGCGGAAGTTTTCATTACCTAGTACGGATAGCTACGTTCGATCCCAAGTCCGTCAGCGCGCATAGACACTCGGACCATGCACTCGAATCGAAACAACGGTCCCGCCGCCTGCGCGCGCGTCAATATCGATGCGCCCCTGAAACAATTCGACGCGTTCACGCATCCCAGAAAGGCCCCAGTGTCCCTCGCGACCTCCCGCCCTCAGGACCGCTTCGTCGATACCATCTCCATCGTCCGAGATCGAAATAATCAGCGATCTGCGTCGGAAAGATATACGCACGATGATTGATCGAGCTGCTGCATGGGCAACCACATTGGACAGCGCTTCCTGACAGACCGTCGCAAGCTCCGCAGCTGCGGAAGCCGCAAGAAGGCGAGGGACTCCGTCGACTTCAATGTCGGAGTAGAGCTCGTGACCATGAGTGATCGTCTTCACGGCGAGGCGAAGGAGTTCGTCACCGACGTGAACTTCGCCGACCACGACCTGTCGCGCCCGTTCATCCCGCAGCTCTGGGCCACGCGCCGCGTCGGCTGGCTGCTCGACGAGATCCGCCTGCGCGGGGAATCG
>Ga0207678_10003105_pt1 | contig 15045 bp, 11 predicted proteins | sample KBSC63metaG_FD_184319 | JGI IMG/M metagenome (GOLD analysis project Ga0207678, IMG submission 184319) | Corn rhizosphere microbial communities from Kellogg Biological Station, Michigan, USA - KBS C6-3 metaG (SPAdes) (version 2) | ecosystem: Host-associated > Plants > Roots > Rhizosphere > Soil ...
GACGCCGGTCGCAGCCATCGAGCGCCGTCCAACCTGGACGACATGCGGCTTCCGCAAATACTTCCGCGAAAGCGCTTCGACCTCGGGCGGCATCGTCGCACTGAAGAGCATCGTCTGACGGTACTTCGGGATCTCGGCGACAACCCGGTTGATCTGCGGAGCAAAACCCATGTCGAGCATGCGATCCGCTTCGTCCAGCACCAGAATCTCGAGATCGTCGAACACCACGTTCTGGCGGTCGATGTGGTCGAGCAGTCGGCCCGGCGTTGCGATCACTATGTCGATGCCCTTCCTCAACGCCTTGGTCTGCGGTTCGAGCGCCACGCCGCCATAAACAGCCAGCGTCTTGAGGCCCGAGCGCTCAGCGTACTTCCGGAAGTTCTCTTCCACCTGCACGCACAACTCGCGGGTCGGCGTCAGAATCAGCGCCCTGGCCCGATGGGGTCCACCCGTCAGCTGATTCAAAATTGGGAGCGCGAATGCCGCGGTCTTCCCTGTTCCCGTCTGGGCGAGGCCTATAAGATCTCTGCCTTCTAGCGCCAGCGGGATTGCCTGGGCCTGGATTGGTGTCGGATGTACATATCCAGCGTCCTGAACCGCTTGCAGAACATCGGGGTTCAACCCGAGGTCCGCGAATGTGAGGGCGGTCTCCTCCAACGTGTTCTCTAAACTCATTTTGATACTAAATATAACCAATTAGCCCCTTGATTGCTTGAGTTACCAGGTCCGGGGCCTCCTCTGGCACCACATGGCCGCACCCATCGATCACGGTAAGAGAGGCGTGCGGCAGCACCTCCACGTACCGTCGTACCCATCGCCGGATCACAAGATTGTCGCTCCGGCCATCCATTATCGCCGTCGGTGCAGTAATGGTTCCAAAGCCGCGGTCGGTTCCGGCGCTCCACTCGAAACTGTGCAGAAGGTCCCACATGGCGCGCACGAACCCGGGAAACTGGCTCGGCGCCCAGTACTCATCGATATCGTGCGCGGTGGGGCGATACAGACTCCCGTAGACCACGCTGAAGACGGCGGCGATCATCCATCTGTGCAGCAGCCGCGGCAGGACCGGCGCGACCGGGCGCGGGGTGAGTGTACGCAGAATCCTGAGCTCCCACTCCGTGCCGAATCCGGCCGGCGCCAGCAGCGCGAGGGCCGTGACGCGGTCCGGTGCGAGCACCGCCGCTCGCGCGCAGATCGGGCCGCCCATCGAATGCCCGACAAGTATCGCGCGCCCGATCCCTAGCGAATCCATCGCCGACAGAACGCATTCGACCTGCGCATCGAGTGTGTAGAGCCGCGCGTCGTCCGGCTTGTCGGATAGGCCGTGACCGGGAAGATCGATCGCGACCACGCGCAATCCCGCAGCAGCAAGCAAAGGCATCAACCTGCGGAACGAATAGACGGAGCACGCCCATCCATGCACGCAGATCACCACATCGGCGGCGTTCGCATCGCCGGTAGCGATCGCACGAATCGTCGTCGCCCCCGTCTTCAGTGCGAGCGTGTGGTACGAGGTGGTGTAGCGTGAATCACCCGCCGGAAACATTTTCTCCGGCGGGATTCTCCCCGGGATCAGACCAGCTTGATCTGCCAACCCAGAAGTCGCGCGATGAGACCGATCCGGAACGTCACGTCGGTCCAACGCCCATCTCCCTCCAGATTCGACTCGAGTGGGAACTTGGGCCACGCGTACGGATTTGTGGTGGTCGGCTCGCTCGTACCCTTGTTGTGTGGCCGCCATACGCGATCACGCCCGCAGTCGTCCACGAAACGCTCGAAGAGCTTGAGCCACGTTTCGTTCCGCTTGAGGAAGCCCAGTCGTGCCATGATCTCGAGCCACGTCAGCGCAAATGGAATGTCCGCGTCGACGACGTTCTTGTTGTGCAGAAGATCACCCATCACGAGATGCGGCTGCGTGATGATTTCCTTGCCGTACATCTGCACGGCTTCCTGGGTCGGCTTGGGCTGCGACAGATACGCGTAGAGCCGCTCCATCTCCGGATAGTGCTCGCTTCGGAAGATGGGCATGTGTGCGACCATCATCAGCGCATATATCGACGGCGGCGATGCATTCTCCGCCAGAACGTGCCGATTTCCGATCCGGATCCACGGCTTCTCCGCGAGCGCCGAGTCGAGGTAGGCATCGATGCGCTCCATCGCGCGACGCGCGGCGCCGCGAAGGCGCGGATCTGCTTCGTAGCCGGCGTGTGCGAGCGCAGCGGATGATGCCTCGCGCAGAATCTGGCGACCACGCAGCGCTATGTCGGGCGCCTTCGCGCTCGCACGCAGCTCGTAGAGAAAACGCGGATCCGTGTCTTCCGCCAGTAGACGAAAGAGCGGCCGCCGAGCCTGCGCCAGCGGTGGAGAATCGCGATGCCACCCGTATTCCAGCAGGCGCTCGACCGCCGGGATGGTGCCGAGTCCCTCAATTCCATCCTTGCCCGGCTTGGGAAGTGTGAGCATCCGCTCGCTCCACGTTCCGTCCAGCGATTGCGTAACCGCAATCCTGATTGCGTAAGGCGACGCCAGGGACAGCGTTTCGAGCTTTGGCCCGGGCGGGAGACGTGCAACGTCCACGAACGCGCGATACTGGATCGGCGGCGCGGCGTGATCGAGAAGCCAATTGAGTGGAAACTCGATCGACGGCTCAGTTGGTTCAGTTGAACCGGTTTCGGTTTCCGGGGCAGCGGACGTCAGCTCGGCCATACGCGCTCACGAATTGGGGTTTGAGGGTCAGATGCATCCGCGCCTCGAACGTTCCGGCCGGTTAGCGCCCATATGCGTCCCGCGCGGCAATTATAGCGCCTTTTTCTGCAAATGCCAGGGGGTAGCACGCTATGTTCTTTACCCACAACGACTTACAGGTTTTGCGAGAGCATCGTCATCCCCGCGAAAGCGGGGATCGATCTGGTGCCGACGAACTTCGTGCTATCTGCTCGCCTGTAGATCGATAACATGGATTCCCGCTTTCGCGGGAATGACGACACGACTCTTTCTACCGCGCCTCCAAGGCGTCCGTATGGTACTTGCTGCCGGGATTCCAGAGGATCCAGCTATGGAATCCGTTGTCGTAGCCGGCCTTGATCTGTGCTCTGACTTGTAACGCACCATACGCGGGCGGCCCCAGCGTGAAGTCCTGATACCATGGCACTATCGCGGCCGCGTTCTTCAGTCCAGCCGTTCGTCGCTTCATGTCCTTGAGCACGCGATCGATAGTCGCGTACGGGTGCGCGTTCGGGCTGGCAAGTCCGTACGTGCCGGGCGCGAAGTGTGATGGATACACCATTGGAAGCACGACGTCAGCGCGATCGATGAACATCTCCCAGCGCTGTCCGATTCCCATGTCGGTCGTGTCCGTCGCGGTAAGTCCGAAGACGTCGATGGTCATCGGCATGTTATCGGACTTGAGCGAATCGCGCACGACGCCGAGCTGATCATGAATCACCTGCGCACGCGTTCGGCCGTGCGCGAGCGGGAAGGACGCCTCTCGCACCATGCGATCGTCGTCCGGAAAGCGCACGTAATCGAACTGCACTTCACTGAAACCAATGTCGTGCGCTTCGCGCGCGAGATCGATCGCGTATTGCCACACCGCAGGCTGTGTCGGATCCAGCCAGGGATGTCCGTTCTTGTCGAGCCACGGCTTGCCGTCGGCGCGACGTTTTATCGCCCACTCGAGTTTCCGCCCAGCGAGCAGCGGATCCTTTGCAACCACTATGCGCGCGATCGGATATATGTTGTTCGCTCGCAGCGAGTCGAACAGCGCGGCCATGCGTCGCTGCGACATGGGCCGGTTGGTGTCCGCGCCAATCTCCTGTGCGAGTGGTACGCGCGACTTGTACAGCACCAGACCCCTATCGTCCTTCACATCTATGACGAGCGCGTTGATCTCGGTGCGCTTCGCGATGTCGATCAACTTCCACATGCTGTTGCCGAGCGCCGCCCATCGATTGACGTACAGGCCGCGCAGCGTATCTGGATGCGGCACGTACGTGACGGATGCTGGAACAGTGTCAGGACGCAGCACCGAATCCTTCGTTACACCGGCGTCGTGCGTGCGAGTTGCAGATGCGGATGCAGAGACGGATTTACCGGTCGTTGCGGATTGCGCCGACTCGCCGCAGGCGGCAAGCGATGCAAGCGCAAATCCAGCGATCAAACCAATTCCCGTCCGCGCATTCAATGAGAGAACGACGCCGCGGCGCCGGTCAGCTGTCACGCCTGAGGACTCTCGCCATCTCGTCCTGCGCGTACAGCACGGCATCCACTTCCTTTCCGATCGCCACCGCCTGTTCCGCAACCTGCGTAACGCTGTCGTATGAGCGCGTACCGGTCGAGAGACGGCCGACATCCATGCGAAGCTGCCGCATCGCGCTGATCGCGCGATTCAGCTTGTTGTCCGCCGCGGCGCGCCGGTTGCGCATCTCGCGCAGCGACACACGCTGGCGACGAAGCTGTACCAGCCTGCGCACACGCCCCTCGCTTGCCTCTTCTTCCAGCGGATTCGCCTCCGCTTCGAGCTCGCTGATCTCGCGCTCTATCGCATCGCCCATTCCCGGCACGTTCGCCCGGTCCATGTTGTCGATTGCGGATACCAGCTGCTCGATGCGTACGTACAGTGAATCAGCGGATGACGCGACGTCCGGAACGAGCTTGCGCTCTTCATCCGACAACCCGTTCATCATTCGCTGAATATCCGCGCGTGCGACCGCTGCTTCCTGCACGATCGGGTAGCGCTCGACGACGTCTGCAGAGATGCTGGTATGAAACCCCGTCATTCCCTGCATCGAACCCGGTGCGAGTCCGGACGGCATCGGTGAGAAGGAGGTGAGACCACTTCCGTCGCGCATGCGTGCGCGCAGCCGCTCGCGCGCGACCTCGCGCTTCTGCGGATCGAACAACGCACGCGCATCGTCGATCCGTTCGTTCACCACGTCGGCGAAGAGCGCATCGCGCGGTTGGCGGAACACGTCGCGCCAATCATAGCCGCGATTCCACAGCTTGGAGTAGCCGACTGCTATAGTGGCACCCCAGATGGCGTCGATGAAGAAGAACGAATGGTCACCGAAAATGCCGAGCGGTATGAACGCGGCGCTGACGGCAAGCCATGTTATGACTTTCTTGCGATATGCACGAACGGGCTCTGCTTCCCAGCGAGCCAGCTCGACCGCGCGCGAAGGATTGTAGGTCGGCCGGACCGGTGTTTGCGGCCGGCTCATCTGCTGCGTGCGGATCGGCTCCGCCGCAGGCCGCGGCTGGTATGGCGAATTGGACGGAACACCGAGCGTCTGCGTGCGGCCGTTGAGTGCATCCACCAGCGCTGTCGCTGTCGGAAACCGATCACTCGGCTCCTTTGCCAGGCAACGCATGATGATCGCGCCGAGGTCTTCGGGAAGGCCCTGCACGCGCTCGTTGATCGGACGCGGTTGTTCCGTGAGATGCTTCACGAACATGCCGGGCGTATTCGATGCGACGAACGGAAGATCGCCCGACAGCATCTGGTAACCAACAACGCCCAGCGAATAGATGTCGCTACGCCCATCCACGCCGCGATCGCCCGCGCACTGCTCCGGCGACATGTAGGCCGGCGTTCCGATCGCGAGACCGGTAGTGGTCAGACGTGTATCATTGCCTTCGCTAACCGCGCGTGCGATTCCGAAATCCGTCACCAGTGCGCGGCCGCTGTCGGAGTCGAGCAGGATGTTATCCGGCTTGATGTCGCGGTGTACGACATTGCGCGCGTTCGCGTATGCCAGTGCGTCGGCGACTTCACACAGGATCCGACGCGCTTCTTCCGGAGCCATCGGGCCGCGCTGCCGCAGGCGTTGCGCGATCGTGTCACCGTTGACGTACCCCATGATGAAGAAGACGAGATTGTCGGCTTCTTCAACGGTATAGATGGGAACGATCGACGGGTGGCTCAGTTGTGCAGATGTTTCCGCCTCGCGCAGAAAGCGCGAACGGATATCTGCGCGATACGCGAGCTCGGGCGGAAGGACCTTTACGGCAACAAGACGCTTGAGTCGGCGATCGCGAGCACGGTAAACAATGCCCATGCCTCCCCGGCCGATCTCCCGATCGAGCTCGTAGTTGGCCTCGAGCACACGACCCAACTGTGCGCGTAGCGCATCGTCAGGCCGGTTTGGCAGACTTTCGGGCTCGGTCATACGTCAGACCGGCATGCTACCATAAAGAATCCTGCCGTGCTGGCGTGGAACTTGGTGCGCGGAATATGCAATTTAGCGTCATCGGGGCCGTTGCGCGTTAGACACGCGATACGGCTCACGGTTTGCGCCAAATGGCATAGTCGATCAGATCCCTCGATCGACTGCCACTCGGCGTCCACGACGAATCCGATAATTCCATCATGGCACAACGTCAGACTATCCCCGTTCTTCCTTTGAGAGGAACGGTCATGTTCCCCGGCCTCACCTCGCCCATATCGGCGGGTCGCCCGGGAACCTTACGAGCAATCGAGTCAGCCCTCAAGGCCGACCGGCTCGTTTTCGCCGTCGCGCAGCGCGATAACAGCGACGAGCCGACGGCGGACATCCTTTACTCCATGGGTGTTATCGCTCGGATCGGGCAGATCCAGCGCGGCCTGGGCGGCGTCCAGCTCCTGCTCCAGGGCGAGCAGCGCGCCACTGCCCTGCAGTACACCACGACCGAGGGCTTCCTGAGCGCCGTGGTCGTTCCCGCCGAGGAGATGAACCCGGTCGACGAGAACGACGCCGCCTTCGAAGCGCTCGAGAAGGAGACGCGCGAGCGGGCCGGCGAGCTGGGTGAGAAGCGCGGCCTCCCCGAAGAGGTCGTGCATCAGGTTCTGGAATCGGTCACCGAGCCAGGGCGCTTTGCCGACCTCGTTGCCGGCTACATCGATCTGCCGGTGGCAGAAAAGCAGGGCCTTCTCGAGACACTGAGTGTCGAGGAACGACTGCGCCGCGTGCTGGTCCAGGTGCAGCGCCAGATCGAGATGCTCGAGGCCCAGGAGGACATCAAGTCGCAGGTCCAGGAAGAACTGGGCGAGCGGCAGCGCGAGATGTATCTCCGCGAGCAGATGAAGGCGATCCAGAAGGAGTTGGGCGACGGAGACTCCTCCAAGGAAGTCGAGGAGCTGCGCGAGAAGCTTTCCACGCTGCGCCTTCCCAAGGAAGGCCGCGCGGAAGTCGAGCGCGAGCTGGGCAGATTGGAGCGGTCGGGCCGAGAGTCCATGGAGGCTCAGGTCATCCGCACCTACCTGGAATGGATCGCCGAACTCCCGTGGAACGATCGTTCGAACGATGATCTCGACCTCAAGCATGCTACCGAGGTTCTGGATGCGGACCACTACGGGCTTCAGGATGTGAAGGATCGCGTCCTTGAATTCCTGGCGGTTCGTCAGCTCCGGGCCCAGCAGCTGGCCGAGGAGGTCAAGGAAACCGGGGCTGTACCTGCCGAGAAGCTTCGCGTAGAAAAGGACGAGGCGACTCCAGCGCTCGGCGAAGAGCCAGAGCCGGAGCCGATCACTGATGAGAAGGAGGTCAAATCTCGCGCGATGGCGAAGGGCCCGATTCTCCTGTTCGTTGGACCGCCCGGAACGGGTAAGACGTCAATCGCGAAATCGATCGCACACTCGCTCGGGCGTGAATACGTGCGCATCGCGTTGGGCGGCGCGCGTGACGAGGCCGATATTCGCGGACACCGTCGCACCTACGTCGGCGCGATGCCAGGTCGAATTCTGCAAGGGATGAAGCAGGCTGGAACCAGGAATCCTGTCTTCCTGCTGGACGAGGTGGACAAGCTTGGCGTGTCGTATCAGGGCGATCCGTCGTCGGCGCTGCTCGAGGTTCTCGATCCAGCGCAGAACGATTCGTTCACCGATCACTATCTCAACATTCCGTTCGATCTGAGCGAGGTGTTGTTCATCGCGACCGCGAACTTCATTCAGAACATCCCGGGTCCACTGCTCGACCGCATGGAAGTCGTCGATTTTGCCGGCTACACAGAGCGTGAGAAGGCGGAGATCGCGAAGAAGTATCTGCTTCCCAAGCAGTTGGAAGAGAGCGGCCTGAACGACAAGGGGATCGAGTTCACCGATGACGCGGTGATGTCGGTGGTGTCGAACTACACTCGTGAAGCTGGCGTTCGTCAGCTCGAGCGTCAGATCGGCGCGGTAGCACGGAAACTTGCGCGCAAGATCGCGAGCAAGGACGAAGTGCCGAAGGTCGTGGATGCGGACGAAGTTCGCACTCTGCTTGGAAGACCGAAGGTGCATCCGGAGCACATTCAGGCGCAGAACGAAGTGGGTGTTGCGACCGGGATGTACTACACGCCGATGGGCGGCGACATCATGTTCGTCGAGGCGTCGATCAGGCGCTTCTTCGGCAACCGTTCCAACGACAGCGTGGAGACTGGCGGGCCAGGCGGTGCAGTGTCGCTCATCCTGACGGGTCAGCTGGGCGACGTCATGAAGGAGTCAGCGCGTGCAGCGTTCACGTACGCCACGAACAACGCGGCGCGACTTGGCATTCCGAAAGACAGACTCGGTTCAATAGAAGCGCACATCCACGTTCCGGCGGGAGCAATTCCAAAGGACGGACCGAGTGCCGGACTCGCGATTGCAACCGCGCTCGTGTCGGAGATGAGTGACCGTCCAGTTCGTCGCGATGTTGCGATGACGGGCGAGATCACACTACGTGGTCGCGCGTTGCCGATCGGCGGCTTGAAGGAGAAGGTGCTCGGTGCTCACCGCGCCGGCATCAAGCACATCATTCTGCCCAAGGCAAACGAGCCCGACATAGAGGACATTCCCGAGGAAGTGAGGTCGCAGTTGACCTTCCATCCGGTGGAGACGCTGACCGAGGTGCTGCAATACGCACTGGAGCCGGCGAAGGAAGAGGCTCCACTGTCGGTGGCTGTCTAGTAGGCAAATTCGTCATTCCCGCTGTAGGGCGCGGATGCATCCGCGCCTCGGGAATCCATGTTATCGAGCTAAAGTCGTCATTCCCGCGAAAGCGGGAATCCATCTGTTGCCGATCCGCTTGGTGCTAGCGCTACACTAAAGATCGATAACATGGATTCCCGCTTTCGCGGGAATGACGTGTCACATATACAAGCTACCGTACGTACTCGTACAGTCCCACCAACCCGACCGCCAGGCCACCGATCGCGATCGCCGTTCCGGCGCTGTCGCCGATCAACAGACCGGCGACGAGTCCTGCCCCGCCGACTGCCATCAGTGCAACGCCCTCGCCCTGGTGCAAACCTGCCGCGGCGGCCGTGTTTACGGCGAGCGGGGCATTCGCATCGGCCTTGACGTTGATGCCGGCCACGTCAGGCCGGACCATCGAAGGCGCGGTTGCCGGGGCCGACGCAACTACCCGGGTCGGCGACGCCGGCACCAGTGTGGCTGGTCCGGAAAAGCTCTGGGCGGCTAGCGCAGCGGGAGCAAGTGCGACGGCTACAGCTAGCGAAGCGAACAGATGTCTCATTGGGTTCCTCTTTTCATTGTGGTGTGGCGTCCAAGTTACGTGGCGACCGGCCTCTTCGCTGTCACGGTGACGCGGATAGGCTTATCGCAATCGCCGCGCCGCGATCGCCAAAATAGATTTCCGGCAGTGATATTCTCAAAAAACTCGATCGGCTTCATCGCAGCTGGATTTGCCGCCATTCTCGTCCTCGCTACCTCCATAGTCGGGGCGACGCCGATCCTGAACGCCGAGACAGGCCTTCCGGTCGCCGACGCGACCCTCATCCACTCGGCGGCGTACACGATGCTCGCGCCGATCTGCACGGTGCTGGACGCCCTGACCTTGCTGTCGCTGCAACAGCATGCGGCGGTGCTCGCGACCGCTGTCCTTTGCGTCATCATCTGGAGAGTGTTGCGCGCGCGCTCAGTACGCACATCACTTTTGCGTGAAGCCGGAGTTGCACTCGCGATGCTGGGTACGATCGTGATCGTTTACGGGACCGGGGCCGTGATTCCGCGCCCGATGGCGGCAATCATGATGCACGATCCCAATGACGTCGTGATCGACTTTCACAGTCACACCAACTCTTCGTGGGACGGAAGGTCTTGGTTCACGCCGGAGCGCAATCGCGCCTGGCACGCAGGCGCGGGGTTCGATGTCGCATACATCACCGACCATAAGAGTCTTGCAGGCGCGTTGGCCGGAATGCGACGCAATCCTCCCCACGCTGGTGACGGAACCACGTTGCTCCCCGGCCTCGAAGCGCGCGACCAGTACGAGCACATACTCGCGATCGGAATCGACTCGACGTTCCCGATCGATCCAAAGGGCAACTGGCACGATCCCGAGCGCGACACGGCGCTTGCCGTGACCGCGTCGGCACCGCTGCTCATTCTCACGATTCCCGGTAACATCGACATGATCCCGGAGAACGAGAAGCATGGATTCGCGCGACTCTATGCTGTCGAACTGAGCGACGCGGCTCCGAAAGGGGTCGGCGTCATACAGAAGCGGAGAGCGGCGATCATTCGATTCGCGGACACGCTGAACCTCGCCGTCGTTGCAGGATCTGACAATCACGGTTACGGCAGCACCGCCGCGGGCTGGAGCGTGATGCAGATTCCAGACTGGCGCGCGATGAACTCGACACAACTCGATTCGGCGATTCAGCGTGGTATCAGGATCGAGCGGCGCCACGCGGTGCGCGTTTACGTACGAGACTCTCCCGATCCCGGCTCGTCCACCCTCGCAACCGTATTCACGGCACCGCTCGTTATCTGGCGCGTACTCGTCGATCTCGACTGGGCGGAGCGTATTTCATGGCTCGGCTGGATCGTGCTTATCGCTTCGATTGCGACCATGCTGAGCTCGCGCGCGGCCCTCGATACGATTCCACCGGCAGCACGCAGGAATCCCGAGAAGACCTGAACCGGATCTCTCGCTTCGAGCCGATCCATCTCGCCGAGTGAGGTCAGGATCTCGCGACGCATCTTGAGGGCGATTGGTGAGACAACCAGCAGCGCATTGAAGCGCGCATCGTAGCGAGCGCCGAGTCCTTCGATGAGCGCAGCGGTGCGCGCGAAGTACACCATGTCGGGCGGGAGTATCACGGGGAAGTCGTACAGCGTTTCGAGCACCTGATCCGCCAGCAGCTCACGCTCGACGAACTCGATCCGCTCCTGTGCGGTGGTGCGCTCGAACGCGACGCCGAGCAGGGTTTCCACGAGCCGCACGATGACGTGCCGGTCCACACCTTCCTGTACCAGGCCGAGTGAGTAGAAGCCATCGACGACGCCTGACGCGTCCTTCTTGATTGCGGCGAAGACGGTGCGCACCAGCGCGAGGCGCGTCGATTGCGGAACATCGACGACGAGTCCGAAGTCGAGCAGGACGATGCGTCCGTCGTCGCCCCACAGAAGATTTCCCGGGTGTGGATCCGCGTGAAAGAAGCCGTCGACCAGCATCATCTGCACATACAGCTCCATCACCGTGCGCACCAGATACTCGGTATCGACCTTGCCGCTCGCGATCAGCGGTGCAAGTGCGTCAATGCGCGTTCCGGCCATGTACTCGAGCACGAGCGCGCGTTGCCGCGTCATCTCGGCGAACACGATCGGCACGGCGACCTTGGGATTGAACGCGAAGTTGGTGCGAATGCGCTCGGCGTATTCGCCTTCCTTGCGGAAGTCCATCTCGTCACCGATTCTGCGCGCAAATTCCGCGAGTATGGCGCGCAGCCCGAGCACGTGAGGATTGGGGAAGAAGCGCTCTGCGCATCGAAGGATGAAGTCGGACGCCTTGACGTCGGACGCGACGGTTCGTTCGATGTGCGGACGCAGCACCTTCACGACGACGTCGATGCCCAGATAGCGTGCGCGATGGACCTGGCCGAGCGATGCGGAGGCGAGCGGAACGCGATGCCAGTCGGTGAAGATATCGGTTGCCGGACGCCCGTAGCTTTCGAGAATTACCTGCTCGATCTGCTCGACCGGGACGGGCGGAACGCGGTCGGTTAGCGTACTGACAGCGCTCAGGTAGGGCTCGGGCAGGAGGTCCGCGCGACCGGCGAAGATCTGACCGATCTTGACGAAGCTGGGCCCGAGTTTCGCAATCGTCGCGACGAGGCGTTCCGCGCGGCGCGCATGAAACGACTTGCTGCGCTTCGCCGGCAGGCCGATCACGATCCAGCGCCTAACATCGCGCCGGAACGAGAGTATGAATGGAAGCACGCGCGATAGCACGTACAGCGTGCGCATATATTTCTATGGTTCAGGTAGCATCGGGAAGACGCATCCGCCTTCGGGACAAACTAGCGATGGGAACGGCCCAGCACACGCACGATCAGCACGATACCGGCCATAAGCATGGCCACGGGCACGACCATGGGCACGGCCACGGCGACCATGAACACTCCCACGGGGTGGTGGACCCGTCCATCGCCAGCTCCGAGCGTGGGTTGTGGGCGGTAAAGTGGTCCGGGATTCTCCTGCTGGCCATCAGCATCGTGGAACTCACCGTAGTCGCGATGTCGCACAGCACCGCGTTGCTCGCCGACATGATCCACAATTTCGGCGACTTCGCCACCGTGGTCCCGCTCTGGGTCGCGTTTGCGCTCATGCGCCGAGAGCCGGGCCGGGGCTTCTCGTTCGGCTACGGACGTGTGGAGGACCTGGCTGGCGTGCTCGTGGTGGCGGTGCTGTTCATGAATGCGTTGTTCGCGGGTTACGAGACGATCTCCCGCATCGTGAATCCGCAACCCATCGGTCACCTGGGAATCGTCGCTATCGCGTCGATCGTGAGCTTCGCCGGTAACGAGAGCGTCGCGATAATTCGGATAAAGGTCGGCCGCGAGATCGCAAGCGCAGCACTCATCGCAGATGGCCATCACGCCCGCGCTGATGCCTGGACGGCGCTTGCCGTTCTGGCCGGCGCGACTGGCGTCTATCTCGGATTCCCGATCGCCGATCCAATTGCAGGCATCGTGATCACGATCGCCATTTTTGGAATCGTGTGGACCAGTGCCAAGACGATCTTCACGCGCATACTCGACGGTGTCGATCCCGAGACGCTGGACCAGCTTCGCGCCGCGGCTCTGGAAGTGAGCGGAGTGAAGGACATCACCGATCTGCGTGCACGATGGATGGGACATCAGCTGTATGCGGAAGCGAGCGTCGTTGTTGCGTCATCGTTGAGCGTTGGCGAGGCACATACCATTGCTGCGGCGGTTGAGCATCAGCTCGTTCATCACGTGCCACATGTGAGTAACGCTCTGATTCACGTCTGTCCGGCGGGGAATGTCGGGGCGGAGTTTCACGCGGTCGATCCGGAGTGTGGGGATTGCGACAAAACCGAGCAGCCTGATCTGACAACCGCGACACACTCGGCCCCGGTCCGGCGGCCGTAACAGCTTTCAGGGACTCCTTACATACGCTGGCGCAATATCTCGCCGAGCACGCGCGTCGCATCGGTGATGACGGTTTCGTCGGATCCGCCGAAGCCGAGCAGCAGTCCGGCCTGACACGCATCGACTGCGTAGCACGTCGACAGCGCGGCCCCTGATAGTCCTCTTGCGATCATGCGTCGAACGACATCACGATCATCGACGCCGTCTTGCAGCAGAGTCGAAATGTGCAGGCCGGCGTCGGCGTTGTAGATCGTGAGACTATCAGCGCAGTGTGCAGCGAGCCCTTCCAGTAGCGCGGCGCGCCGACCCAGATACAGTGCGCGCATGCGACGAAGATGCCGGGCGAAGTGGCCCTCGCGTATGAAATCCGTGAGCGCGAGCTGATAGAGCGTTGGGGAAAATATGTCGAGCGCCTCGCGCGCAGCGAGGAACTCGTCCCGGAGCGATGGCGGAACCACGATGTAGCCAACACGAATCGACGGGAACAGCACCTTGCTGAAAGTGCCTATGTAGATCACGCGGTCGTGTGCGTCCATTCCCTGCAGCGCACCCAATGGACGGCTCACATACCGGAACTCGCTGTCATAATCGTCTTCGAGGATCCACGCGGAATGTCGCGTCGCCCACTCGACAAGCTCCAGGCGGCGCGTTGCAGTCATCGCCGTTCCCATGGGATACTGATGCGACGGCGTAACGTACGCCGCGCGTACTTTCGATCCAAGTGCGTTCAGCGAGTCTATCCGGATACCTTCATGATCGATCGGAACCGGAGCGATGACCGCTCCGCGTGTTGCGAGCGCGGAATGCGCACCCGGATATCCCGGCTCCTCCATCGCTACGATGTCGCCGCGACCGAGCAGCGCTGCCGCGCAGATGCACAACGCTGCTTGCGAGCCGGAGACGATGAGCACCTGCTCGGCCTCGCATCGCACGGCGCGTGCAGTGCGCAGGTGCTCTGCTACCGCGGCTCTGAACGACGCTACGCCGGCGGGATCACCGTACGCCATTCGCGCCGGCGTGAGCGCTCTCGCGTGACGAGCGACCAGCCGCGACCAGATCGTGTGCGGGAACTGATCGAGCGCGGGCAGGCTGACCCGAAACGGACGGAACCCACCATCATCCCGGTGACGTGGCAGCGGATCGGATAGACGCCTGGTGCGCGCAGGCCGCGATGACGAGTGTTTCGTGGATCGCCGGGGCTGTAGCGGAGAGGCGGAGCGGAGCGCATCATCCGGCACCGAGACGCTCACGAAGGTCCCGGATCCGATGCGTCCCTCCAGATACCCTTCGTGCAGCAGTTGATCGTAGGCCGTGAGCACTGGCAGCCGCGACACGCGGAGATCCGTCGCGAGTGCGCGTGTGGAAGGCACGCGTTGTCCCGCGCGGAGCAGCCCTGCAAGAATGGCATTTCGAATCCCGTCGTAGATCTGCTGCTGGAGGGGAGTTGCCAACTCCCGATCGATGGGCAGGAGCGACAGGATCTCCGGGCTCGCCGTGGTCTTCACGTCCGGATGATCGTCAAAGTGGTCATGTCAAAAAGATAACAAATGGCGCTGGTGGGAAGGCCAGTACCGGGTAATCATCCGTCAATGACGACCGCCCGTGAATTCGCAGCGCCGGCGATTGCTACTCTACACGACGGATCTCACGATTTCGACTTTCTGCATGGTCGATGGAAGGTCCACCATCGGC
>Ga0207678_10003123_pt1 | contig 14992 bp, 12 predicted proteins | sample KBSC63metaG_FD_184319 | JGI IMG/M metagenome (GOLD analysis project Ga0207678, IMG submission 184319) | Corn rhizosphere microbial communities from Kellogg Biological Station, Michigan, USA - KBS C6-3 metaG (SPAdes) (version 2) | ecosystem: Host-associated > Plants > Roots > Rhizosphere > Soil ...
TCAGAGGCTGAGAGTTTTTCGATCATGCCCGCTCATCACGCCAAAAGACCCCTGCTCGTCGTTGCAAATGCTCGCCATAGCAAAGCTATGACTGCGCTTTGCGCCTAGATCAGGCGCCTTTTGACCTGCTGCTCGGACACGTTCGAAATACTCCCAGCCTCTCAGCTCTCAGGTCGCGCAACTTCATCTGCTCGGCGCATGCGCAGTGCAAGCCGGCAAGTGTCTAAGCGAGTGTCGCGTCAAGTCTCAAGTGTCGGCTGCTCGCTGGCTCTCGAAGCGCGCGTTGCGCCTCCCCGCCATAGTCGGCCCCACTCCGACAGCGGCGGGATTATCTCGTCGGCATGTGTGCATTGATATGTGTGCATTGATGTCTGTCTGCACACAAGCGTCACTGCCCGCAGCGGCACGGATCCACCGCGCCTGCATTGGCCCGTCAATGCCGTCGATACTGACCCGGCGGCATGGTGCGTCCAGGTTGATTCGCGATCTCGTGTTCTTCAACCAAGGGCATCGGCCCTGACTCTTCCGCTTCGCGTGCCTTGTCCTTTGCGGCATAAGCTTCGAGCCGGTTGTACAGCGTCTTCAGGCTGATGCCGAGAATGCGGGCCGCCGTTCGTTTGACGCGGCCGCAAGATTCAAGTGTCGCCATGGTCACCCGGCGCTCCACCTCTTCAAGCGGTGTTCCCACGCGTACCACGATCAGCCCGCTCTGGTCTTCGGCTGCGAGCGGCGGGGCCTGAGGTGCATCCGCGCTCTCCACTACCGAGTCGGCAAGGATATAGGCCCGCTGCACATAGTTCTTCAGCTCACGCACGTTGCCGGGCCAGGGCATCTCATACAACCTGGCGATCGCTTCTGGCGAGAAGATCTTGTTCGTGCCCTCCGTGCGGTTGAGTTCGCGCAGAAAATGCTGAGCAAGCATTTCAATGTCATTGCCACGTTCGCGCAGCGGCGGCAAGGCGATCGGGAAAACATTGAGCCGGTGATAAAGGTCTTCGCGGAAGTTGCCCTCAGCCACTGCACGTTCGGGGGATCGGTTGGTGGCTGCGATGATGCGCACGTCCGTCACGATGGGCTCGGTCGTTCCGACGCGTACGAAAGTGCCCGTCTCCAGAACGCGCAGCAGCTTCACTTGCAGATCCAGCGGCATCTCGGTCACTTCGTCGAGAAAGATCGTGCCGCCCTTTGCCTGTTCGAAAAAGCCGCGATGTTGTCGATCGGCTCCGGTGAAACTGCCTTTCTCATGGCCGAACAATTCGCTCTCGATCAAGTTAGGCGAAATCGCGCCACAGTTGATCGCAAGAAAGGGAAACTTCTTGCGACGGCTGAGTTCGTGAATGGTGCGGGCTGCCACCTCTTTGCCGGTGCCGCTCTCGCCTGTAAGCAGCACGGTAGCTGCAGTGGGCGCGACGCGGCTCAGTTTGTCGTACAGCGCCTGCATGGGCGGCGAGTCGCCAAACATGTGGCCGAAGCGTCCCACGCGTCGCAACTCCTCGCGCAGTTCACCGATCTCGCTTCGAAGCTCGGACGCCTGCGGCTGACGGCGCAGGATGGCCAGCAGGCGCTCGATGTCCACCGGCTTGACGAGGTAGTCACTCGCGCCGATGCGGATAGCTTCAATCGCGCTGTCCACGCTGGCGTGTCCCGTGATCACCACGACTTCGATCTGTGCGGGCGATTCAAGGTCGCGCACGATGTCGGTCCCACGTCCGTCCGGCAGTTGCAGATCGGTCAGTAGCACATCGGGCGTCTGTCGGACAAGTTGGGCCCGGGCATTGCGCAGTGAATCTGCCGTGGCGACCGTGTATCCCTCAGCGCGTACCACTTCGGACATCCAGCCGACGACATCGGGCTCATCGTCAACGATCAATGCGTGGGGCATGTGGCTTCTCCCTGCGTTGCAGCACTTGCTGCCTCATGTACAAATGTCCGGGCCGGTCCGAGTCGCGCACAGGGGCGGATCGGCGTGCAGAAATTTCACAGCAACTGGCAAGCCCAGTCAACTGATCCCCTCGCCAAGCTCATTGCAAACGGATGTTGGTTGCCATAGCGCTCGAAATTCCACCCAACATACCAACCGCCGCGCTGAACTTTCCCTTCATTTGAAAGGCTGCACCCGGCCCCGCCATCATTTCTTCCGCCATCACTTCTTTTCAGACGCAGACGATCTCTTCGACGAACGCGATGCGGCCTGCGGACGCGACTCCTCGGTGCTGCGGGACGCACGACTACCAGCGGACGATCGCGCTGCCGGTTTCGCGGCATCTTCGGCCTCTGGAGGCAGGCCCTTTTCTTCGAGCAATTGAGCGCGCTGCGTCTGCATCTCTTCAAGTACGGAATCCCAACCCACGCCCGGTCGCGTAAGCTGCTCGAACATCTCGTTCTCCTCCTCTTTCACGTGGTGGTCGATGTACTCGCCGAGCACCTTGAAGGTTGCCGCGAACTTGTCATCGTTGGCGCTCATGCTTTTCAACTGTTCGATGAGCACCTTCACCGTCATGTGCTCGACTTCGGCTTCGTCGATGAGGTCTTCTTCCTTGATGGCACTGCGTGCGGCGGGATAGAAGATCTGTTCCTCGAGCGATGAATGCACCTCGATGGCGGCGAGCGTTTGTTCGACCAGTGCCTCGGCGTTTTCGGACTCGGCTTGCGGGTCCATCTTCTCGAAGTCCTTGAAGGCCTTCTTCACCTTCTTGTGATCGGCCTTGAGCATGTCAATGATCTGGGTCTTGGCGGAAGTAGCCATGGATACATCTCCTTTTGGGCTGACGAGTGCCCCGGTGCTGCGGCAATAGTCATGCCCCGCCCTTTTGTGACTTTCGTCGGGGACAGCCAGAAGTTGTTGCGGTAAATCACACAAAGGCTTCCGAAATGTCCGACCAAAAGCCAGCTTTTGCGCACGTGGATTGCTCCTCACAACAAGCTACAGCAAGTGCTATTTACGCAGGGGAAATCGAAAATTCGCAGCATTGGCGCGGATTTCCAGGGACTTTCGAAAGCAGGTTGGGACGGTCCTCCCGCAGCTTGTTACCGATCTCTCACTCCGTTGGCACAGTGGTTGCGGTACACAGTTCAGGACGTGCCGCAGCGCGCCCCCGTCGCCCACTCGGCCTTCAGGCCACGAGTGGCCGCTGCCATCAACCTTTCATCGAGAGATACATGAATTCACCGGCGCTCCAAACTCGCACTGAACATCGACAGCATCAGACGCTCACGCCGCGCTTGCAGCATGCCGTGCGTCTGCTCCAACTGTCGTCGCTCGACTTCGCGCAAGAAGTGATGGACGCAATGGGCAAGAACCCGTTCCTCGAAATCGAGGAACCGTCGGGGGAAGCAGCGGCATCGGAAGGCTCTGGCGACGACGCACAGCGCGACGCACCTGCCGCAACCGAAGTGCCGCAGGTGGACAGCAACGTGTCGGCCAGCGACCCCGACACCACCTGGGAACGCGAGAACTGGCAAACCCCGGGTGGAAGCGGAAGCTCCGCAAGCAGCTCCGGCGATACCGATGGCGTAATGGAAATGGTCGCCGCAGCCATCGACCTGCGCCAGCATCTTCGCAGCCAGATCAATGTGATGCCGCTGTCCGACCGCGACCGCGTGCTGGTGTGCGCAATCATTGAATCGCTGGACGACGACGGCTACCTTCGCCTATCGCTCGATGAACTTGCCGGGATCACTGAACTCGAGCCGGTGGTCGACCAGTGCGAGATGAACACAGCCCTGAAGCTCGTGCAATCGCTCGACCCCTGCGGCGTCGGCGCACGCAACGCATCCGAGTGCCTCCTGCTTCAGCTCGAATGCATCGACGATTCAGTCGACCGCGAACTTGCGCGACGCATCATCACAGAGCAGCTCGACAAACTGGCACAAAGAGACATTCCGGGCCTGGCCAAGCTCTTCGATCGCGAGGCCGTGCACATTGAAGCCGTGTGCGATCGCATCCGTCACCTCGATCCGCGACCCGGCTGGCGATTCGGCTCGTCGGACGTGCACTTCGTGGTGCCAGACGTCATCGTCAAGAAGATTCGCGGCCAATGGGCTGCGCAGTTGAACCCGGCCGTCGTGCCCAAGATCCGACTGAACCGCGTGTATGCCGAGCTCTTCCAGCAGCACCGCAACTCGAAGCACACCGAACTCGCCGCGCATCTGCAGGAAGCGCGCTGGACGGTACGCAACGTGGAGCAGCGCTTCTCGACCATCCTGCTCGTTGCCGAAGCCATTCTTCGCCGACAGCACCACTTCCTCGAATATGGCCCGCTCGCAATGAAGCCCTTGGGGCTGCGCGAGATTGCCGATGAAGTCGGCCTGCACGAATCGACCGTGTCACGTGTGACGAACAACAAGTACATGGCAACGCCCTCGGGCGTGTTTGAACTCAAGTACTTCTTCTCGCGCGCCATGCCAACGGCGAGCGGCGGCGCATGTTCAGCCACCGCGATCCGCGGCGTGATCCAGGACATGATTGCTGGTGAGAACCCAATGGACCCCTTGTCCGACGCCGAGATAGCACGCCAATTGGCGCGGCAAGGTCTCACAGTGGCGCGACGCACGGTGACGAAATATCGGCAGATGCTGAAGGTGGCAGCCGTCGAGCGGCGTCGCAAGCACGCCTGAGAGGCTGAGAGCCTTTCGATCATGCCCGCTCGTCACGCCCGGGCACGCTCGAAATACTTTCAGCCTCTGAGCGGTGCTTGCTGGACGACAGTCCCCGGCCCACTCCTACGGACCATGAAACCGCCTGAATCCCGGGAGTCCTCGTACCCTGACAAACACCCCTTTCAATGTCTTGTATTGGCTCCTTTCCCCTTTGGGGAAAGATTGGGTCAGGGGCTTCGGTGATGGCAACCCGCGGCTTTATTCACCGCTCACGGCCCTCACCCCAGCCCTCTCCCAAAGGCAGAGGGAGCGAAGACCTTGAAAGGGGTGACTCTGACAAACGGGTTCTCTTGCTGCTCCTGATCGTCGTGTCCCTTGGCCTGGGATGGATCCTGCTGCCGTTCTACGGTGCCATCATGTGGGGCGTGATCGTGGCCATGCTGTTCGAGCCAATTTATCGTCGACTATTGCCGCCGCTGAAGCATCGGCGCACTGTGGCCGCCCTGTTCACTCTGCTGATCGTGCTGCTCATGGTGGTCATCCCCTTCGCGGTCATCACCGCTTCTCTTGCGCAAGAAGCAGCGGCGATTTATCAAAGAATGCAGTCGGGCGAACTGGACCCGGCTGCTTACTTCCGAAAACTTTTCGACGCGCTTCCCGCCTGGGCCACCTCGGTGCTCGATCGATTCGGCCTGGCCGACTTCGACGCATTGCGGCGCTGGTTGTCCGCCGCCCTCACCCAGGCCAGCCGGTTCATCGCGACACACGCTCTGAACTTCGGGCAGAACACCTTCGACTTCGTCGTCAGCGTCTTCGTCATGTTGTATCTTGCTTTCTTCCTGATTCGAGACGGCCATGGCGTCGTTCGCGCCATGAAGCGGGCGATCCCGATGACCCCGGCTCACAAGCAGGAATTGCTGGACACGTTCGCCACTGTCGTGCGCGCCACGGTCAAGGGCAATCTCGTGGTGGCTGCCGTTCAGGGGGCACTTGGCGGTATTGGCTTCTGGTTTCTTGGGGTCAGCGGTGCATTGTTGTGGGCGGTGTTGATGGCCTTCTTCTCGCTGCTGCCGGCCGTTGGCGCCGGGCTGGTGTGGTTGCCAGTCGCACTCTTTCTGCTTGCGACCGGGGAGGTGTGGCAGGGATTCGCGCTGATCGCCTATGGTGTCCTCATCATCGGCTTGGTCGACAACTTGTTGCGGCCCGTGCTCGTTGGCAGAGACACACAGATGCCCGACTATCTGGTTCTGGTCTCGACCCTCGGGGGCATCGCATTGATTGGCATCAATGGCTTTGTCGTGGGGCCTGCGGCCGCGGCTATGTTCATCGCGGTTTGGCACATCCACTCAAAGATCATCGCTGCGGGGACGGAGCATGATTCTTGTGCGCACCGCGGTGAGAAAGGTGACCACTCATGAGGCGGGAAACGCTCGTCAGCTCCGCGACCGCGCCCCGTCGCGTCATCATTTGCGCACCGGCGCAGCTGCCGCTGCATGGCGAGCGGCGGGGTCCGGCGGCAATGACTTGTCGTTGGCCTTAGGCGCCTTCGCGTCTCGAACACCAGCAGGCCCATCTGCATCTCTCAGGTGCTGCAAGGTTCGCTGGCAACCGCCGGCACCTTCTTTGTCGCCGGGGTCGAAGAGGGGAATCAATGCGGCAAGCGGATGCACCATCGCAAGCGCCGCGGACGCCAAGACCTTCAAGCCGATCGGTTTCTTCTCCAGGCGGATCTGAGGATGATCGAAGGTCCCTTCCAGCCTCACCGGTGAACGCAAGGTGGCCGGACTCATGTCCTTGGGTTTGGAAGTCATCACCAGCGCGAGCCGCTCGTCGGCAAGATTGACGGAACCGGTGATCAACAGGGTGGAGTCCCGTGTGTCGACCATGGCCGCCTCGGGCGTGAGCAGGCCGTCCTTGGCGTTCGCCTTGACCACCGCGCAGTACATGGGCAGCGGGTCGTCCCCGACGATCAAAAGGCCCAGGCCTTGCGCAATGTCGATGCCCGCCGCCTCGACGAACAAGTGAGAGATCGTGCCGTCGCGCACCCACGCCTGCACCGTGCCATCGGTTGACGCGATCATCTTCGCCGTCGACCTGCCGCGTGCCTGCAGTTGCGCATGCCCGCCCAGGCGACCCGTCACATAGCCCGGGTTCTCGCCTGACGGCTTCGGCTGCTGCGAGGCTTTGTTCCGCGGTCGCAGCCATTGATCGAGTTCGATTCCGGCCCAGCGGACGTTGGCCGTCCACAGCGGATTGGCCTGCGTACCGTCGAGCCCCAGGTTCCCCTTGACTTCGCCGCCCGCAGCCCGAGCGAGCAAGTTCGATAGCCTCAGCACGCCGCCGTCAAGCGTGAGGTCACCGTCCAGCGGTGCGATTGGCTGCCTGAAGAGCGTGCCCAGTTCGGCACGTGCCAGACGGACCTTGACGTTCGCATTCATCCATCCCAACGATGGGATGTCGAGTTCACGCTCCGGCAAGACACGGCCGCCTTGCGCCTCGACGTGCGCCTTGGCTTTCGCTGTGCCGGGCTTCGGCGCTCCGAAGGCTGGAAGCAGGTCTGCCAGAACCAGGCGGGATCCATTCAACTCGCCGGTGAGCATGGGCACCTTGGGCGAACGGTCGTAGCTGAAATTCCCGCCAAGGTGGCTGTCGCCCACGTCGAGATCCGCATTCTTGAATGCCCAAAGCTGCCCGGACTTGCTCAACCGCCCCTTCAAGGTGAAGCGCTCCGTCGTCGGTAAAGTGATGCCCAGTGCATCGCCGACTTTCGCGAGCGAAGAACCCGACAGGGTGGCGGTGCCATCGATCGCCTGAAAGCTCAGCACGTCGGTGCCGGTGCCCTCAAATGTGAACTTGGCTTCATTTCCACCGGAAAGCCGGATGGTGATCGGCACAGCCGTGGCTGTCTCGCGCGCCACCAGCGGTAACACACCCGCCGAGGTCGCGCGAAACTGGAATGGCAGCTTCTCGTGGTTCCCTTGGCCTTCGACGACAAGGCCGGCCGCCCGGCCGTTCTTGACTGATGCGCGATCGCCTTCACTCGTACTCACCTTTGCGGCAAAACTGGTCTTGAGAACGGCGTCGTCGAAGGCGACGTTGCCATGCTCGACCACGAGTTCGTCCACTGTCGGCAGGTCGAACTGTCTTTGCGTCGCATCGGCCTGTGTCGGTGCAAAGGCCCAGTTCGAATGGCCGTCGGCCAAGCGCTTGAGCGATGCATCGACCTCGCCGAAACGAAGCGACGCAATGCGCGGCGGTTCGGGGTTGTCCTTGCGAGCCAGGTGCCTCAGCGTGGCATATGGCAACTCGAGGTGTGCATTCTTCGCCTTGACGAGGTCGCCGCCCAAGGGAGAGTCCGCTGCCAAGCCATCAAGCGCGCCGATGCGCAGCGAACTCGTGTCCAGGCGGATGGAACCGAAGACCTTGAGCCTGAAGGAGTCGCCGAATTCAACCGGGCGTTGAAGGCGCGTGCTCAGTTGCTTCTGGACCGGCCCCTTCAGGAAAGGCCAGCCTAATGTCTCGCAGACCACAACGCCCATCACCGCCGCCGCGACGATGCCAAGAGGCCAGGCGGCGATTCGCCAGCGTGCTTTGGAAGCTGGTGTCATGTCGAAGTCCCGTTAATGCCTTTTCAGCTTGCGGCAAGCGCTGTGCCTCGGTATTAACTGGTGGTAGCCACGAGGGGCGTGCAGCTTGAAGAAACTCCACTGAAATGACCCGCCAGTGTGTAAGACCTGCATTTGTTTGCATGGACTTCCGGCCAGCGCTGCCCTGGCTGCGAGTCCATTGCTAGACTCGTGCGTTCAGGCGCGACACAGCGCTGCCTCGCCCATTGCGCTGGCACAAACACACGAGTCGGGTCTGTGGAAACATCTGCATGCCATCACCCGAGGATGCCCGCCTGCCGGGTCGCTGGAGTATTTCCGTGAGTCAGACGCGCACCTCATTGCGCCGCAAGCTCATGGTGGTAGTCATTGCCACCACCTGCGTTGCTCTGTTGCTGAGCGCTACTGCATTGCTGATCTACGAGTTGCGCAGCTTCCAGAATTCCTGGATCGACGACCTCAACACGCAGGCGCGCATCATTGCCCACACCAGTGCGCCAGCACTCGACTTCGACGACCCGAAAGCAGTCGCCGAGAACCTTGCTTTGCTGCAACTGCGGCCGCAGATCACCGCGGCCGCCGTCTACCGAGGCAATGGCCAGCTTTTTGCGAGCTACGTGCACCCGCACACGGCCGGAGCCACCCTGCCCGTGACGGCAAATGCGCCGGGCATCCTCATCGACGGCGACCGGATCGAAATCTACCAGCCGATCCGCGAGAACGATCAGCTCATTGGCACGGTATACCTTCGCTCGCGCTATGAGATCTTCAGCCGGCTGGTCGATTACCTGTTGATCCTTGCCGCAGTCATGGCGACAAGCCTGTTGACCGCTGCGCTGGTGAGCCGGCGACTGCAAAGCAGCGTGACCGACCCGATACTTCGGGTAGCACAGGTCGCACGCAGCGTTCTCACGACTCGCGACTACTCGCTGCGCGCCCCCAAGACCTCGGATGACGAGGTTGGCACCTTGGTCGATGCCTTCAACAACATGCTCGAAGAGGTGGGCAAGCGCACGGAGGCGTTGGAGCAATCGAACAACCACCTCTCTGTCGAGATGGCTGAACGCCGCAAGGCCGAAGAGGCGCTGCGCTGCGCGGCCCGCACCAAGGACCAGTTCCTGGCCACACTGGCCCACGAGTTGCGCAACCCGCTCGCGCCGATCACGAATGCCGTGGAGATTCTGCGCCGCGCGGGCAACGAAAACCCCATCCAGCAACGTGCCCTGCAGATCATGTCGCGCCAGGTACAACAGATGGTCCGCCTCATCGACGATCTTCTCGACGTTTCCCGCATCACGACCGGCAAGGTGCTGCTGGAGTCGGGGCGAGTTGACATCATCAGCGTGCTCAACAGCGCGGTCGAGATTTCATCGCCCGGCATCGAGGCAAGAAAGCACCGACTCACGCTTGATCTGCCGCCCGGGCCGGTCTTTGTGGAAGGTGATTCGACGCGCCTTGCGCAGGTGTTTGCGAATCTGCTCAACAACGCAGCCAAGTACACAGATGACGGCGGGACGATTGTTGTGCGCCTGACAGAAGAAAACGCAGACATCGTCGTGCGCTTCAGCGACACAGGCGTGGGTATCGCGCCGGAGAAGCAGGACAGCATCTTCGAGATGTTCGTGCAGGTCGACCAGTCGCTCGAACGCGGCAACAAGGGCCTGGGCGTGGGGCTCACGCTGGCGCGGCAGCTCGTCGAACTGCATGGCGGCAGCATCGCCGTGCATAGCGACGGCCTGGGCGAAGGGTCGGAGTTCGTGGTGCGGCTGCCGCGGGGCCGAGTGCCGCCGGCAACGCCGGAATCGCCGCCGGCCATTCTGGACATTCTCCCCAGGCACCATGTACTCATCGCCGACGACAACGTCGACTTTGCCGCGAGTCTGCTGAGCATTCTTGAATCGCTGGGCCAGCACGTGACGGTGGTGCACGACGGATTCGCCGCGCTGGAGGCCGCCGGAAGGTTGATGCCCGAATATATTTTTTTGGATATCGGCATGCCGGGGCTAAACGGTTACGAAGTGGCGCAGCGTTTGCGGCGCCAGCCAGCGACCTGTGACACGGTGATCGTTGCCATTACCGGCTGGGGGCAGGAAAAAGACCAGGAGCGCGCGCGCGATGCAGGCTTCGACATGCATTTGGTGAAGCCGGTGGCCATCGAGCATCTGGTGAAGTTGTTGCGGCAACGGCAGGCCGCGTCGGTCGCCCGCGTCTAGTGTCGCGTCAAGCCTCAAGTGTCGGCTGCTCGCTTGGCTCTCGAAGCGCAATGAGTCATAGCCGTGCTATGGCGAGGAGGCGCAACGCGACACTAGGGCACCAGGGCCATCCATTCGAGGTCATGTATTGGCCCTCTGCGGAAAGAGCTTGGGTGAGGGGCTAACGGCATCACCGCCTACAGCCCTCCCTGGAATGAAAGACCCAGTCCGGCTGACTGGACCGGGTCAACCTGACGCGTGCAGGCATGCAGATTGCCATGGCGCGAAGGCAACCGAGTCAAAGGGGACAAGCGTGCAAGAACCGGGAGGCATCCACATGCAACGCCAGACGGCAGACACAACTGCGCCTTCGTTCGAATCCTTGCATCGCGAAAGCGAGAATGGCTTTTGCGTCATGGCCGACTCGGCACCCGTGATGATTTGGGTGGCGGGGCCCGACAAGCAGTTTGAATGGTTCAACAGGGCGTGGCTCGAATTCACTGGCCGCACGCTCGCTGACGAGCGCGGTTCAGGATGGTTCGTCGGCATTCACGAGGAAGATCTCGAACGATGCATTGGCATCTATCACGCGAGCTTCGATGCACGCCAGTCCTTCACCATGGACTTCCGCCTCAAGCGGCAGGACAACACTTACCGCTGGGTGCTGGCCACAGGCGTTCCACGCCATGCACCGGACGCAAGCTTCCACGGCTATACCGGAAGCTGCATCGACATCCATGAACGCAAGGAACTCGAAGAGAGGCTCGCCGAACGCACGCGCGCCTTGCGCGTGGCCGATCGCCGCAAGGACGAATTCCTCGCCATGCTCGCCCACGACCTGCGCAACCCGCTCGGCCCGATCGCGAACGCCACCGCCATCTTGAAGATGATGGAAAGCCAGACGCCGGCGATCGCACCGGTGCGGCAAATCGTCGAGCGACAGCTCGAGCAGTTGCGCCGAGTCATCGGCGACATGCGCGACGTCACTCGCATTACGCAGGCCAAGCTCGAACTGAGGCGCGAGAAGCTCGCGGTGACCGATCTCGTGCGCGAGGCCATCACGCACGCCCAGCCGCAACTCGATGACCGAGGGCACCGGGTCCACCTGCGTTTGGCCGATGAAACACTGGCCGTCGCGGGCGATCCGATGCGCCTTGCTCAGGCCTTGTCGCACCTCATCGTCAACGCCGCAAAGTTCACGCCGGTGCCTGGCCAAGTCGAGGTCTTCACGAGCGCTGAAGGACCGCTCGTGCAGATCCACGTTCGCGACCACGGTCAAGGCATAGGCCCGGATTTCTTGCCACATGTGTTTGAGCCGTTCGCTCAAGAAAACCAGAGCAAGCCGCGCACGAACTCGGGCCTGGGCGTGGGCCTCACCATCGCAAAGCGTCTCGCTGAACTGCACGGCGGCGACATCATCGCGCACAGCGCGGGCCGCAACCAAGGCGCGGAATTCGTGCTCTCGCTGCCTCGGTTCGATGAATCGGAACGGTCTTCGGACGACCCTGCCGGTTCATCCACCTTGGCGGGTGCGACGAGCTTTGCTGGCACGGCCTGAGAGGCTGAGATTTTTCGAGCGTGTCCGACCCGAACGTTAAGAGGCGCCTGGGCGTAAAGCGCAGCCCATAGCTTTGGCTACGGCGAACATTTGCAACGACGAGCAGGGTCTTTGACGTGATGAGCGGGCATGATCGAAATACTCTCAGCCTCTGAATTCTCCGACGGGTGATTGCGCAAGCGTCCGGCACGGCATGGGTACATGGCTTGCCGATAAGTCTCATCCATCACTTCCGGAGAATGACATGGGAAAGTACTTCATCGGCTGGTTGCTGGGCATCCCCGCCATCATCCTGGTGTTGCTCTACCTCATCTTCCATTGAGGCCTGGCACATGAGCACACCACGAGACAACGCTCCCCGCCCTGAAGCGGGCAAGGACACGGAATTTGGCCGCGAAGGCGAAGGCGCTCACGCGCGCGACGCAGACAGCGGCGGGCACCGCACGAAGGCAGGCGGCACTTACGGAGACTTCGTGCCGGACAAAGGCCAACCACACAAGAACGATGACCGCGATGCGAATCCGGTGAATCCAGTCATGGGTGATTACTACACGGGCGCAGGAAACATCGACCGCACAGCTGACGATCCCGCCGCGCGCAAGCCTTCCTCAGGCGACGAAGAAGAACGCATCGCGGAAGACAATCGCAACAGGAGCTTCGACACGACACACATTCACAAGAGCACAACGAAACGTTAGCTGTGCTGGCCTGTTTCGTGCGGGCACGTCGGTTGCCGCTCTCAAGGACCTGATCGACTCCATGGAAAGGTCCTTGCCATGCAAAGCGAACTGACATCCCGCGCGCCTGCGCTTGCCCTGATGGCGGCGGCTCTCGTCGCCGGTTGCTCCACCACGGCAGCTCCGAACGAGCAACTGGGCATCTCGCGCACCACGATCGAAGGCGCGCAGAGCGCGGGCGCGAGCGACCCGTCCTCCGACATGGCCTTGGCATTGGCACGCGAAAAGCTTGCGCAAGCAGACGCTGCCGCGCGTGCCAATGACACTTTGAAAGCGCGACGCCTGGCCGAACAAGCCGAGGTCGACGCACTCGTCGCACGCTCGAAGTCTTCCGCCGACAAGTCTCGCAAGGCCGCTGCTGAACTGGATGCCAGTCTCGCGACCTTGCGTGAAGAAATGACGCGTGCGAACACCGCCACGACGACGCCCGTGCGGCCCTGACAACGATCGACAAAGGAACAAGACATGAAAACCCAATGGACACCGTTGGCAAGCAGCCTCGCGACTGTTCTCGTGCTCGCTGCATGTTCCACCACCCCGCCGCGCAACAGCTACCTGGACGATGCGCACCGCAGCTACGACCAGGCCAACATGAACGCCGACGTGTCGCGCTATGCACAAGCCGAACTGGCACGCGCACGCGAAGCATTGCAACGCGCCGACACGGCCTGGAGCGAAAAGCGCGACGCAGAGGAGACCGGCCACCTTGCCTACCTTGCGAGCCAGCGCACGCAAGTGGCAATGAATATGGCGGAGCAACGTGCCGCTGATGCACGCATCGAGTCGGCTGGTGTCGAGCGCGAACGACTGCGCGCCGACCTGAGAACACGCGAAGCCCAGGTCGCGAACCGCAATGCGCAAATGGCTGCTGCTCAGGCTCAGTTTGCACAGACGCAGGCTCAGAACGCACAGGCTTTGGCAGCAGCGGAAGCGGAGCGCGCCAATCGACTACAGCGCGAGCTCGCCGTACTGGCGGCCAAGCCAACGGACCATGGCCTGGTGGTAATGCTGCAGGACGTGCTGTTCGACACTGGTCAGGCCACGCTCAAGGAAGGCGCGCAATCCAAGCTCGACCAGTTGGCATCGGTGCTGAAGAATCACCCTGAGCGTCGCGTGATGGTCGAAGGCTTTACTGACAGCGTAGGCAATGCGGATAGCAACCTTGTGCTGTCACGTGCTCGCGCGGAATCGGTGAGAAATGCCTTGATGGCTCGCGGCGTGCCAGGAGATCGCATCGAAACGCGCGGCAACGGCCAAATGCGGCCAGTGGCGTCGAACAGCACGCAAGCCGGACGGCAACAAAACCGCCGGGTGGAGGTGGTGTTCTCGGACGAACAAGGCAAGTTCGCGTCGGTGAATTGAGCCCGCGAAAGCGACTGCCTGATCATGCACCCTCTTCCTGCGGAAGAGGGTGGGGAGAACAAGGGCCTTGACTCCATTCGCCCCCCAGGCGATGGGGGCGGCCCCATCAATGCACGCTGCTCTGTACCTCGTCTTCTCTCTGCTTATCAGCCGGCAGAACAGCCGGATCAGGCCCGATCTGCGCACCAGTCATCGGCAGCGCCCCGCCCTCGCCTTCCCACCGTTGCTCCGGCACGGGCTTCGCCTTGGATACTTCTTGCCGACCGCTTAACCGCATTTGCTTGCTCAACGACCAAAGCGTCCCCGCGCCCAGGGCAAACAAGCCTATGGAAATCACTCGTTTGAACATGGTGTACCTCGTTTGAAACGATGAATACATGCCGCGCGTCCGGCGATGCGCGGCGGCGTGACCTCACGCGGCAACTGTCGTGCCCACCGGCATACGGCTTGCCCGCATCCTGTAGAGCGCACCGTGCGCCCGTCGCGACCGAAGGAGCGACCATGACATCCCGCAAAACACCGTCCAACCCCCAACCGCGACATAAACCACGGGCCAACCCTGCTGAGCCCGTGAAGCCTTACGACGAAGCCGACCACGGCGATGTGATCCCGCACGATCATCCGCAGAGCGACCGGTCCTCACGCAGGCCCAGCGCAGACACCCGAGTCAATGAGGGTGGCCGAAGCGGCAGCGAAGGCAATCTTGAAACTGGCGCCGGGGATGACGAAGACCCACGCGGCCGGCGCGGCGATCTTCGTCCCTAGTGTCGCGTCAAGCCACAAGTGTCGATTGATCGCGCCGCTGTCGGAGCGCAGGGGTGCGATTCAAACTGATGTGTCCGCTTCAGGTTGCGGACACCGATTTCCGTTCAGGCTGAGGTATCGAAGCCCCATCCCGACGCTCCACAAGCCCTTCGATACCTCAGGGCGAACGGGTGT
>Ga0207678_10003124_pt1 | contig 14991 bp, 15 predicted proteins | sample KBSC63metaG_FD_184319 | JGI IMG/M metagenome (GOLD analysis project Ga0207678, IMG submission 184319) | Corn rhizosphere microbial communities from Kellogg Biological Station, Michigan, USA - KBS C6-3 metaG (SPAdes) (version 2) | ecosystem: Host-associated > Plants > Roots > Rhizosphere > Soil ...
GGCGGCTGGGGCGGCGGCGGTTTCGGCGGCGGCGGCAGCTCGTGGGACGGCGGAGGCGGCGGTGGCGGCGGCTTCGGCGGGTTCGGCGGCGGTTCGTTCGGCGGCGGGGGAGCGTCGGGCTCATGGTGATGCAATTGTCGGAAGCCGACCACGAGAAGGTCAGCACTGCGATTGCCGCAGCGGAGGCGAGGAGCAACGGCGAGATCGTCGCGGTGGCCACGCCGCTCAGCGATTCCTACCACGACGTCGCGCTCCACTGGGCGCTCGTACCGCTGTTCGCGGTGCTCGCCTGGGCTGCGTGGCGACCGACCGCGCTCGCCTGGTGGTACGACTTCCTCACCGGCGGGTGGCAGCCGGAGCCGACCATGGGACAGCTGCTGACGCTGCTGATGATTTTCGCGGCGCTGAAATTCACCATTGCGCTGCTGATCCTCAAATGGATGCCGCTGCGCCTTGCGCTCACTCCGGCGACGACCAAGCACCGCCGCGTCCGCCGCCGCGCAGTCACCGTGTTCCGCGCAGCGGCAGAGCGCCGCACCGTCGGCCGCACCGGCATCCTCATTTATCTCTCGATGGGCGAGCGGCGGGCGGAAATCGTCGCCGACGAAGCGATCCTCAAGGTGACCGACGATTCGACCTGGGGCGAAGCCATGGCGTCATTGGTCGAATGTGTCCGCGACGGCCGGCCAGGCGACGGCATCGTCGCTGCGATCGAGCAAGTCGGATCGGTGCTTGCCGAGCATTTCCCGCGTTCCGACGCCGACGTGAACGAAATTCCCGACAAGCTGATCGAGCTGTGAGCCTCGACGACCTCCCGCCGCCGGAAGTCATGTGCGAGGGCAAGTTCGTCCGCCTGATGCGGCGCGGCAAATGGGAATATGCGAGCCGCCCGCGCGACATCAACGCCGTGGTGATCATCGCCGAGCACGAGGGCAAGGTGATCCTCATCGACCAGCCGCGCGTCGGGCCGGACTGCCGCTGCGTCGAGCTTCCGGCCGGGCTGGTCGGCGACGAGGACCCCGACATCACGGTCGAAGCCACGGCGATCAAGGAGCTCGAGGAGGAGACCGGATTCACCGCCGAGCGGATCGAGCGACTGGGCGATTTTTATGCATCGCCCGGAATGGTCGCGGAGAGCTTCACCTTAGTCCGTGCCCACGGCGTTCGGCGCATCGGCGAGGGCGGCGGCGACGAGCATGAGGATATCAACGTCCACTTCGTCCCGCGTCCCGACATCCCCAATTTCCTCGAGCAGAAGCGCGCCGAAGGCTTCGGTATCGACGTCAAGCTGCTGATCTTTCTCGGCTACTGACCGTTCACACGGGCATGGCCCGTATCGTCCACCTCTCCGACCTGCACTTTGGCGCCCACGATCCGCGGCTGGTCACTGGCGTCGAGCGCGCGATCGGCGAGCTGAAGCCGGCGCTGGTTGTGATCAGCGGCGATTTCACCCAGCGCGCCCGCACCGAGCAGTTCGGCGAGGCATGTCATTTCCTGGAGCGGCTGCGCGACTCCGGCCACGAAGTTCTCGGCGTGCCGGGCAATCACGATGTGCCGCTGTATGACGTTCTCCGCCGCTTCCTGTCGCCGCTGGCGCGCTACCGGCGGTTCATCGACGACAGCCTGTGCCCGTTCGTCGAGCTTCCCGGGGTCGCCGTGCTCGGGATCAACACAGCGCGGTCGCTGACGTTCAAGGACGGGCGCATCAATCGCGACCAGGTCGACTTCATCCGCGAGACGTTCGCGCGCACACCGTCCGAGTTCGTGCGGGTGCTGGTCACGCATCATCCGCTGTTCGCCCTGACCGTTGGAAGCGAGGTCGAGCGGGCGATCGGCCGGCAGGAGCTGGCGCTCGACGTGGTCGAGGAGGCGGGGGTCGACGTGCTGCTTGCCGGGCACAATCACCACGCCTCGAGCCAGGACGCGAGCGACCTCGTGACACGGGCCGGCGGAGTGCTCGTCGTCCAGGCGGGGACCGCGACGTCGACCCGCGTTCGCGAGCAGGAGCAGAGCTTCAACGTCATCGACATCGACGACGGTTCGGTGGCGGTCACGGTCCACGGCTGGGACGGGTCGGCGTTCCGGCCAAATCAAACCCAGCCCTACAAATATCGCGACGGGCGCTGGCAGATATTGAAAGCCGAGGAGCCCGCGCACTAGAGGCTGGCGGATGACGCTTCCCGCCGGCTTCGACCTCGACGATTTCGTCCGCCGCACGCTCGCCGAGGATCTCGGCACGGGCGGTGACGTGACCTCCAACGCGACCATCCCCGCGGACGCCCATTTCGTTGCCGAGATGAACGCACGGCAGGAGATCGTCGTCGCGGGCATCGAGATTGCAGCGGCGTTTTTCCGTGCGCTCGATCCCGAGGTTCGGGTCGAGGAACTGACTGAGGACGGCTCCCGCGTTGCGCCGGGGACTGTGCTCATGCGGCTCGACGGCAATGCGCGTGCGATGCTGACGGCCGAACGGTCGGCGCTGAACACGCTGCAGCATTTGTCCGGCATCGCGACGCTTACGCGGACCTACGTCGATGCGATCGCCGGGACGGGCACGGTCCTGATCGACACGCGCAAGACCATTCCCGGCCTGCGCGCGCTCGAGAAATATGCCGTGCGCATGGGCGGGGCCCAGAACCACCGCATGCGGCTCGACGACGGGGTGCTGATCAAGGACAATCATGTCGCGGTGTGCGGCGGGGTGGCAGAGGCCGTGCGCAGCGCCAAGGCGGCGAATACCGGACTCGCGGTCCAGGTGGAGGTCGACCGGATCGCGCAGATCGAGCCCGCGCTCGAAGCCGGCGCCGATCGCCTGCTGCTCGACAATATGGACCCGGCGATGCTGCGTCAGGCGGTGAAGCTGGTCGATGGCCGGGTGCCGTTAGAGGCCTCGGGCGGAGTGACCCTCGAAACCATCCGCTCCATCGCCGAGACCGGAGTGAACTTCATCTCGGTCGGGCGGATCACCCAGTCTGCGCCCGCAGTCGACATCGGCCTAGATTACTCGATGAAGAGTCGTTGAGCCGCCGAAACGGCGTTCATGAACCCGACAGCTTAAGAGGCGCAGCAGCGCTAGCGCTGAGTCGTCCGCGGTCGGGCGAACCCAAGCGTTTGTCCGAGGAGTCTTTTCGATGAAGAAGCTCGTCGCCGTTTTGCTCTCCACCGCACTCACCTTCACCCTGCCGTCAGTCGCCCAGGCGCGCGACCATTCCCGCTGGGATGGCGGCGATCATCACTGGCGCGGCGATCGCGACGGCGATCACCATTGGCGACACGATCGCTACCGCTATTCGAGCTACGGCTATCGCTACGGCGGCCGCGGCTACGGCTCCATCGTCTATTCCGTCGGCTACCCGGCCTACGGTTACGGCAATAGCTATCCGAGCTACGGTTATGGCTATCCGGCCTACGGTTACGGCGGGTACCCGAGCTACGGCGGCTACGGCTATCCGCCCGCTTATCCTGGATACGGTTACGGCGGCTACGGTTACGGCGGCGCCCCGTACGGCTACGGCTATCCGGCCGGCGGCTATGGTTATCCCGCCGGCTATGGCCGGCCGAGCTATGGTTATGGCTACGGCTGCAGCAATCCGGCGGCGGGCGCCGCGATCGGCGGCGTCGCCGGCGCGACCCTCGGCGGAGTGATCGCCGGGAGCGACGGCCATCGCCACAATACCGGCGAAGGCATCGCCATCGGCGGCGTGCTGGGCGCGGTCCTCGGCGGAGCGGCGTCGGCCAACAGCTGCTGATCGCCGAACCGGGCCGTCGCGCCGACGAGTTCATCGGTGAGACAGGTTGCAAGGAGCAACTTATCGGCTGAGTCGGCGTTACTCCCCGAAACGCCGATGCGTTCAGGATCGAGGAGTATTTCGATGTTCAGCAAGATCGCTCTCGCTGCCTCTGCCGCTGCTTTGGTTGCACTTCCCGCGACCGCTGCCGAGGCGCGCAGCCATCACCGCCATTACAGCAGCTATTCGTACGGATATTCCTATCCGTCGTATCGCTACCGTACCGTCGCCTACCGGCCGTACCGGAGCTACAGCTACGGCTATAGCTACCCGTCCTACGGCTACGGCTATCCGGCCTACAGCTATGGCTACGGCTATCCGGCGTATGGCGCGGGCTATTATGGCAACAGCTATTACGGCAACAGCAACGTCGGCGGAGCAGTCGCCGGCGCTCTGATCGGTGCGGTGATCGGAAGCGCGATCACCAGCGGCCATCATCACCGCCACCACCACCACCGCTACTATCGCCGCTATCGTTAATTCGACCGGGCGAGAGATCGGTAAAGGCGGGCCGGGAAGCGATTCCCGGCCCGTTTCGTTTGACTAAAATTAGCGAGCATTTGGCAGCGTAGCGATTATATAGCCGTTGATTGGCGCTGGTGCGCCTGGGAGAAGGGATTTGTTCAAGGGCCTGAAGCCGATCCTCTACGGCGGCCGCGAAGTCTGGCCGTTGATCGAAGGCGGCAAGGGCGTCTCCGCCACGAACCACGCGAGCTCCGGCGCATGGGCCGCCGCCGGGGGCATCGGCACCGTGAGCGCGGTCAATGCCGACAGCTACGACGCCGAAGGCCGGATCATCCCCCAGGTCTATGAGGCGCTGACCCGCCGCGAGCGCCACGAAGAGCTGATCAAATATGCGATCGACGGCGCGGTCGCCCAGGTCCATCGCGCCTACGACATGGCGTCGGGCAAGGGCGCGATAAACATCAACGTCCTGTGGGAAATGGGCGGCGCGCAGCGCGTTCTGCACGGCGTGCTCGAGCGCACCAAGGGGCTGGTGACCGGAGTCACTTGCGGCGCCGGAATGCCGTACAAGCTGTCCGAGATCGCTGCGTCCTACGGCGTCAATTATTTGCCGATCATCAGCTCGGCGCGCGCGTTCAGCGCGCTGTGGAAGCGCGCCTATCACAAGGCCGCCGAATGGCTCGCGGCCGTGGTCTACGAGGATCCGTGGCTCGCCGGCGGACACAACGGCCTCAGCAACGCCGAGGACCCGCGCAAGCCGCAGGACCCGTACCCGCGGGTCAAGGCGCTGCGCGACACGATGCGCGAAAACGGCATCGCCGACAGCGTGCCGATCGTCATGGCCGGCGGCGTCTGGCGCCTCGACGAATGGGAGAATTGGATCGATAATCCCGAGCTCGGCCAGATCGCCTTCCAGTTCGGAACCCGGCCGTTGCTGACCCAGGAGAGCCCGATCCCGCCCGAGTGGAAGGCGCGGCTGATGACCTTGGAGGAAGGAGACGTGCTGCTGCACCGCTTCTCCCCGACCGGGTTCTATTCGTCGGCGGTGCGCAACCCGTTCCTGCGCAATTTGGAAGCGCGCAGCGAGCGCCAGATCGCCTACACCAAAGAGCCGATCGGCGACCATCATTTCGAGCTCGACGTCGGCATCGGCAAGAAGAAGAATTACTGGGTCACCAAGGGCGACCTGCAGCACGCCCGCGAATGGTTCGCGCGCGGCTACACCAATGCGATGAAGACGCCCGACGACACGCTGATCTTCGTCACGCCCGAGGAAGAGAAGCAGATCCGGGTCGACCAGGCCGAGTGCATGGGCTGCCTGTCGCAATGCGCTTTCTCGTCCTGGGCGGACAATGAGAAGAATTCGACCGGCCGCCTCGCCGACCCGCGCAGCTTCTGCATCCAGAAGACGCTCCAGGACATCGCCCACGGCGGGCCCGTCGAGCAGAACCTGATGTTCGCCGGCCACGCCGCGTTCCGCTTCAAGAGCGATCCGTTCTATTCGAACGGCTTCGTTCCGACCGTTAAGCAGCTGGTCGATCGGATCCTGACGGGGGCTTAGTGCGAAGTTTCGTCATCCCCGCGAAAGCGGGGACCCAGCGGAAGCAGAAGACCTGGATTCCCGCTTTCGCGGGAATGACGATGATGCTGGCGGCGGCACCCGCCGCGGCGCAGGAGAAGCAGCCGCCTTACTGGGCGTCGATCGCTTCCGGGCAGGCGATGACCCGCACCGGACCCGGCAAGAATTATCCCGGCGTGTGGCTCTACCAGCGCCGCGACCTGCCGGTGCGGGTGGTGAAGAAATATGAGACGTGGCGGCTGATCCAGGACCCCGACGGAGCCCAGGGCTGGATGCTCGTGACCCTGCTCAGCGACCGCCGCACCGCCATCGTCAAGCCCGGCGAGCCGCGCGCGGTCCGTACCGATCCGAACGACGGCGCGAAGGTCCGCTATTTGGCCGAGCCGGGAGTCGTCGGCCGGATCGACAAATGCGCCAACGGCTGGTGCCGCATCGCGATCGGCAAGCGCGCGGGGTACGTGCATACGTCCGACTTGTGGGGCGTCGGCGAGAACGAAGTGGTCGACTGAATCGGTTCCCCGGCGCAGGCCGGGGGCCAGGGCAGCGGGAACCGCTGCTTCGCAGCGGCCTGGACCCCGGCCTTCGCGGGGGAACAACAAGGGGGGACGCAGATGAAAACGTTGATCGCACTCGCAACCGGAGTTCTGCTCATGACCAGCCCAGCCGACGCGGCGCCGAACCGCCCCGCCGTCCAACATTACGGCAACCCGACGCTCAACGGCCAGCCGCTGCCCTTCTCCGAGGCGGTCCGCGTCGGCGATGTCCTGTATCTGTCCGGCCAGCTCGGCCGCGGACCAGATGGGAAGCTCCCCGACGGCATCGAGGCGCAGACCCGGCAGACGCTCGACAATATCGGCGCGACGCTGAAGCTCGCGGGCCTGACGCATGCCGACATCTTTCACTGCACCGCGATGCTCGCCGATATGAAGCTCTGGCCCGACTTCAATAAGGCCTACGTGACCTATTTTCCCGAAGGAAAGCGTCCGGCGAGAAGCGCGTTCGGAACCAGCGGCCTCGCGCTGGGCGCGCTGGTCGAGCTCGAATGCCAGGCGTACGCGGGGAAGAAGTAGCTAGACCAGCTCTACCGCGATCGCGGTCGCTTCGCCACCGCCGATGCAGAGGCTCGCGACGCCGCGGCTGAGGCCGCGGTTCTGGAGCGCTGCCACCAGTGTGGTGATCAGCCGCGCGCCGCTGGCGCCGATCGGGTGGCCGAGCGCCGTCGCGCCGCCGTTGACGTTGATCTTGTCGTGCGGGATGCCGATGTCGCGCATCGCGATCATCGCGACGCAGGCGAACGCCTCGTTGACCTCGAACAGATCGACGTCGCCGACGCTCCAGCCGGCCTTGTCGAGCACCTTCTGGATCGCCGGCACCGGGGCCGAGGTGAATTTCTCCGGCGCCTGGGCGTGCGCGGCATGGGCGACGACGCGCGCGACCGGAGTCTTGCCGAGCTTGTCGGCAACGCTTTGCCGCGTGAAGACCAGCGCCGCGGCGCCGTCGCTGATCGACGAGCTGGTTGCTGCGGTGATCGTGCCGTCCTTGGCGAACGCGGCCTTGAGCTGGGGGATCTTCTCGGGATTGCCCTTGCCCGGCTGCTCGTCGACGTCGACCGTGACCTCGCCCTTGCGGGTGACGACGGTCACCGGGACGACCTCGCGGTCGAACTTGCCCGACGAGATCGCGTCATTGGCGCGGCGCAGGCTCTCGATCGCGAACTCGTCCTGCTGCTCGCGGGTGAACTGATATTCGCGCGCCGCGTCCTCGGCGAACGTGCCCATCGCGCGGCCCTTGTCATAGGCGTCCTCGAGCCCGTCGAGCATCATGTGGTCGTAAACCGTGTCGTGGCCGATCCGCGCGCCCGAGCGGTATTTCTTCGACAAATACGGCGCGTTGGTCATGCTCTCCATGCCGCCGGCGACGATGACGTCGGCCGAGCCGCTGTTGAGCATGTCGTGGGCGAAGATCGCGGCCTGCATGCCTGATCCGCACACCTTGTTGATGGTCACCGCCTCGGCATGCTGCGGAAGCCCGGCGCCGATCGCCGCCTGGCGCGCCGGCGCCTGGCCGAGGCCGGCCGAAAGCACATTGCCCATGAACACCTTGTCGATGTCCTCGCCCTTGAGACCGGCCCGCTCGACCGCAGCCTTTACCGCCGTTGCGCCGAGCTCCGTCGCGGAAACGCCGGCGAGCGCGCCCTGGAAGCTGCCCATCGGCGTGCGGGCGTAGGAGAGGATGACGATCGGGTCGGACGGGGTGGTCATGTGAACTCCTTCAATCCTCCCCGGAACGGGGAGGTGGCAGCGCGAAGCGCTGACGGAGGGGCCGATTCCGCTACCTTTCGACCCCTCCACCATGCTTCGCATGGTTCCCCTCCCCGTTCCGGGGAGGAATTGTTGCGGTGCACATAAGACTTCGCCTCGCCTTGTTCAAACCTCCGGCGCTCTGCTAGCGGCTGCGGCCAAGGAGAGCCCCGAATGTCCGATGCAGCATCCCTCGATTTCGGCCTCGGCGAGATGGCCGACACGATCCGCGAGACGACCGAGCGTTTCGCCCGCGAGAAGATCGCGCCGATCGCCGCGGAGATCGACGAGAAGGACGAATTCCCGCGCCACCTGTGGCCGCAGATGGGCGAGCTCGGGCTCCACGGAATCACCGTCGAGGAGGAGGATGGCGGGCTCGGCCTCGGCTATCTCGAGCATGTCGTCGCGCAGGAGGAAATCGCGCGTGCATCCGGCTCGGTGGGCTTGAGCTACGGCGCCCACTCGAACCTGTGCATCAACCAGATCCGCCGCTGGGCGAACCCCGAGCAGAAGAAGCAATTCCTGCCCAAGCTAATCAGCGGCGAACATGTCGGCGCGCTGGCGATGAGCGAGTCCGGCGCTGGCAGCGACGTCGTGGGGATGAAGCTTAAGGCCGAGAAGGTCGGCAACGGCTATCGCCTCAACGGCACCAAGTTCTGGATCACCAACGGGTCCGAAGCCGACACGCTCGTCGTCTATGCCAAGACGGAACCCGAAGCGGGGAGCCGCGGGATCACGGCATTCATCATCGACAAGAGCATGACCGGCTTCTCGGTCGGGCAGAAGGTCGACAAGCTCGGCATCCGCGGCTCGCCCACGGCCGAGCTGGTGTTCGAGGACTGTTTCGTCCCGCCCGAGAACATCCTCGGCGAGGAGAACAAGGGCGTCGCGGTGCTGATGAGCGGCCTCGATTACGAGCGCACGATCCTCGCGGGGATGCAGATCGGGATCATGCAGGCGTGCCTCGACACGGTCATCCCCTACGTCCGCGACCGCAAGCAGTTCGGCAAGCCGATCGGCACCTTCCAGCTGATGCAGGCCAAGGTCGCCGACATGTATGTCGCGCTGAACAGCGCGCGCGCCTACGTCTATCAGGTCGCGCGGGCGTGCGACGCCGGCAAGACCACGCGCCACGACGCCGCGGGCGCGATCCTGCTCGCGTCGGAAAATGCGGTGCGCGTCGCCAACGAGGCGGTGCAGGCCCTCGGCGGCGCGGGCTACACCAAGGACTGGCCGGTCGAGCGCTACTACCGCGACGCCAAGCTGCTCGACATCGGTGCCGGCACCAACGAGATCCGCCGCATGCTCATCGGGCGGGAGTTGATCGGGGTTTAGGCCAGCAGTCGCCCGACGCCCCAGCCGATCATCGCGACTCCGGCGACGTGCGCGATAAGCGTGCCGCGCGGGAGCAGCTTTTCGGCGGCGACGAGCAATGTCAGGCCGGCGACCCACAGCAGGTTCATGACCCCGCCGACGAACAGTAGAGCCATCAGCAGCCAGCAGCAGCCGACGCAATAGGCGCCGTGAAGCAGACCGAGCCGTAGGGCTCCCGCCGCGCCAGGCCGGTAATGGCGCGACAGGAATTGCGCGGGCGAGCGGCAGCGGCCGAGGCAGGCGTTCTTGAATGGCGACAGTTGGTACAGCCCGGCGGCGATCATCACCGCCGCGCTCAACGTCTTGCCGTGCAGCGCCATGGTCATGTCCGACAGCGCGGCTGCCCCGTCGAGCGCCATTTGCAAGCCGGCGGCGACGATCGCGAAACCGAGCCAACACAGCAAATAGCCGAGGACGAAGGCGCCGGTCGGCGGCTGCTCGTCCGGTTTGGCGCGCTGCTGGGCGCGCGCGTAGAGCAGCACCGCCGGAGCGGCGCTCGGGCTCATCATCGCAACCATCATTGCCGCCCACATCAGCACGATGATGGCGAATGCCGGGGCCATCGCGCTCATGCCTGCGCCGCCGAGCAGGTAGAGCCAGGCGAGTGCGGCGATGGCGAACAGCGCCGCTGCGGAGATCGCGCCGCTGCGTTCGAGCAGGCGCTCGGGGACGGAGGTCAGCTGCGCACCACTCCGTTGGTCGAGAGATGCAAATGGGCGAACTGCCCGTATTTGCTGTCGATCTCGAGGCTCATCGGCCCGCCGGTCGTGCGGCTCGACGCGCTGCCGATGTCGGCGACCTCATATTCGAACCCGGCCGGAAGCACGATCTGCGCGCGCGATTCCTGCCCAGACACCTTGTTGCGGATCGGCTCGCCGGTCATCTCGACGTAGCCCGGAACCGACAGCCGGCCGCGGCGGCCGTCGACGTCGACCTCAAAGTCGATGCGCGTGAACACCGGCGGGTGCATGGTCGTGACGGTCGAGGCGTAGACCGCGAACATGGTCGCGAACGGCTCCGTGTCCTGGCCCGTCATGATCCTCAACAGGGCCTCGCGCTGGGCGTCGTCAGCGCGCTCGTCGACGAATGCCAGCGCCTCGCCGTTCCCCTCGTGGATCGCACCCGGCCATTTGAACACCGCGCCGATCTTGAGCCCGTCGAGGCGGGTGTCGCCGTGATACCCTTCATCGATCTGGATTCCGGCGACCGCATAGCAATGGCCCTTGTCGGGCAGCGCGTTGAACTGGCACGGGCAGCCATATTCGCAGGTGCAATTGACGAGCTCGCGGCCCTTGAACTCCCAATAGGTCATTGGTGGCCTCCGCTAACCCCTGGGTTGTAGCACGGTGCAACGCGGCTGTGCAGTCGCCGAAGTGTGATATGGTCCGCCTCGGGGGATGCCGATGCGCAACTGGATTATCGCGGCGCTGCTGTTCAGCGGCGCTTGTCAGCAGCAGCCGGAGCCGTCAGCCGCGCCGGCGGAAATCAGCTTCGATGGTGCAGAGGTTAGGGCGGCTGCGGCGCTTCAGGCGCATGGCGAGCGGCTGAGCTGGACGCTTGGCTGTCGCGGCTGCCACCGTGAGAGTCTTCAGGGGGGCTATTTCTTCGAGCGTTATGCATCCAACCTGACGCTGGAAATTCCCAAGTACAGCGACGCCCAGATCGATCACGTGCTGAGGACCGGGGTTCCGCGCGACGGACGCGAACTGTGGGGCATGCCATCCGAGCTGTTCCAGCACCTGAGCGACCCCGACATGAAAGCGTTGATCGCATACCTTCGGACAGTGCCTCCGGCAGGCAAGCCGACCCAGCCGCCGAAGCCATGGGAGGCGGATGCAGTCGAGATGATCAAGAAGGGCCAGATCAGGACGGCGAAGGACACGGTGACCGTGGACAAGAACGTCGGGCCGGCCGACCTCGGCAGCACGCATGCCCTCGGCCGGTACATCGCGCGCGTGACGTGCGCCGAGTGCCACGGACCGAAGCTCGAAGGTTCGCCGCTTGGTCCGACGCCGGACCTGAATGTCGCAGGCGGTTACACCCGCACCGAGTTCGAAACGCTGATGACCAAGGGCATCCCGTCAGGCGGGCGCAAGTTCAAGGACCCGCTGATGGGCGAGGTCGCGCGCGAGCGTTTCGTGCACTTCACCCCGCATGAGCGCGACGAGCTTTACGCTTACCTGAAGGCTCGCGCCGAGAAGGCGAACTAGCCCCAGATTTTCACCCGCTGCTCGGGCGGCAGGTAGAGCTTCTGCCCCGGCTTGACGTTGAACGCCGGGTACCAGGCGTCGATGTTCCGCACCGTCAGCGCGCGGAATTGCTCTGGCGCGTGGCCGTTGGTGAGCACGATCTGGCGCAGCGTCTCGGGCCGCGACTTGACCGCCCACGCCTGGGCGTAGGCGATGAAGAAGCGCTGATCGCCGGAAAGGCCGTCGACCACCGGCAGCTCCTTGCCGTTGAGCGACGCGCGATACGCTTCGTACGCCGCGCCGAGGCCGGCGACATCGGCGATATTCTCGCTCAGCGTCAGCTTGCCGTTGACGTGCAGGCCGGGCAGCGCCTCGTAGGCGTCGAACTGCTTGGCGAGCGCGTCGCCGGACGCGGTGAACTTCTTGAAGTCCGCCGGAGTCCACCAGTTGCGCAGCGCGCCCGAGGCGTCGAACAAAGCGCCGCCATTGTCGAAGCTGTGGCTGATCTCGTGCCCGATGGTCGATCCGATCGCGCCATAGTTGAACGCGGCGTCGGCGTTCGGGTCGAAGAACGGCTTGACCAGGATCGCCGCCGGGAAGTTCAGCGCGTTCTGCACCGGCAGGTTGACCGCGTTCACCAGCTGCGGCGGCATCCACCATTCGTGGCGGTCCATCGGCTTGCCGATCTTGCCGATCTGGTGCCGGTATTCGGCGAGGCCCGCATTGGTCTGGTTGGCGTAGGCATTGTCGGCACTGATCTGCAGCCCCGAATAGTCGCGCCAGGTGTCGGGATAGCCGACTCCAACGACGATGTTCTGGACCTTCTTCAGCGCCTCCTGCTTGGTCGACGGCGCCATCCAGTCGATCGCCTGGACGCGCTTTGCGAACGCCGCCTTGATGTTGTCGACCATGCCCTGGATCTGCTGCTTGGCGGCGGCCGGGAAATATTTGTCGACGTAAGCCTTGCCGACGGCGTCCTGCAGCGCGTTGCTGGTCGCATTGAGCGCCAGCTGGTCACGCGGGCGCTGCTGCGGGGTTCCGGAAATGGTCGTTCCGTAGAAGGCGAAATTGGCGTCGCGGAACGCCTTGGGCAGAACGGTCGCGTGCTGGTTCAGCGTGTGGAAGGCGAGCCAGTCCTTCCACGCCTGGAGCGGCTCCGACCCGACCAGCGCCGCGAGCTTGGGAATCGACGCGAAGTGATACGCGTCGAATTTCTGCACGCCGCCGAGTTGCGCAGCGTTGAGCAGCGCCCCCCAGTCGAGCCCCGGCGCCTTCTGCTCGAGCTCCTGTCGGGTCCACACTTGCGCGCCGTTGGCGAAGTCTTCGCTCTGCTCGCGCGGCTCGTGCGCCTTGGCGATCTTGGTTTCGAGGTCGACGATCCGCTGCGTCGCGCCCTGGACGTCGGGATAGGCGGCGGCGGTCAGGATCGTCTGGACATAATCGTGATATTTGTTGAGCGTCTCGGCATTCTTGGGGTCGCCGCCGAGGTAGAATTGCGCGTCGGGGAGCCCGAGCCCGCCCTGCATCAGGTACGGCAGCTGCTCGCCCGGCGTCGCAAGCCCCTGCGTGACGAAGATGCCGAACAGGTTCTCGGTGTGGAAATTGGTCGCGTTGAGCGGGTCCGTGTCGGCGCGCAGCGTCTTGCCGATCGCGGCGCTGAGCGCGACCTTGTCGTTGATGCCCGCGATCGCGTCGAGGTCGGCTTTCGCAGGAGCAAGCCCGGCTTTGTCGATCGCGTCGGTGTTGAGGTAGGCCTTGTAATAATTGGCGATCAGCGCGTCGTTGCCGCCGGTCGGGTTGGACTTGAGGATGCCGTCGAACAGCTCGCGCGTGTTCTTCTCGCGCTCGAGGTCGGCGATCCAGAAGCCGCCGATGCGGGAGCGGTCGGCGGGAATTTCGGTGGTCTTGACCCAATTGCCGTCGGCGTAGCCGAAGAAGTCGTCGCCGGGCACGGCGGACTTGTCCATCCACGCGGTGTTGATCCCGATCTCGCTCCCCGGTTTGACCTCGGCCTTGGTGCCGGTCTGCGTGTTGCAAGCCGCAAGCGCGAGCGCGGGCGCGACGAACCAGAGTGACGAAAGCTTCATTGAACGACCTTTCACGGCGGCTGCTTTGCCAACGCCTGCGCCAACGGCTAGGCGAGCGGCAGGATTTTTCGACCAACGGGCACTACAAAACGCATGAGCGCACCGCGCATCGAGAGCAAAATCGCGACGGACGGCGAAGAGTTCCGCGCGCGTTACGATCACAACCGCGCGCTTGCCGAAAAGCTGCGCGCCGATGTGGCGCAAGCCGCGCTCGGCGGCAACGAGAAGCACCGCGAGCGCCACGTGTCGCGCGGCAAGCTGCTCCCGCGGGATCGCGTCGAGCGGCTGCTCGACCCCGGCTCGCCGTTCCTTGAGATCGGTCAGCTCGCCGCGTGCGACATGTACGAGGGCGAAGTCCCCGGCGCGGGGATCATCGCCGGCATCGGCCGCGTCTCGGGACGGCAGGTGATGATCGTCTGCAACGATGCGACGGTGAAGGGCGGGACCTATTATCCGCTGACGGTCAAGAAGCACCTCCGCGCGCAGGAGATCGCCGAGCAGAACCGGCTGCCGTGCGTCTATCTGGTCGACAGCGGCGGCGCGAACCTGCCGCACCAGGCCGAGGTCTTCCCCGACCGCGACCATTTCGGCCGAATCTTCTTCAACCAGGCGCAGATGAGCTCGAAGGGAATCCCGCAGATCGCCTGCGTGATGGGCAGCTGCACCGCGGGCGGCGCCTACGTCCCCGCGATGAGCGACGAGAGCGTAATCGTCCGCAACCAGGGGACGATCTTCCTCGCCGGACCGCCGCTGGTGAAAGCCGCCACTGGCGAGGAGATCAGCGCCGAGGAGCTGGGCGGCGGCGATCTCCACGCGAAGAAGTCGGGCGTCGTCGATCATCTCGCCGAGAATGACGAGCATGCGCTGACGATCGTTCGCGATATCGTCTCCACTTTGAGTTCCCCGGCGGAGGCCGGGGCCCAGGTCGCGCAGCGAGAACCAAGACCTCCATCGTACGACCCGGAGGAACTGTACGGCGTCATACCGATCGACGTTCGCGAACCCTACGATGTTCACGAACTTATCGCGCGCATCGTCGACGATTCTGAGTTCCACGAGTTCAAGGCGCTGTACGGCCCGACCCTGGTGTGCGGCTTCGCGCACATTTGGGGCATTCCGGTCGCGATCCTCGCCAATAACGGGATCCTGTTCAGCGAGAGCGCGGTCAAAGGCGCGCATTTCATTGAGCTCGCCTGCCAGCGGCGCATT